>Ga0075421_100005037_pt1 | contig 15949 bp, 16 predicted proteins | sample SoiMetdeltSBSDD5_FD_75292 | JGI IMG/M metagenome (GOLD analysis project Ga0075421, IMG submission 75292) | Bulk soil microbial communities from a Populus tree surrounding site in Tennessee, USA - Soil MetaG P. deltoides SBSDD5 | ecosystem: Environmental > Terrestrial > Soil > Tree plantation...
CCGTATGGCCGCAGGCGAATTGAACAAAGGAGACAATGATGATCACCATCGACCCCGGGGATCTCGACCCGACCTCGAGCTACAAACTTCTCATCGGCAGCATATTGCCGCGTGCAATCGCCTGGGTCAGCACCCGGTCGACCACCGGGGTTGGCAATGTCGCGCCGGTATCCTTTTTCACCGTCGTCGGACGTTTTCCGCCGGTTTTGTCGATCACGTTGCAGCCGCGCTCCGACGGGGTGACTCTCAAAGACACGTTCGTCAACATCCGCGACACCGACGAGTTCGTCGTCAACATCGTCTCGATCGGCCTGGCAGATGCCGTGCACCGCTCTGCCTACGAATTCGATAGCGACGTAGACGAGTTCGAGGCCCTCGGCCTGAAGAAGGCTGCGTCCGAAGTGATCTCGGCACCCCGCATCGGCGAGGCGCCGATCTCTTTCGAATGTGTGGTCGACCGGATCATCCCGATGCCGCCGCTGCCTGACCATGTCGTGTGGGGGCGGGTCAAGCGCATCCACATCCGCGACGATCTCTACCTGCCCAACGGTCGTATCGACGTGGGCGCGCTGGGGGTATTCGGGCGGCTCGCGGGCGAGTACACCATGGTCGACAACATCTTCACCACGCCACTGCCCGAAGAACTCGTCGAAGAGCTCACCGCGCTGCGCGCGAGCCGCCTCGATGGGCGCGCCACTGACTACTCGCCGATCGACACGGCTGAATGGTCACCGTCGGGCTCGACGAAGGCGGCGTCATAATGACCCAGTCAACCAACGGGTTTCGCGTCGACCGCACCCCGGCGGACACGGCCGGCGCGCCCACGGTGCTGTTGATCCACGGCTTCCTCGACGATGCGACGGTGTGGGACGGTCTGGTCGAATGCCTGGCCGGTGAGGTCCGTGCCGTGCGCTACGACCTACCCGGATTCGGCACGCGAAGCGGGTCCGTCGCCGATGCGTCCGTCGTCACGCTGGAATCGCTTGCGGCCGAGGCCGGCGACATCGTCGCGGGAATCGATGGTCCGGTGATCGTGGTCGGCCAAAGCCTCGGCACGCAGGTCGCCGAGCTGGTGGCCGCGCAGCACCCCGACCGCGTTCACGGGCTGGTGCTGCTCACTCCCGTCCCGCTCGGCGGCACGCAGCTCCCCGACGAGGTCGTCGCCCCGTTCCGGGCGCTTGGGGGTGACCGCGTTGCTCAGCGCAGCCTGCGCGCCGAACTGTCGCCTCACCTCGACGAAGAACAGCTGGACTGGCTGACCGACATCGGCGCCCCAGTCGCTAGAGAAGTCACGGACCACTATGTCGACGTCTGGAACAACGGGATCGGCGATGCACCTCCGACGAGTGCATACCGCGGTCCGGTGATGATAATCCGCGGCGGCGCCGACGGTTTCGCCACCGAACAGCTCGTCGATGCCATCAGCCCGCGCTTCGTCCAACCCGAACTCAAGGTCATCGACAAGGGCGGACACTGGGTGCATGCCGAGTACCCCGGGACCGTCGCGACGATGATCCTCGACTTCATCGATGCGATCGAAGAGGTGGCGGCGTGAACCGGAAGTTACGTTACAGAACCTTTGTCACAAAACAGATTCCGCAATCGGGCCGAGGGCCGCTGCCCGATGGCAAGACCCGAATGTGGTCGCCGATCACCTCGACGCTGATCCTGGGACGACACGACGCAGTGCTCATCGACCCGCCCCTCACCACAACTCAAGCGGCAGAAGTCGGCGACTGGATCGCGGCGTCGGGACGCCAACTGCGTCAGGTTTATATCACCCACGGCCACGGGGACCATTGGTTCGGCGCAATTCCTCTGCTGCAACGATTCCCGGGAGTCGCCGTGCAAGCGACGAGCGGAACCGCCAAACTGATGGAGGCGCAGAACGATCCAGGATTTCGCGCCGAGTTCTGGGATCGGGTGTTCCCCGGACAACTACCCGGTGGAGAACTGGACGTCTCCATCGTCGACGAGCACGGCTTCGAATTCGATGGCGTCGCGCTGATTCCGGTCGAGGTCGGTCACACCGATACCGACGCAACGACGATGTTGCATGTACCCGACATGGGTCTGCTCGTTGCAGGTGACGTCGTCTACAACGGTGTGCATCTGTACCTGACCGAATCTGGTGGTGTCGCCGGCATCGACGAGTGGCTAGCGGCCCTCGACACCGCCGAACGATTACGCGCCGCAACGGTGATCGCCGGTCACAAAGATCCACGCGCCTTTGACAACCCATCACAGATCCAGGCGACACGGCGCTATCTCACCGACGCGCGCCGACTGCTCGAGTCGTCGGAAACAGCCGAGGAGTTCTACCGGGAGATGCTGCGTCTGCACCCTGGTCGAATCAACCCCGGAGCGCTGTGGGGGGCGGCCATCACGCTGCTGCCGTCGTGACAGAGGCGCTCTTGGGTGGCAGGCAGTGAGCACCGATCAATGAAAGCTGATGTTGCTCAGATCGATTGCGACCATCAGCTGATCCGGAATCGCGTTGCCGTGTTGGTCGGCACGGTAGGCCCTGCGTTTCGACGGCAGTTTGATGCCGTCCGCCTCAACGATGTCGTAGACGTATTGAACGGCAGGAAAGCCTCCGGCCACGTCGACGCGATAGTCGTGGCGGCGCAGCAGATCGTCGTCTCCGAAATAGAACTCCTGCACCGAACTGTGCGTGGCGATCTCAGGTGGAAACTCCGCCTGCAGGCCGCGCCACGTTTGGCCGTCCTCCATCACCGAAGCGATCTCGTGCACAGATACGCCGTCCAGCGTCAGCAGGAACGGCGTGGTGAGATAGGTCCACAGCGCGTAGCCGTTGAAGTAGGCGCGGTGCAGCGGATCCCACGGCGTAGAGAATTCATGCCCGTCGAACGACGCGCGAGGGCCAGCCCGTTCGGAAACTACTCTGCCGTCGAGCTTTTCGATCGCTACACGTTCAGGAGTGAAGTCGGTCTTCTGGTCATCGCCGCCGAACGGTTGTACCGAAGCCCATTCGTGGTGCAACGCCGCGGACATTCGCCTTGGCAGCGGATCTTGGGGCTGGCCTTTGATCGCCCACAGGCCTCCTCCGGTGACGATCGTCGCTTCAACGCGGATGAGTTGGCGCCAACGGTCAAGCCCGCCGTGCGCGTGGAGTACTGCGCTGAGCAAGTCGGCCATGCGAACCCTTTCTGTCGCTAACGGGCCCGAGCGCGAGTACGTCGACGCTACACCCGAAGGCGGGCCCGCCGGTTTTCGGGCAAGTAGGGCGTGATATTCCGCATTGCGCGTTCGACGTACTCCTCCTTCTCCCCGACCGGCGCGACGTAGTGCAGGGCATCTGCCGCCGCGTCGACACCGTCCAGGTGTGCGATCATCCACCCCGCGAGATACGCCGAGGACAGGCAGCCGCCCGCCGTGGCCATATTGCCTTTGGCGAAAAGTGGTTGATCCAGCACCTCAACGCCGGCCTCATGAACCCACGGTTTGGACGTCGAGTCGGTGCAAGCTGGAACTCCGTCAAGCAGCCCGAGCTTGGCCAGTACCAGCGTGCCGGAACACTGCGCGCCAACCAGTTGGCGCGATGGGTCGAGCCGCAACTGCGCCATCAGGGCTTGATCCGCGACGACTTCGCGGGTCCGAATGCCGCTGCCCACGATCACCGCATCCAAGACGCTGGCTTCGCCAAGCGAGACATGTGACTCGATGACCACGCCATTCATCGAGCGGACTCGTGGACTGGGGCTGGCGATCGAGACCCGCCAGTCTGTCCTGCGAACCCGGTTGAGAACGCCGAGTGCGATCAGTGAGTCGAGTTCGTTGTAGCCCTCGAACGTGAGGATGGCGATGTGCATGGCCCGATCGTATGACCGCCAACCCAGTACGATCAAAGAATTGTCATGCATACAATCATTGAGTGGTCCAGGCCCGATATAAAGAAGTCGTCGACGCGCTGGCCGCCGACATCCGCTCCGGCAAGATCCCGCCAGGTACGCGGTTGCCGACTCATCGCGAGCTTGCATCCCGTGAAGGGCTGGCGGTGGTAACCGCGACCCGGGTCTACGCGGAGCTCGCGGCGATGGGCCTTGTCAGTGGCGAAGCCGGTCGAGGCACCTTTGTCCGGGAGGCGGCCCTGTCGGGTCGCGACGACATCGACCAGCGCGCGTTCGCCGATGACGTCGTTGACCTCAATTTCAACTATCCGTCCATACCCCGACAGGCCGACTTGCTCCGAAATGCGTTGCGAGGGCTTGCCTCCTCCGGAGATTTGGAGGCCCTGCTGCGTTACCAGTCTCACGGCGGCCGGCCTCACGAGCGAGCCTCGGCTGCGCTCCACCTCGAACAGCGGGGACTTGCGGTGCCTGCGGATCAGGTGTTGATCGTCAGCGGTGCGCAGCACGGATTGGCCATCACAGCGATGGCGATGCTGCGACCCGGCGACGTGATTGCGGTCGACGCTTTGACATATCCGGGGTTCAAGGTGCTCGCCCAAATACACGGCTTGGAGTTGGCGCCGCTACCCGCACGTGTGGACGGTCCTGATCTCGACGCGCTCGCCCAGCTGTGCGTGACGCGGCGAGTGCGAGCGGTCTACACGATGCCGACTCTACACAACCCGCTCGGGTGGGTGTCCTCCGAGCAGTCCCGTAAGAAGTTGGTGGAGATTGCCCGAAAACACGGACTTCTGATCATCGAGGACGCCGCGTACGCGTACTTGGTGGAAGAGCCACCTACTCCGGTGGCAGCGCTTGCGCCGGAGTCGACAATCTACGTCTCCGGGCTGTCCAAGAACGTGGCTACCGGCCTTCGCTTCGGGTTTGTAGCTGCGCCAATGCAATACATCGAAGGCCTCACCCGCGCCATCCGCGCAACGACCTGGAACACACCCGCGCTGGTGACCGCGATCGCGACCGGATGGCTCAATGACGGCACCGTTGATCGCCTAGAAGCAGAGAAGCGTGCCGACGCGCGGCACCGCCAAGCGGTGGCCCGCGAGGTGCTCAGTGGGCTCGACCTCGTCGGGCATCCAGCCTCCTATTTCCTGTGGCTGCCCTTGCCGGAGGACGCCCGAGCCGACCGGGTGGCTATGGCGCTTATGCGCGAGAACATCTCGATATCCACGGCGGAACCTTTCGCGACGACCAAGAGCCCACCACACGCCCTCAGGTTGGCGCTCGGGTCGGTACCGCTAGACGTCCTGGCTCAGTCACTAAACCAAGTGAAACAGGCGATCGATGCCTACACGTATTGAGCGACAGCATGTTGGGCGAACAGTGACGCCGTCACGGGTTCGGCGGAGTGAACTGGCTCAGCGTCAGCTCCGCGCCCTGCGGATCGCGAATCAGCGCGGACTTCGTCCACTCGGTATCGTCCGACGAAATCACCACGGCGCCAAGCTCTTCGGCCGTCGCCGCCGATTCGTCGCGTGACGCGACCGTGAAGCTGACGTGCCAGTGATCATCGCCACTCGCCAGCGGCGCCAACCATGCGATGGCGTCGGCGAAGCCCGGCGGGGCGGAGATGCTCGCCTGACGTTCCTGGATTCCGGGGTCGACGGTGGCTGCGAGATGGTCACCGTAACCGGGTCGCCTGATCATCGTCGCGAAGCCGATATCGGCGAATTCCCAACCGAATAGCGACGAGTAGAACTTGGGAGCTGCCGCCTGGTCGCCGGTGTGCAGGTCGCTGAAGTTCCAGCAGCCAGGGGCGTTGACGAGTTGCGCGCCCAGCCGCCGTCGCGGCTGCCACAGCCGGAATCGCGCGCCCTGCGGGTCGGCGCAGGCCGCCAGCCGACCTCCCGGCCCGGTGTCGACGGGCTCGAGCGTGACGCGGCCACCGGTCGCGCGCACGGAATCCGCCGCCGCGTCGGCGTCCTCGACCGCGATATACGTCGTCCACTCAACCGGCGCATCGCCCTGCGCCGGCCCGATCGCCGCCACGTCTTTGCCGTCGAGCGACGCGATCAAGTACCTCCCCGTCGCGTCGGCTGGTATCGCGTCGGCAAACGTCCACCCGAACAGGTTCGCGTAGAAGTCACGGGCGGCGTCCACGTCGGATTGTTCGGTGTCGACCCAGCACGGAACTCCTTGGGGATAGCTGCGCTCACCGGTCATTGGCGTCGACTTTCCTTTATTTCCAAAGTGATGCGAACTATTGTTATGTCGTCATATGTTGATATGCGTCCGTGGTTACAAACTCTGCTCCCACCCTCTCAGGTGGTCAGAGCAACAGAGGAGTTGATCGACGATGCCCGTGTCACAGATCAAGGCCGGTTCCGGCTGTAGCTGTCATTGCAATGCGTGCGAGGGTGGCCACCACTGCGGTAACCCGCCCAACTGCAACATCAGAAGGTAGCTAACCCCGACATCTCGGGTTAACCCCGCGTCGTCCGGGGTATTTCTCCTGCGTAAATAAGCGCGGGAGGTGAGGCGATGACGACGACAACCCCCAAGTACATGGCGGTGCAGGGGGCGGCGCTGCTGGTTGCGACTGGCTTCCTGGTCATCGGGATCCTCGGCTTCATCCCGGGTGTGACGACCGACTACGGGCTGCTGGACTGGACCGGGCACCATTCCGGCGCGAAGCTGTTCGGGGTGTTCGCCGTGGCGGGTGTGCACAATGTCATGCACCTGGCGTTCGGCGTCGTCGGGATGATCTTGACCCGCAGCTATGCCGCGGCGCGGGCCTACTTGATAGGCGGTGGGCTCGCCTACCTCGCCCTGTGGGTCATCGGATTGTTCATCGACGGCTCCGATCTCGTTCCGCTCAACGGTGCGAGCAACTTGCTTCACTACGCGATCGGCGGGGTCATGGTGATCCTCGGCCTCACCCTTGGCGGTCAGCGCGACCCGACCAAGCGACGTCAGCGCCGCCGTTCACCGAAATCTGCACCAGGGCTGTAAATCTCGCGTGCCGCTAAGCGATTGACAGCGCGATGCCGTCCAGGATGTCGTGCTCACTGACCACGAGCTCGTCGATGCCCGCCCGGTGGCCCAAAACGGATGCCAGCTCCTCGACGATGATCGCGCCGCCGCCGATGACGTCCACGCGGCCCTCGTGCATCGGTCCCAGCGCGGCGCGCTGCTGACGGGTCATCGCGATCAACTCGTCGCACACCTGCAGCAGGTCACCGAACCCCACCCTGGACCGGTGGATCGCCTCCGAGTCGTAGGTCGTCATCTTCTGTGCCAGCGCCGACAGCGTGGTCATGGTGCCCGCCACCCCAACCCAGGTGCGGGCCCGCTCGACAGGCACCACTCGCAGCGCCTCGCCCAGCCCATCGCGGACCGCTTCGCGCGCGGCGGCGATCTCCGCGGCCGTCGGTGGATCGGAGTGCAGGCAACGCTCGGTCAGCCGCACACATCCGATGTCGGCGGAGAAACTCGCGTCGACGTCGCGCGAGCCGAGCACCACCTCCGTGGACCCACCGCCGAGGTCGACCACGACGAAAGGTGCTGAGTCAGGGTCCAATTCGTCGACCGCACCGTGGAACGACAACGCGGCCTCCTCGGTGCCGGTGATCACCTCGGCGACAGCACCTGGGACCACTGCGCCCAAAACCTCGGCGGTCATCGCGAAGAACACGTCGCGGTTGGCGGCGTCGCGGGCGGCCGACGTCGCCACCATCCGCACCTTGGGCACCTCAAAGCTGCGCAGCAGTTCGGCGTAATCGACCAGCGCCGCCTTGGTCCGCGCCAACGCGTCCGGCGCGAATTGCCCTGTCGCGTCGACGCCTTGACCCAACCGCACGATCCGCATCTCACGATGCACGTCCTGCAATCGGCCGTCGACCTTGTCGGCGATCAAGAGCCGGATCGAGTTGGTGCCGCAGTCGATCGCCGCCACGCGCGTCAAGTCCACTTCCCTTTCTCCAGGATTCCGGCCATTGCCGGCTCGTCCGCCAACACCGCCAGCGCTTCGTCGCCAAGCGGATTCACGCCTGGACCCTTGGCCAGCGAGTGCGCGATCAGCACATGCAGACACTTCACCCGGTCGGGCATGCCACCTCCGGAGAACGTCGTGCCGAGTGACTCGATCGCATCACGCTCGGCCAGGTACGACTCGTGCGCCCGCCGATAAGCGGCGGCCAGTTCCGGATCCTGTTGCAGCCGTTCGGTCATCTCCCGCATCAGACCCGACGACTCCAGTCGGCTGGCCGCGGCCGTCAGCACCGGGTGCGTCAGGTAGTACAGCGTCGGAAACGGCGTTCCGTCAGGCAGTTTCGGCGCCGTCTTGACCACTCCGGGCTCGCCGTTCGGACACCAGTACGCGATCTCGAGCACGCCGCGGGGCTCGCGGCCCAGTTGCCGCGCGACGGCGTCAAGATCCGCTGCGTCAACCACCGGGTGCACTGGGCGCGGCAGGCGGCAGTGGAAGTGGTCCAGGTGGCGCGTCGGGTGCGATGGTCGGCGAAACACCATGCGGCGCATCGGCGATGGTGTGCCATAGCGACGTGTACCACGGGTCGCCGCTCTTCGTCGCCGCGGGCCCGCCACCGGGCGTACCGGGCACGGCCGCGTTCGCCGGCAGCTGCACCTGGTACGGAATCTCTCCTGGCATCACGAATCCGAGCCGTTCGCGCGCCTGCGCCGCAACGAACACCGGATCGGCGAGTTTGACCTTTTGCTCTTCGAGGCCTGCGATCTGCGCGCGGAGTTGCTTTTCGGTGGCCTCGAGCTGTTTCATCTCGGTGCGCTGCGCGAAATAGGTCCGCACCGGTCCCGCGATGGTCAGGGTGAGCACACAGATCACCGCGGCGAGGATCGCCGCGCGCCTGGCCGCCGACCCGAACCGTTGCTCGGACTGCTGCTCGGCCGACGCGGCAATGGATTCGCGGATGGTCTCCTTCGGCTTCTCCTTGGGCTCAGCCTCCAAGGTCGACTTTGACTCAGTCGCGCGCGGCTGACGGCGGGCAGGCGACGTCCCCTTCGGGCGGCCCGCAGGGGACCGTCGCTTCGGGTCGGGCCGTTTCGCCTCGGGCACGGGTTATTTGGCCTCCACCGAGAACCGCGGGAAGGCCAGATCACCGGCATAGCGGGCGGCGTCGCCGAGGGTCTCCTCGATGCGCAGCAGCTGGTTGTACTTGGCAACCCGCTCGCTGCGCGCCGGCGCACCGGTCTTGATCTGGCCGCTCCCGACCGCGACGGCGAGGTCGGCGATCGTGGTGTCCTCGGTCTCGCCGCTGCGGTGGCTCATCATCGTCCGGTAGCCGCTCGAGTGCGCCAGCGCCACCGCATCCAGCGTCTCGGTGAGCGTCCCGATCTGGTTGACCTTCACCAAAAGCGCGTTGGCCGCGCCCTTTTCGATGCCGTCTTCGAGGCGCTCAGGGTTGGTGACGAACAGGTCGTCGCCGACGATTTGGACGCGGTCGCCGATCGCGGTGGTCAGCGCCACCCAGCCGTCCCAGTCGTCCTCTGACAGCGGGTCTTCGATGGACACCAGCGGATACGAGTCGATCAGTCCGGCGTAGAAGTCCGACATCTGCTCGGCGGTGCGGGTCTCCTTCTCGAAGGTGTAACCCTTTCCGTCGGTGAAGAATTCGGTCGCGGCGACGTCGAGCGCCAGCGCTACGTCGGAACCCACCTTCAAGCCCGTCGCCTCGACGGCACTCAGGATCAGATCGAGCGCCGCCTTGGTGCCCGCCACGTCAGGCGCGAAGCCGCCCTCATCGCCGAGGCCGGTGGCCAGCCCCTGCTTCTTGAGCACCGACTTCAGCGAGTGGTAGACCTCAGCGCCCCAGCGCAACGACTCCTTGAAGCTCGGCGCGCCGATCGGCGCGACCATGAACTCCTGCACGTCGACCCCGGTGTCGGCGTGTGCGCCGCCGTTGAGGATGTTCATCATCGGCACCGGCAGGATGTGCGCGTTGGGCCCGCCGATGTAGCGGAACAGCGGCAGCCCCGCCGACTCCGCCGCCCCCTTGGCCACCGCGAGCGACACGCCGAGCATGGCGTTGGCGCCCAGCCGCGACTTGTCCGGGGTGCCGTCGAGATCAACGAGCGCCTGATCGACCAGCCGCTGATCGTCCGCGCTCAGCCCGATGACCGCGGGCGCGATCTCGTCGAGCACGGCCTGCACCGCCTTCTCGACGCCCTTGCCCCCGTAGCGGCTGCCGCCGTCGCGCAGCTCCACCGCCTCGTGCTCGCCGGTCGACGCGCCCGACGGCACCGCGGCACGGGCGAACGTACCGTCCAGCAGGGCCACTTCGACCTCGACCGTCGGGTTGCCGCGGGAGTCGAGGATCTCGCGGGCTCCGACCTGCTCGATGATGGGCACTGGCTTCTCCTTGATCATGGGGCTGGACTGAATTGAGCCTAGAGGGTGTCGAGCAACTTGTTGGGGTGGAGTCGGCGGAGTAGTTGGGGCGATTTGGGTGAGGGTGAGAAATCCTTCGTAGGGGGACCACCCACAGGATGCGCCGAGATGCTCGCGCGACAGGCGCCCAGGAGGGGTCTGAGGAATCAGGGCCGCAGCGCGGTTGTCGCTGTACAACGGCCGGCACACGTGAGGGCCGACGGTGATCACGCGGGTGGACACTCAGGCGAGGCCAAACTGATTGTCGGTCGGCGGTGGGATGCTCGCGGGTGAGATGAGCCGGCACACCACGTTCAGGTTCTGCCTCGACCCGACGGTCGAGCAGCGCGAGGTGCTCGCCCGGTACGCCGGGGCGTCAAGGTTCGCATTCAATCAGTGCCTGCACATGGTGAAAACCGCTCTCACCCAACGCAAGAATGACCCCGATATACAGGTGCTGTGGACAGGATTTGATCTGATCAACGCGTTCAACGCGTGGAAGAAAACCGAGGACGCGGGCCGAGTGTTCACCGTCAACACCCGTGGCGAAGCTGAGATCGTGGTCACCGGCCTGCGCTGGCGCTCTGAGGTGTGTCAGCAGGTGTTCGAGGAAGCCGCTGTGGATTGTGGTCGCGCTTTGGCCGCCTGGTCGGACTCGCGATCCGAAGGCAAGGGCAACAGGGTCGGCTTCCCGCGCTTCAAGAAGAAAACCAGCGCGACACCGTCGTTTAGGCTGCGCAATAAATTCAGAAAGAGTCGCCGGCCGGCGATTCGAGTCGGCGACAACGACCGCTCGCGCTCGATCACCCTTCCTGGCATCGGACAGATCGGGGTGCATAACGACACCCGCCGATTGCGGCGCATGATTTCCAACGGCAGGGCCAAGATCCTGTTCGCCACCGTGACCCACCACGGCGGGCGCTGGTGGATATCGCTGAATGTAGCGGCCGCTGAGCTGCACGCCGCACACCTCCATCCAGTCCGCGATCCTGGAGACGCTGGCGGGTGGGTCGGTATCGACCGTGGATTGTCAGCGTTTGCGGTCGCCGCCACCAGAGACGGCGAGGAGGTCGCTCGCATCACCTATGCCCCCAAGGCGCTGAATGCCGGGATGAAACGGCAGCGGCGGCTGGCGAAATCGTTGTCGCGCAAACAGAAAGGATCCCGTAACCGCCGTGGCGCCGCAGCCAAGCTCGGGCGCCATCACAATCACGTTGCCAATGTGCGCCGCCATTTCTTGCACCAGGTGTCCAACGAGTTGGTCAAGACCCACGACCGGCTCGTGATCGAAAACCTGAACGTGTCCGGGATGCTGGCCAACCATCGCCTGGCCCGTGCCATCTCCGATGCCGGCTGGGCCGAATTCGCCCGCCAACTAAGCTACAAGCAGGCCTGGCGCGGCGGCGAAGTCGTGATTGCGGATCGGTGGTACCCGTCGAGCAAGCTTTGTCCCGCCTGCGGTGCCATCCATGTCAATCTGATGCTCGCCGACCGTGTGTTCACCTGTGGCTGCGGACGTTCCGCTGACCGCGATCTGAACGCCGCGGTGAACCTCGCGCGCTGGGGCCAACAGCATCACCTCGATCCGCGGACCCCGAAGCAACGGGGCCGGGCCACCAACGCCCGCCGACGGGACGGCGCTGACCAGCACCCCACGCGTGCCGGTGAAACCAGCCCGGTTGAAGCGGGAACTGACGTTCACACCGCACCAGCGGCCTGAACCGATGACGCCCGAGAAGGGCGGTGCCGACACTCGCCAGAGTGTTCGACACGCTTTAGAGCGTGGACCCGCCCGCGTCGTGGTTAGAGGGGGTGTCCGTTCGCATACGCCGTCGCCCAGTCCCGCACGGTGCGGGCGTACTGGTCGGAGTGGTTGTAGGCGTGCAGCGCGTCCATCCAGCCGCGGGGCTTGGCCAGGTCCTTGCCGCGCCAGCACAGGTAGCCCGCCGCCGACAGCGCTGCGTCGTCGAAATTGTCCGGGCTGATGATGCCGTCGTTGTTGGCGTCGACGCCATAGAGCTTCCACGTCTCAGGGATGAACTGCATCGGACCCATGGCCCTGGCGTACTGCGGATCACCGTCTGCGTCGCCGTCGTTGTCGATGATCTCCAGGTTGCCGTTGGTGCCGTCCAGTCGGACGCCGCGGATGGGCGGCGTGACGTCGCCCTTAGGCCCGATCACCGCGCCGCGGTAAGTGCCGTGGTGGCTCTCCACCTGCCCGATGCCCGCCAGCGTCGTCCACGCGATGTGGCAGTCGGGGTTCTCCACCTCCGCGACGCGGGCGGCGTAGGCGTAGGCCTCCAGCGCGGCGACTGGCATGCCCAGAGCAGGAGCCCGCTGGGCCGCCCATTCGTGCAGCTGATCGGCGGGCCTGCCCTTGGCGTGGGTATCGATCTTGGGGACCGGGTCCCCTGCGGGCGGCGGCACCCCCTCGGGAATCGGCGTGCCCAGTTGCCACGAGCAGCTGGAAGCCATCAGCAGCGCTGTCGCGCCTACTACCGCGACAGCCCGCAGCCAACGCACTGGCGACACCGGACTCCCTCAAACCCACTCTGGTCGTTGCCCAATCGTCCCACGCGTTCAGACCAGATCGGCAATCGTCGCCGGACGTGTACCTTCCCGAGTTGCCCCCTGCTAAGGTGAGGCACACCTTGCTTTGGGCAGCCAAAGCAAAGTGCGCGGGATACGGCGTAGCGAGGACAATTCGATGACTGCTGGTACGGGCGTTGGTGTCAGTATTCAGGCCGCCGCACCCAACATCACGTCTCAGCTGTTCGGCAGCGGGTTGATCGGCCTGCGCGAGGGTCTCGAGGCCGCCATCGTCGTCACGATCCTGGTGGCATTTCTCGTCAAATCCGAGCACCGCGATGCGCTCAAGTGGGTGTGGCTGGGAGTCGCCGCAGCAATCCTGATGACGGTCGCGGTTTTTCTGGTGATCCAATTCGGCGAAAACACGATTTCGGGCCTGGCGGCGGAGGCCATCGCCGGCATCGCCTCGCTCGTGGCGGTCGCCATCGTCACAACGATGGTCATCTGGATGAAGAAGGCCGCCGCGTCGATGTCGGGTGAGCTGCGCAGCGAGATGGCCCGCGCCCTGGAAACCGGCTCGCTGGCCGTGCTGGCACTGGCGTTCTTCGCGGTCGGCCGTGAAGGCGTCGAGACCGCCTTGTTCATGGTCGGCTACGCAGAGGCCCAGACGTCATGGCCACTCATCGGCCTCGTGATCGGAGTCTTGGCCGCCGCCACGATCGCCTACGGCATGTACGCCGGCGCCGTCCGCATCAATCTCGCCAAGTTCTTCAAATACACCGGCGTGTTCTTGATCGTCGTCGCCGCGGGAATCCTGTCGTACGGTGTGGGCGCCCTGCAGACGGTCGGCTGGCTACCTGGCCTGAGCGCCAAGGCATTCGACATCAGTACATGGTTCAACTGGTCGTCCTGGTACGGCGAGGTCGTCCAGGGCGTCTTCAACGTCACGCCCACCCCGACCGTGCTGCAACTCGCCGCCTGGCTGGCCTATCTCGTCATCGTGCTGACGATCTTCCTGCGGCCGACGAAAGCCCCTGCGAAACCCGATCCTTCACCACAACCCCTTCCCGAATCCGAAAGGTCGACCACGTGAAGCTTTATTCGTCCCTCGCCGTTGCGACGGCTGCGCTGGCGGGGCTTGCACTAACGAGCTGCCAGGCCAAGGAGGAGGCAAAGCCCGCCGATCCGGGCAAGAGCGCCCCCTCCGAAATCACGGTCACCGCATCCGACTCGACGTGCGAACTCTCGGGCACTGAAGCATCAACGGGGCCAAGCATATTCGTCATCACCAACAACGGCGACAAGGTCACCGAGTTCTATGTGTACGGCGAGGGCGAACGGGTGATGGGCGAGGTCGAGAACATCTCCCCCGGACTGCAGCGCAAGCTCATCGTGCAGCTTGCCGAGCCCGGCACCTACCAGACCGCGTGCAAGCCGGGCATGGTCGGCGACGGCATCCGCGGCGACTTCAAGGTCACCGGTGACGCCGTAAAGGTCGATACCGAGGGCAAGTTCAAAGAAGCGTCGGACAGCTACAAGCGCTACGTGAACAGCCAGACCGACGCGCTGATCGCCGCCACTGCGGTGTTCGTCGATGCGGTCAAGAAGGGCGACGTCAACGCGGCCAAGGCGCAGTACCCGATCGCGCGCACCTACTACGAGCGCATCGAGCCGGTGGCCGAGTCGTTCCCCAACGATCTCGATCCCCGCATCGACCTGCGCGAGGCGGACTTGGAGCCGGGCCAGAAGTGGACGGGCTTCCACCGGTTGGAGAAGGACCTGTGGGTCACCGGCCTGCAGCCCGACAGCAATGCGATGGCCGACCAGCTGATGGCCGACGTGAAGGAGCTCGACAACGGCGTGAAGGCGCCCGAGTACAAGATCGACTCGACCCAGATCGCCGGTGGCGCACAGGGTCTGCTCGACGAGGTCTCCTCCAGCAAGATCACCGGTGAAGAGGACATCTTCAGCCACACCGACCTGTGGGATTTCAAGGCCAACGTCGAGGGGTCGCAGACGGCGGTCGCGTCGGTGCGGCCGATCCTCGACGAGCGCAACGCCGAGCTCGGCAAGAAGGTGGATCAGCGGTTCGCCGAGGTTGAGGCGCTGCTCGAAAAGTACCGTCAGGGCGACGGTTTCATTTCCTACGACAAGGTGACCGAGCCGCAGCGCCAAGAGCTGTCGCGGGCCATCGATGCGTTGTCCAAGGAGGTAAGCCAGGTGCAAGGTGTCATCGCTCCCCAATGACCCGACGCCGCCGGACGAGCGGCCGGGACTTTCACGACGGAAACTCTTCGGCGCGGCTGGGGTGACGGCGGCGGTCGTCGGCGCCGCGAGCGCTGGTACCCTCGCCGGCCGGGCGTCGGCGGCCAGCACTGACTTCGGCGGGCTGGACAAACCGATCCCGTTCCGGGGCGAGCGTCAGGCGGGCATCATCACGCCGCAGCAGGACCGCATGCACTTCTGCGCGTTCGACGTTACGACGGACAGCCGTGACGACGTCATCGCCCTGCTGAAGCAGTGGACCGAGATGGCCGAGCGGATGACGCAGGGCGAGGATGCGGTGCCGAACGGTGCGATCGGGGGCAATCCCTATGCGCCGCCGGACGATACAGGTGAGGCGCTGGGACTACCGGCGTCCGGGCTGACGCTGACCATCGGGTTCGGGCCGTCGTTCTTCGAGAAGGACGGTAAGGACCGGTTCGGTATCGCGAACAAGCGGCCTGCCGCGTTGGCCGACCTGCCGAAGTTCACCAACGAGATCATGGACCCGGCCAAGTGTGGCGGCGACATCTGCATCCAGGCGTGCGCGCATGACCCGCAGGTGGCCGTGCACGCTGTCCGCAACCTGGCCCGCGTCGGGTTCGGCACCGTCGCGGTGAAATATTCGCAACTGGGCTTCGGACGCACGTCGTCGACCACGCGCGAACAGCTGACGCCGCGAAACATGCTCGGGTTCAAGGACGGAACCAACAACATCAAGGCCGAGGACCACGACGCGCTGGACAAGAACGTCTGGGTGGCTGCCGGCGACGGTCCCGATTGGCTGACGGGCGGCACCTATCTAGTGACGCGGCGCATCCGCAATCGCATCGAGGCGTGGGACCGTACCACTCTGAAGGAGCAGGAGCGGGTCATCGGCCGCCAG
>Ga0075421_100005038_pt1 | contig 15947 bp, 5 predicted proteins | sample SoiMetdeltSBSDD5_FD_75292 | JGI IMG/M metagenome (GOLD analysis project Ga0075421, IMG submission 75292) | Bulk soil microbial communities from a Populus tree surrounding site in Tennessee, USA - Soil MetaG P. deltoides SBSDD5 | ecosystem: Environmental > Terrestrial > Soil > Tree plantation...
CATGGCGAGCGAGGCACCGGTGATCCGCCTCGTGCACGACCTCGTCACCCGGGCGGTGGAGGCGCAGGCTTCCGACATCCACGTCGAGCCGCGCGAGGACAGCGTCAGGGTGCGCTATCGCATCGACGGCGTGCTGACGACCGTGGAGACGCTGCCCCTGGCGCTGCGGGCGGCGGTGACGTCGCGCATCAAGATCATGGCGCATCTCAACATTGCCGAGCGCCGGCTGCCGCAGGACGGCCGTGTCAAGGCGACGGTGCGCGGCAAGCCCATCGACCTGCGCATCTCCACCATGCCCACAATGCTGGGCGAGAGCGTGGTGCTGCGCATCCTCGACCGCTCCAGCGTGCAGCTCGACTTCGCGCCGCTGGGCTTCCATGGGCCGGCGCTGGACAGGCTGGTCGAGCTGCTGACGCAGCCGAACGGCATCGTGCTGGTGACGGGGCCCACGGGCAGCGGCAAGACCACCACGCTCTATACGGCGCTCAACCTGCTCAACAGGGCGGAGAGCAAGCTCTTCACGGTCGAGGACCCGATCGAGTACCAGCTCGCCGGCATCAACCAGATCCAGGTGCAGCCGCGGATCGGGCTGACCTTCGCCCATGCCCTGCGGTCGATCCTGCGCCAGGACCCGGACATCATCATGGTCGGCGAGATCCGCGACCTGGAGACCGCCCAGATGGCGATCCAGGCCTCCCTGACCGGCCATCTGGTGCTCTCCACCCTTCATACCAACAGCGCTGCGGCCTCCATCACCCGCCTCGTGGACATGGGGGTGGACGACTACCTCTTGGCCTCCACGCTGACCGGCGTTCTGGCCCAGCGCCTGGTGCGCCGCCTCTGTGCGCGCTGCTCAGCGCCGGCCGACACGCTGCCGCCACTGCTCGGCCGGCTCGGCGGCAGGGGGCGCGACCTGAGGGGCCTGCGCCGGAAGGTGGGCTGCCCGGCCTGCCGCAACACCGGCTACCAGGGCCGCACCACCATCAGCGAGCTGCTGCCGATGACCGACGCGCTGCGGCGCAAGGTGCTTGAGCGGAGCAGCGAGAGCGCCCTGGAAGCGGCGGCCGTGGAGGGCGGCATGGTCGCGATGCTCGACGACGGGCTGGCCAAGGCCCTCAACGGCGAGACCACCATCGAGGAGGTGTTGCGGGTCACGAGGATGGGCTGATGCCGCGTTTTTCCTACACCGCCTATGACGAGGGGGGCGCGCGCGCCGCCGGCGTGATCGAGGCGGAGACGCGCGAGGCGGCCGTAGAGGCGCTGTTCCGCCAGGGTCGCTATCCGCTGGACCTGGTGGAAGGCGGGCGCATCGCGGCGCCGCGCTGGTGGGAGCGCGAGATCCTCCTCTCGGGCGGCTCGCTAGGCCGGGGCCTCGCGCTCCTCACGCGCGAGCTGGCCACCCTGGTCAAGGCCGATCTGGCAGTGGACGAGGCCCTGCGCATCGCCCACGTGCAGCCGCTGATCCCGGGCCGGGTGCGCCAGACCATCGCCAGGGTGCTCGGCCGCGTGCTGGAGGGGGCGTCGCTGTCGGAGGCCTTCCAGGCGGAGGGCCGGGCCTTCCCCGCCTACTACGTCCATGTCGTCCGCGCCGGCGAGGCGGCCGGCACGCTGGGGCAGACGCTCGAGGAGCTGGCGGGCTTCCTGGAGCGGTCGGCCGAGTTCCGGGGACGCGTCGGCTCGGCGCTGCTCTACCCGGCCATGCTGCTGGTGGCTGCGGTGGTGGCGGTGGCGGTCATCATGTCCGTGCTGATCCCCACCATCGCCCCGCTGTTCACCGATGCCGGCGTGGAGCCGCCGTTCATCATCGGCTTCCTGCTCGGCCTGCAGGGGGCGCTGGCGGCCCATTGGCCGCTTGCGCTTTCGTTCGCGGCTGCGGTCGCCATCGGTTTCCTGGCCCTCACCCGCAATGCCGGCTGGCGCCTGTGGCGCGACCGCCAGCTCTTGCGCCTGCCCCTGGTCGCCGGTTTGGTCGAGAACAGCCAGACCGCCATCGTGACGCGCACCCTGGCCACCCTGCTCCGCAACGGCGTTCCCATGCTGCAGGCGCTGGAGATCGCCGGCGATGTGCTCAGCAACCGAGCCATGGCGGGGGCGCTGCGTGCGAGTGCCGCCGAGGTCAAGGAGGGCGCCACGCTGAGCGGCGCGCTCGCCCGCGCCGGGCTCTTCCCGGAGCTGGCGCTCCGGCTCACCGGGGTCGGCGAGCAGACCGGGCAGCTGGATACCATGCTGGACCGCGTCGGCAGCATCTACGAGCTGGCCCTGCAGCGCCAGCTGGGGCGCCTCACCAACCTGCTGACGCCCATCCTCACCCTGGCCATGGGCGCGCTGGTGGGCGGCCTCCTGCTGTCGGTGATGGGGGCGATCGCCAGCGTCAACGACCTGGCACTGCGATGACGAGCACCCCCCACCAGCGGCGCCGAGGCGGCGCGGACGGCTTCACCCTGCTGGAGCTCATCGTGGTGATGGGCATGCTGGCCCTGGCCCTCGCACTGGTGGCGCCCTCGCTCAACTCCGCCAGGCTGGGGATGGCAGCCCGCAGCGCCGCCTACGAGCTGGCCGCGCACCTGCGCTCCGCCCGCGCCGCCGCCCGCGAGACCAACGAGGAGCGCGTGCTCACCATCGACGTTGAGGGCCGCCGCTACTGGGCCGAGGGCATCGTGGCGCCGCGGCAGCTCCCCCAAAGCATCGCCGTGGACCTGACGGTGCCGGCGAGCGAGCGTGTCGGGGTGGGCATGGCGCGTGTGCGCTTCTTCCCCGACGGCAGCACCAGCGGGGCCAGAGTGGTCCTCGACGACGGGCGAATGAGCGCAGCCATCCGCGTCGACTGGCTCACGGGCGACGTTCGGATGCAGGCGAGGTAGGGCATGCGCGAAGGCGAAACCGCCTCCGGATTCACACTGATCGAGACCCTGGTGGCGCTCACCATCTTTGTCGCCGGCTACGTGGTTGTGCACCAGAGCGTGATGCTCGCCTGGCGCGGCGCGCAGGTGGCCTGGGCCGAGGGCGCGGCTGTGCGGCTCGCGCAGTCGCATCTGACCGCTGCCGGCGTGGAGACACGCCTGCAGGAGGGAGAGGAGCGAGGCGAGACGCCGGACGGTTTCCGCTGGACGAGGCGGGTCGAGCTCTATCGCCCGCCCCCCGGCGCCGACGAGGCCGGCGCGGCCAGCAGGATTGCGGGATACTGGGTGACCGTCACCGTGAGGTGGCGAGGCGGCATCCTGCAATCGGCCCGTTCGCTGGAGCTCAAGACGCTGAAGCTCGCGGCCCGGCCATGACGGCGGTGCGGTTGCAGCGCCGCGGGCGCCATCGCCCCGAGGCCGGCTTCACCCTCATCGAGGTGCTGGTCTCGCTCGTCCTGCTGGCGCTCCTTCTCGCCCTGCTCGCGGGCGGCCTGCGCTATGCGCGGAGCACCTGGGATGCCGCAGCCAGGCTCGACCAGCTGGCCGGCGCCGACATGGCCGAGACGTTCCTGCGGGCGCGCCTGGCGGAGGCGATGCCGCTTTACGAGCAGCGCAAGGCCGGCACCGTGCGCGCGCTCTTCCGCGGCGACGGCGACAGCATGAGCTTCGTGGGCCCGGCCCCGAACGGCCCGGCCGGCGCAGGCCTCTACCGCTACACGCTCGAAGCCGCCGGGGGTGCGGTCCCCAGGTCGGGAACTGGGCGGCGCGCGCTGGTCGTGGAACTGGTGCCGCATCTGCCGGTGCTCAACGATTCCGCGCTCGAGCGTCCCGCCGACAGCCCACCCGACCGCTACGAGCTCATGCGCAACATCCGGTCCGTGTCGTTCCGCTACTTCGGCCGCGGCGACCTGCGGGCCGACCCGGCGTGGCACGCGGCCTGGCCCCGCACCGACGCCCTGCCCAACCTGGTGGAGATTGCCATCGTGCGTGACGAGAACGAGGGCGGCACTGTCGCACTGACAATCGGCCTACGGCTTCAGGCCGGCGCGCGATAGGCACGAAGGTGGTGGCGCCAAGGGCCCCTCTCCCCGCTTGCGGGGAGCGGGCCAGGGGCAGCCACAAGATCAACGCTATCCACGGGGATGCTCAGATCTTGCCCGGCGCCGTCGTCACTTCGACGCCCCGCGCTCACAGGTCTGCGCCCTTTGCTGCCTCTCACCCTACCCTCTCCCCGTCGCCCTCGGCGCCTTGTGGAAGCGCTGCCCTCGTGGATAGGCTGAGGGCGGCGGGGAGAGGGAGCGCGCTCGGTGTTGCGTTCCTGCCCCACGAGCCTGACGCCAACGGCTCGGACCTCCTTGCCCTTTGGTCCAGTGGGGACGATCAGACCTCGTGCTACTTTTCACCGCCTCGCGCTGCGGTTAGGTTTGTCAGCGGCGCAACGGACCTGTTTCCCCCGGCCGTGCAGGTATCGACTCGGTGCGGCGAGCGCGGTGCCGCCTGCGAGCGCGCAGCCGCAGGGGCATTGGGGCGGATGGGACTTCGGTGAGAAGAGATGGAGCGGGCTTCGGCGCCTCGGTCACAGAACGGGTCGACGCGGGCGGCAGTCGCGGGCTCCGCCGGCGGCGCAGATGCAATGGCTGAGCCCATCCGCGCCCGTCCGCGCGCACCCCCGTCCGCGCTTGTGGCTGACCGCATCAAGGTGGCCGTGGTCGACGCACATCCGCTCTATCGGCACGGGCTCGTCAACGCCCTGGCGGGCTCGCGGCTTGTGGTGGTGGCGGAGGGCGGAACGGCCGAGGACGCGCAGCGCGCGGTGCAGAAGGGAAAACCCGACGTTCTGCTGCTGGACATTGCGGTGCCGGGCGACGGCATGGGCGCGGCGCAGGAGGCCCTGCGCCTTCGCGCCAACCTCAAGGTGGTCGTTCTCACGGCCTCCGACGGCGAGGATGACGTGGCGGACGCCCTGCGGATGGGGGTGCACGGCTACATCCTGAAGGAGGTGACCGGCCCCGACCTGGTGAGCGCCATCGAGGCCATCTACCGCGGCGAGCCCTACGTCACGCCCGCGCTCGCCTCGCGGCTGCTGATGCGCAGCAAGGGCCGGCCGCTGGTGCCGCAACGGAGCGAGGACGTGGGCCTCACGGCGCGCGACAAGCGCATCCTGGGATATCTCGCAAAGGGGCTCACCAATCAGGAGATCGCGCGGAGCCTCGGCATGAACGTGAGGACCGTGAAGCACTACCTGACCCAGGTTTTCCGCAAGATGCGCGTCCGCAACCGCGTCGAGGCCACCGTCGAGGCCCAGAGGATGCGTCTGGATCTGGACGGTCAGCTCCTGCCTTAAACCGGTCCGTAATTACATCCGCTTTCTGACGAATGTTTCCCCAAGGTCGCATACGCCGGTCCGGCCCGCGAGGCTTCAGTCCATCTAGTAGGCAGAGCGCTGCCTGCTCGATGATGAGCCGACGATCGCCAGCATTGCGGCAAGGTGCGACGTTTGTAAGGGGGGAGCGATGGCCGTCACTTTCATCAGGTCCGATCTCGAGTTCATTCTGCAGCAGATCCTGATCGCCGAGGCACACGCTGCGGGGACCGAGCTCACCAACCTCATTCCCAATGCTTTCGTGCCCTGGGGGTTGCGGACGGTTGACGGCTCCTTCAACAACCTTGTGCCCGGCAACGAGGATTTCGGCGCCGCCGACGAGTTGTTCCTCCGGCTGCTCGATCCCGACTACCGCGATGACCAGGACGGCGACACCTTCGCCGGCGAGACCAATACGGACTACGGCGCAAGCGGCACCGTGGTGGACGCCGACCCGCGCATCATCTCCAACCTGATCGCCGACCAGACCAGCAACAACCCGGCCGCCGTGGCGATCGCGGGCACGGCCGGCATCGATGGCATCTGGGGCACCGCCGACGACCAGCTCAACGACGGCGTCAGCATCCTCCAGGTCACGGCCGGCCTGGATGGCCTCGCCGGCACCGTGGACGATATCGCCCAGTTCTCGTTCGACAACGTGGCGCCGGACGCAGGCCTGTCCGCGCCGTTCAACCAGTGGTTCGTGTTCTTCGGCCAGTTCTTCGACCACGGCCTCGACCTGGTGCAGAAGGGCGGCAACGGCTTCGTTTTCATTCCCCTGCAGGCCGACGACCCGCTGGTGACCCTGGGTCCGGACGGCGCTGCCGGGACCGGCGATGAGGCTGCACCCGGCTCGTTCATGATCCTGTCGCGGGCGACGACCTATGCCGGGCCGGGGGCCGACGGCATCGTCGGCACCGACGACGACACCGTCGAGCACCTGAACCAAACCTCGCCGTTCGTCGATCAGAACCAGACCTACTCATCGCATCCTTCGCATCAGGTGTTCCTGCGCGCCTACGAGATGCGCGATGGCGCCCCGGTCTCCACCGGCAACCTGCTCACCAATCGCGACCTCGTCGACGGCACCTTCGGCAACGGCGATGACGTCGATCTTGGCGGTATGTCGACCTGGGCCACGCTCAAGGCCCAGGCCCGCGATCTGCTCGGCATCAATCTTACGGATGCCGACGTCGGCAACGTGCCGCTGCTGGCCACCGACGCCTATGGCAACTTCATCCGCGGCCCGAACGGCTTCCCGCAGGTCGTGATGGTGGGCCCGGACGGGCTGCCGGGCACGGCCGACGACGTCCTGGTGGAAGGCAACCCCGCGGCGCCGATCGACCTGACGAACGCGGTGCGCACCGGCCAGATGTTCCTCGCCGACATCGCCCACTCTGCCAATCCGTTCGACTCGATCACCGGGGCGCTGCTGACCGCCGATGCCGACAGCGATGTCGGCGACGACGGCAATCCCGCCACCTACGACGACGAGCTGCTCGACCGGCACTTCATGGCCGGCGACGGGCGTGTCAACGAGAACATCGGGCTGACCGCGGTCCACCACGTGTTCCACTCGGAGCACAACCGGCTGGTGGAGCACTCCAAGCAGGTGGCGCTGGCGACGGGCGATGTGGCGTTCCTGAACCAGTGGCTGGATCCGGACGCCCAGCTCACGACATTCCCGGCCAGCCAGGCGGAGATCGACGCGCTGCAGTGGAACGGCGAGCGCCTGTTCCAGGCCGCCAAGTTCGGCACCGAGATGCAGTACCAGCATCTCGTGTTCGAGGAGTTCGCGCGCAAGATACAGCCCGGTGTCGACGAGTTCCTGGCGCCGGAAGGCTTCGCGACCCAGCTCAATCCGGCGATCCTGGCCGAGTTCGCGCATGTGGTCTATCGCTTCGGCCACTCCATGCTGCTCGACGAGGTCGACCGGCTCGATCCCAACTTCGCCTCCAGCGAGATCGGCCTGATCGAGGCGTTCCTCAACCCGCTCGCCTTCAACGAGGACGGCACGCTGACCCCGGAGGAGGCCGCCGGCGCCATCGTGCGCGGCACCACGCGCCAGGTCGGCAACGAGATCGACGAATTCAAGACGGAAGCGCTGCGCAACAACCTGCTCGGCCTGCCGCTCGACCTCGCCGCCATCAACCTGGCGCGCGCCCGCGACACCGGCGTGCCGTCGCTCAACGAGGCGCGGCGCGAGTTCTATGCCCTGACCGCCGACAGCGATCTCAAGGCCTACGAGAGCTGGGTCGACTTCATGCAGGGGATCGAGCACCCCGAGTCGCTCGTCAACTTCATTGCTGCCTACGGCACCCACGCCGAGCTCTTAGCCGCCGATGTCGACACGCTGGCCGAGAAACGCGCGGTAGCCACGGCTCTGGTGTTCGGCGGCAGCGCGGTGATCAACGCGGGCGCCGCGGACGAGCGCACCTACACCGCCGACGAGCTCGATCGGATTGCGTTCCTCAACGGCAGCGGCACCTATGTAAATGTCAACGGCCGGACTGTCACCGGCGTGGACGACATCGACTTCTGGATCGGCGGCCTGGCCGAGAAGATCATGCCGTTCGGCGGCATGCTCGGCTCCACCTTCAACTTCGTGTTCGAGACCCAGCTGGAGGCGCTGCAGAACGGCGACCGGCTCTACTACCTGTCGCGCCTCGCCGGCCTCAACTTCCTCACCGAGCTGGAGAACAACACGTTCGCCTCCCTGATCATGGCGAACACCGATGCCAACCATCTGCCGGCTGATGTGTTCTCCACGCCCGCCTTCATCCTGGAGGTGGACCAGAGCAAGCAGTTCACCGGCCTCGGCACCGAGGGCCGCGACGACCCGGTCAGCGACGATCCCAATCCGCTGGAGCCGCTGGTCATCCGCGACAACCCGGCCACCGTGGGCCTCGATGCCAACTACCTCGAGTACACCGGCGAGGACCATGTCGTCCTGGGCGGCACCGACGGCAACGACATCCTGATCGCCAGCATCGGCGACGACACCCTCTATGGGGATGGCGGCAACGACCAGATCGAGGGCGGCTACGGCAACGACCAGATCGACGGCGGCGACGGCGATGACATCATCACCGACGTGGGCGGCGACGATGTCATCAAGGGCGGCGCCGGCAACGACGTGATCCAGGGCGGCAACGGCCTCAACATCCTGATCGGCGGCTTCGGCAACGACTTCATCATCACCGGCGAGGACGTCTCCACCACCTTCGGCGGGGCCGGGAACGACTTCATCTATGGCGCGCCGCTGAACCTGCCGACGCTGGGCAACGAGGGCGACGACTGGATCGAGGTCGGCACCTCCGACGGCGCCGGCGGCGACAACTTCGACCCGCAGGAGGCGAGCCCCGTCATCGGCCACGACGTGTTCATCACGGGCACCGGATTCGACGAGGTGGACGGCGAGGGCGGCGTCGACATCATGGTCGGCTCCGACGGGCCGGATCACTTCGGCGGCGGTGGCGGCTTCGACTGGACGAGCTACGAGCACGACACCCGCGGGGTCAAGGCCGATCTGCAGGTGGACGACTTCGTCGAGCCGCCGGTGGCGCCGTCGGTCCAGGGCACACAGGACCGCTTCGCCGACGTGGAGGGCCTGTCCGGCTCCGGCTTCAGCGACATCCTGTTCGGCAGCGACGCCGAAGCGGCCGACATCGACATCGCGGGCGGGCTCAACAACGCGCTCGATGCAGAGGGTATCGCCCTCATCGACGGGCTCCAGGAGCTGCTCAACCGGACGCTTGGGCCGGGGGCCAGCCGGTTTGCGACCGGCGACATCATCCTCGGCGGCAGCGGCAGCGACCTGCTGATGGGGCGCGGCGGCGACGACATCATCGACGGCGACAGCTGGCTCAACGTGCGCGTCAGCGTGCGCGAGAACGCCGACGGGACCGGCGCCGAGCTGTTCAGCGTCGACAGCATCGCCGATCTCATTCCTCAGATGATGTCGGGCGAGATCAACCCCGGCCAGCTGGTGATCGTGCGCGAGATCCTGACCGGCGACGCCTCCTTCGACACCGCCCTGTTCAGCGGTGCCCAGAGCGACTACACCATCGTCCACGACAGCGGAGCCGACGGCGAGCTCGGCACGGCGGACGACTTCGTCACCGTGATCGACAACGTCGTCGGCCGCGATGGCATCGATCGCCTCATCAACGTCGAGCGGCTGCAGTTCGGCGACGGCAGCACGGTTGCCGTATCCGGCGTCAACAACGACCCCGTCGGCCAGCCGACCATCGACGACAACACCCCGCAGGTCGGAGAGGTGCTCATCGCCTCGATTGCGGGCGTCACTGACGCCGACAACCCGGGCGACGGCGCCGTCACCGGACCTGTCGCCTACTACTGGCAGGTAGAGCGCGACCCGGTGGGCGCGCCGGGCGTGTTCGAGGACATCGTGGACGAGGCCGGCGGAGCGCCGGGCTCGGCGGAGGGCGCCAGGCTCACAGTCACCGCCGACCTCGACGGGCTCCGGCTGCGCGTCAAGGCTATCTATCAGGACGCCGACGGCACGCTGGAGACGGTGTTCTCCGCGGCGACCGCCGCGGTCGCGGCCGGCGCCCCGCCCGCACCGGCACCCGTGCTGCCGGACGGCAGCAACGTGCAGAGCGCCGGCATCCACCTCATCACCGCCGATCTGCAATTCATCCTGGAGCAGATCAAGATCGCCGAGCAGCATACGGACGGCGCTGAGCTCCTCGATCTCTTCGCCAATGCGCGCCTGCCGTTCGGCCTGCGCACCGTGGACGGCTCGTTCAACAACCTGGTCCCTGACCAGGGTGAGTTCGGCGCCGCCGACAACACCTTCCCGCGCCTGCTCGACCCGTTCTTCCGCAACGATCAGGACGGCGATACGATTGATATCAATGGCGGCGCGCCGGGCGGCGTGGTCAACAACACCGACTATGGCCAGGGCGGCAATGTGGTGGATGCCGACCCGCGCATCATCTCCAACCTGATCGCCGACCAGACCAGCAGCAATCCGGCTGCCGTGGCAGTCGCCGGCTCCGCCGGTCTCGATGGCATCTGGGGCACTGCCGACGACGCTCTGAACGACGGCGTCTCGATCATCGGCCGCAAGGTGGGCAGCGACGGGCTGGCCAACACCCAGGACGACATCGTCTTCTTCTCGTTCGAGAACGTCGCGCCGGACGACGGCCTGTCGGCGCCCTTCAATCTGTGGTTCGTGTTCTTCGGCCAGTTCTTCGACCACGGCCTCGACCTGGTGGAGAAGGGCGGCAACGGCACGGTGTTCATCCCGCTGCAGCCGGACGACCCGCTGATCGCCGGCGCGGACGGCGCCTTCGGTACCGCCGACGACCTGCCGCCCCACCTGCAGTTCATGGTGCTGACGCGGGCCACGCCGGTCGTCGGCCCCGGCGCTGACGGCGTTCTCGGGACGGATGACGACACCGTCGATCACACCAACCTGACCACGCCGTTCGTCGACCAGAACCAGACCTACACCTCGACGCCCTCCCACCAGGTGTTCCTGCGCGAGTACCAGCTCGACGCCGGGGGCCATCCGGTCGCCACCGGCCGGCTGATCACCAATCACGAGCTCAATCCCGACGGAACGCTCGGCACCGACAAGGGCGGCATGGCCACCTGGGCTGTGGTGAAGGCGCAGGCGCGAGATCTGCTCGGCATCCAGCTCACCGACCACGACGCGGTCAACGTTCCTCTGCTCAAGGTCGACCTCTACGGGAACTTCATCCCCGGTGCGAACGGCTTCGCCCAGATCATCATCGGCCTCGGCGCCGACGGCATTCCGCAGACCGACGACGACGTCGTTCTGGAGGGCGATCCCAACGCCAACGGCGGCCTCGGGGTTGCGATTCCCGTCGGCGCTCCGCGCACCGGCCATCCGTTCCTGGCGGACATTGCAAACTCAGCCAACCCGTTCAGCAGCCAGACCGGTGCGGCGCTGCTGGCCGACGCGGACGATGTCATCAATACCGGCCCGCAACCTGCCGGCACCTACGACGACGAGCTGCTCGACCAGCACTTCATGGCCGGTGACGGGCGCGTCAACGAGAACATCGGCCTCACCGCCGTCCATCACGTCTTCCACGCCGAGCACAACCGGCTCGTCGGCCACATCAAGGACGTCATCCTGGCCTCGGCCGCGGAGGGCGACCTTTCGTTCCTCAACGAGTGGCTGGTGGACGATGTCACAGCGGTTCCCGCGGACCTGTCCACACTGGTGTGGGACGGCGAGCGCCTGTTCCAGGCCGCGCGCTTCGGCACCGAGATGCAGTACCAGCACCTCGTGTTCGAGGAGTTCGCGCGCCTGATCCAGCCGCAGATCGACATCTTCCTGCAGGAAGGGCAGGGCTATGACACGACCATCGATCCGGCCATCGTCGCCGAGTTCGCGCACGTGGTCTACCGCTTCGGCCACTCGACCCTGCTCGACGAGATCGACCGCTTCGACCCCGAGTTCGCATCGAGCCAGATCGGCCTGATCGAGGCCTTCCTCAATCCGACGGCGTTCGACCAGAACGGCACCCTCACCGCCGACGAGGCGGCCGGCGCCATCGTGCGCGGTACCACGCGCCAGGCCGGCAACGAGATCGACGAGTTCAAGACCGAGTCACTGCGCAACAACCTGCTCGGACTGCCGCTCGACCTCGCCGCCATCAACCTGACGCGCGCCCGCGAGACCGGGATTCCGACTCTCAACGCCGCCCGCGCCACCTTCTTCGAGTGGACCGGCGACAGCCAGCTCAAGCCCTATGCCAGCTGGGTCGACTTCATGCAGAACCTGAAGCACCCGGAGTCGCTGGTCAACTTCGTCGCCGCCTACGGCACGCACAGCCTGATCACCAGCCAGACGACCCTGGAGGGCATGCGGGCTGCGGCGTTCGCCATCGTCATGGGGCAGTCCGTCACGCTCTCCAACGGCACCGTGATCGACGTGCCTGCTGATCGGCTCGATTTCCTCTACAGCACCGGGACCTGGGCCAACGACTCCGGTCATGCGCTCGACCTCGACGGCGTCACCACCACCGGTCTCGGCAACGTCGACCTCTGGATCGGCGGCCTGGCCGAGGAGAACATGCCGTTCGGCGGCATGCTCGGCTCCACCTTCAACTACGTGTTCGAGAACCAGCTCGAGAAGCTGCAAAACGGCGACCGCTTCTACTACCTGGAGCGCGTGGCGGCCCTCAACTTCCTGACCGAGCTCGAGGGCAATTCGTTCCGCAAGCTCATCGAGGCCAACACCGACGCCACGCATCTGCCCGGCAACGTGTTCACAACGCCGGCCTACATCCTCGAGGTCGACCCGACGCGGCAATTCACCGAGCTCGGCACCGACGGCCGCGCCGATCCGACGCACGAGGATACCACCGGTACGAATGCCCTCGATCCGCTGGTGATCCGCGACAATCCGGCCACCGCCGGGTCCGACACCAACTACCTGGAGTACACCGGCGCGGACCACGTCGTCCTCGGCGGCACCGCTGGCGACGACATCCTGATCTCCAGCGAGGGCGACGACACCCTGCACGGCGATGCCGGCAACGATCGCCTGGAGGGCGGCGATGGCAATGACTTCTTCTTCGGCGGCGCCGGTGACGACATCATCACCGACACCGGCGGCGAGGACAACCTGCAGGGCGGCGACGGCAACGATGCCATCCTGGGCGGCAGCGGCATCGATCTCATCATCGCCGGGTTCGGCAACGACTTGATCGTCACCGGCGAGGACGGCGACGAGAGCTTCGGCGGTGTCGGCAACGACTTCTTCCTGGGCGACCCCGCCGACGAGATGGTGTTCGGCGGCGAGGGCGACGACTGGATCGAAGGCGGCATGGCCGACGGCAGCGCCGGCGAGAACTTCGATACGCGCGGCCTCGACCTCATCGTCGGCCACGACGTGTTCATCGACAGCATGTTCCCGGACCGCATGAACGGCGAGGGCGGCGATGACATCATGGTCGGCAGCATGGGCGGCCAGGTGGATCGCTTCCTCGGCGGGTCCGGCTTCGACTGGGCGAGCTACCAGGGCGATGACCTCGCGGCCGACGTGGACCTGAACCTCAGGGCGTTCGACGAGACGCCCGTGCCGTTCTCGATCGCATCGGCGCTTTCCCGTTTCGAATCGACCGAGGGGCTCTCGGGCTCGGGGCGCAGCGACATCCTGCGCGGCGACGACGAGGACATCACGACCATCCCGTTCTCGGGCACCCAGGGCAGCACGCTCACCAACTTCGATCTGGTCGACGGGCTGCGGGAGCTGGTGGATGACCTGCTCGGCCCCGGCCAGACCTCGTTCGCCGCCGGCAACATCATTCTCGGCGGCTCCGGCAGCGACATCATCGAGGGCCGCGGCGGCGACGACCTGATCGACGGCGACCTCTGGCTGAGCGTGCGCATCAGCGTGCGCGCGACGGTCGATGCCAACGGTGACGGCGTTGCGGATCGGGATGCGAACGGCAACCTGATCCTGGGAGGCGAGATCGACAGCGTCACCAGCCTGACCCAGCTGGTGGACCGGGTATTCGCGGGCGAGATCAACCCGGGACAGCTGGTGATCGAGCGCGAGATCCTGCCCGATGAGGGCGCGCTCGACTTCGACACCGCCCAGTTCTCCGACCTGCGCGCCAACTACCAGATCCTGGTCAATGGCACGCTCGTCACCGGCAACGACATCACCATCGTCGACGGCGACGTGGTGACCGTGGCCCATCTCATCGACGACGACGGCGACGGGGTGCCCGAGACGCCGGGCATCGACGGCACCGACACGCTCCGCCATATCGAGCGGCTGGAGTTCGCGGATGCCACGATCGTGCTGCGCGATGGGCTCAACGCCGAGCCGGTCGGCCAGCTCACCATCCTCGGTCCGGACGGGCAGCCGGTCGGCACGCCGGTGGAGGGGCAGACGCTCTCGGTGTCGATCGCCGGCGTCATCGACGGCGACAATGTCAGCACGGGCGGCGCGGTCACCGGGCCGGTGGCCTATGTCTGGCAGTTCGATCCGCGCGGGGACGGCGTTTTCGAGGACATCGTCATTGCGACCGGGCTCGGCGATGTCCGCGCCATGGGCGAGACCTTCACCGTCACCGACGACGTGGCCGGCACCGCGATCCGCGTGAGGGCGCTCTACGAGGACGAGCACGGCGTGCTGGAGACGGTGGTTTCCGCGCCCACAGCCCTGGTGCAGGGCGTCAATGCCGCCCCCACGGGCCTGCCGACCGTCGCTGATGCGACGCCCACGGAGGGCCAGGTGCTGACCGCCATCATCGCGACCATCATCGATCCCGACGGGACCGACACGGCCGTGGCCGGCGGGCTCTTCACCTTCCAATGGCAGCAGTCGGCGGACGGCATCACCTGGGTCAATGCCTCCAACCCCGATTCGCCGCTCGGTCCCGACGACGGCACCGGCCAGATCTTCGTGCCCGGCGCCGGCCAGCTCGGGCTGTTCCTGCGGGTGCTGGTGACCTTCACCGACGACGGCGGCACGACGGAGACCGTGATCTCGCTCCCGACCCAGCCGGTGGCCGACGACGGCAACTTCGTGGGCACCGACGCGGATGAGGTGTTCGTCGGCACCAACGCCGCGAACTTCATCTTCGGCGAGGGCGGCAACGACACCCTCAGCGGTCTCGGCGGCGCCGACGCCGTCAGTGGCGGCGATGGCAACGACATCCTCGACGGCGGCACCGGCGACGACTACCTCTCCGGCGGCGCCGGCGACGACCTCGTCGACGGCGGCCTCGGGGCCGACATGATGGACAACGATGCCGGCAACGACACCTTCGTCGTGGACGACATCGGCGACCTGGTGCAGGAGTTCGGCGACGACGGCGTCGACACGATCCAGACGGCCCTCGGCCTCTTCGCCCTCGACAGCCTCTCGGGGGTCGAGAACCTCACCTACACCGGCACCGGCGACTTCACCGGCACCGGCAACGAGCTCGACAACGTCATCACCGGCGGCAGCGGCAGCGACACGCTCGACGGCGGCGCTGGCAGCGATACGCTGAACGGTCTGGGCGGCGCCGACACCATGACCGGCGGCACCGGCGATGACACCTACAGGGTGGACACCGCCGGCGATGCGGTGGTGGAAGACGCGGGCGGTGGCACGGACACCGTGGAGACCCTGCTCAACGCCTACACGCTGGGCACCAACGTGGAGAACCTGACCTTCATCGGCTCAGGCAATTTCACCGGCACCGGCAACGCGCTCGACAACGCCATCACCGGCGGGGCCGGCGACGACACGCTCAACGGCCTCGGCGGCGCCGATACGCTGACGGGCCTCGGCGGCAACGACACCTACGTGGTGGACAACGTCGGCGACACGGTGGTGGAAGACGCGGGCGGCGGCACGGATCTCGTGCAGGCCCTGGTCAATGCCTACACGCTGGGCGCCAACGTGGAGAACCTGACCTTCATCGGTACGGGCAATTTCGTCGGCACTGGCAACGCGCTCGCCAACGCCATCACCGGCGGGGCCGGCGACGACACGCTCAACGGCCTCGGCGGCGCCGATGCGCTGACGGGCCTCGGCGGCAACGATACCTACGTGGTGGACACGGCCGGCGACACGGTGGCGGAAGGCGTGGGCGGGGGCACGGATCTCGTGCAGGCCCTGGTCAATGCCTACACGCTGGGCGCCAACGTGGAGAACCTGACCTTCATCGGTACGGGCA
>Ga0075421_100005040_pt1 | contig 15947 bp, 15 predicted proteins | sample SoiMetdeltSBSDD5_FD_75292 | JGI IMG/M metagenome (GOLD analysis project Ga0075421, IMG submission 75292) | Bulk soil microbial communities from a Populus tree surrounding site in Tennessee, USA - Soil MetaG P. deltoides SBSDD5 | ecosystem: Environmental > Terrestrial > Soil > Tree plantation...
CGCCGAGTCTCGTGGCCGTCACCGACCTCTACGCGCTGCTCAACGACGAGGACCGCTTCGTCCGCTGGGCCGGCCGCATCGCGCTCGAGCACACCGACCGCACAATCTGGAAGGATCGCGTGCTCAAGGAAACGAACCCGCTGGGCGCGATTGAAGGAATGCTCGCCTGGATGCGGACCGCCGCCAGCGACGACCGGCAGCCGATTCTCGACAAGCAGCTCGCGATGCTGAAGCAGACGAGCCTCTCCCCCGACAACAAGGTCCGTCTCTATCGCGGCCTGATGTACACGGTCAGCGAGCTGAAGGACGGCCTGTCGCAGGCTCAGCGCGAGCAGGTGCACGCGCTGGTGATCAATCAGTTCCCGGCGCAGGACGAGCGACTCAATCGCGAGCTGGCCTTGATGCTCGGCTACGCCGGGCAAGCGGCCGCCGTCGGCAAGCTGCTCGCGGCGATGCCCGCCGGCAACGACAACCAGCAATTGCAGCTGCACTACCTCTACGCGCTGCGCATGATCAAGCAAGGCTGGACGCCCGCGCAGAAGGCGCAGCTCGCCGAAGTGCTCGGCCGGGCGTCGAAGTGGCGCGGCGGCGCGCAGTTCGTCAACTTCGTGGGTCAGTATTTCGACGCGGTCGCCGATCTCTACGCCAGCGACGAGGAGAAGCAGCTGCTCTACGAGAAGGCGCCCGACTTCTCACCGCTCACGCCCGCCGAGGCCGAGCAACTGCAGGCGCGGATTGCGGCCGGCCGCGGCGGCCGTGGTGGCGGCGGTGGCGGTCGCGGCGGCAACGCCTCGCCGCTCGCGGCGCGCACCATGGGGCGGGTCGTCAGTCGTCAGGAGATGCTCGAGGAGACCGTTTATCAGCCGCAGCAGGTGCTCGACGTGCAGGCGGGGCAGAAAGTGTTCGAAGCCAACTGCGCGTCGTGCCACAAGTTTGGCACCGTCGGCACCGATCACGGCGTCACGGGACTGAACCTGTCGTCGTCGCCGCTGCGCTCGTCGAAGCACGCGCTGCTCGAGGCGGTGTTCTTCCCGGAGCGAAAGATCGCGCCCGCGCTCGAGTCGACCGCCATCGACACGACCGACGGCAAGACGATCACTGGCCTGGTGGTGAACGACGGACCGCAAGGCGTGACGATGCTGACCGCCAACGGCACGACGACCGACGTGCCGAAGGCGCAGATCAAGGCGCGCCGCAAGACCAAGGCGTCGGTGATGCCGGACTCGTACGCCGATTCGATCGACCGCGCGGGGCTGCGGAATCTGGCCGCGTATCTCGCCGCCGCCGCGAAGTGACGCTCGCGACGTCAGGCGGGAGCCTCAGGCCTTCTCCCCCTGCTGATCGATCGCGAGCGGCGGCGGTTCCTGCTGGACCAGGTACTCGAACTGCCGGCGGAACTCGTCCTCCGGCAGCTTCACCGTCGCCGCCAGCCGCGACAGTTCCGGCGGATGATCGAAGTCATCGCGCCGCAGGCGGATCATGTAGCGGCGGGCGATGGCGTAGCGCGTCGAGGTGATATCGACCAGACGGATCCGCGTACGGCCGGTTTCACCATCGATCATGGTCGAGAACGGCACCGGGATGAAGTGGCCGCCTTGCATCGACACCATCGCCGCGTTGCCGCCCGACAGCAGGAACTTGGCGGCGCAATACCCGAGATCGCGCGAGTACTCCATGTCGAAGGGGATGGGATCGGCGCAGCGCAGCTCGTAGCCGATGTTCTTGGCGGCAATCGTCGACTTCACGCCGAGCGCGCGCAGCCGCGCCTGCACTTGCGCCTTGAGAATGTTGCCGAGATCGACCTCCGCCAGCCGCAGGTGCCCGTGGGCATCGCGCTCGATCTCGGCCAGCCCCTCGAGATCCTCGGGAGCGACGTCGAGCACCACGCCTTCGGCGATGATCGCCACGCCGTCGCGGCGGCCGTCGGCCAGCCGCTTGACGATCGCCCCGACCAGCGAATCGACGATGGTGTTGAGTCGGATCGGCGGCGTGAACTCTTCGGTGATGAGCGTGACCGTCGCGCCCGCGGCCTTGCCAATTCCGAGCGCGAGATGGCCGGCTTTCCGTCCCATCGCGATCACGAAATACCAGCGCGACGTGGTCTTGGCGTCGACCATGAGGTTCTTGACGATGTCGACGCCGTAGTGGCGCGCCGACTGAAAGCCGAAGGTGTCGACGTGCGGCGGCAGATCGAGATCGTTGTCGATGGTCTTGGGCACGTGGACGACGCGGATGCGTCCGGCCGCGCGGGCCTCGAGCTTCATCGCCGAGAACGCCGTGTCGTCGCCGCCAATCGTAATCAGCTGCGACACACCCAGGCGCACCAGCGAATCGATGGTGCGGTCGAGCAGCGCCGGATCCTTGGTCGGGTTGGCGCGGGCGATGCCGAGGTACGAGCCGCCGCGGAAGTGAATGCGGCTGACGACGTCGATCGAGAGCGGCATGACGTGATCGATGTCGCCCTGCATGATCCATTCGAAACCGTCGCGAATCCCCACCACATCGATCGCTTCGAGGCGAGCGCGGATCGTGGCAGCGGCGATGACGGCGTTGATGCCGGGGGCGGGGCCGCCGCCGACCAGGATGGCAAGCTTGTTCCCGTTCATGGATCACACCTCACGTAAATTGCGCATTATACCGTGTGGATGTAATCGATTGCAGGTCACGAGAGCTGCGGCACGGCACCCTATCGTGAGGTTAGCCGCCGGCTCGCGAGGCGCGAAGGTGGGCCTGCGGGTGGGTGGTGCTGGCGCGGACGTGCAGCCGGTGCGGCAGCGTGATCGATACCGGCGACAGCCGGCTGCCGTCGAGGATCTCGAGCAGCAGCCGCACCGTGCCTTCGCCGATCTCGCGCATCGGCTGCGCGATGGTCGTCAGCGGCGGGTCGACGCACTGCGCGAAGCGGATGTCGTCGAACCCGACCACCGACAGATCGGATGGCACGTGCAGGCCGCGGCAGCGCGCCGCCGCCATCACACCCATCGCCATCTCGTCGTTGAAGCAGAACACCGCGGTCGGCGGCTCGGATCGCGACAGCAGATCGGCCGCCGCGTCGGCGCCGGAACGAATTGAGAAGTCCCCCTGCGTCACGATCACGTCGCCCTCGAACCCGCGGCGTTTCGCCGACGCCAGCGCGCCGGTCAAGCGATCGCGGCTCAGCGGGCTGAGCAGCGGCCCGGTGACCACTCCAACGCGGCAATGGCCGAGATCGTACAGATGATCCATCGCCTCGGCCGCGGCCTTGGCATTGTCGATGTGGACGCTCGGCACGCCCAGCTCGGCGCTGAACTCGCACCCGTTGACGACCGGCGCGCAGAGCGGCGCCATTTCGCGCACGACACTGGCGGCCGCCGGCGGCAGGCGATGGCCAAGGAAGATCAGCCCGTCGGCCTCCTTCTGCTTCAGCATCAGCGCGTAACGCTCCTCGCGCCGCTCGTCGTGCTGCGTGTCGCCCAGCAGTACCGCGTAGCCGTTCTTCTGCGCCGCATCCTCGATGCCTTGCAGGATCAGCGAGAAGAACGGATTCGAGATGTCCGGCACGGTCACCAACAACTTGCGCGACTTCAACGTCCGCTGGTTCTTGGCGACCGAGTTGGGCGCGTAGCCCAGACGCTCAACGGCCTTCAGCACGCGCAGCCGCGTATCGGGAGACACGACGTCGGGCCGGCTCAGCACTCGCGAGACCGTCGCGGTCGACACCCCGGCCCGCTTTGCCACTTCCCGGATATTGGACACGTTTCCCTGCACAGTTCGACGAACCGCCATGCGCGGAGGATGCGCACTTTAGATCATCGATGCCGGGCAAGCTTGTAACACCGCCGTGACACGAACGTCAATGCCGTTCACGTGAATGCGGGTTCCGGAGACGCTGACTGATCGAGAATGCAGGACCGATATCCGATCGATGCGATTCCCCGCCTTTCTTCAGCTCGTTCGCCCGGCCAACGTCGTCACGGCCCTCGCCGACGTCCTGGCGGGCCATGCCGTGGCCGGCGGCGGCGCTCCGGGACTCGCCTGGCTGCTGCTCGCGACCGCCTGCCTGTACGCCGGTGGGATCGTGCTGAACGACGTCTTCGACCGGGCGATCGACCGCGTCGAACGGCCCGAGCGCCCCATCCCCAGCGGCCAGATCCGCTGGCAAACGGCGGCGCTCGCCGGGGGCCTGCTGCTCGCGGCCGGCGCCGTTTTCGCCGCCCTTGCGAATGTCGCGGCGCTGGCGATGGCGCTCGCGATCGCGCTGGCTGTGCTGCTGTACGACGGCTGGACCAAGCATCTTGCCCTGGTCGGACCGGCAAATATGGGTCTCTGCCGGGGGCTCAACCTCCTCCTGGGGGTCGCCGCCGCACCCGACGCCCTGGCGCGGAGCTGGCCGTTGGCCCTCGTGCCGCTCACCTACATCGCCGCGGTAACGGCCCTGAGCCGTGGGGAGGTCCACGGCGGCCGGCGCGGAACCGCGGTGTTCGCTCTGATATCCTTGAGTGTCGTCCTGACCGCCCTGCTCGTGTTGTCGGGATCCGCCCGATCGTGGGGTGGATTGGCGCTCACCGGCGTGCTGGGATGGCGGGTCCTGCCACCCTTCGCCGCGGCCTACCGGCACGGCGACGCGCCCCGGATCCGACATGCGATCAGGACGGGCGTCCTCTCGCTGGTCATCCTGGATGCGGTGATCGGGACGACCTATGGGGGCCCGTGGTACGGCGTGGCGATTCTCGCGACCGGCATCGTCGCAGGAGCGCTGGCGCGCGTGTTCGCCGTGACGTAAAGGGGCGCTGATCGTACGAAACGCGCGAGCGTAGCGAGCGCGCCACGCGAACGGAGCGGGGCACGGGGCCCCCGCGAGCGAGCGTGTAAGGGGGTCCGGGGAACGAAGTCCCCCGGTTGAATATGGACTTTATCAGGCAGAAGGTTCGCGTCGACTTCGAGTACCCGGTCTACTTCACGACCGGTGTGCTGACGCCGTCGAATCTCCTGCTGCGCGATGTCGTGGCCCGGTCGGCCGACGAGAGCCCGTCGCGGCTGCTCGTCGTCCTGGATCGCGGCGTGCGCGATCACCACGCGTCGCTCGTCTCGCACATCGAGGAATACTGCCGGCGCCACCGCACCGTCCTGCACCTCTCCGGTCCCGTCCTCGACGTGCCGGGAGGCGAGGCGGTCAAGAACGACCCACGCCACGTCGAAGCGATCCACGCGGCCATCAACGACGCCGGCCTCTGCCGCCACTCGTACGTGGCGGCGATTGGCGGCGGCGCGGTACTCGACGCGGCCGGATACGCGGCGGCGACGGCGCATCGCGGCATCCGTCTCATTCGCATCCCGACCACCGTCCTGTCGCAGGACGATTCGGCGATGGGAGTGAAGAACGGCGTCAACGCGTTCGGCAAGAAGAACTATCTCGGCACGTTCGCGCCGCCGTTCGCGGTCATCAACGACGCGGCGTTCCTGAGGACGCTGCCCGACCGGGAATGGCGGGCCGGCATCTCGGAAGCGATCAAGGCGGCGCTGATCAAGGACCGCGCCTTTTTCGATCTCATCGAGCAGCAGGCGGCGGCGTTGAAGGCACGCGAGCTGGGCGCGATGGAACAGGTCATCCGCCGTTGCGCGGCGCTTCATCTCTCGCACATCGCGACCGGCGGCGATCCGTTCGAGCTCGGGTCGTCGCGGCCGCTCGACTTCGGCCACTGGTCGGCCCACAAGCTCGAGCAGCTGACCGCGCACCGGCTCGGGCACGGCGAGGCGGTCGCGATTGGCATCGCGCTCGACTCGACCTATTCGTATCTCGCGGGGTTCCTGCCCGAAGACGACTGGCGGCGCATCATCACGCTGATGCCGGCGCTGGGCTTGGCGGTGTACGTGCCCGAGTTGGGCCAGCATCTCCCGGAGCCCGGGCAACCCGACCCTCCGCTGAGCGTCCTGCGTGGACTCGACGAATTCCGCGAGCATCTGGGCGGCATGCTGACCATCCTGATGCTGCGGTCGATTGGCGCCCCCTTCGACGTGCACGAGATTCGCCGCGACGTTATGATCCGGAGCATCGGCGTGCTCCGCGACTTCGAGCAGGCCCACCAGGGCCGCGGCGCTCCCGGAGGCGAGGATCAACATGGACGGCACTACTCTCCCGAGCGCGAAGCAACCTAGTCCGCTGACCGCGAAGGAATTGATCGACGAGTATTTCATCGAGAACCGCACGCGTCTGCTGGAGATTGCGGCGTTTCTCGATCGTCTCGATCGGGTCGACGCCTCCTCCGCCGGCCGCGACTTCCGGATGAAGGCGTTCCGCGAGGCGCTCGCCGCGCTGGCGGGTGGCGGCGGCCGTCTCGATCGCATTCAACTGATCCTCAGCGACCCGCGCGAGACGCCGCTCGACGCGCTCGATCGGAAGAGCGCGCTCGGCGCCTACGACCGCTGGAGCGGCAGTTCGACGGGGGGCCGATCATGAAATACATCGACCATCACGCGCACATGGTGTCGCGGACGACCGACGACTATCAGCAGATGGCGCTGTCGGGCTGCGTCGCCGTCACCGAGCCGGCGTTCTGGGCCGGCTGGGATCGCAGCCACGCCGACGGCTTCGAGGATTACTTCAGGCAGCTCACCGATTTCGAGCCCAAGCGCGCCGCGCAATACCACATCCAGCACTACGCCTGGATGGCGATGAACCCCAAGGAAGCCGACGACCGCCCGCTGTCGCGCGAGGTGTTGGCGCGCATCCCCAAGTTCCTCGATCGCCCGACGGTGCTCGGCATTGGCGAGATCGGGCTCAACCGGGTGACGCGCAACGAAATCGAGACCTACACCGAGCAGGTCGAGCTCGCGCGCGCGCATCACCAGCTGATTCTGATTCACACGCCGCACCTCGAAGACAAGCTCAAAGGAACCCGGATCTCCGTCGACGTGCTGCGGACGTTTCCGGCGCTCGATCCCGCGCGGGTGCTCGTCGATCACGCGGAAGAGCATACGCTGGCGATGATCCTCGATCACGGCTACTGGGCGGGGCTGACGCTCTACCCGCAGACCAAGGTCTCCGCGCAACGGGCCGCGGACATCGTCGAGCGCTTTGGACCGGAGCGGATTTGCATTGCCGGGGCGTGCGATTGGGGGCCGAGCGACGCGCTGGCCGTGCCGCGCTTCATCATGGAGATGCGGCGGCGACGGCACCCGGAGTCGCTGATTCACCAGCTGGTGTTCGAGAATCCGGTGCGGTTCCTGAGCCAGTGCGAGCGGTTCAAGATCCGGCCCGAGCTCGAGCGCGAAGCCGTGGGGTCCCGATAGACGAGAAATCGGTCACTGCCACGCCTTCGACATTACGACGTTGCTCATCGACCGAGACCTTCATCTCACTTACTGCACCAACATCCACGCCGCCGACGGCTGGCCCGCGGTCTTCGCCAACCTGCAGCGGTACGCGCCGGCGCTCAAGGCGCGGCTCTCGCCCACGGCGCCGTTCGGCGTCGGGCTGCGGCTCTCGGCGCGCGAAGCGCGCGAGCTGCGGCAGGCGAATCGTCTCGAGGAACTGCGGGCGTATCTCGATCGCGAAGGACTCTACGTCGCGATCATCAACGGCTTCCCCTACGGACAGTTCCACGGCGCGCCGGTCAAGGCCTCGGTGTACGCGCCCGACTGGCGCGATCCAGCGCGGGTCGATTACACGCTCGACCTGATCGAGATCCTGAGCCATCTCGTCCCTGAAGGCGTCGACGGCGGTGTCTCGACGGCGCCGATGTCCTACAAGCCCTGGCTGCAGTCGATCTCGAGCGCCGACCGTGCCAAGGCATGGGCTTCGATTGCCGAACACGTGGCGCGCATCGCCGAAGCGCTGGTGCGGGCGCGCCGCGATCGTGGCGTGCTCATTCACCTCGACATCGAGCCGGAACCGGACTGTTCGGTCGAGAACACCGCCGAGTCGATTGACTTGTTCGATCGCTGGCTGCTGCCGTACGGGACACCCGCCCTCGCGGCCGCGCTCGGCAGCAGCGGCGCGGATGCGGAACGCGAGCTGCGCGAGCACATCCGGCTGTGCTTCGACTGTTGCCACTTCGCGGTCGAGTACGAGGACCCGGCGGTCGCGCTCGCGCGCCTCCGTGACGCCGGCATCGAGATCGGCCGCGTGCAATTGAGCTCGGCGCTGCGCGTGTCGTTTCCGCCGGAACCCGCCGCCGCGCGGACCGTGGCCGAGGCGCTGCGGCCGTTTGCCGACTCGACCTACTTGCACCAGGTCGTCGAACTCGGGACCGACGGACACCAACATTATCCCGACCTCGATGCGGCGCTCGACACGCTGGCCGGCGCGAGCCGGCCTCCGTCTGAATGGCGCATCCACTTCCATGTCCCGCTGTTCACGCGCGAGTACGAGGCGTTCGAGTCGACGCAGGATTACGTGCGCCAGGTGGTCGCGCTCGCACAGCGCGATCGGTTCACATCGCATCTCGAGATCGAGACCTATACCTGGGACGTGCTGCCGCCAGGTTTGAAGCTCGAGCTCGGCGACTCGATCGCGCGCGAGTACGAATGGGTTGTGAAGCAACTCACCGACGGCAACGAGACCAGCAGCGTTCAGTGAGCGGCGCCTTCGGCGGGCACGACGAACGCGAGGAACACGATGGACACGAAGCAATCAACTAAAGGACCTCGTGTTCATCGTGGCCTTCGTGTCATCGTGATGCGCCGCAGGCACCGTCACCGGACGGGGAACCCTGCAACGTGACTCGCACCGTTGTCCTCAACGTCGTCGGGCTCACGCCCGCGATGGTGGCTCGCGCCGACGTCGCGCCCAACCTCGCGCGCTTCGCCGCCAGCGGCGCGGTGGCGCCAATCGATGCGGCCTTCCCCGCCGTCACCTGCACCGCGCAATCCGACTATCTGACCGGACGGCGCGCCACCGATCACGGCATTGTCGGCAACGGGTGGTACTCGCGCCAAGAGTGCGAGGTCAAGTTCTGGAAGCAGTCCAACGCGCTGGTGGAAGCGCCGAAGATCTGGGACGCGGCCCGCGCTGCCGATGCCGCGTTCACCTGCGCGAATCTCTTCTGGTGGTACAACATGTATTCGACCGTGGACGTCTCGGTGACGCCGCGGCCGATGTACCTCGCCGACGGCCGCAAGCTGCCCGACATCTACACCACGCCGCCGACGCTTCGCGACGATCTGCAACAGGCACTGGGCCGGTTTCCGTTGTTCGATTTCTGGGGCCCCAAGGCCTCGATCGCTTCATCGCGGTGGATTGCGGAGGCCGCGAAGCAGGTCGAGCAGCGGTTCGCGCCAACGCTGACGCTGGTCTATCTACCGCACCTCGACTACAACCTGCAGCGGGTCGGACCCGCGTCGCCGGCGGCGCTCGAGGACGTCCGGCAGGTCGACGCGCTCTGCGGAGATCTGATCGCGTTCTTCGAGGCACGCGGAGCGCAGGTAGTGGTGCTCTCCGAGTACGGTCTGTGCGAGGTCACGACGCCGGTGCATATCAACCGCGTGTTGCGGGAGCACGGCGCGATTGCGGTGCGCGAGGAGCTCGGCCTGGAGGTGCTCGATCCGGGGGCCAGCGCGGCGTTCGCCGTCGCCGATCACCAGATCGCGCACGTCTACGTCAACGACCCGTCGCGCCTCGATGGCGTCCGCGACGTGCTGGAACGGACGACGGGAATCGAGCGCGTGCTCGACGCGGCGGCCAAGACGGCGTTCGGGATCGACCATGCGCGCGCCGGCGATCTGATCGCCATCGCCCGCGCCAACGCCTGGTTCACCTATTACTACTGGCTCGACGATCGCCGGGCACCCGACTTCGCGCGCACCGTCGATATCCATCGCAAACCCGGCTACGATCCGGTCGAGCTGTTTCTCGATCCGGCGATCACCGTGCCGGCGTTGACCGTCGGCTGGAAACTGGCGCGCAAGGCACTCGGATTTCGCATGCTGATGGACGTCATCCCGCTCGACGCGACGCTGGTTCGTGGCTCGCACGGTCGTCCGGGGGCGAGTGCTGACGGTCCATTGATCATGAGCAGGCAGAAGACGTCGATCCCCGCTGGACCGATCGCCTCGACCGATGTCTACGCGATTCTGCTCCGCCACCTGGACTGAACCATGGCGGCTGATCAGGACTTCGCCGACGTGACGGCGGCATTCGCCGCCGGTGGATGGGATCGCGCGCTGGCGCGCGTGCTCGAACGGTTCGGCGCCGACAGCGGCACGATCCATCTGGTGGACGCGGATGGCACGCTCCACCTCGTCGCGGCGAGCGCCGGCATTCCACGAGTCGTGATCGAAACCGTTCGCCGCGTGCCCGTGGGCAAGGGCATGGCCGGGCTGGCCGTCGAGCGGCGGCAGCCGGTCAACGCGTGCAACATTCAAACCGATACGACCGGCGACGTGCGGCCAGGCGCCAAGGATACGGGCCTGCAGGGCTCGATCGTCGTGCCATTGCTGCGCAACGGCGAACCCGTCGGCGCCCTCGGCATTGCCAATCAACGCGAGCGGACGTTCTCCGATCGCGAAGCGGAGCTGCTGATGGAAGTGGGGCGGACGCTTGCCGCTTGTCACGAGCCCTTCGGGCCGCCACGATGATCGCGAAGAACACGACGGACACGAAGCAAGTCAGGTGTCAAACAATCAGCTTCGCGTCCTTCGCGTTCTTCGTGGTCATCGTGAATGCGCCGAAGGCGCCGTCTCAGCGAACCCGCCCGAAGGTCAGGCGCGCGACCAGGATCGCGATGCCGGGCAGAAGGAGCGCCCCGAGGAAGGCAGCCAAGAACGAATCGATCCGCATCGAGTAGGCGCCGAACGCGGCATAACCGAGCGCGATTCCCAGGTTCGACAGCAACGACAGCGCGACGAAGCGTCCGAACGGCGCGCCAACCAGTCCGGCGAAGATCACGGTGGCTTCGGCGAGCACCGGCACCGGCCGGCACAGGACGATGGTGTAGTCGCCATATCGTCGCATCAGCGATTCGGCGCGCCGCAAGCCATCCTCACCCACGAACCGGTGCGCCGCGCCGGCCGCTTTCGCCCCGAGCCCATACCCGAGGAGACACGCCACCATCATGCCGGCCCACACCACCGCCGCGCCCAGCCAGACACCGAGCAACACGCCGGCGGCAGTGGAGACAATGCTCGACGGGACTGGAAGAACGACGTCGAGCGCGAGCAACCCGAAAATCGACAGGCCGGCCAGCCACGCGGCCGTGCCCGTTGCGGTCATGCGCGCCGCGAACACGTTGAATTCGCTCTCGAAGAGAAAGAAGGGAATCAGGACCAGCCCGATCAGGATTGCCCAGACGATCGCCCAGCGCATTGCGGACAGCGTATCAAAATCGGGATCCAGGGCTCGGGGTTCGGGGCTCGGGAATGACTACGTTACACTCTTATCGTTCGATCGAGGATCGAGCGAGGAGGAAAATGATGAGGAGAGCGTTGTGGCGGATCGGTGTGGCGTCGGCATTGCTGACGATGGGTTATGTTGCGGGCCGGCTCACGCCGGAACCGGTGGCGCAGGCGGCGCAGGCCGGCCGCGTGTTCGAGATGCGGACCTACGTCACCAACGAGGGCAAGCTGCCCGCGCTCGAAACCCGCTTCCGCGATCACACCATCAAGTTCTTCAACAAGTACAGCATGACCAGCATCGGCTATTGGATCCCCGAGGACGGTCCCACGTCGCAGACGACGCTGGTGTACATCCTCGCGCACCCGAGCCGCGAAGCCGCCAAGGCCAACTGGGCCAAGTTCCAGGCCGATCCGGACTGGCAGAAGGTCCGTACCGAGTCCGAGGCCAACGGCAAGATCCTGGTGAAGTCGCCGGAATCGGTGTTCCTGAAAGCCACCGACTACTCACCGATCAAGTAACGACCCGGGTCCGGCCGTGATGCTTCGACGCATGTTCCTCGTGCTGACGGTGCTGGCATTGATGCCAGCCGTTCGCGGGGTGCCGCCGGCGCCGTCGGCGGCCGAGCCCGTCAGCACGCTGTCGAAGCGACTCACCGGCGAGGAGCTCTGGGAGCTCAGCGCCGCCTTGTCGGAGCCGGACGGACGATTCCGCTCCGACAATCTGGTGTCGAACGAGCTGTACATGCAGCGGGTCCTGCCCGACCTCATGCGAATGGTGCGGCCCGGCCGCGCGTATCTCGGCGTCGGACCGGAACAGAACTTCACCTACATCGCCGCGACCCGCCCGGCGATGGCGTTCATCCTCGACATCCGCCGCGGCAATCTCCATTTGCACTTGATGTACAAGGCGCTGTTCGAGCTCTCGGCCGACCGTGCCGAGTTCGTGTCGCGGCTGTTCTCGATCAAACGGCCGGCCGGCCTGAGCGTCAAATCGACGGTCAACGAGATCTTCGCCGCCTACACCGATCAGCCGCGCAGCGAGGAGCTGTACCGCCAGAACGTTGCCGCCATCCGCGACCTGTTTCAGAAGACGCACAAGGCCGCGCTGTCGGCGGACGATCTGAAAGGCATCGAGGCGGTCTACGACGAGTTCTACCGGCGCGGTCTCGGCATTCACTACGAAGTGACGCCCGGCAGCGCCGGCTCGTTCCCGAGCTACGTCGACATGATGATTGCCACGGACTCGGCGTCGGTGCCGCGCAGTTACCTGGCCTCTGAAGAGCTGTTCTCGCTGGTGAAGGACCTGCAGGGCCGCAACCTGGTGGTTCCGGTGGTCGGCAACTTCGCCGGTCCCAAGGCGCTGCGCGCGATCGGCAGCTACCTCAAGCGGCACCAGACGTTGGTGGGCGCGTACTACGTGTCGAATGTCGAGCAGTACCTGTCGCGCGAAGGCGTCCTCGATCGATTCTGCGACAACGTCGCGTCCCTGCCGCTCGACGACACCAGCACGTTCATTCGCAGCGAGCGTGGCGGGTTCGCGGCGCGCGGCCTGCGCGGCGGCGGCATGTTCGGCGGCTTCGGCGGGATGTTCACGTCGCAGCTCTACGCGATCCGCAACGACATCCAATCGTGCGGCAGCAGGTAGAGTCCGGCTTCAGCCGGACCCGCTTCGTCGATCGATTGTCCGGCTAAAGCCGGACGCTACCGTGACGCTGGTGTCTTGAGCAAGTACGCCCGGCGCTTCTCGACGAAACTCTTCAAGCTGCGCTCGCCGCCCTCGACATCGGCCGTGAACGCCTCGCCGCTGTACAGCTTGCGCGTGTCCACCTTCACATCCTCGGCAATCAGCGACTGATACCGCGCCACGCGCGGGCCGAGCGTGTTCCAATCGAGCCACTTCTCGGCGATCTCGCGGACGTATTTGAGATAGCGCTGCCGGAGCGCCGGCACCGCCAGCAGCTTCGAGCGGAGCGGCTTGCTGGTGTCGTCGAGCCCGATCATCGGATCGAGCTCCGCGTTGGCGCGGCCGAACATGCCGCGGCCGCGGCCGCCACCGGGAGGTCCGACCATGATCACGTCGGGCGGACCACCGCGGCGCGGACCGTCGGCACCAGCGCCGGGTGGCGGACCTCCAGGCCCGAATCCTGGTGGCGGACCCCCAGGACCAAATCCTGGAGGCCCACCGCGACCGCCGCCCTCGTCTGCCAACCCCTCGTTCTGATCGTGGGGAATGACGTGAAACTTGCCCTTCTCGTCCTGATAGATGCTGTAGTCGCTGGCCCGCGCCCAGTAGCCGTCGCTGTTGACGAGCGCCACCTCGATGGCGAGAAACTTCAGCGCCCCGTCGATGTCGAGGATCGGCGAGAGCGCGGCCTCGAGCTTCTCAGGCGGCGTCTCGTTCAAGAGGCGGAAGACATGGATCAGATCGGCCCACGCCTTCGGGTCGTCCTTGGTCTTGATCTCGTAGATGCGTTTGTACGCCGCCCGATCCTCGCCGAGATACTCCATGCCGCCGCGCCCACCCGGGCTGCCCGGGACTTTCCAGCGCGCGCCCTTCGTGCTGTTGAAATAGTCGCGCGTGAAGTCCTTGTTGAACTGCTGGGCGTTGGCGTAGATGCCCCAGCTCTCGCCGTTGATCACGACCCGCATGAAGTTGATCTTCGGCGATGGGATGTACTGGCGCGCGATGTCCGAGTAGAGCAGGCCGCGGACGAAGGTCGGATCGCCGTTGGCGTTCAGCAGGTTGAGCGTGCGATAGCCGTCGAGCTCCTGTTTGTCGTCGACGAAGTCGAACGCCAGATTGAGCGACCGCTTCAACCCTTCGGGCACCATCATGTACGACGACATCCCGCGAAAGTGCACGCCGACGTTCTTGTAGGTGCGACCATCGACCACTGCCGTGGCCGGCACTTCGACGTCGGTGTTGTGAAACGCCGCCAGCTCCTTTTCCCAATCGGCGTTCTCGAACTGCAAGAAGATCGTGCGCAGCACCGCCGGGTCGTAGAGCCCGGCGGACGCCGGATAGCTCTTGACCGCGGCGGCGGTCAGCTTCGGCCCCGGAGAGCCGGTCGCCATCCCCGGCCCGCCGCGTCGCCCGCCGAAACCACGCTGGCCGCCACCCTGAGCCGCAAGCCACTCTCGGGCGGCGCTGCGCTCGGCGGCGTCGAGCCGGCCGTTCTTGTCCTTGTCGAACTGCCCGACGATCTTTCGCTCTTCACCAGGACCGCCGGGCCCGCGCCCCGGGCCGAACGGCGGAGCCTGGAACCGCTCCGGTGTCTGCGGCGCTTGCGCGTGCGCCGGCGCCGAATGCAGTACCGCGTTGAGGAGGAAATAGCCGGCCAGCCCGGCGACCAGACCCAGAAGGCCAGCCTGCACGATGGTGACCCAGTTGATTCGGCGAGGACCCTTGTTCATACGACCTCATTCTTCTAGCGCCGCGATCCGCTGCAACGAGACGCCTTGCACGCCTTCGATCCTGTTGAGCGTCCGCACCAGTTCTCCAGCCGCTTCCGGACGCACGAGCGCGACCTGATACCGCACCTCGATCGCCATGCCCTGCTTCGCCGTCGACAAGGACATCAGCCTTCGAGACTTGACCAACGTCTCGAGCGTCGGCCGCAGCACGACGTCGGCGTCCTGGCCCACCCCGACCTTGACTTCGAGCAGGTAAAGATCGTCGCCAGCCGCAACCGCGCCGCGGCGGCTCCAGATCCACGCCGCCGCCCCCACGACCACGGTGCCACTGGCGGCGACCATGGGATGCCCGGCGCCGACGGCCATGCCGACCGCAACCGCGAAGATGACGAACGCCGTATCCTGCGTGTCCCGTACCACGGTGCGAAACCGCACGATCGACAGCGCGCCGACCAGACTGAACGCGCGCGCGACGTTGTCACCGATCACCTGCGTGACCATCGCGATCAGGATCGACAACAGCACCAGCGTGATCGGAAACGAGGGTTGGGCCTCACCGTTGGGCCGGGTCGCGCGATAGATGAACGCCACCACGGCGCCGAACGCCAGCGCCGCGACCAGGCGCACGAACACTGCGGCCGGCGACGGATCGGTCCATGCCCCTCGCAGGAACTCAGGCATGGAACTCCGTCGGTCCACCTTCTCGCTTCGCGCTTCGGCCGACCGGCGCGTTGAGCAGTGCCGTCGGCCCGATCGGCGCCGGCATCGCGGTCGACAGTCCCATCCGGTACTTCGATGCCGTCTTCGGCACCAGCGCGAACCGCTCGACCAGGCGCTTGAACAGCGCCGGGGCCGGACCAGGGTATTTCAACTCGAGGATTGTCGCGCCACCGTCGAGCAGCCCGGCAATCGGCGCTCCCGGATCGCGATCGAAGGAATAACCGAGCGCCGGCCGCGCGCACAGCTCGCTGTCGAGCGTCAGCCGGATCGTTTCCCGTCCCGAAAAGATCCCGCGCGCCATGCGGAAGTACGACACCTGGCACACCGGCCGCAGCCGGCGCACGGCGATCCGCTGATGAAACCAGCGGCCGCTCCAGCCAGCGTCGATCGTCGTCACCCGGTCGTCGAGCAACGGGCTCGACGGCGACAATTGGCTCAGCGACGCAATTGGAACCAGCGTGCGACGCTTGGCGAGCACCGCCGGCTGCCGCATCTTGCGCTCG
>Ga0075421_100005042_pt1 | contig 15944 bp, 13 predicted proteins | sample SoiMetdeltSBSDD5_FD_75292 | JGI IMG/M metagenome (GOLD analysis project Ga0075421, IMG submission 75292) | Bulk soil microbial communities from a Populus tree surrounding site in Tennessee, USA - Soil MetaG P. deltoides SBSDD5 | ecosystem: Environmental > Terrestrial > Soil > Tree plantation...
GACGTCATATGCGGGGCGATCAGTGCCTGTTGGCCGGCGCGGCGGGTTTGAATAGATACAGCTCCCTAATCAGACGCCACCACAGCATCGGAAACCCGACGACCGGGCGAATCAGAAACTGTTCGCGTTGACACGGTGTGAGCAGCTTGACGACGAACCGGTGCAGGATGATTTGCTGATACCACGGAAGGCTTGGCACGAGGTGATGCTCCCAGTGACACGGTTGCCCCCATGGCCCGCCCCCCACCAGGAGTCCCCAAAATCCGGTTCCGAAGCTCCTCGCGCCGTTCTTGTTCTCGAGCGGCATCAGGTTGTGCTCGGTGAACTGACGGACGCGATCGACATAGAAGCCCACGTGAGGCAGGAAGACGAACAGCATCAGGCCCGCGACGGCAGGGCCGTACGCCCTGTAGACCAGGAACATGTACCCCACGTTGTAACACCAGGCGACGATGCCCGAGAGAATCCGTCCGCGCGTGTAGGTGGGCGGCCGATGGATCACGAAATCGGTGAAGTTGACGACGGTCGCGAGCGGAAGAAACGTCAGAAAGTAGCGCCGCGGAAACACGAAGTTCAGGAACTCTTCGTCCTGCTCGGTTCCGAACTTGGAGTGATGCGCCATGTGACGCGAGCTGTAGTAATCGGGCTCGCCTCCCCCGAGCCGGCAGAGATTCGACGCGAGCGCCTGCGCCAGGCGTGCGAGTCGACCCTTACCGACGAACACGATCCGGTGGGCGGCGCCCTCATGAAGCGAGAGGACGCCGATCGAATAGAGGAGATAGCTGTGCAGGCTGCCCGCCACCGCGGCGGCCGCCAGCGTCGCACCCCATGAATGGGTCTCGCCCGGAGGCAGAAACACCCCGGGAAGTCTGAGCAGGATGAAATAGTCGGCGACGAACAGCAGGATCAGCACGATCAGGTTGATCGTGTTGTGAATCGCCGGGTGTTCCTTGAACCAGTGAAACAGCGTGCGGCCCTTCGCCATGATCGCGCTCATCTGCTCGTCGGTCAGGCCCTCGAAAGGATGTGCCTGCTCGTACGCCCGTGCCTGTGAGAGTTCCTCGAGGTGAAGGATCATGGCCGCGCTGCGCCCCCGACGTGAGGAATCAGAAGCTGTACCGAACCGTGCTGCCCGCGAACGAATTTCGTCGATACTGGCCGAGAAAGTCGGCCTCGTCGCCGGTGATCAGCAGCATCCGCACCGCAATGCGCCAGTGCTGACCAAGGCCGTGCGAATACTCGGCCTTCCCGTAGACGCCGTCGCCATTCTGGCGCACCACGGTTTCGAGCACCAGGCTTCGCGTGGCGCCCATAGTGTATCCGGCTCGGGCGACGAGCGAACGCGCCAGGCCGCGGTCGGGAGCGAACGCCAGAACGTCCCTGTCGGTCTTGACCCATTCGCCCACGTAGCCGCCGATGAACAGCCAGTCGCGATGCTGTCGTTCCACCTGCACGACGTACAGCAGGTACTCATCGGTGTCGTCATCAGGCGCCTCGAACCAGCCGGCCTCGGCTTTGATCGCCAGCCACGGAAGCGGCGCCACGAGATCAGCGCCCCACGACTGCATCGACGGGTACCGCCGTTTCACCGCCACCGCATTCGCTTGCGGGACCGCGATCAGGTCGAGCAGCGGCAGGTGATTGTTGCCGCGGAACCACGACGCCGACCATTCGAGCCGTCGTCCGGCATGATTCCAGCGCACGCCGTACTGGGAGGCTCCAGGAAACTGCGAGCCAGTGTCGAGAATCTCGACTGACGCGCTGGCCGCACTGAGCCCCGCCCACCTGTGAGTCAGTATCGGTAGCCGGCTCGGCGTCATCCGCGGCAGGTACACGAGGCCGAGAGAGTTCGAGCCTTTCGACAGCGTCACCCTGGCGGCCGTCACCGCGACCGGATCACTCGAGACGACGATCAGATAATCGCGCGGCGTGAAGCGATCGGTTGGACTGAGAATGTCGGTCTGTCCCCAGCGGACGAATTGCTTTCCGAGCTCCACCGTTAACGGCCCGCGCGCGTAGGTCATGACGGCGCGCCGCACGGCCAGGGCAGGACGTTCTACAGTGCGATCCCAGAAGGAAACCCCTCCTTCAATCGTCGTTTCATCGTGGGAATCGGCACGCGCATCAAAGGATCCGGCAATCGACAGGCCGGGAGAAATCTCAACCGACGGGTCGAATCGAAACAGCACATCGCCGACGACCCGCGTCGTATCGCGGGGAACGGTCTGGGGATAGAGCGTGAGCGTGCCCTCCGCGAACCCCCGATAGGCGAACTCCTGTCCCCGGGCGGCTGCCGGGGCGAGGCCCGCCAGGATCGTCGCCAGCGCCAGGATCCGGACGGCGCCCGCCCTTCCGCGCCTACTCACGCCGCAACGCCTGCACGGTGAAACGATCGGCGGTGAGCGGCGCGTTGTACTTGACGGCGTCGAGCTTCAGAATCGTGCGGCTCTTGCGCGTCAGGTCCTCGACCTCGAGGACCCTGGCCGTCCACACGTCCTGGATGTCCTCCATCTGCTTGTACGACAGGCGGCGCACGAGCGTTTGCGCGTCATGATTGTCGATCCGGGCGTACGTGTAGGTCGTCTTGCGGATCCAGTAGACCGACCGTACGTACTGCGACCGCTTGCCGGCACGCGGCGTTGCGGCAATCTTCCAGCAGGACTCCCCGTCGAGCATCTCCTCACCCTCGAGCGCGTAGTCGTACTGCTCCAGATCGCGCTCCTCGAGATCTTCGAAGCTGAAGTCCGTCCCGAAGAAGCGGGCGCGGCGATCCTGCGTGGCAATCCGGCGCTCGCGATTGATCGCAGGCGTCCACATCCATTGATCGGAGGATTTATCGGGATAGTTCATGACCAGGAGCGCCACGCCCTTGACCTCGGCCGGCGCGGTGAACCGGATGACCACCTGGCTCGCGCCGTGCGAGCCGAGCCGCTCGTAGGTCCACCCCTTCTCCGACGTTTTCCCCTTCGCGTCGATGACCTGCAGCACCCCCTCGTACTGCTGCGACGCGACGCGGGAACGCTTCTGGACCTCCGTCATGATCTGCCGCGGATCGTCGGCGAACGCATGGCCGGCCAGCATCAAGGTCGTGAGCAGCAGCAATTCATTCATATTCGAGGGCCGCGATGAGTGAGCCACGGACCGCCGCTTCCGCCGGGATCATGGCGCCGGCGACGGCGGTGACCAGGATAATGGGGAACAGCGCCGCAGCGACGGCGTACGGGTACGCGTAGTCGAACCGGAGCCCCGGAAAGTCCCGCGACGTCATCTCGAGGACGCAATAGAGATGAACGGCACCGAGCGCGAGGCCGAGGATCACGCTGACGATGGCGATGCCAATCGATTCGAGCCAGATCGTCCAGCGAACCTGACTCGGAAACCCGCCGAGGGCTCTCAGAATGCCGAGCTCGCGGCGACGATCGCTGACCGACACCATGAGCGAGTTCACGATACCAAGCACCGCCACTGCGACCGCAATACCGATCTGGACCCATGTCAGCGCGAACCACTGGTCCGTGAGACCCATGATGTAGCTGCGCACCTCGTCGTTCGAGAGCACGAAGATGCGGCGGTTGCTCGAGAACCTGTCCAGGATCGCGTTCCTCACATCCACCGCCCGCGCCTGCTCCGACACGTAGACCCGAAAGAGGTCAATCGTGCTGTCGTGCCATTCGCGAACGAACCGCTCGCGGTCGATGAACAACGCCCCATTCTGATCCGAGTACTCCTGGATGACGCCGACGAGCGGCAACTGCACCACGCCGTTCGGCGCCGGCACATCGATGACATCGCCGAGCCTCGCGCCCCGAAGCCTCGCGAAATTCTCGGACGCAATGAAGCCCTCGCCCGCGGCAGCGCGGCGGAACATCTCGTCGATGTCTCCCTCGACGGCCTGGCGCCGCGATCGTCGCGACATTTTGGAGAGCTCCGCCGCAATCAGTAGCACGGGCTCCCCGTCAATCCTCACCCGCACTGTCCGCAGCCGCTGCACCTCGTCGACGCCGTCGATCGACTCGAGCTCGGCCATCATCGTATCGGGGAATCTGTAGGTGCGCCCGGTCAGCGTCGGCGAGCTGGTGACGAACAGATCGGGATTCAGTGCCGTCGCGACCCAATCGCTGATGCGCGCCTGGCTGCCCCGGGCCGTGCCCGCGAGGCCGATGACCAGCGCGAGCGACAGCATCAGGGCAGCGACGGTTGCCGAAGTCCGCCGCGGCGCGGCCATCAGGCTGTCGGCCGCCAGGGCACCTTCCACGGGCCTCATCCAGCGCAGCAGCGGACGAATCAGGCGGGTCAACCACAGCGCCGCCGCAGGCGCGGCGAGCAGCGCGGCAATCAGGATCGACACGTAGCCCGCGTAGAACACCGGAAGGGATCCCGAGCCGGCGAGGGCGATGACGCCCAGCGCACTCAGCACGGCTGCCGCCATGAGCCGGCCGCGGCTGCCCCCCTCGGCGAGCACCTGATGACGTCCCTTCTGAAGCGCTTTGACCGGATCGACACGCGCGGCACTCCGCGCGGGCAGCACGGCTGCGAGCGCGCTCGTCAGGAGTCCGACCGCCGCTGCAAATCCCGCGACGCGCGCCGACAGCTCGATCGTCACGTCCGAGCCAGTCACGCCGTAGACTCCCTGAATCAGCCGGGCCGCGCCCCTCGCCACGACGCCGGCGGCAGCATGCCCGACCACGATGCCCACGGCGGTCCCCACGAGCGCGAGCATCAGGCTTTCGCCGACGAACAGCGTCCACACACGCACGCGTGTCGCGCCAAGCGCGCGCAGAAGCCCGATCTCGCCGCGGCGCTCCGTGACGGCAATCGAGAACGCGTTGAAGATGATGAACATCCCCACGACAACCGCGAAAGCACTCGAGAAATACAGCGCGAAGCGGTAAACGCGCAACAGCGATTGAAAGCTCTCGCCCCGCGTCGAGGGTGGCTGGACCTCGAAGGCGGGTCCCAGCAGCGTCTCGAGCGCGGCTCGACCATCGTGAAGCGACGTGCCCGGCGTCAGCGCCACGTCGATACGATCGAACCGGCGGCCGCGGCCGAACACATGCTGCGCCGCATAGATGTCCATGACGGCGAGGTTGCCGCCGAAGGCACTGGTCAGGCCGCTCGACCGCAGGATGCCCCTGACCGTGAAGTCCCTCGGGCCGTCCATGGTCTCGAGGGGCACGCGCGCGTCGATCCCGAGGCCGTTGCGCGACGCAAACCGGTCGCTGAGCATGATCGAGTCGGGTTGCGCCAGGAACACCAGCGGATCATCCAGGATGGCCTCGTCGCCGGCCGCGAGATCGTACTCGCGGAGACTTCGGTCACCCGTCATGTCGATGCCGAGCACGAGCAGATTGCCCTGCCCGGGCATGCGGGTACCGACCACGGCCTCGATCACCGGCGCGGCCACGCGCACTTCCGCGAGCGCCTGCACACGTTCGAGCACCTCTTCGTCGAAGCCGGACTCGCCCGCCGTAATCTGCAACTCGGTGGCGCCGGCAATCCGGTTGATGGTGTCCTGAAAGCTCGCGTACACGGCCCGGTTGGCCGTCTGCATGGCGACAAAAACCGACACGCCAAGGCTGATCGCGGCGCACGTCAGCAGCGTCCGCGCCGCGTGCTTGCGCATGTACGGCCAGGTAATCAGGCGCACGAGAATCATTGCCGCACGTCCTCGATCTTGCGGCCGTCGCGCATGCGCACGACACGAGGACAGCTCGCCGCGACGGTGAGGTCGTGCGTCACGATCACCACGGTGATGTTGAGCCGCTGGTGCAGCGCGCGAATGAGCTCGAGGATCTCCTGCCCGGTCTTCGTGTCGAGATTTCCCGTCGGCTCATCGCCGAGCAGGATGGGCGGATCAATCGACAGCGCGCGGGCGATGGCGACGCGCTGGCGCTCGCCTCCCGACAGTTCGTCGGGAAGGTGCTCGACGCGGCGTCCGAGGCCGACCACGTCGAGCAGCTCGAGCGCCCGTGTCTTCGCCTGGCTTCTCGACCATCTTCGCAGGTGCAACGGCAGCGCGACATTCTCCGCGGCGGTGAGGCTGGGCAGCAGGTTGAAGAACTGGAAGATGAATCCGATCTTGTCGCGCCTCACCCGGGTCAGGCCGTAATCGTCGAGGGTGGCCAGCGGCTGTCCATCGATCACGACGTCACCGCTGGATGGCCGATCGAGCGTGCCCATCATGTTGAGCAGCGTCGATTTCCCTGAGCCCGAGGGGCCGACGATCGCCACGAGCTCGCCGGTCTGGATCTCGAGGTCGACGCTTTCGACCGCGGTGACGTCCTGCTTGCCGTCGTATCTCTTGGAAACGTTCCTGAGCTGAATCATCCTGGATGCCTGTCAGGAACGCAGCCGGATCCGCGCGTGCAGCGCCGGCTCCGGCTTGAGGCTGATGCGCGGTACCGGCCGTACCTGGTCGCTGCCTTCCAGCTCGAGTTCGAATCGCTGAAGCAGCATCGAGACGGTCATCGCGATGAGCAGCTCGGCGACCTCCCCTCCGATGCAGTGCCTCGGCCCGGAACCGAAGGGGAAGAACGCGAAGCGGTGCCGGCGCTCCGCTTCCTCGGCCCGGAACCGCTCGGGCCGGAACTCCTCGGGGCTCTCCCAGATTTCGGGCAGGCGATGCGTGATGTACGGCGAGACGATCACGAGCGAGCCGGCGGGAATCCGATAGCCGCCGATGTGGTCGTCGGCAAGGGCCGTCCGGAAGAAGCCCCACGCGGCCGGATAAAGCCGCATGATTTCCTGCAGCACCAGGTGCAGGTACGTCAGCCGGCGAAAATCCTCGAATCGCGGAAGGCGCCCGCCGAGCAAGCCGTCACTCTCCTGGCGCGCCCGTTCCCTGACCTCCGGGTGCTTCCCGAGCGCCAGCACGTTCCACACAATCTGATCCGACACTGTTTCAAAACCGGCGTGCAGCATCGTCATGATCTCGTCGCGCAGGCGCTTGTCGCCCCCCGGTTCACCTTCGCGATCAAACACGAGCCCGGAGAGAAGATCGTCACGCGGCGGCGTGGCCCCTCGGCGTTCGGCGATGAGCCCGTAGATGATCTCGTCCACTTTCGCAATCGCACGCCGGAACCTGACCCGCTTCGGGGTCGGAATGAACGCGGGCAGCTTGACCGGGCTGAAGCCGGCCGCCGGACTCAGCGAATGCCCCGTCTCGACGAACGCCTTCACCAGCGTGTCGACGAGCGCCTCGTCGCGTGATCCGCACATCATGCGAAGGTTCGCGGCGACCGCCAGCCGATCCATCTCTTCGTTGAGATTGACCAGCTGGTTGGTCCTGGCCAGCGCCGTGAAACGTTCGCCGAGCGCCTCCACCGAAGGGGTCACCGTCTCGACGTACGCGGGATGGCCCTTTCGCAGAAAGAATGGCTGCGCCCTCCGCCGCTGCCGGCGCCAGTCGTCACCGTCGACGACGATGAGGCCGTCGCCGATGAGCGGACTGATCATGTCGCGAAAACGCGGGCCCTTGACATAGTTCAAGTGGTTTTCTTGAAGGACGTGTTGAACGTAGTCGGGGTGCGCGGCGATGTACGTGCGTCCTTCGGCAAGGCAGACGAGGCCGCCATACTGGTGAACCTTGCCGACGAGGAACTGCAGCACGCCCCGGCGTGCCTCGAGCACGTTCTTCCATCGGGGCCCCGCCGGTCCGGGAGGCACCTCCGGTGTGACCGCTTGAACCTGCACTGTCCCCTCCGGTGGATTGGCGGACGTTGTGGGCTGCCCTTTATACAGCTTGAACCCACCGCCGGTCTATACTGCCCGACCACGGGAGGTCAACATGGGTCGTACTCGCGCCCTACTTGCGTGCGCATTGCTGATGATGGTCGCCGCCCCGGCGAGCGTACGCGTGAAGTCGTCACAGCCGGCCGACGGGTCGATCGTCATTCGAGTCGGCGCGAGCCTCGTTCAGGAGCCAATCGATGGACGGCTTCTGCTGCTGATATCGAAAGACAGCAACAGAGAACCACGATTCCAGGTGGACGGCACGAGCCTGAACTCCGCTCAAGTGTTCGGCATCGACGTGGAGGGCGTGAAAGCGGGCGACGGCCGGACGTTCGACCGAGCCGTGCTCGGCTATCCGATCGAGTCTCTGACTGACCTTCCGCCCGGCGAGTATACGGTGCAGGCGCTCCTGCATAGGTACGAAACGTTCCGTCTGTCCACCGGACACACCGTCAAGCTGCCGATGGATCGGGGCGAGGGCCAGCAGTGGAACCTCGCGCCCGGTAACCTCTATAGCGCGCCGCAAACCGTGCGATGGGAGGGCGGACGCGGCGCGCCGATTCGCATCGACATCGATCGCGTGATACCAGCGCTGAAGACGCCTGCCGACACGAAGTATGTGAAGCACGTGCGCATCCGCAGCGAACTGCTGTCGCAGTTCTGGGGCCGCGACATGTTCCTCGGCGCGCACGTCCTCCTGCCAGAAGGCTTCGAGACGCACCCCGACGCACGCTACCCGCTCATCATCAATCACGGTCACTTCCCTGCCGATCTCGGCAACTGGCGCGAAACGCCGCCGGATCCCGCTGTGAAATGCGAGTACAGCGCCCGCTTTCAGCTCGACTGCTACAACCGCATCCAGCAGCAAGCGGCCTACGACTTCTACAAGGAGTGGACCGGGCCCGACTTCCCGCGTGTGCTGGTGATCGAGATTCAGCACGCCAATCCGTACTACGACGACTCCTACGCCGTGAATTCGGCCAACTTGGGACCGTACGGCGACGCGATCATGAAGGAGCTCGTACCGCACATCGAGTCGAAGTTCCGCGGCATTGGTGCCGGGTGGGCACGCGCGACGTATGGCGGATCGACGGGCGGATGGGAAGCGCTGGCCGTGCAGATGTTCTACCCCGACGACTTCAACGCCGCCTACGCGGCGTGTCCGGACCCGATCGACTTCCGTGCCTTCACCGTCGTCGACATCTATAAGGATGCGAATGCGTACTGGGCTGACGGTCCCTTCATGAAAGTGGCGCGTCCCGGCCACCGCAACTATCTCGGTCACGTCCAGGCGACAGTCGAGCAGATGAACCGGCTGGAGCTGGTGCTGGGAACAAAGACGCGAAGCGGACAGCAATGGGACATCTGGGAGGCGGTCTATTCTCCACAGGGGCCGGATGGCTATCCCGCTCGGATCTGGGACAAACGGACGGGAGCGATCGACAAGAAGGTCGCGGAGTACTGGAAGGAACATTACGACCTCTCCTGGATTCTTCGGCGCGACTGGAACCGAGGCCTGGGGAAGAAGCTCGAAGGGAAGATTCACCTCTACGTCGGCGACATGGACAATTACTACCTGAACAACGCCGTGTATCTGGTGGAGGATTTCCTGAAGACGACGAAGGACCCGGCGTACGGCGGTGAGGTCACGTATGGCGATCGAGCCGAGCACTGCTGGAACGGAGACCCGTCGCGCGCGAACGCGTACTCGCGCTTGCGCTATCACCAGATGTTCATTCCGCGGTTCGTCGAGCGGGCACGCAAAACGGCACCGCAGGGAGCTGACCTGACGTCATGGCGGTACTAAGCGCGCACATCGCCCGCGCCGACACCCTCGGAGTCGACAGTCATAGTGGTTTTCGGCCTCCGGCCACGACAAACTCGCCCGGTATCTCGAACCGGTCACCGTGCGCATACGGTGCGATCGACTCGAGGTACTCGGCATGCGCCTCGCCCCGCATGTTGTCGTCGAACCGCGAATAGGCCAGCGCCACCGGGCCGCCGGCGAAAGCACCGCCGCAGGCATCTTCCCGGTTCGCGTACTTGAGCAACGTACCGAAACGTTCAGCGGACACCGACACGAAACCGGCTTCGGTCATCGTCATCGACAGCCGTTCCCCCGTGCCGAGCTGGAAGAACATCGGACACACATCCGATTCCACGAGCGCGTCGACAATCGGGAAGATCTCCGCCCACCCGCAACGGTTGCGCGCGCCCCAGACGACGGCTGTCATGCGTCCTCCGGGCTCGAGGACGCGAAGCATTTCGCGCATGGCCTGCAGCGGATCGGGCACGTACATCAGACCCAGGCCGCACAGCGCCACATCGAAGGTGGCATCAGGAAACTGCAGGGATTCGGCGTCCATGCGCGCGGTCGTGATGTGACCGATGGAACGCCGGGCCGCTTCATCCGCAACGTAGGCGACCATCGCAGCGGAGATGTCTGTCGCGACCACCGAACCTGACGGACCGACGGATTCAGCTGCCGGAAACGTGATGAGGCCGGTGCCGCACGCGATATCGAGCACATGTTCGCCAGGTTTCAGATCGGCGCGGGCGAGCAGCCGTTCGCGTGACGGCGCCAGCTGCTCCTGCCAGTACTTCTCGTAGTGCGGTGCCGCTTTGTCCCAGCCGTATCGCTGAATGCGGCGCTGAAGTTTCGCGTCCATCGCGAAGGTCAGGCCTGCGGGCTGGTAATGCGAACCTGGCGACGCACGTCGTTCGCTCGCGCAAAGACGTCCCGGTAGGGACTGTGCCGGTCTGCAGTGTCGAGCACGCGAAGGACGTCCTCTTCAGACGCGGGGCTCGTGACCGTCACCGTGTAACGCACCTGCGTGTATCCAGGAAGCACGTCTTCCGAGATGCCCAGCTCGCCGCGGCTGTCGTAGTCGGCTTCGACGTCGACCTCGAGCGACTCGATCGCCACCCCGAGACGCAGCGCGTACATCGCATAGCCCAATGCCAGGCAGGAACCGAACGCGCCGCGTCCGAGCACGCCGGGGCTCGGGCCGGCGTTCGTGCCGCCGGACTTTTCACCCAGGGCGACAGTCAGCCGCCACGGTCCCTCGATCACCTCGCACTCGAGACCAGGCTTGAGCCGGACGCTCGTCCGCCCCGTATGCTGGCCGATCGAGGGCCGCAGCGTGACCGCCTTGACGTTTCGCTCGATGATCGTGCGAATCTCGTCGTTGTCCATAGATGCACTGTAAATCGGAACCACAAACGGAACAAGGAAGCGGGAAAGAGTGGGATCAGGTCAATTCCCAACGGCCAACTCCCCCGCCTTCGCGCGCGCAGGGATCAAGCGCGCTACGGCGAGGCCTCGCCGTAGCTTGTCGCCTGAACCGCTCGCGACAAGCGGAGGCGGGCAACTCTCAAGGAGATCAGAGTCGATCGGCTGAGCGTGCCGAGTTGGGAATCTAACTTGAGAGTTGTCTCGCCCTTAACGGCTACCTGCACACGGTGGGCGCCGACCAGCGGCTCGGTCCGCCGTCGACGACCGACACCACGGCGCTGGACGGATCGACGTCCGGCGTGCGATTGCCGGGCGCGCGTTGGAACGCGATGATGGCGCCGGCGCGGTCGAAGTCGGTCGGTTCGGGTCCGATCGATGGATTCATGATCGACGTGCGGCTCTTCACATGCTGATAACCGAGCGCGTGACCCAGCTCGTGAATGCGCAGGAGACGGCGGCGGTTGTCGTTCTTGTCGAAGTCGCGGTCAAGATACATGGCGCCGCCGCTGACCGCGCCGTTTGGCTGATCGGCCCATTGTCCGTAGCCGATGGTGTTCACCATCGACACGATGCCGTTGTAGCGACCGACTACGATCGAGCCAAGACGAAGTGCGTTGACACGCGTGCCAGCCGCGGGACGTTCGACCTCGACCGACTCGAACGAGGTGTACGTGCCGCCCGTCAGCATCCCCAGCCCTTCGGTCATGTGGGCGATCATGTCGGTGACTTCCTGGTCGCTCAGCTGCTCGGCCTCTGCCTGGTATTCGTTGCCCGATCCACTTCGATACGACATCACCGAAGCCAGCACCACGAGCGAGGGCCGGCTGGTCCATCGCTGCAACCGGGAGTTCGTGGTTCGGAACATCTCGTCGAACGCGGTGAGATCGAACGAGCTCGGGATCAGCGAGACGCGGGCGCGGTCGTTGGTCGGGGCCGCCATTGACGTCTCGCGCTCGACGATGCCGGCGCCTCGAATCGTGGTTTGGAAGGCGCCCGACCGCCCCGCGTCCACGTCGAAGAATCCTTGGGAGTCGCTGGTTACAGCCGCGCCGTTGCCGACCCGGACGGTCACTCCCGGGATCGCGCTGTCGGTCAGCGCACTGACCGTTTGTCCCTGCACCATCCCCGAATCCGGCCCCGAGGGCGACGAGGGCGATTTCGTGCAGGCGGCCGGCCCAGCCAGAGCGAAGACACCGAGAAGAAGGAGGGCGGAGCTACGCATAACACGCCAGCACTGCAACCCGCGTGCACAGCGAAAGGGCCGTCACACGGGGCATTTCAGGCGGATCCGCTTACGTTTGTGAAAACGCCGTGACGTTCCTGCTGGTGACGGGAGTACCATAGCTGCAGTGAACCTTCCGCGCTTCCTCCAGGCGCTGATGACGCTGATGGCGGTAATCTACGTCACCGCCGGCGCGCAGGTCACGCGGGACCAACGCGTGCTCCGATCGGGCGTGGATGTCGTCATGGTGACCGCCACCGTCGTCGACAGCAACGGCCGCCTGGTCACCGACCTTCCCCGCGAGGCGTTCGAGATCTACGAGGACGGGGATCAGCAGACGGTCACCCAGTTCACCAACGAGCGCGTGCCGATCGGCCTCGGCCTGCTCCTCGACGTCAGCGACAGCATGTTCGGCCAGCGGATCGTGGATGCACGCCTCGCCGTCGAACGGTTTCTGTTCGAGCTTCTGAGTCCTTCCGACGAGTTCTTCCTGCTGGCGTTCAACCATGCGCCGCATCTGCTGACGAGGTGGACCAATACCGCGGATGTGATGCGTCAGGCGCTCGAGGAGATCAAGCCATCCGGAGGGACCGCCATCTACGACGCCATCCTCAGCTCGCTGCCGATGATCAACCAACGCAACCGCCAGCGCGCTGCAATCGTCGTCTTTTCCGATGGCGCGGATACCGCCAGCGACGCCGCGATCGCCGACGTGCGCGCGTCGCTCCTCCGAAGCGACGCGTTCGTGTACGCGGTGGCCATCGATTCGCCGAAGCGCCAGCCAATCAACACGCGCGTCAATCCCGCTGCGCTGAACGAGATCACCAACCAGAGCGGCGGCCACACCGCCGTCGTGCAGGACGCGGAGGGTCTCGCCGCAGCGACGGCGAAGATCGCCGAGGAGTTGAACAGCCAATACGTCCTCGGCTACTCCTCAGCGCGAGCCACCGACGGCAAGTATCACAGCATCAGGGTCAGCGTGCGCGGTGGAGGATACAAGGTGCGCGCGCGCAACGGCTACGTGGCCGGGCCGCTGTCGACCCGGCGCCGCTGATCGTAGACGGGACGCGGATTCTCGCAGACCTTAGACGGGACGCGGATCTTCGCAGACCAACGCGGATGCCGCGGTGAATCGCTTGCCAGGATCAAGAGCTCTCGCAGAGCTTGCCGAGGGCAGAGATTTCCTGGAAATCGCAGCAGGACAGGGCGAAACTGGCTGCCTGGCGGAGCCAGGCAGGTGGAGGCCGCGCCTGCGGCGCGGCCAGTTTCGCCGGACCCCTGCGCGCTCCGCCCTCGGCGATCTCTGCGAGAGCTCTTGATCTTCGTGTCAGTGGGCACGTCGGCACGCAACGAAAAGCCCATGCCTGCAACGGTCCACCGCCCAGACATCCGCGTCAATTCGCGTCCCGTGAAACGTCGTTACTGCCCCCGGGTCAGCCGGTACAGCAGCAACGCGGCGCGCTTCGTCTGTGAGGGCAGCGTCCGCAGATCGGCGGTCTCGTTGACGGTGTGGCCGCCGTCCCCCATCTGACCGATGCCGTCGAGGATCATCGGCACATGCTCGGCGACGAACGACACGTCGGCCGCGCCGGCCATGTCGGGGTTGACGGCCGCCACAGGGCCTGCGCCGACGTCGCGGCTCGCCTGGTCGTACATGGCGAGCAATCGGCGGTTGCCGTCGGTTGGGGCCAGCGGTGGGTACCCTTCGTCGAACGTGATCTGCGAGCTCGTACCCGGAAGGGACGTGGCGACGATCGCTTCCATGGCTTTTCGCGCGTTGGCGAACTGCTCGAGCGACAGCGCCCGCAGATCGCCCGACACGATGGCGTGCTCGGCGATGACATTGTCTTTCCCGAAGGCCGAGCCGCGGGCCTTCACCGTATCGAAGTCCACCTGAGTGCCGGCCACGACCGCAGCGGGATTGAAGGTCAGGTGCGCTTCGCCCGCCAGCTTCTCCCGGAACGTGTTCAGGATGCGCGCCGCCTCGAACACCGCACCGTAGCCGAGGTCCTTGCGGAAGATCTGGGACGAATGCGCCGGCGTGCCCTTGACTCTCAGCGTCCACGCCGTCGTGCCGCGACGGCCGATGACGGCCGTTTTCGGATCGCCGGCGCCATCCTCGAAGCCGATGGCGATGGCAGCGCCCTTCGCGGCAGACACGAGTCCTTCGCGGGCGGCGCTCTGCGGTTCTCCGGCAGACTCCTCGTCACCCGTCATCACGACCGTGACGTGGAGGTTGTCGAGCGCGCCGACGGCGGCCAGCGCCTTCAGCGCGTGAATCATGATGACGTCGCCGCCCTTCATGTCGATGATCCCCGGCCCGCGTGCGGCGTTCGGGCCGACGCGCTCGAATTTCTGGAACGGACCGTCGGGCTCGAAGACAGTGTCCAGGTGACCGATCAGCAGGACTCTCGGACCCTTGCCGGGCCGCTCGGCGACAAGGTGGCCGGCACGATTGAACCTGGACCCGTCGACCCACGCAGTCTTGAAGCCAAGGCGGACGAGCTCGTCGTCGAACAGCTTGCCTACCTCGCGGACGCCGGCGAAGTTCTGCGTGCCGCTGTTGATATTGACCGCGCGCTCGAGCAGCGCGAGCGCTTCGTCGTTGTGCGCGTCCACGTGCGCCACGAGCCCGCGCTCGTCAGCCGTCAGAGACATCGAACCCTGGCTCCTCCCATAGGCGATGAATGTGGTCGTGAATAGTGAACCGATGAAGATGGTGGCGATGGTGGCGATGGTGGCGATGGTGGCAATGAGTCGATGCATGAGTGTCCTACAAGATTAACGTTCGCCGCGCGGAGCATCAAGGCGGGGTCACGTTCGTCCCAGACTGTTAGGCGCATCGCGCCGGCAGTGTTACGCTTCCCGCGCCGAGGAGGTAGCCGATGCGATGGTGGCGTCGAGGCCAGCCGGAACAGGAGCCGCAGGCGGTCGCGGCCGACATGCCGCTGATCCGCCTCGAGGGCATCACCAAGATCTTTCGCGGCGATGCCGACGAGGAGACGAGGGCGTTGTCCGACGTCACGGTTGACCTGCACAACGGGGAGTACATCTCCGTCTCCGGACCGTCAGGGTGCGGCAAGTCGACGTTTCTCGCGATCCTGGCGCTACTCGAATCGCCGACGTCCGGGCGGTACTGGCTGAACGGCAAGGCGGTCGATCGACTGACGCCCTCCGAGCGCGCGCGCGTCAGAAACGTCGACATCGGGTTGATCTTTCAGAGCTTCAACCTGATCGGCGACATGACCGTTTACGAGAACGTGGAGTACCCGCTCACGTTGCGCGGCGCGTCCGCCGCCGACCGCAAGGATCGAACCCTCGCGGCACTCGAGCGCGTCGGCCTCACGTCACGGGCCAAACAGCGGCCTGGCAGCCTTTCAGGAGGCCATCAGCAGCTCGTCGCGATCGCCAGGGCCATCGCCGGGCGGCCGCCGATCCTGCTCGCAGACGAGCCAACCGGCAATCTGGATTCGAAGAGTGGCGAGACGATGATGCAGATGCTGGCCGATCTGAATGCCGACGGCGCCACGCTCTGCCTCGCGACGCACAACCCGGACTACATCGCGCGCGCCCAGCGCCATCTCTACCTGTTCGACGGCCGACTGGTCGACGCTCCCGTTTCCTAGTGTTCAGGTGGCGAGACCGTCGCTGCCCGCGGGCGCCGCGCGACGGCTGGCGAATCCGCGCAGCACCTCGATGACCGCACCCGGATCGATCGGCTTCGTGAGGTGCAAATCGAATCCCGCGCTCATCGAT
>Ga0075421_100005049_pt1 | contig 15938 bp, 20 predicted proteins | sample SoiMetdeltSBSDD5_FD_75292 | JGI IMG/M metagenome (GOLD analysis project Ga0075421, IMG submission 75292) | Bulk soil microbial communities from a Populus tree surrounding site in Tennessee, USA - Soil MetaG P. deltoides SBSDD5 | ecosystem: Environmental > Terrestrial > Soil > Tree plantation...
CACTGTCCACGGTGCTCCGCAGAACCCGATGAGCGCTTGACCTTCACCAAGACTTCGCCGCACGAGCGAGATCGTCTCAAACACCGCGCCGAGATCGCCAATCTCGAACTCCCGTTTGAGCTTTGCCAAATCCGAAGCTGACTGTACAGGCGAGACCACTGGCCCTTCGCTCTCACGGAAATCGACCTCGCAGCCAAGAGCCCGAGCAATAAGCAATATGTCAGCAAAGACGATCGCCGCATCGAGATCATAGCGACGCAAAGGCTGCATCGTAACCTCAAAGGCAAGCCGCGGCGTGTCGCAAAGTTTCAGGAAGGAACCGGCCTCGGATCGAACCTTCTGATATTCCGGTAGGTAGCGCCCCGCCTGGCGCATGAGCCAGATGGGCCTGCGGAATGGTAACCGCCCTGTAAGCACATCGATGAGAGGTTTTCCGCTGGACACCGGCTGCTCTTAAGAAGATTCATCAAGAGAGTCTATTTAGACTTGCTGATTTTGTTGGGGGGACTCATTGCTGGGATTGTTGCTACCCTACTTTCTTTTACGTTCCTTTTCAGCGCTCGGCGTTTCGTTCAGTCATCCATCCATATAAAGTGACGGCTGAAACGTCAATTGTTTCAGGCACTTCCTCAATATCTATGCCGGCATTTCCGACACCTTCCCACAGGCTTTCACGAAGCCCTCACTTATCCCCACAATCCCGACCATCAGTGTATAGCTTTTCAATTCATGCCAGACGGTGGATAACACCTCGCCATTGCCACAGGCAAAAATCAGCACTATCGCCACGACCAAGGCTTATCCACATTCCTTCGACAGCTTCCTGGGTACCCTTGTGAATAAACCAACGCGCCAGTTCTTCCACATGCATCTGATCTCGGATGCCACGGGCGAGACCTTGAACACGGTGGCGCGGGCCGCTGCTGCACACTATGCCGATTTCCAGCCGCTTGAGCATATTTACGCTCTTGTTCGCACGCCGCGTCAGCTCCAGCGGGCATTGGCCGAAATCGAACGCCAGCCAGGCATAGTCCTCTTCACCATCGTCGACCACGCTCTACGTGCCCAGCTCGAGGAGCATTGCACCCGCCTCGGCATTCCTTGCGTCTCCATTTTGGATCCAGTGATTGCAAGCCTTGCCGCCTATCTGAATGCGCAGTCTCGCCCGCAGATCGGCCGTCAGCACGCGCTCAATGCCGAATACTTCCGTCGCATCGACGCCTTGAATTTCAGCATGATGCATGACGATGGCCAGAATGTTGGCAACCTTGACAAGGCCGATGTCGTTCTCGTTGGCATAAGCCGCACCTCCAAGACTCCGACCACTATCTATCTTGCCAACCGCGGCGTGAAAGCGGCCAATGTGCCGATCGTACCCGGTATCGCGCTGCCCAAGGATCTTCTGAGTGCCTCGAAACCACTCATCGTTGGGCTCATTGCCAGTGCCGAGCGCATCGCCCAGATCAGGCGACACCGTCTCCTCACCTTGAAGGAGCATCGCGAGACGGCCTATGTGGACAAGATGGCGATCACCAATGAGCTCGTCTACATGCGCAAAGTCTGTTCCATACACGGCTGGCCGATCATCGATGTAACGCGGCGCTCGATCGAGGAGACCGCAGCGGCCATTCTGAACATGCTGGCTGACCGTGACAGTGCCTCGACGCTGCTCGAATGAACGCGGCGCTCGAGATCATCCTTGCCTCTGCCAGCGAGGCGCGCCGCCGCTTGCTCATCTCAGCCGGCATTGCAGTGCGCACAATCCCATCAGGTATCAATGAGGAAGCGCTCAAGGCGCGCAGATCACAGCCGGAAGGACGTGAGGAGGAACTTGCCGCCCGTCTTGCCGAAGCAAAGGCCTTGGCGGTTTCGGCCCTCCATGGCAACGACCTCATTGTGGGCGCCGATCAGATTCTCCTTCTCGATGGCCGTCTTTTCGACAAGCCGCGTTCGCTTGCCGAGGCCCGCGACCAGCTTTCGGAGCTGCGCGGCAGGACGCATCTTCTCGTCTCCGCCGTTGCAGCTGCGCAGCGCGGCAGCATGCTTTGGTGCCATTGCGACGCAGCGAAGCTTTCCATGCGCGATTTCAGCGATGCGTTCCTTGCAGATTATATGGCGGCAATGGGCGAGGAGCTTTTGACCACCGTCGGAGCCTATAAGATCGAAGGCCGCGGCATTCAGCTGTTCGACAGGATGGAGGGCGACTACTTCACGATTCTCGGCCTGCCGCTCCTGCCGCTCCTGTCCTTTTTGCGGAGCAGGAAATGGCTGACGACATGAAGCGCAGTTGCATCATCGGCTGGCCCGTCGAGCACTCGCGCTCACCGCTCATCCACGGCTACTGGTTGAAGCATTATGCTCTCGAGGGCGAATACAGGAGTGAAGCGGTTCCGGCTGACGGTCTCGATGCTTTCCTCGCGACTCTTCGCGAGCGTGGCTATGTCGGATGCAATGTCACCATACCCCACAAGGAACGGACGGCAGAGTTGGTGAAGCTTGCCGACGATCTGACCCGCAAGCTCGCTGCCGTTAACACGGTCTATTTCGAAGGCGGCGAAATCATGGGCACCAACACCGATGCCTATGGCTTTGCAGCTCATCTTCGCTCGTCCGCGCCGGATTTGAACCTGGTGGGTGCGGACGCCATTATCTTGGGCGCAGGTGGTGCCGCGCGCGCCGTCCTTGCAGCGCTCCTGGATGAGGGGGCTCGACGCATCTATGTCTGCAACCGTTCCTTTGACCGCGCCCAGACCCTCGTCCAACGCTTCGGGCCTCAAGTTGAAGCACTCGATTGGCATCGCGCCGCCCAAGCCATGGTGGGAGTCGATCTCCTGGTGAACGCCACCGCCTTGGGCATGTCGGGCAAGCCTGAGCTGGACCTCGCACTCGATCCGCTGCCGCGCAATGCCGTTGTCTGTGACATCGTTTATGTTCCCCTGGAAACCGCTCTTCTCAAACGTGCGCGCCATCGCGGCCATCGCACCGTCGATGGCCTTGGGATGTTGCTCCACCAGGCGCAGCCCGCATTCGAAAAATGGTTCGGCTTTCGTCCGAAGGTCACACTTGAGTTGCGCCGCCTCGTCGAACAGGACATCCACGCCGCGGTGCCGCAATGAAGATCGTCGGCCTCACGGGCTCGATTGCCATGGGCAAGTCCGATACTTTGCGCATCTTCGCGGAGGAAGGCGTATCGACCTTCGATGCCGACCAGATCGTTCACCGCCTTTATGCGCAAGGGGGCAGGGGGGTCGCAGCAGTTGAACGGCTCTGCCCCGCCGCCGTGGTCGATGGCGCGGTTGACAGGCACCGCCTCTCGGCAGCAATCGAGAGGAAACCCGCTCTGCTGGCCGAAATTGAGCGAGCCGTGCACCCGCTCGTCCGTCAGGATCTCGATCGTTTCCTCGCGGCCGAGCGCGCCAAGGGAACGCAGATCGTCGTCGTCGACATTCCTCTCCTCTTCGAGACCGGGCGCGAGAAAGAGTTCGATGCGATTGTCGTGGTGTCCGCCCCTGCGCATGTCCAGAAGCGCCGCGCCATGTCGCGCTCCGGCATGACCGAAAAAAAATTCGATCTCATTCTGTCGCACCAGACATCCGATGCCGAGAAGCGCCTTAGAGCGGATTATGTTGTGGATACCGGCGCGGACCATGAATCCGCCCGTAGCCAAGTTCGGCGGATTGTGAGTCAATTGCGCGCTTGATCAGTGCGGCAGGCCCATGCGCGAGATAATACTAGACACGGAAACCACTGGACTCGATCCCGCATCCGGGCACCGGATCGTGGAAATCGGCGCCGTCGAATTGGTGCATCACGTGCCTACCGGTCGGCACTATCATCAATATGTCAATCCCGAACGCGCCATGCCCGCCGATGCCTTCGCCGTGCACGGCTTGAGCGACGACTTTCTGCGTTCGAAACCTGTATTCGCGGAAATCGCAGATGGTTTGTTTGAATTTCTGGGCGACGCCAAGCTCGTCATGCACAATGCCGGCTTCGACGTCGCATTCCTGAATGCCGAGTTGGCCTGGCTCGGCCGCCTGCCATTCGCGGCTGACCGCATCCTCGATACGCTTGCGCTTGCGCGCCAGAAACATCCTCTCGCCGCCAACAGCCTCGATGCCCTCTGCAAACGCTATGGCGTCGACAACACCCGCCGCCAAAAGCACGGTGCCTTGCTCGACGCTGAACTTCTCGCCGAAGTTTATATCGAACTAATGGGTGGCAAGCAGCCGGCGCTCACGCTCTCAGCCGTTCAGCCTGCGACTCTGCCTACTTTCGCCGGAACGCGCGTCATCGCACATCGCCCGCAGGCATTGCCGCCACGGATCACCGAGGCTGAAATTGCCGCTCACAACCAGCTGATCGATTCGCTTGGGCCCCGCGCTGTCTGGCGGCTTCTCGCCTGATCAGGCTCTCGCCTGCGACTGGGCGAGCCGCTTCTGGTACATCCCGGCAAAATCGATGGGATCGAGCATCAACGGAGGAAAGCCCCCGTTCCGCGTCGCATCGGCAAGCACCTGTCTTGCAAACGGGAACAGCATCCGCGGACATTCGATCAATACGACCGGGTGCAGCGACTCCTGCGGGATATTCTCGAGCCGGAAAACTCCGGCATAGAGAAGATCGGCCGCGAAAACGACCTTTTGCTCATGCGAGGCCTTGGCTTCGAGGTGCAACTCTACCTCGTAATCCGTGGGGGAGAGTGTCCGCGCATTCACATTGACCGAGATGCTGATCTCCGGCTGCCCCGCCTGAGTGTTGAGCGACTGTGGCGCATGCGGGTTCTCGAAGGACAGGTCCTTTAGATACTGTCCGAGGATCTTCATCTGCGGCGCCGCTGCCGCGACTGCGACCGGCTCGGCCTGGGCGGTGACGGGAACCGGTTCTAGCGCGGCGGCGACCTGCTCCTCATCCTGATCCGCTTCCAACTCGCCTTTGACGGTCCCGCCATTGGCACCATTTGTAGGAGTCTTCTTGACCACGAGCTTGTTGGCTTTTGCCATGAGCATAGCGCCTCTGCTGTTCGTTGGGTCCGCGGCCCCGCACACGCTTTCAAGCTGGCTAACATGTCTATCTCAGCGCCGCAAGAAGCCATCCCGCGACCCATTGTGTTCGCCGGCGGCGACCATATATGGAAACGTGACAGCCGCCGCTCCCATGCCTTATTCTTAGCAACGACCTGCTGTAAGGCGGGCGTTTCGGATCACCACCACATGAATCACATCTTCGACCCGCTGAATATCTTTATATTGGCCGTAGCTGTTATCGTGTTCTGGCGCCTGAGCACCGTGCTGGGCCGCCGGACCGGCAATGAGCGGCCCCCGGTCGATCCTTTTGCGCCCCGCGAGAAGCTGGAGAAGAAGCTCGCCGACGGAGCGGTTCCCGAGCGGCCGAACCGGAGGCACGCCGAGCCGGCCCCCGCCAATGTTCCGGTTGCGGCGGCGCCGGCGCCGCCGGTCTGGGAGGGCTTCGCCTCGGCTGACTCCGCCGTGGCCCAGGGGCTCGAGAAAATCGCGACGATCGATCGCCAATTCAGCCCCTCTGCCTTCCTCGAGGGTGCCAAGACGGCTTATGAGATGATTGTGACTGCCTTCGCCGCCGGCGACAAGCAGACGCTCAAGCCCTTGCTTTCACGAGAGGTCTATGAGGGCTTCGCCCGCGCCATAGATCAACGTCGTCAGGCCGGCGAAAACTTGGAGACGAGCTTCGTTGGCATCGATGCCGCGGAACTTGTAGCGGCCGATCTGGCGGGCAAGAGGGCGTCCCTTACCGTGCGCTTCCTCAGCGATCAAATCTCCTGCAGGAAGAACAAGTCAGGTGATATCCTGGAAGGCGATCCGAAGAAGATTCGCGAGATCTCCGACATATGGACTTTCGAGCGGGATGTATCATCCAGGGATCCGAATTGGACGCTGGTCGCCACTGGGGAACCTGGCTAGGCATTGCCGCCGCTGGGCGCTCATGTTCTGTTTGGCCATTCTTGGCCAGCCGTTCATCGCCCATTCGATGACCTTGAGCGTGAAGCTTGAGCCGGTTGGCTTCGCCGACATGACCGGCTGGGGCGATGACGATCATCGCGAGGCCTTGGTCGTTTTCGTCCGATCGTGTGAGGAGATTTCGCAGGCGGGCAGGGGCTTTGTGCGTCAGTCCACTCTGGCAGGCGACAGGTCCGACTGGCTCGATGTGTGCACGAAGGCCATCGCCATGGCGAACGGATCGTCGACTGGGGCGGCCCGCAAATTTTTCGAGAGCCATTTCAGACCCTTCCTCGTCAATGATACCGAGCGCCCGCAAGGTCTCATTACCGGCTATTTCGAGCCTGAGGTGCTGGGTGACTTGCGCCCGCACGGAGAGTTCTCCGTCCCGCTCTATGCCAAGCCTCAAGATCTCATCGCTTTTGGCCCCGAAACGGAGAAGCGCCTCGGCCTTCGCTATGGCCGTCTACACCGGGGTCGGCCCCGTCCTTATTTTACAAGAAGGGAGATTGAGGAGGGTGCCCTGGCAGGTCAGGGAATGGAGCTCGTCTGGTTGAAATCCTGGGCCGACGCTTTTTTCATACAGGTCCAGGGATCCGGTCGCGTCAGACTGCCAAGCGGCGAGATCCTGCGCCTGGCCTATGCCGCCAAGAGCGGTCTACCCTACACAAGCATTGGTGCGGTTTTGGCCGACCGCGGTGAGATCGATCGCTCCGAGATGTCCATGCAGGCGATCAGGCGGTGGATGGACGAGCATCCCGAGATGGCGCGGGCCCTGATGTGGGAGAACCGCTCTTATGTGTTTTTCGAGATCGTATCGCTTGCCGACCCGGAGCTGGGCCCCCCGGGCGCCCAGCGGGTGCAATTGACGCCTCTGCGCAGCCTCGCCGTTGACCGGTCAATCTGGGCCTATGGCACACCTTTGTGGATCGACACCGAACTTCCACCGATTGCGGGATCTGTGCATGTTCGTCGTTTGGGGATTGCTCAGGATACGGGCTCTGCCATCAAGGGCGCTGCCAGAGCCGATCTGTTCTTTGGCGTCGGTAGCGAAGCGGCTGCGCGCGCCGGGCACATGAAGTCTAAGGGCAGATTGTTCGCTCTGCTCCCCCTGGCCGTTGCACGGAGGCTCAAGCTGCCGGAATGACAAAGAAGCCCCACCATAGCACCAGCGAACCAAAGGTGCCTGACATGGATCTCTGGGACAGCATCACTCAGGACGTCAAGCCTCTACGCGCCGGGCCACTGCCATCCAGGGCGAATTCTTCGCGTCGACCGGCGAAATCGGCATCATCTCCGCAAGCAGCCGTGACGCCGCAGATTCGCGCTAAACCCGTCGAGCCGCCGCTCCTCACCGGTCTCGACCGGCGCACGGCTCAGCGCCTCTTGCGAGGCCAGGTCCAGTATGATTCGAAGCTCGACCTGCACGGACTTGGCGTGAGCGATGCACGCCTGAGGCTGACGGGCTTTCTCAATGCGGCCCGTGCCCGCGGCGACCGCCTCATTCTGGTTGTCACCGGCAAGGGCACTTCGCCCTTTGCCCGGCACACGCTTCATGGCGACTCCCATTATCATGCGCCCGAACGTCAGGGACGATTGCGCCGGCTCGTATCGGAGTGGCTGCATGAAGCCGAGTTTCGCGAGCACGTGCTGGGCTTTCAGCCTGCCCATCCTAAGCACGGCGGCGGGGGCGCTTATTACGTACGTCTCCGCCGGTCGGCAACGAGGCGTTCATGACGCCTTTTGGAGAGAAATTGCGCGCCCTGAGAGCGGTGCGCGGCGCCACCCTGAAGCAGATGGCCGAGGCGATCGGTGTTTCGAGCGCTTATCTATCTTCCCTCGAGCACGGCCGCAGAGGCCGACCGAGCTGGTACCTGATTCAGCGGATCATCACCTATTTCAACGTCATCTGGGATGAAGCCGAAGAACTCGTGAAGCTCGCCAACCTCTCGCATCCGCGCATCGTGTCCCGCACGGCTGGCCTCTCGCCTCGCGCAACTGAATTGTGCAACCGCTTGGCTGCCCACGTTCACGATTTACGCGAAGAAGACCTCACGCTCCTCCTGAAACATTTGAACGAGGCTATCGAACGCCGTCAGAAGATGCTTCGCCGCTAGAGAATGAACCGTGACAGGTCGGCGTTGCGAGCGAGGTCTCCGACATGGCTTTCCACATAGGCCCGGTCGACGACGATCGTTTGGCCCTCGCGATCCGGAGCCGAGAAGCTCACCTCGTCGAGCACCCGTTCGAGAACGGTGTGAAGGCGCCGCGCTCCGATGTTCTCGACGGAGGAATTGATCTGCACCGCGATTCCGGCGAGGGCCGCAACGCCTTCCTCGCTGAACTCGAGGTTGATCCCTTCCGTGGCGAGCAGTGCCGAATATTGCTTGATGAGACTCGCCTCGGGTTCGGTCAGGATTCGCCTGAAATCCTCCTCGCTCAGAGCCTTGAGCTCGACCCTGATGGGAAGCCGGCCCTGCAGCTCCGGTAGGAGATCGGAAGGCTTGGCGGTGTGAAAGGCGCCCGAGGCGATGAAAAGTATATGGTCGGTTCTGACCGCCCCGTGCTTGGTCGATACCGTGGTGCCCTCGATGAGGGGCAGGAGGTCGCGCTGCACGCCTTCTCGGCTGACATCGGCCCCCTGCCGTTCCGAACGTGCCGAAATCTTGTCGATCTCATCGAGGAAGACGATGCCGTTGTTCTCGACCGCTGCGATCGCCTCCTGCACGATCTTGTCCTGATCTAGGAGCTTGTCGCTTTCTTCCGAAATCAGCACGTCATGGCTTTCCTTTACACTGAGCCGCTTCTGTTTGGTTCGCCCTCCGAAAGCCTTGCCCAGAAAGTCCGAGATGTTGATCATGCCCACCGACGAGCCGGGCATGCCCGGCAGCTCGAAGGAGGGCATCGAGGCCGAAGTCTCTGCAACCTGGATCTCGATCTCCTTGTCGTCGAGTTCGCCCTTGCGCAGTTTGTGCCGGAAGGATTCCCGTGTTCCCGGCGAAGCATTGGCCCCTACGAGCGCATCGAGCACCCTGTCCTCGGCATTGAGCTGCGCCTTCGTAAGCACCTCATTGCGCCGCTTCGTTCTGACCTGCAGTATTCCAATTTCGAGCAGGTCGCGCACGATCTGCTCCACATCGCGCCCCACATAGCCCACCTCGGTGAACTTGGTCGCCTCTACTTTGATGAAGGGCGCATTGGCGAGCCGCGCCAAGCGCCTGGCAATCTCGGTTTTCCCCACGCCTGTGGGTCCGATCATCAGGATATTCTTTGGGATCACTTCATCCCTGAGCCAGGGCTCGAGCCTCTGTCGTCGCCATCTGTTGCGCAGAGCGATGGCCACGGCACGCTTGGCATCTTTCTGTCCGACAATGAACCGGTCGAGTTCGGACACGATCTCGCGCGGAGAAAAATCGGCCATGTTCAGCCTTCCAACTTCTCAACCACGAGGTTTTTGTTGGTAAACACGCACAGATCGGCGGCGATCAACAGCGCCTTGCGCGCGATTTCCTCCGCCGTCATGTCGAGATCGATCATTGCTCGCGCCGCCGCCAGAGCGTAGTTCCCGCCCGAACCGATTCCGGTGACGCCGTGCTCCGGCTCGAGCACGTCGCCATTGCCGGTCAGCACCAGGCTCACCTTGCGGTCTGCCACGATCATCATGGCTTCCAGTCGTCGGAGGAAACGGTCCGTGCGCCAGTCCTTGGCCAGTTCGACGCAGGCACGCATGAGCTGCTGGGGATATTGCTCGAGCTTCGCTTCCAGTCTCTCGAACAAGGTCATGGCGTCGGCCGTCGCCCCCGCGAAGCCGGCGATCACCTCGCCACCGACAAGCGGTCGCACCTTCCTGGCGTTGGCCTTGATCACGACATTGCCGAAGCTTACCTGCCCGTCTCCCGCAATTACCACCTGACCACGCTTGCGCACCGTCAGGATCGTCGTGCCATGCCAGCTAGGGGCATCAGTGCGGCCAATCATCTCACTCATCCCATTGGAAGGCTGCCGGGGTGTCCGGCCGAAAGATTAGGTACTCATTAGGCCAGCGCAATACTTGCCCGCAAGGTGGAGCGAGGCTCCCCTCGCTTATGGGCCGTGGACCTGCTAGATAGCCCGAAATTCGAGGATTCAAGCATGCGCTCCGCCTCGGTCGCGCGGAAAACCGGTGAAACCGACATCGCCGTCACCCTCAATCTGGATGGCTCCGGAAGCTACCAGGTCGCAACCGGAATCGGTTTCCTCGATCATATGCTTGAGCTGCTGGCCCGCCATTCCCTGCTGGATCTCGAGGTGAAGGCCAAAGGCGATCTGCATGTTGACATGCATCATACGGTGGAGGACGTGGGAATCGTCATCGGCCAGGCGCTCGACAAGGCTTTGGGCGAACGCCGCGGCATCCGGCGCTACGGCTCGGCCTATGTGCCCATGGATGAAGCACTGACCCGGGTGTCGCTCGATATCTCCGGCCGGCCGCACCTCGTTTGGAAAGTCCCTTTTCTTCGTGCGTGCATCGGCACCATGGATGTTGAACTCTTCCGCGAGTGGTTCCAGGCCCTGGTTCTGAACGCACGCATGACCATGCATGTCGAGACGCTCTATGGCGATAACATGCACCATATTGCTGAATCCTGCTTCAAGGCTCTAGCGCGCTCGCTCCGCCAGGCCGTCGAGATCGACGAGCGCCAGAAGACCCGCATCCCCTCCACCAAGGGAAGTCTTTGAAACCGCCATGAAACTCTATACGGCTCACCGGCCCCCCAATTTTTCGCGCGATCATACTGTTTTCGTGAAGGAGGGGTTCTCCTGGCCGGCTTTCTTCTTCCCGCCGATCTGGCTTCTTTACCAAAGGCTCTGGCTGGCTTTCGCTCTGTACGTCTTGGCAGTCGCCGCGATCAGCACTGGCGCGAGTGCAGCGGGTCTTCCAGGCGGTCCTGTCACGGTCTTGATCCTCGCCCTCAATCTCATTCTGGGTTTCGAAGCCAATGACATGAGACGCAGCGCATTGCTCAGGCGGGGCTACAGCGAAGAGGGGCCTCTCCTGGGAGAGAATCTCCTTCATGCCGAGACGCGATATTTTGGGCCGCGGCTTGCTCATGGCGCACCGGCGGCGACGCCGGACGCGTGAGCGCTTGGAAACTCTCGCATGCGCGTCGCCATCATAGATTATGGATCGGGCAACTTGCGCTCCGCCGAGAAAGCGCTTGCGCGTGCGGCGGCAGAGCGCGGGCTCCGCGCCGACATCATGGTGACCTCCGATCCCGATGTGCTGCGCCGTGCTGATCGGATCGTACTCCCGGGCGTAGGCGCATTCCGCGATTGCCGCCGAGGCCTTTATGCCGTCGCGGATATGCACGCCTGTCTGGAGGAGCAGGTCCGCCAAAGCGGCAAGCCATTCCTCGGCATTTGTGTCGGCATGCAGCTCATGGCGACCAGAGGTCTCGAGTTCGGTGAAACGCCGGGCCTGGACTGGATCGGCGGCGTCGTTCGTCGCATGAAGCCGGTGCCTGCATATCTAAAAGTGCCGCACATGGGCTGGAATTCGCTGGCGATCACGCAACCGCATCCCTTGCTCGATGGAATGAGCGTGCATGGGCATATTCCCCATGCCTATTTCGTGCACTCATATGAATTCGTTCCCGATGATCCCTCGACGATCTGCGCGACTGCCGATTACGGCGGCAGTCTGGTGGCGGTCGTCGCCAAGGACAATATGGCGGGCACCCAGTTTCACCCCGAGAAGAGTCAGGCCGCCGGTCTCAATCTTCTCGGCAACTTCCTGGAGTGGCGGCCCTGATCCTCTATCCGGCCATCGATATCCAGAACGGACAGTGCGTCCGCCTGCTGCGCGGCGACATGGCCGCTGCAACCGTCTACAATCCCAACCCGGCAGACCAGGCGGCACGCTTCGCGGCGCTCGGCTTCGGCTGGTTGCACATTGTCGACCTTGATGGGGCGAGTGAAGGGCGCACGAAGAACCGTGAGGTCATCGAACGCATTCTGGCCACGGTTTCGATTCCCGTTCAGCTGGGCGGCGGCATCCGCGACATGGCCACGGTCGCGATGTGGCTCGACGCCGGAGTGAGGCGCATCATACTTGGCACCGTCGCCTTGACCGATCCCGCCCTGGTGCGCGCCGCCTGTCGCAGATATCCGGGCCGCATAGCTATCGGCATCGATGCCCGCGCGGGTCGCGTCGCGACGGAGGGCTGGTCCAAGGACAGTGAGGTGAGCGCACTCGCCCTCGCCCGGCGTTTTGAAGACTCGGGCGCGACTGCTCTCATCCACACCGACATTGACCGCGACGGGGCGTTGACCGGACTCAATCTGCAGGCCACGCGGGAGATCGCTGCCGCCGTGTCGATCCCCGTCATCGCTTCAGGCGGGCTTGCTTCACTTGCCGATGTCGAAAGATTGCTTGCACCGGATGCGCGGCCGATTGCCGGCGCTGTCTGCGGCCGCGCCCTGTATGACGGCCGGCTCGACGCGGCCGAGGCGCTCCGCCTGATCGCCACCCGCACGTTCGAGGCGTCCGCATGCTGAAGGTGCGCATCATTCCCTGTCTCGATGTCAAGGACGGCCGTGTCGTCAAGGGCGTTCGTTTCTCCGAACTGCGCGATGCAGGCAATCCAGTCGAGATTGCCCGCCTCTATGATGCCTCGGGCGCTGATGAGCTTTGCTTTCTCGACATAAGCGCTAGCCACGAGCATCGGTCCATTTTGCTCGATGTCGTTGGCGCCACGGCTGAGCAATGTTTCATGCCGCTGACCGTCGGCGGCGGGGTGCGCACGACCGACGACATCCGAAAGCTGTTGCGTGCCGGCGCGGACAAGGTCTCCATTAATACCGCGGCCGTGGATCGGCCCGACTTCATCCGCGAAGCGGCAGAGCGCTTCGGCAGTCAGTGCATTGTCGTGGCGATCGATGCCAAGGCTGTACGCCCGGCCGAATGGCAGATCTTCACTCATGGTGGCCGCCGCCCGACCGGGATCGACGCAGTGGCCTTCGCGCGCCAGGCGGCGACGCTCGGTGCGGGCGAAATCCTCCTCACCTCAATGGATCGCGACGGCACCAAGGCAGGTTTCGACATTGCCATGACCAGAGCGGTCGCCGATGCCGTCCCCGTACCCGTCATCGCCAGCGGCGGGGTGGGCACGCTCGATCATTTGGTGGAAGGGGTAGCGAGGGGCCATGCCGCCGCCGTGCTGGCGGCGTCAATCTTTCATTATGGCGAGGTCTCTATAATGGAGGCCAAGAAATACTTGGCGGCTCATGGGCTTGCCGTGAGGCTTAACTGATGGTTACCCAAACGACGAGCCTTCAGACGTTTGCCGATCTTATTGATCGCATCGCGGAGCGGCGATCGGCCTCTCCCGACGAATCCTACACGGCGAGGTTGCTCAAGGAGGGCCTGTCGAAATGCGCCAAGAAATTTGGCGAGGAGGCCGTGGAGTTGGCCTTGGCTGCCGTACTGCGCGATCAAGTCCATATTCGCGCCGAAGCCGCCGACACGCTATATCATTATCTGGTTCTCCTCCAGGCCTGCAATCTGCCGGTGAGCGAGGTGCTGGCCGAGCTTGACGACCGGATGAACCAAAGCGGTCTTGACGAGAAGGCATCGCGCAAGCGGCCCTGAGATTTCGATGGACGTTCACCTTCAGCAGATCACTCCCTATCGCACCTTCGCGCGTGCTGAATGGGCGAAGCTGCGCGCCGATACGCCTCTCACCCTCACCGAGGAGGAGCTGAAGGAGCTGCGCGGCTTGAACGAGCGTGTCAACCTCGATGAAGTGGTCGCCATTTACCTGCCCTTGTCGCGGCTACTCAATCTGTATGTCGCCGCAACCCAGTCGCTCTTTCGCGCCACCCAGGAGTTCTTGGGAGGAAACCAGCACAAGGTTCCCTACGTCATTGGCATGGGCGGCAGCGTGGCGGCGGGAAAGAGCACCACCGCGCGTATCCTGCGTCACCTTTTGGCGCGTTGGCCCCACCATCCGAAGGTCGATCTCATCACCACCGATGGCTTTCTGCTTCCCAATGCGACCTTGCGCCGCGAAGGGCTTATGAACCGCAAGGGATTTCCGGAAAGTTACGATCTGCCCTCGCTCCTGCGCTTTCTGTCCGACATCAAGGCGGGGCGCAAGCGCATCGCCGCGCCTGTGTATTCCCATCTGACCTACGATGTTCTCCCCGAGCAGTTCATCATCGTCGACCAACCGGACATCCTCCTCGTCGAAGGTCTGAATGTCCTGCAGACGGGCCATCTCCCGCGCGACGGCGAGGCCATTCCCTATGTCTCCGACTTCTTCGATTTCTCGATCTATCTGGACGCCAGTGAGGCCGACCTGCGCCGCTGGTACATCGATCGGTTCTTCTCTCTGAGAGCCACCGCCTTTCGCGACCCGCGTTCCTATTTCCACAAATATGCGAGTCTCTCCGATCCCGAGGCCCGTGAGATTGCCGCCCATATTTGGGAAACCATCAATCTCGTGAATTTACGCGAAAACGTCCTGCCCACACGCCAGCGCGCCGATCTCATCTTGCACAAGGCCAGCGACCACCTGATCAACAATGTGCTGCTGCGCAAGCTCTAGGCAAGAAGGCCCGCTTTGACCGCGAGCGTCCTGAGCGAGGCCTGCGGCCTTGCCCCCAGGTGAGAAATCACCTCGGCGGCGGCAAGCGACCCAAGCCGGCCGCACTCGCCGAGGCTGCGCCCATGCGTCAGGCCGAACAGGAAGCCCGAGGCGTAAAGATCGCCTGCTCCCGTCACATCCACCACTTTCGCCACCTTCTCGGCCTCCACCACATGGAACTCGTCTTTGGTGACGATCACGCTTCCCGCTTCCGAGCGCGTCAGAACCGCGAGCTCAACCTCCTGCCTCGCCCGCTGCAGCGCATCATCGAAGGTGGGAGCGAGGTATAGCGACTTGAGCTCCTTTTCATTGGCGAACAGAATGTCGATGTCGCGGACGATCAGGTCTTGGAAGCTCTTTCTATGGCGATCGACGCAGAAGGAATCGGACAGCGTCAGCGCCACCTTGCGCGAGGCGGCCCGCGCCAGCCGCGCTGCCTTGACGAAGGCCTGCTTCGCAGCTGGCGGATCCCAGAGGTAGCCTTCCAGATAGGTGATTTGCGCCTGCTCGACGGCCCTCTTGTCGATGTCCTCTTCGCTCAAAGTCACGCAGGCGCCGAGGTAGGTGTTCATCGTTCGCTCACCATCCGGAGTAACGAGAATGAAGGATCGCGCCGTAGCGGGCCCGCAATTGGAAAAGCTGACCTCGAAGGAGACCCCTGCTGCCCTTATGTCATGCGTGAAGAATTCACCGAGCTGGTCGTCTCGCACTTTTCCGATGAAGGACGCCCGCCCGCCGAAAGATGCAACACCGGCGGCCGTATTTGCAGCCGAGCCTCCGGAAATGACGACCGACGGCCCAATCTGATCGTAAAGCCGATGCGCTTCGGTTTCTTCGATCAGCCGCATCGCGGCCTTGGTCAGCTTGTTCTCCTGAAGAAAATGGTCTTCAACCCGCGCCAGCACGTCGACAATGGCATTGCCGATGGTAAGAACGTCGATTGGCGCTTGCGGCATGAGCTACGTTAGGAGGATGGAACTGGCTGGCAGCGGCATTAAGCAGATTCACAGGCGGGCGGCAATTGTGGCCGAGCATCTCCCATGAACATCATTGCCGCGGCAAGGCTTGCAGCGAGCGATCTCGCCTCGACGGCTTTCAGAAAGGTCTTATGGAAATCTTCGGGCCTCACGCTCGTTTTATTTCTGACGCTGTTCGCCGCCATCCAGCTTGCCCTTTCCTATTTGGACTTTCCTCAGCATTCCTGGGCTGAGCCCATCATCGCGATTCTGGCGGGCGCCGGGCTCATATTGGCCTTCGTTTTCCTGGCGGTGCCCGTTACGGCGATCTTTGCCGGTCTTTACCTCGACCAAATCGCCGAGCTTGTCGAGCGCACGCA
>Ga0075421_100005056_pt1 | contig 15930 bp, 15 predicted proteins | sample SoiMetdeltSBSDD5_FD_75292 | JGI IMG/M metagenome (GOLD analysis project Ga0075421, IMG submission 75292) | Bulk soil microbial communities from a Populus tree surrounding site in Tennessee, USA - Soil MetaG P. deltoides SBSDD5 | ecosystem: Environmental > Terrestrial > Soil > Tree plantation...
ATCGGAACCAGAGGTGGCGACCTCACCGAAAGGAAAGATCGCCACCTCCTCCGAAACGAAGACTGTGCCCGCGAAAGCGGGCACAGTTGTTTCCGGGGGTCGCATCATGAACCAGGACATCCGCAAGCAACGTGCCGCCGAGGCGGCGCTCGATCTGCTGGACGACGGAGCGGTGATCGGCGTCGGTACGGGCTCGACCGTGAACTTCTTCATCGAGGGCCTGGCGAGCCTGCGTGGCCGCATCGCCGGCGCGGTGTCTAGCTCGGAGGCCAGCACCCAGCGCCTCAAGGCGCACGGCATCCCGGTCCTCGATCTGAACGCTACCGGCGAGCTTCCGGTCTACGTCGACGGCGCCGACGAAGCAACGCGCAGCTTCGCGCTCATCAAGGGCGGTGGTGGCGCGCTCACTCGCGAGAAGATCGTCGCCGCGGCTTCGCGCCGCTTTGTCTGCATCATCGACGACCAGAAGCTGGTCGGAGAGCTCGGCCGGTTCCCGCTCCCGGTGGAGGTCATCCCGATGGCACGCACCCACGTTGCGCGCCAGCTGCTGCGGCTCGGCGGCCAGCCGGTGCTCCGCGAGGGGGTCGTGACCGACAACGGCAATCACCTCCTCGACGTCCGCGGTCTTTCGATCGCCAACCCGGTCGCTCTCGAAACCGAGATCAATCAGATCGCCGGGGTGGTCACCGTCGGCCTCTTCGCCCGGCGGCCGGCCGATGTACTGCTGGTCGGAACGGCCGATGGCGTCGTAACGTTGACGCGTGTCCCTTGATCATCGATTCCTGCGCGAGATCCGACGCCGGCTGAGCGCCGACGAGATCGTCAGCGGTCCCGAGGCCTGCGTCGCCTTCGAGTGCGACGCGCTGACGATGCACCGCCGCGTGCCCGAGCTGGTATTGCTGCCGAAGGACAGCGCCGGTGTGCAGGCTGTGATGCTGGCTGCGCATCGGCACGGCGTGCCGGTCGTCGCACGCGGCGCGGGCACAGGGCTGTCGGGTGGCGCGCTGCCGGTGGCGGACGGCTGCCTCCTCGTCTTGAGCCGGCTCAACCGGATCATCGACATCGACCCGCGCCGGCGGATCGCACGCGTCGAGCCCGGCGTGCCCAACCTCGCGATCTCTCGCGCCGCGGCGCCGCACGGGCTGCACTACGCGCCCGACCCCTCGTCGCAGCTCGTCTGCTCTATCGGTGGCAACGTCGCGGAGAACTCGGGCGGGGTTCATTGCCTCAAGTACGGCATGACGTTCCAGAACCTGCTCGAGGTCCGCTTCGTCACCGCGGAAGGGGAGCTCGTCACCGTTGGCAGCGCCGTCGGCGAGGCTCCGGGACTGCCGCTGATCGCGCTGCTCTGCGGCTCGGAGGGGATGCTGGGCGTGATCGTCGAGGTGACGTTGCGGCTCGTACCGCTTCCGGAAACCACCGAGCTCCTGATGTCGGTATTCGACGACGTCGCAAGTTGCGCCGCGGCGGTCGGGCGCATCATCGCGGCCGGCGTGATCCCCGCCGGGCTCGAGATGATGGACGGTCCCGCGATCCGCGCGGTCGAGGCGTATGCAGCCTGTGGCTACCCGCGCGAAGCCGCGGCGCTCCTCCTCTGCGAGCTCGACGGCCTGGCGGCCGACGTGGCCGCCGATGTGGCCAGGGTGCACGCGATCTTCGAGCAGTCCGGGGCGACTGGCGTCATGCGGGCGCGCGATGCGGACGAGCGTGCACGCCTCTGGTCGGGGCGCAAGGCTGCGTTCCCCGCGGTCGGCCGACTCGCGCCGGACTACTACTGCATGGACGGCACGATCCCGCGGCGCCATCTTCCCGCCGTGCTGGAGGGCATCCGCGTACTCTCGGCCGAGCATGGCTTGCCGGTCGCTAACGTCTTTCATGCCGGAGACGGCAATCTGCACCCGTTGATCATGTTCGACGCGGGTCGGCCCGGAGACATCGAGCGCGCCGAGCGCGTCGGAGCCGAGATCCTCGAGCTCTGCATCGCCGCCGGCGGCACGGTGACGGGCGAGCACGGGGTCGGGGTAGAGAAGCTGGGCCCGATGTGCTCGCAGTTCGGCGACGCCGAGCTCTCGGCGTTTCACGGCGTGAAGCACGCCTTCGATCCGCGCGGCCTGCTCAACCCCGGCAAGGCGGTTCCTACGCTCGCACGCTGCGCCGACTACGGCGCGCTCCGCGTGCAAGGCGGACGGCTGCCCTTCCCCGATCTGCCGCGCTTCTGATGACCGACCGCGATTTCAGCTCCGCGATCACCGACCGTCTTCGCGAGGCATCGACGCGAGGGACGCCGCTGCGGCTGGCCGGCGGCGACACGAAGCGTTTCTATGGCCGTGCCGTGCCGGGTGAGACTCTCGACCTGCGCGAGCACGCGGGGGTGGTGAATTACGACCCGGCGGAGCTCGTGCTGACCGCGCGCTGCGGGACGACCCTGGCCGAGATAGATCAGCTGCTCGCGGCGCACGGGCAGCGACTCGCCTTCGACCCGCCGTGCCACGGTCCGGGCGCGACCATCGGCGGGGCGATCGCCGCCGGTCTCGCCGGTCCGCCCCGTCCGCGCCACGGCGCTGTGCGCGATCACGTCCAGGGCATACGGCTCGCGACCGGCGATGGCCGGGCGCTGCGATTCGGCGGCGAGGTGCTGAAGAACGTCGCGGGCTACGACGTATCCCGGCTGATGGCCGGGTCGCTCGGCATCCTGGGCGTCCTGCTCGAGCTGTCGTTGCGGGTGCTGCCGCGACCGGCTGCGGCGCTCACGCTTGTCTTCGAGGTCGACATCGCGACCGCGCTGGATCGCCTCGGCACCTGGGCGAGCACCTCGCTCCCGCTCTGCGCATCGACCTGGGCCGCACGACACCTCTACGCCCGCTTCGAAGGCACCGAGGCAACGCTCCAGGCGGTGCATCGACGCCTGGGCGGCGAGGCAATCGGTGAGGCCGACTCCTTCTGGAAGAGCGTGCGCGACCAGACTCATCCGTTCTTCGCCGGCACCGGCCGGCTCTGGCGGCTGCACCTTCCCGCAGTTGCCGGCCCGGCGCTCCCCGCGGACGACGCGCTGATGGAGTGGCACGGTGCGCAGCTCTGGTATCACGATCGCGAGACGACGGACCTCCACGCCGCGGCCGTGGCCGCCGGCGGCTCGGCGACGCTCTTTCGCGGCGCGGCCGCCGACGAGGAGATATTCGCACCGCTCGCGTCGCCGGTGCTGCGCCTGCATCGCTCACTGAAGCAGGTCTTCGATCCGGCCGGTATCCTGAACCCCGGGCGCATGTACGCCGGTCTCTAGACGCAGCGGCGCAGATGCACGTCGAGCCACACGGCATCCACGCAGACACCGATCGCGGCCGCGAAGCCCGCGAGCTCATCCGGCGCTGTGTGCATTGCGGGTTCTGCCTCGAGGCATGCCCTACGTACCGGGTCCTCGGCGACGAGCGTGACGGGCCGCGTGGCCGCATCTACCTGATCAAGCAGGTGATCGAGGGCGCGCCTGCCACAGTTGCGCAGCCGCACCTGGATCGCTGTCTCACCTGTCGCGCATGCGAGCCCGCCTGCCCGTCCGGCATGCAATACGGCCGGCTGCTCGATCTCGGCCGCGAGATCGTCGAGGAGTCCTCGGTTCGACCGGTGACCGAGCGGCTGGCGCGAAAGGCGCTGGTCCGCGCCCTCACGGCGCCCTCGCTGTTCGCGACGCTGCTCCGGATCGGGCAGTTGATCCGGCCGGCCCTCCCCGCGCCGCTCGCAACGACGATACCGCCGCGCGAGCCGACGCGACCGTACCCGGCGGCACGTCATGCGCGGCGCATGGTCGTGCTCGACGGTTGCGTGCAGCCCGCCATCGCGCCCGGGATCAACATCGCGGCTGCGCGTGTCCTCGACCGGATCGGCATCTCGCTCGTTCGCGTACCGGGCTGCTGCGGGGCCCTAGCGCATCACCTGGGGGACGCTACGCGCGCGCATGCGGCCGCAAGCCGCATGATCACGGCCTGCGAGGCAGCGCTCGATGCGGGCTGCGAGACCATCATCAGCACGGCGAGCGGTTGCGGTGTGGTCGTGAAGGACTACGCGCAGTTGCTGCGCGCGCGCCCGGAGCTCGCGACAGCGGCACGACGCATCGCCGCCGCGACGCGCGACCTGTCGGAAGTGATCGACCCGGCGGAGCTCCGCCGGCTGCGCGCCGACGACACCGGCGCCGCAGCCTCGGTGGCGTTCCAGTCGCCGTGCACGCTGCAGCACGGTCAGCGGCTCAGCGGTCGCGTGGAAAACCTGCTCCAAGCCGCGGGCTACCGCCTTGCATCGGTGAGGGACGCAGATCTCTGCTGTGGATCCGCGGGCGGTCATTCGATCCTCAAGCCCGCCCTCGCGCTCGAGCTTCGCGCACGCAAGCTCAACGCGCTGCTCGAGGCGGCGCCGACGGCGATCGGCACTGCGAACGTCGGTTGTCTCGCGCACCTGGCGGCGGCCTCGCCGGTGCCGGTGCGGCACTGGATAGAGCTCGTCGACGCCGCGCTCGCCGCAGGCGAGCGCTAGGAGCGAAGGTCTCCCGCAGGACAGGGGGTCGGTCCCAGGTCCGACGACCCGGAACCGATCCTCAGAACGCCACCGTCACTCCTGCCCGCACCGCGAGCGGCGAGCCCGGCGTGATGTTGTTGTTGTTGTGCGCATAGGCGAAGTAGTCCTCGTCGAGCAGGTTCTCCACGTTGAGCTGTGCCTGGATCCTGTCGTTGAGCGAATAGAACACCGCGGCATCGACGCGCGTAAACGACGGCAACGTCACGGTGTTGTCGGTCGAGGTGAACATCTCGCTCTGGTACATGAGGCCGAGACCCACGCCCCAGGCGGGCGTGAACTGGTAGCGATTCCAGAGCGAGATCTTGTGCTCGGGCAGCTGCGCGAGCGTGGCCCCGTCCAGAGCGGTCGGCGAGGCGGTCGCGGTGAGCTCACCGTCCTGGTACGCGTAGCCGCCGAACACGCTCCAGGCGTCCGTCACCTGGCCTGCGAGCCCGAGCTCGATGCCCCGCGTCCGGGCACCGTCGGCGAGGATCGACACCGTCGGATTCAGGGGGTCGGGGATCGCGACGTTGGTGCGATCGAGCTGATATACGGCGGCCGTGAGCGACAGGCCCGGACGCGCGTCCCACTTCGCACCCAGCTCGTAGTTCTCGTACTCCTCCGGATCGAGCGACTCGTTGGCCGCCGTCAGCGAAGCCATCTGCGCGCCCGAGCGCGGCAGGTAGGTCATCGAGTAGCTCGCATAGAGCGACACGGGCTCCGTCGGCTTGTAGATCAGCCCGGCGCGGGGCGAGACGAAATCGTCGTCGCTGGACAGCCGCTCGCCGGTGCGATTGTTGCCGAAGTCGACGTCGAAGGTGTCGTAACGCACGCCGAGCACGGCCTGCCAATGGTCCGACAGCTCGAGCTGGTCCTGCAGATAGACCGCGGCGATGTCGGCCTCGATATGATTGTCGTTGTCGTCCGCGTCCTGGCGGAAACTCACCGGGATCGAGATCGTCGGATCGGACACCGGGACCGTCACTTCCGTGAGCTCGTCATCGTTGTTGAAGAAGCCGGTCTGACGGAAGTTATCGGTCTTCTGCTTGCCGAGTTCGACGCCGGCGAGCAGCCCGTGCTTCACCGCCCCGGTCGCGAGTGAGAAAACCAGGTCCGTCTGGTTGAAGATGTTCTCGCGGTCCTGCTCGTTGTTGTACGCGGCGATCGGCGCGACCAGGCTGCCGTCGGTATCCACGGTCGCCTCGTCGCCCGGATAGACGTTCTGGTAGAACTTGTCGTAGTCGCCGTACAGCGTCCGGTTGCGCAGGCTGACTCCGTTGCCGAACTCGTGATCGAAAACGGCGCTCACGAGATTCACCGTGAGGTCGGTGGGGCTGCGCGTGGGGTCGCCGAAGAAGGTCGACTCGTCAGTGTCGACCGGCCTGCCCTCGAAGGACGGAACGCCGCGGTCGGCGACGCGGTCGTAGGTGTAGTACTCGTAGCTCAGTCGCAGCAGGCTGTCCTCGCCCAGCTGCAACGCGAGCGTCGGATTTATCCCCTGGCTCTCGAGCTCGAATCCGTCGCGATAGCTCTCCGAGTCCTGGTACAGCCCGGTGACGCGCACGGCGACGGTGTCGCTGACCGCGCCGCCAACATCGGCCGTCGCGCGGAGGTTGTCCCATGAACCCGCCTGCAGCGAGACCTCGCGGACATCGTCCCAGCCGGCCTGACGGGTGACGCGATTGATCACGCCGCCCGCGCCGGCCCGACCGAAGATCATCGCGTTCGGACCCTTGAGCGCCTCGACCCGCTCGACGTTGTACAGGTCGCGGAAGTACTCGACGTCGTCACGCACGCCGTCGACGAAGAAATCCGCGGTCGAGGAGTTGCCACGCAGGATGGGAGTGTCGCGATTGCCCTCGCCCTGCGCCATCCCGACACCCGGCACGTATCGGACGACGTCCGCCATGTTCTGCATCGACAGATCGGAGATCACGTCCTGGTTGACGACCGTGATCGACTGCGGGACGTCGATGAGCGGCGTGTCGGTGCGCGTGGCGGTGCGGCTGCGTGCCGGCGCGTATCCGGAGCCTTCGTCGGCGTCGGCGGCAACCTTGACCTTTGGCAGCGTCGCTTCGCTGGTCGAGGTTGACGCGCTGGTGTCGGTTCCCTGCTCCTCGGCGCGGGCCGCGGTCGCCGCGAGGGCGAGGGCAGCGACGACGGCGAGAGCGATCGTTCGCGCCGCAGGCGGTGTCCACGACTCGCGGTTGAACCGGATCGGGCCACCCTGCAGCTGGTCGTGTATCTCCATGCGCACGTCGGATTCTCCGTATTCTTTGAAGATGGTAATGCGAATCGTTCGTATTATTATTCATGAACTATTCATCCCGCAACACCCGGGCGCCTCCCCTGGTTGTTCGGCGCGTACCGCTGAACCGTGCATCCGACTGCCCCGTTTCTCCCGTATCCAGTCTCGCCGGTCCGAACTGGAACTCGAGGAGACAACCATGAAGAAGTCATCTATGGCCCTGCGCCGCGGCGTGGCCGCTCTCGCCGTGACGTGGCTCGGTGCACAAACCGCCACTGCCGCGGCCACCGACGCGCCGAACTGCGCAGGCGGCGGCGGCACCGGGGTGGTCGAGGTGAACGTCGCTGCCCTGACCAGCGACGGGAGGCTGCTTTGCTTCAAGCGCCGCCGGGCATCGAGTGCGCGGGAGATCGGTTACATCACGGGTCTGATGGCCGCGGACACCCGGCTGATCGGCATCGACTACCGAGTCCGGGACGGCATGTTGTACGGCGTCGGGAACGGCGGCGGGGTGTACCGGATCGACACAGACACGGCGGTTGCGGAGTTCGTCAATCCGCTTTCGGTGCCGCTCACCGGCGCGGCGTTCGGCGTCGATTTCAATCCGGCTGCCGATCGACTGCGGATCGTCGGCAACGACGGACAGAATCTGCGGCACAACGTCGACACCGGCGGCACAACGCTTGCGGATACGGCGCTCAACTACACGCCGGCTGTCTCAGCGACCGGCATCGCCGGCGCCGCGTACACGAACAACGACCTCGACCCGAACACCGGCACGAGCCTGTTCGACATCGACACGGTCCTCGACCAGGTAGTACTGCAGTCGCCGCCCAATGCGGGCTCGCTTGCCGCCACGGGCAAGACGACGGTCGATGCGACGACAGACGTGGGCTTCGACGTCTACTCGTCCGCGGTGAACGGGCGGGTCCGATCCAACCTTGGATTCGCCGTTGTTTCGGCCGGAGGGGTCTCGCGCTTCTACAGCGTCAACCTGCTGACGGGCAGACTGACCTTCATGGGGCGCTTCGCGACCGAGATAAGCGACATCGCGGTACCGCTGGCCCAGTGAGACGCCGGCACACCGTGCCGGGAACAAAGAGGCCCGCCGGTTGGCGGGCCTCTGCTTGTTGGCTGGGGGACTAGGATTCGAACCTAGGTAAACGGAGTCAGAGTCCGTTGTCCTACCGCTAGACGATCCCCCAAAGGCGGGTGATGCGCCGGAGTGTAATCAGCGCTTGGAGAACTGTGTGCCGCGGCGGGCCTTGCGGAAGCCGACCTTCTTGCGCTCGACCTCGCGCGCATCGCGCGTCACGAAGCCGGCGGTGCGCAGCGGCTTGCGGAACGCCTCGTCGTACTCGATCAGCGCGCGAGTCAATCCGTGACGGATGGCGCCGGCCTGGCCCGTGGTGCCGCCACCGCCGACGTTCACCTCGACGTCGAAGCGGTCGATCATCTGCACCGCCTCGAGCGGCTGCCGCACGATCATCCGCGCAGTCTCACGACCGAAGAACTCCTCGATCGTGCGGTCGTTGATGCGGATCGTGCCCTTGCCCGGCCGTAGGTGAACGCGGGCGGTCGAGGTCTTGCGGCGGCCGGTGCCGTAATTGGTGTTCGCGGGCATCGTTGGGTCCTGGGGTTACAGTTCGAGCGGCGTCGGCTGCTGCGCGGCGTGCGGGTGCTTGTCACCCTTGAACACGTGCAGCTTGCGGTACATCTGCCGGCCGAGCGGATTCTTGGGCAACATGCCCTTCACGGCGAACTCGATCGCGCGCTCAGGGTGCTCGGCCATCAGCTTCCCGAGCGACTTGCTCTTGATCCCGCCGATCGCGCCGGTATGCCAGTAGTAGATCTTGTCCTTCAGCTTGTCGCCGGTGACCCGGATCTTCTCCGCGTTGAGCACGATGATGTGATCGCCCGTGTCCACGTGGGGCGTGTACTCGGCCTTGTGCTTGCCGCGCAGACGCATCGCGAGCTGGGTCGCAAGGCGGCCCAGCGTCTTGCCGCTGGCGTCGACCACATACCAGTCGCGCCGCACGTTCTCGGAACGCGCAAATACTGTGCTCATAACAAGCTCCAAAATCCCGGGCCGGCGCGGCGCGCGCCCACGAGCAACGTGGTTGCAGTCGCCCGGGGGCCGTGCAAAGAGCCGCGAATTTTACTTCACGGGCCAAGGCATTGCAAAGCGCAGGAGGACCTCGGCAACCACGGTCCAGGCCGCTCCCTGCCACCTAATATAAGATGTGTCCATGCCCGGAGAGCCCCGCGCCTTGAGCCTGGCGGACCGCCTGATCCGGGGGGTCGACCAGGCGCTGCGGACCGTGGCGGCAGCTAATATCGCCGTCCGCCCCTTCCCCGCCGCCGGCCTTCCTGAGGCCCCGTCCGATGCAGCGACCCGGCGCCACGCCGCGGGACTCATGCGTGTCAATCACGCCGGGGAGATCGCCGCCCAGGCGCTGTACCATGGGCAGGCCCTCACCGCGCGTGACTCCCGCGTGCGCAGGGTGCTCGAGGACGCCGCCCGGGAGGAAACGGACCACCTGGCCTGGTGCGAGCAGCGGGTCCGCGAGCTCGGCAGCCGCACCAGCGTGCTTGCGCCCGCGTGGTACGCGGGCTCCTGGCTGATTGGGGCGCTCGCCGGGCTGGCGGGCGATCGGGCGAGCCTCGGCTTCGTGGCCGAGACCGAGCGGCAGGTCGTCGAGCACCTGCAGAAACATCTGCGCGAGCTGCCCGCGAGCGACCTCCGCTCCCGCGAGGTCGTCGAGCGCATGCGCGACGACGAGGCCCGGCACGGCGCGGCGGCCAGCGATTCCGGCGCGCGCGAATTACCCGAGGCGATCCGCCGCCTGATGCGGCACACTGCGCGCTTGATGACACGGACCGCGTATCGAATCTGAGATCTAAGCCCGGATCTGGGATCTGAGTGCTTGCGGCAGGCACGGCACTTGTATTAAATCCGCGGAGCTTTTTACATAAACCACGGGACGGGGAGCATGGAGACCGCTGGCAGACCACTGAGCGACATTCCTGCGATCAATCGGTTCCTGAGTTATTGCCGCATCCGCACGGTCCCGTCCAAGACCGTGCTGATTCACGCAGGCGACGTCCCGGACGTCCTGTACTACGTCATCAAGGGCTCGGTAGAGGTCCTGATCGAGGACGAGGAAGGCAACGAGATGGTGCTGGCATATCTCAACAAGGGCCAGTTCTTCGGCGAGATGGGACTCTTCAACGACCAGCCGCAGCGCAGCGCCTGGGTCCGAACCCGCACACAGTGCGAGCTCGCCGAGATGACCTACCCGCGCTTCCGTCAGATTGCAGCCGAGAGCCCGACCCTGCTTTTCGAGCTCGCCACGCAGCTCGCGAGCCGACTCGACCGGACCAACCGCAAGCTGGGTGACCTGGCCTTCGTCGACGTCACGGGTCGCGTGGCGCACGCGATCATGGATCTCTGCAACGAGCCGGACGCGATGACGCATCCGGAGGGCACGCAGATCAAGGTCAGCCGGCAGGAGCTGTCGCGGCTGGTCGGCTGCTCGCGCGAGATGGCCGGTCGAGTGCTCAAGGTGCTCGAGGAACAGGGCCTGCTCACCGCGCGCGGCAAGACCATGGTCGTGTACGGTGTGCGGCCCAAGCTCAAGGGCAAGGCCGCGCTGATGGCGGCCGCCGCCGGCGCGCCTGCGCCGATCGCGCTTCGCGCGCACAAGGCGACGACCGCCGACGAAGAAGACGACGAGGACGACGACGAGGAGTGATCAGCCTCGTATCCGCGCGCGCATCGCGCGGATCGTCGCGCCGTAATCCGGGGTTTCGAAGATCGCGGAGCCCGCGACGAACGTATCGGCGCCCGCTTCGGCAATGCTGCCGATGTTGTCGATCTTGACGCCGCCGTCGACCTGCAGCCGTATCTCCCGCCCGCTGCGATCGATCAGCTCGCGCACGCGCTGGATCTTGGGCAGTACGCCCGGGATGAAGGACTGGCCACCGAAGCCCGGGTTCACCGACATCAGGAGTACGAGGTCGATCTTGTCGAGCACGTGATCGAGCCAGTTGAGAGGCGTGGCCGGATTCAGCACCAGGCCCGGCCGGCATCCCTGTTCGCGGATGAGCCCGATGGTGCGATCGACGTGCTCGGTGGCCTCGGGATGGAAGCTGATCCAACTGGCCCCCGCCCGCGCGAAGTCCGGCACGATGCGGTCGACGGGCCGCACCATCAGGTGCACATCGATCGGCGCAGTGATCCCCGCCTTGCGCAGCGACGCACAGACGAGCGGGCCGATCGTGAGGTTCGGCACGTAGTGGTTGTCCATCACGTCGAAGTGAACCACGTCGGCGCCGGCGGCCAGCACATTCCGCACCTCTTCGCCCAGCCGGGCGAAGTCCGCTGACAGGATCGAGGGCGCAATCCAGGGCTCGAGCATCATTGCTCCCGTTTCGGATGCGCGCACTCTATCAGGCCGACGCTACTTCATCCCGCGGTGGCGCCGCAGGAGCTCGTAGGCAGCGAGCACCTGCTTGGTCCGCTCGTGCGCGGCGGCAACCATCGATTCCGGCAGCCCGTTTGCAACCAGCTTGTCCGGGTGATTGCGGCTCACGAGCCGGCGATAGGCGCGCGTCAGCTCCGCATTGCTCGCCGACGGCTGGACGCCGAGCACCCGATAGGCATCGGCGATGCGTGCCGCCGCCGCACCCGGCGTCTGCGCTTCGGCGCCGGCGCCCGTCTGCGCGCGCATCCTGAGCATCGCCTCGAGCGAAGCGAACTCGAGCGCGGAGAGGCCAAGCGCCTGGCAGATCTCGTGAAACACGGGCCGCGCGGCTGGCGAGAGCCCGTTGCCCCTGAGCGCCGCTTCGAGCTGGATCTGCAGGAACATGCGCCTGAGGTCGCCACGACGCCCGATGAGCCCGCGCAGCTCCTCGAGCGTTTCGCGAAGCTCGAAGTCGGGACGCTTGCCGTCGGTGAAGAAGGCGATCGCGCGCCGGACATCGGCCTCGTCGAGCGCGAAGCGTCTCATCGTCGCGCGCGCCGCCTCGATCTCCTGCTCGGAGACCCGCCCATCCGCCTTCGCAATCTGCCCCATCACCTGAAAGGTCGCGCGGAAAAACGCAGCGCGGAGCACCTGCGGGTCGGCGGCCCCGATGCGTCCCGCCTCCGCGCGACGATCGAACTGGTGACCGATCAGGAAGCCGATCACGGCACCGATCCAGCTGCGACCCAGGATCGCGCCGATCAGAGCGCCAAGCACCTTGCCGTACCAGACCATGGGTTCCTTGACCGTCGCGAAGAGCGCCTGCAACATCGAGCGCTTTCTTAGGCGGCGTATGGTAGCAGTCCGGTCAGGCGCTACGCCGCACGCACGGGAAGCCGCATGTCCGCCGTAAGCCCGCCCTCGCCGCCGATGCACGAATCGCAGGTCGCCGGACTTGCGCGGCTGCACCAGGGCAAGGTGCGAGACATCTACGCGGTCGACGATCGCCACATGCTGATCGTCACGACCGACCGCCTGAGCGCCTTCGACGTGGTGCTGCCGGACCCGATCCCCGGCAAGGGCCGCGTGCTCACGCAGATCTCGAATTACTGGTTCGCGCATACACGGGACATCGTTCCCAATCATCTGTCGGACTACCCGCTGTCGAGCGCCGTGCCGGACCCTGCCGCCCGTGCGACGCTCGCGGATCGCAGCATGATCGTGCGACGGCTGACGGCGTTGCCGGTCGAGGCAGTCGTGCGCGGGTACCTGATCGGCTCAGGGTGGAAGGATTACCAGAGCACCGGTGCGGTGTGCGGGATCAGGCTGCCGTCGGGTCTCAAGCTCGCCGATCGGCTCCCCGAGCCGATCTTCACACCGTCCTCCAAGGCCGAGCGCGGACAGCACGACGAGAACGTCGACTTCGCCCAGGTCGAGAATCTGATCGGTGCCGACCGCGCCGCGCAGGTGCGCCGCACTGCGATCTCGCTGTATCGGTACGCAGCCGAGCGGGCGCTCGAGCGCGGCATCATCATCGCCGACACCAAGTTCGAGTTCGGCGTCGACGAGGCCGGTACGCTCACGCTGATCGACGAGGCACTGACTCCCGACTCGTCGCGGTTCTGGCCGGTCGACACCTACCGCCCCGGCACCAGCCCGCCCTCGTTCGACAAGCAGTTCGTCCGCGACTACCTCGAAAGGCTCGACTGGGACAAGCGACCGCCCGCGCCGCACCTGCCGGCCGACGTGATCCGGCGGACGAGCGAGAAGTACCAGGAGGCGCTGCGGCGGCTGACCGCCGACTGAGAGGTCTCAGTCGTTCCGGGCGGCCCACGTGGCGATTACGCGATGCAGCTCACGTACGCCGTCGGTGAGCGCGGCGGGCCCCGGCTGCAGGATGATCGACGATTTCACCTCGTGCAGCTCTCCATCGCGCACTGCGGACACTTCCGACCAGCCGGGGCGGGCGGCGACCGCACGCGGGTTGAATTTCTTGCCGCACCACGAGCCGAAGATCAGGTCGGGCGCGCGGCGCGGTACCTCGAGCGGATCCGCGATGATGCGATCGCGGCCGAGTCCCTGCTGTGCGAGCTCCGGGCAGACGTCGTCGCCACCCGCGATGCCGATCAGCTCTGACACCCAGCGGATACACGAGATCTGCGGCTCGTCCCATTCCTCGAAGTAGACACGCGGTCTGCGCGGCAGGCGCGCCGCGGCCGCGGCGATTCCGTCGAGGTCCGCACTGAGCTCGTCGGCCAGAGCCGCGGCTTTGGCCTCACAGCCGATCATCCCGCCCAGCGTGCGGATGACCCGCAGGATCTCCGCGACGCTTCGCTGGTTGAAGACGTGTACCTCGATGCCGTTGCGCACCAGCTCCGCGGCGATGTCGGCCTGCAGGTCGGAGAATCCCAGCACGAGGTCCGGCGAGAGCCCGAGGATTCGATCGATCTTGGCGCTGGTGAACGCGGATACCCGCGGTTTTTCCTTGCGTGCGCGCGGCGGGCGCACGGTGAAGCCGGAAATTCCGACGATGCGCCAGTCCTCGCCCAGCAGGTACAGCGTCTCGGTCGTCTCCTCGGTCAGGCAGACGATGCGGCTCGGGTAGGTCGCGGCAGCAGTCACGACGCCAATCTAGCAAAAGATCCGATTTTGCGGCGCAGGCTTGCCCGCCCGCCGGGCTCATGCAAGTCTTCGGCGCAGAAGACGTGGCGCCGCATGCTCTTCCGACCGGAAAAAATGACAAAGTTCGACTTCATCTCGGTGCTGGTGTCGATCGTCTTCGGCCTTGGGCTTACGCACGTGTGCGGGGGTGCCTGTCAGCTGGCCCACCGTCGCCAGCTCGGCACGAGCAGCCTGCTTCTTGCCGGCTTCACCTTCCTCGTCATCGTGCTCAACTGGTGGATGTTCTTTGCCTGGCACGACCGCACCGAGTGGACATTCGAAGCGCTTCTGACACTGGTGGCCTGGGCCCTGTCGTTCTACGGGATGGCCTTTGGATTGTTTCCTCCGGATACCGGCACCGCAATTGACCCTGCGACGCGCTATCGCAGATTTGCGCTCGCGTTGTCGCGCAATACGCAGTCTGCGCAATCGTCATCTACCGCTCCGGCGGCGCGAGGACAAGGACAGCCGTCGCGTGGTATCTGCTGGTGACGATGATTCTCTGGTGCCTGCTGGTGCGGCGTCATCTCGCCGGGTGAGTGCATTGGATGCTTAGCGGCCTGCAACGCAAGTTCGAGCACTGGGTCTTCGATGTCCCCGAAGCCGTGGGCGGGCGCCCGCTTGGCTGGCTGGTTGCACCGCTTCGCTACGTGTACGTGCTGATTCGCGACCTCGGCCAGGGAGGTCTCGGCCTGCGCGCGATGAGCCTCGTCTACTCGACCCTGTTTGCGCTGGTGCCTATCGTGGCGGTGGCGTTCGCCATGCTCAAGGCCTTCGGCTACGACCAGGAGCTCGAGCCGGTGCTGTTCGAGTTCCTGAGGCCGCTGGGCGACCAGGCCTATGCCGTGACCGAACAGATCATGGACTTCGTCGAGAACGTGCGGGGCACGCTGCTGGGCACCGTCGGCATCATCTTCCTGGTCTACACCGTCGTCACGATGATCCAGAAGGTCGAGGAGGCGCTCAATTTCGCGTGGCACGTCGACCGGCCGCGAAGCCTCGGCAGGCGCATCACCGAGTACCTGGTCGTGATGCTGGTCGGGCCGCTCGTTGCGGTGCTCACGATGGTGATGCTTGCGTCGATCGAGGGGAGCGCCGCCGTCGCCCAGCTCGAGGGTCTCGCAACGGGGGAGGCCGACCGTCTCCACATCGCGCCTTACCTGCTCACGATAGGTCTGTTCCTGTTCGTGTACTCGTACATGCCGAACACCCGCGTGCGCTTCGTGGCTGCGCTTATCGGCGCGGTGACGGCTGGATCGCTGTGGACGATGGTCGGCGCGATCTTCACCCGGATCGTCGTGTACTCGACCAAGACGATGGCGATCTACGCGGGCTTCGCCGTGGTGCTGCTGTTTCTCCTGTGGCTGTACATCAGCTGGCTGATCCTGCTCCTGGGCGCGCAGCTCTCGTTCTACCTTCAGCACCCGGAACACCTCCGCACCGGTCAGGAGGACATCGAGGTGACCGGTGCGATGCGCGAGCGCCTCGCGATGTCGATCATGTGGCTGCTCGGCGATCGCTTCCAGAACGGCGGCCCGCGCTGGACCGTCAACGCACTTGCGGAGCGGCTGATGATGCCGGGGCACCTGCTGAACGAGGTCGTAACAATGCTCGAGGCGCAGGGACTGGTGCTCACGGCCGAGGACGACTCGGTGGCGCCGGGAAGGGACCTCGGTGCGATCAGACTCACCTCGATCATGGATGCGATCCGGCACCCACCGCCCCACCCGTGGTGTCCGCGGCCGCGGCCCGTCGAGGCGGTGGACACGATCCTGCAGGCAACGGACGAGGCACTGCACGCCGCCCTCGGCGAGCGGACGCTCCGCGATCTGCTCTCGGCTGATGCACCGGAGAATCGACAGGTCTAACATCGAACCCACCCGACGTCCGGGCCCAGTCAGGCAATTGGTCCGGTACGAGCCGGGAAGCTCGAGTGCGGGCGGCCGATGGTTCCATGGGAATGGTTCGGATGGTCAATCGTCTGACACGCAGCATGCTCACGACGGTCCTGTT
>Ga0075421_100005057_pt1 | contig 15927 bp, 15 predicted proteins | sample SoiMetdeltSBSDD5_FD_75292 | JGI IMG/M metagenome (GOLD analysis project Ga0075421, IMG submission 75292) | Bulk soil microbial communities from a Populus tree surrounding site in Tennessee, USA - Soil MetaG P. deltoides SBSDD5 | ecosystem: Environmental > Terrestrial > Soil > Tree plantation...
TCAGGAGACCAACCTGAAGACCGAGCAGAAGGCGCAGGCGTCGATCTGGGAATGGTTCGTCCAGGACACGTGGAAACCGATCAAGAACCTGACGCTCGACCTCGGCGTGCGTTTCGGTCATGTCGAGCCGTACCGGCTGCCGGACGATCTGATCGGCGCGGCATTCGTGCAGGACCGGTGGAATCCGGCCCGGGTCCCGCGGCTGTTCAGGCCGGCCACCGTGAACGGCCAGCGGGTCGGCTTCGATCAGATCACCGGCCAGGTCGTGCCGTCTACTCTGATCGGGTTTCTCGTCCCCGGCTCCGGTGATCCCAACAACGGCATGGTCACCGACAAGGGGCCGCTGCCGCCGGGCGGGCTGACGTTCATGCCGTCACCGCCACCCGCGGTGACCACTTCCCCACGTTTCGGGTTTGCGTACGACCTCGGCGGCGCCGGCAGGACGGCGATCCGCGGAAGCTTCAGCGTCCTCCAGGATCTGCTCCCCGCTTCCTCCGATCTGGGCCGCAACGTTCCGGGGTTCGCACCCTATTCGCGCGTCTCCACGTTCCTCTACGGCCGGATTCCCGACCTGGCCGGCACCGCCGCATACGATTCGCCGATCAACCCGGTTTCGTTCGACGAGTACGAAGCGCAGACGGCCTACACCTACTCGCTCGAAGTGCAGCAGAACCTGGGCGGGGCGACCACGCTGAGCGTGGCCTATGTCGGAAACCGGTACATCGACCTGCGCAACAACCTCAACATCAACCCGATTCCGCCGGGTGCGCGCTTCGACCCGGCAAACGCGGACCCCACGAACCCGGCGACCCCGCTGCCCGACAACTTCCTCAGGCCGATGATCGGATACGGAACGATCAACCTGCGCACCAACGGCGGCTACAGCCGCTACAACTCCCTGCAGGTGACGGCCAACCGGCGCGTGCGGTCGGGCCTGATGTTCGGGTCGGCCTACACCTTCGCCGTCGCGAAGAGCACGGCCGGCATCCCGAACTTCCACGATCTCGCTTACACCTACGACTACGCGGCCGGCGACCGGCGTCATGTGCTGTCGCTCAACGGTGTCTACGACATCCCGTCATGGACCTCGGCTCCCCGCGTCGCCCGCGCCGTGCTCGACCACTGGCAGGTGGCGGTCGTCGCCGGGTTCACTACCGGCGCTCCGGAGAGCGTGACCTTCACCACGACGGACAACTTCGACTTCACGGGCGGCGGCGACGCCGGCCGCATCAGCATCACGCCTGGCTGCGACCCGATTCTTCCCCGCGGTGAGCGGACGCATCAGCGCTGGTTCAACACGTCCTGCTTTAACCGTCCGTCGGGCCGCGGCGACGAAGGCAACTCGAGCCGCATTCACTACTTTGGTCCAGGATCGAACACCTGGGATCTCACGTTGACGAAGGGCATCAAGCTCGGAGGCTCGCGCGAAGTGCAGCTCCGAGCGGAGTTCTACAACCTGTTCAACCATCCGACGTGGCAGACCGTGAACAACGTGGCGCGGTTCGATCCCGCTGGCAATCAGATCAACGACGCGTTCGGAACGGTGATGCCGGACGGATCGCCGCGGATCGTGCAGCTCGCGCTGCGATTCGTGTTCTGAGACGTCGCGTGGATACCTGGTGTCGCCGATTGCCCGGCGGCCCAGGTCTCACGCCCCTTTGCCGAACTCCGGGCCGTCGATCGGGCGCACCTCGCACTCGATGTCCCAGACGTCGCCATGGATTCGCAAGAACCGCTTCGTGAGCTCGATCGCTTCCCCCATCGACGCAGCCTCGAGGATCGCAAACCCGCCGATCACTTCCTTCGTCTCGGTGAAGGGTCCATCGACAACCGACAGCTGCCCTTTCCGCAGGCGGACGCGCTTGCCTTCCGCCGTCTTCCGAAGCCCGGCGGTCCGAACCAGCGTTCCTTCCCGGGTCATTTCGTCGATGAGCTTGCCCATATCGTCCATCAGCTGCTGGCTGGGAACCTGACCGCTGCTTTCGTCTACCCGGATCATCGAGAGAAATCGCATCGTTTCGTCTCCTTTGCGGCGCAGTTGATCGCCGTGGCTATTGGCTAGTCGAACGGCGCCACGTGGATCGACAGAAGGAGGAACAGGTGCGATGGCTTTGATTACTGCGGTTCCTGGGTTCCGGGTTCCAGGTGCCGGGTTCGGTTCAGGGGCTCGGGGTTCGGTTCGGGGTTCCAGGTTCAGGACAGTTCCCATGGTCGGTTCGGACCCGCAACGAGCCAACCCCGAACACCGAACCTCGAACCGAACCACGAACCTTGAACCGAACCCGGAACCCGGCACCTGGAACCCGGAACCAACGCAGCCGCCTCGCCGGCTATTCCGCGGCGTCGATCTTCAACGTAATCGCGCCGACACCGTCGATCGTGCCTTCCAGGACGTCGCCAGGCTTCACCGGCCCCACGCCTTCCGGCGTGCCCGTGTAAATCAGGTCGCCCGCCTGCAGGTGGTAATAGCCAGAAAGGTGCGCGATCACTTCGGGTACTTTGTGAATCAACTGGGAGACGTCCGCGCTCTGCCTGGTTTCACCGTTGACGCGCAGCTCGATGAGACCCGCGGTGGGATGGCCAATCTCGGTGGCGGGGACGATCTCGGACAACACCGCCGACTGCTCGACGTCCTTGCCGAGATCCCACGGGCGGCGCTGCTCTTTTGCGGCAGCCTGCAGGTCGCGGCGGGTCATGTCGAGTCCGCACGCATAGCCGAACACACACTCCAGGGCGCGATCCGCCGGCACCCGGAACGCGGGTGCCCCGATCACGACGACGAGCTCCAGCTCGTAGTGGTAGCTGTTCGTCCCGGGGGGATACGGCACTGTTGATCCCGAGGACACGCAATGCTCGGCCGCCTTCGTGAAATAGAACGGCGCTTCACGATCGACGGCCACCCCCATTTCTCTTGCGTGTGCTTCGTAGTTGCGACCGACGCAGAAGATTCGTCGAATCGGGACTCGCCCCGATCGGCCGCGCACCGGGGCCGTCATCACAGGCGGGGCGGGGAATACCAGCTCGCTCATTCATCAACCTCTTCAGAACGCTCACGTGAGCCCGGATTCGGAAAACTGCGCGACGTTCCGGCGGATCTGGCCCTGGTGCTTCGCGACGTGGTGCACGAGCAGCTCGTCGACCACGAACGAAGCGGGCTTCAGACCCCAGCGCGGATTCTTGCTCGTTGCTTGCACAGCGAGATCTTCGTCGCTCAGCGACCTCAGTGTCGCCGCCGATCGGCGCACCGCCTCGCGGATGTCGCTGACGACGTCTTCCAGCCTGTATGTCACGGTGTTCGTGACGGCCGCCACCCGCGCGGTGTCGGTGTGGTCGCGCCCCCACTGTTCGGCGGGCCGATGCACGATCCGCAAGGTTTCGCCGGTCCAGAACGGCACGAACTCCCGGACGTGACAGAGATTGTCCATGACCGTCCAGACGCCTTCCGACGGAACCCAGTGAATGAGCTCCGCCGGCAGTTGCTGTACCTCCGCCAGGATCTCGTCCGTCGTCCTCGTCAACTGGTCGGCGGCGGCTGAGGCACGCGTCCGCGATTCAGGCATCGAGACGCTCCTCGCGGAACAGGTGCAGGGCTTCCTGGACCGGCCGGTCGGAGAACGAGAACAGGACTGCCTCGTCTGCGGCCTCGTGGATCACGGGCTTCCAGCTCGGGACGACGAAGATGTCGCGTGGCCGCCACTCGACCACGAAATCCGTGCCGATCCGGGTCCGGCCATGCCCTTCGACGGCCACGAAAATCGTCCCGTCGGTCGACCGGTAGCGCGCGGTCTGCAATCCCTTCGGCAGCAGCTGGATGAACGCCGCGATGCTGGCAGCCGCTGATCGGTTCGGGTGTGACGAGTTTCGCGAGCGACCTCCACAGCGCGTCATGTGCTTTTGACCGATGCGCTCGTAGAACGCGAGACGCTCCGGCGTCTCAGCGGGTGACGCCGCCGCTGGCGGAGTGGACATGCAACCTCCCGGACGCGTTTGACAGTATACGGACAATACTTCCGTGGCAACGACCGACACGCCGCCTCGCGTCGTCGACGTTCAGGCGTTCATCGACGCCGAGCCGGTATCTGCGCTGCAGAAGCGGCTCCTATTCCTCTGTTTCATCGTCATTGCGATCGACGGGTTCGATACGGCGATCATCGGATACATCGCTCCAGCGGTGCGCGCCGAGTGGGGTCTGGCCGTCACGCAGCTCGGGCCACTGTTTGCCGCCGGCTTGTTCGGGCTGATGCTGGGTGCCTTCGCGGTGGGCCCGCTCGCGGACCGGCATGGCCGCAAGACGATGCTGGTGGTGTCGATGATCCTGTTTGGCGCCGCCAGCCTCGGGTCGTCGCTCAGCAGCGGGCTGCCGTCTTTGATCGCGTTGCGCTTCCTGACCGGGCTCGGCCTTGGAGGCGCGATGCCGATGACGATCACTCTCGCCTCTGAATTCTGCCCCAGGACGCGACGATCGTCGCTCGTCACGCTGATGTTCTGCGGGTTCACGCTCGGATCGGCGATGGCGGGCCTCATTGCCGCGCGCGTCCTGCCGGGCGGCGGATTGTTGAAGGGCACGCTGCTCTTGTGGGTCGCGTTCTTCACGCGCCTGCTGGGCGTTTACCTGATGACGAACTGGATGCCGACACTGCTGCAGCAGGCGTCAGGCGCATCGATTGCGGACGCGGCGTTCATCGGCGCGATGTATCAGGTCGGCGGCACGCTCGGCGCGATTCTCGTGGGCCGGCTGATGGATCGATTCGAGCCCCACCGCGTGCTCCTGGCCAGCTACCTCACGGGCGCCGCCTGCATCGTTCTGATCACTGGGCGGACTTCTGCTCGGGTTCGGGTGGCCGGCGGCGACGGTCTATGCTCTCGTCGCGGTTCCCGCCGTCATTTCGGCCGTGGCGCTGGGCACACTCGGATGGATGAGGGCGTCATCGGCATGAGTACGACACCACGCGCAGCGAATGGGCGCGAAGCTCGCGATCGTCGAGCGTTCCCGTCGCTGCCACGCGCTCCCCGACGTGAGTTCGGAGGCTCAGTGTGTTGCCTGGATCAACCAGGTCGATGGTCGACCCGCGCTTCCTGAATCCGAATCTCCAGCTGCGGGTCGTGGGCGCCCCGGATCCCGACGCGTCCTTCAACCTGAATGTTTGCTTGTCGAGGTCGAGACAGCCGGTGAGCGTGACGATCGTCTCGTCCTTGCCGCCAGTCGTTGATTCCGGCGCTGCAGCCGCCGTCGATGGCTTCACCGCTTCGACCGCCGGACTCTTGCTCGTCGAGCGATCCGTCGTGGAGGTCTTGCTCGCCGCGAACGGTTTCGTCGCCGGCGCGATCGGCGGATCGGGTGCAGGGGCAGCACTCTCGGTTTCGAGCGGCGGCGTCGCGCCAAGCGGTGAAGCAACGCGATCGTCACTGGGCGTTCGTCCGGGCAGGCCGGCCGCGATCAGGATCGCTGCCGCCACGACGCCAGTCATCGCAAGACCAATTGCGCGCGAGCTTCCCCACCACACTGGAGGTGTATCGGGCGGGGGCGGAGCATCCGAGGCTGCCGCCTCGGGCACCGGTCGATTCGATCGCGGCTGTGACTTCGGCTTCTTGCGGCCCTCAGCCATTTTTCGCAGCGACAGCCGCCGAAGCTTCTGGTCTGCGGAAAGCACGTATCGGACTCGTTTGGCGGGCTTCTTCGGTTTCTTCGGTTTCTTCGCTGGCACCGGCATCCTCCCGTTACGCTCTCCGAGGGGCCTGATGACCATGGAGCAAACCCGGTGCCCAGGCCCGACCCGCGGACGGCGCTCGTAAAAGGCTGATGAACTTCGGGTTGGCGGCCGGTGTAATGCCAGCACCGCCAGCCGTCCAGCACGGCGCTTTCAAATCCGTGATGCCGAGGTCGGCAAGTGGTTGGTGGGCGGGACGATTCAAGTATCATCCCGCAGACTCACCACCGGCGCGTCCGGGCGCGCCGGCCATCATCGCAGGAGATTCACCATGCGTCTCCGATGGTCGATCGTTTCGGCCGCGCTCCTCCTCGCCGTCGCACTTCCGGTAAGCGTCGACACCCAGTCATCGGCGGACGCTCCATCGACCCCACGAACGGTGCGGCCCGTGCTGCGCGGAACCCAGTACGCCGTCAGCTCCATGAAAGCTGAAGCCACGGCCGCGGCGGTGCGGATCCTGGAAGCCGGCGGCAACGCGTTCGACGCTGTCGTGGCGGGCCAGGCGGTGCTGAGCCTGGTGGACTTCCCCAGCAACGGGATTGGCGGCGACGCGCAGATCCTTCTGTACGACGCCAAAGCGGGGCAGGTCTCCGCGATCAACGCGGAGGGGGCCGCCCCCAGGCTGGCCACCATCGACTGGTACGAGAAGAACAACGGCGCGAAGCTGCCGGACAGCGACGGGCTGCTCTCGGCGTCCACGCCGGGAGTGGTGGACGCCTGGTATCTGCTGCTCGATCGCTGGGGCACGATGACGTTCGAGCAGGTGCTCCGGCCGGCGATCGAAACCGCGGAGCAGGGCTTCCCGCTGAGCGACGGGCTGGCGCGCAGCATCGCCGGGTCGAAGAAGATTCGGAAGTATCCCGGCACGACAAGGCTTTACGTCCCCGATGGGAGGACGCCGGAGGCAGGCGAAATCTTCAGAAATCCGGACCTCGCGCGACTGCTGAAGAAGCTGGTCGAGGCCGAGCAACAGGCGAAGGGAAAGGGACGCCGCGAGGCGCTCAAGGCCGCCCGCGATCGCTTCTATAAAGGTGACATCGCCCGTGCAATGGCGAAGTTCTTCGAAGAGCACGGCGGCCTGTATCGATACGAGGACTTCGCGGGCTACACCGCGAAAGTAGAAGCGCCGGTCTCGACCGAGTACCGCGGATACCGCGTCTACAAGAACGCGTCGGCCAGCCAGGGACCGGCCGAGCTCTTCGCGCTCAACATCCTCGAAGGTTACGACCTCGCCGCAATGGGCCACAACAGTGCCGATTACATTCACTCGTCCGCCGAAGCCCTGAAGCTGGCGATGGCCGATCGCGAGAAGTATCTCGGCGACATGGACTTCATCAGAATTCCTTACGAGGGGCTGCTGTCGAAGGACTACGCAAGAGAACGCCGCGGCCTGATCGATCGCGCCAGGGCTTCCCTCGAACTTCGCCCCGGCACACCGGAGAAGTTCATGAAGACGAGCGAGCCGCTCGCCCGCGAGGTACGGGTCAACCTCGACGGCGAGGTGGACTTCTATGCCGGCACGAGCTACATCGCCGTGATCGACAAGGATCGCAACATGGTCGGCTTCGAGCCGAGCCTCCATAGCGGGTTCGGAACCGGTGTCGTCGTCGGCGACCTCGGGTTCATCTTCAACTGCCGCGGCGACTACTACTCGCTGACCCGCGGCGACGTGAATGCGCTCGAACCGGGCAAGCGGCCGCGCAGCACGCTTCAGAGCACGCTGGTGATGAAGGACGGTCGCCCTGCACTCCTGATCGGCAGCCCTGGCGGTGACGATCAGGTGCAACGGACCATGCAGACGCTGCTCAACATGGTGGACTTCCGCATGAACGTGCAGCAGGCGATCGAGGCGCCGCGGTGGTCCACGCGCGCGTTCCCGGCGTCGCCGTTCCCACACACGATGCACCCCGGCGACCTGTCGGTCGAAGCCACGGTCGCCGCTGCCGTTCAGAAAGAGCTCACGGACCGCGGCCACAAGCTGCAGGTCGTCCGGCCATGGACGCTCGGCGCCAATGCGGCGATCTCGATCGATCAACGGAATGGCACGCTCGGCGCCGGCGTCGATCCGAGAACCGAAGGCTACGCCTGGGCGCGGTAGCCGCGGGGATTACGGACAAATTTTCGTACCGCGACTGAGCACCGTCGCGTCACAGGAGAGCGTGCCGATCGTGACGCCTTCGATTGTCGAGCGGGTCCCGGGCGTTCACGCCTTGCCGGAGGCGTTCGCGCTGTGCTCGAATGTCGCCCATCATGCTCCGTCATCTCGTCGCCACGCTGGCCTACCGCGCTGCAAAAGTTCTGAGAGATGCCCCGCCCGGGTTCGGTGGCTTTCAGGCTGGTCCCGCGGCGCGCCGGCCCGTGCACATCGTCGCGCACATGGCCGACTTGATGTCGTGGGCCGTTTCCCTTGCACATGGCGACTACGTGTGGAAGGCCGAAGGCGGCGAGGACTGGGCGATCGAGGTCGCGCGCTTCTTCGACGGGATCGGCGCGCTCGATCGCGCGCTCGATAACCGCGCCTTGCCGGAGGGCGCCGCCGAGAAGCTCATTCAGGGCCCGCTGGCCGATGCCCTGACCCACGTAGGTCAACTGGCCATGTTGCGCGGCCTTGCAGGAGCACCAGTGCGGCCGGAGAGCTACGCGCGCGCCGACATCGTGGCCGGTCGTGTCGGCCCGGCCCAGTCACCGCCGGTGCGGGAATTCGACGGCGATGCCAGCGCTCGCAAGAACTGATCGGGCACGTGATAACCTTCGCACACTCGATCAACCTGCCCGTCGTACCGGAGACTCGTGATGAAACTGATGCGACTTGCGCTGGCCTTGACGATCATCGCGGCCGGTGCCGCGCCAGCGGCCGCGCAGCGCTACACCGCGAAACAGAACGGCGACCTGGTCGAACTTGCCGACGCCACCGCGCAGATGAACGTCTCGGTGGTCTGGAGCATGAGCAACGCCTGGCGCATCCAGGTCAAAGGCACAGACCTGGTCCGGACGGCAGCCACCCTGGCGGACTTTCAGGCCCGGCCGGGCTTCAACGGCATGCCGATCCTCGCGCCATTCGCCAACCGGCTCGATGAGACGGCGTTCTACGCCAACGGCCGCAAGTACAACTTCGATCTCGATCTCGGGAACGTGCGCGGGCCGATTCCGTCGACCGGCTACGTCAACGGCTCGAAAGCCTGGCAGCTCGTGGAAGCCAAGGCGGACCAGCGCAGCGCGTGGGTGACGTGCCGCCTGGATTTCTACAAGAACCCGCTCTACATGGCCCAGTTTCCGTTCGCGCACACCATCACGATGACCTACCGCGTCTCGGACGGTGCGCTCGAAGTGCACACGAGGCTCGACAACCTGAGCACCGACCCGATGCCGGTCGTCATTGGTTATCACCCGATCTTCGAGCTGCCCGACGGCACGCGCAACGACTGGACGGTGTCCCTGGACGCGAAGACGCACTGGATCGAAATCCCCCAGCGGCTGCCCACGGGCGAGACCCAGCCGATCGAGAACTTCTTCGGATCCGACCGGACGGCGATTCAGCTGAAAAAGTACGCGCTGATCGATGACGTGTTCACCGATCTGATTCGCGACGCGAACGGGCGCGCGACGATGAAGCTGATGTACAACGGCAAGGAGCTCCAGGTCAGCCTCGGGCCGAAGTACAAGACCGTGCTGGCCTGGTCGACGCCGCTCTCTTCGGGCGGCGGCGGCCGGGGCGGTGGCGGCGGGCGCGGTGCCGGTCAGGGCGCCCCGGCGGCGCCGCCTGCACCATCGGGTCCGTTTCCCGTCGACCCGGCGCAGGGCGTGAAGGTTGCGCCTCCCGCGGTGCCGCCTGCAGAGGGTGCGCCGGCACCCACCGGCAAGGGCTTCATCGCCTTCGAGCCAATGGTCGCGATCACGAACGCGCTCAACCTCGCGCACAAGGGCGTCTACAAAGAGCTGCAGAGCATCTCGCCCGGCGGTTCCTGGGAAGAGAGCTTCTGGATCACGACGAAGGGCTACTGATCCCCGCACGGTAAATCGTGACCGACCCGGCCGTTACCTATGCGAGCTACCTGAAGATCGACGAGTTGCTCGGGCTGCAGGAGCCGCGCTCGCGGGGGCCGGAGCACGACGAACTCCTCTTCATCGTCATCCACCAGGTCTACGAGCTCTGGTTCAAGCAGCTGTTGCACGAGCTCGATCGGGTCCGGCACTGGCTCGAAGACGATGAATCACATCGTGCGCAGCACACGCTGAAACGAATCCTTTCGATCGTGAAAGTCATGGTCGCGCAGCTCGACATTCTCGAGACCATGACGCCGCTGGAATTCCTCGCTTTCCGCGAGCGGCTCGAGGCCGCGAGCGGTTTTCAGTCCGACCAGTTCCGCCAGATCGAGTTCGTGCTCGCCATGAAGTCGCCGGCAGCGATTCGACGCTTTCCGGAGGGCAGCCGCGCGCAAATTGCCCTGGAGCGCCGGTATCGAGAGCCGACGGTCTGGGACGCATTCCTGCGCTACCTGTCGCGCGAAGGGTACGTCGTGCCGTCATCGCATCTCGAACGGGATGTGTCCGCGCCGATCGAACCCTCGCCGGACGTGCAGCGGATTCTGCTCGCCGTGTACCGGGACGACCCGAAGAACGCAGAACTGTGCGAGCGCCTGGTCGATCTCGACGAAGGGATCCAGGAGTGGCGGTACCGCCATGTGAAGATGGTCGAACGGACGATTGGCACCAGGCGTGGGACCGGCGGCTCCGCCGGTGCAGCCTACCTGCAGGAAACGGTCGGGCGGCCGCTTTTTCCAGACCTGTGGGAGATTCGGTCGCAGCTCTGAGTCGATGTCGGTCACGACCGCTCTCCGCGAGCTCCGCAAACACGGAGTGCGTTTCGTCGCGCACGAGTATCGCTATGAAGAGCACGGCGGGACCCGGACCGCGGCCGCGCAGCTCGGCGTGGACGAGCACGCGATCGTGAAGACATTGGTGATGGAAGACGAAGCGCGCAAGCCGGTCATCGTCCTGATGCACGGCGACCGCGAGGTGTCGACGAAACAGCTCGCGCGCCTGATCGGACGGAAGTCGATTCAGCCATGCGAGCCGCAGGTCGCACAGCGGCACACCGGCTACGTGGTCGGCGGGACCTCACCATTCGGTACGCAGAAACCGCTGCCGGTGTTCGTCGAGCGATCAGTGCTGGCGCTGGAGACCATTTACGTCAACGGCGGCAGGCGCGGGCTGCTGGTGCAGATTGCTCCGGCGGAACTGACCCGCGTCCTCGGCGCCGTGCCCGTCGACGTCAGCACCCCGTAATCCGCCCGCGGGAAAATTTTCCAGTCGACGAAGCGGATGCGCGGGAGTATCGTGTCCTCAATCGCAAATTTCGACCGCAGAAGCTGTGCCGACGGGCAGCTCGTAGTGAAAGGGAACGAAATGCCCACGCTATCCTTTTCGACGGCGATTCGCGAACGCCGTCATCAGCCTTCACGCGACGCGCTCCTTACACGTGTCACTGCCGAATTCCATGAGATGCCCTGCCTCCGGTTGACCGGCGGACAAGCCCAGCGCCTGTTCGATCTGAGATCCGACGTGTGTCAAAGAGTGCTGGGGGCGCTGATGCAGGAGGGCACGTTGACGTGCGACAGTGAGCAGCGATATCGGTTGAACGACGCCAGGATCTCGTCGGGGGCGCGGGTCGGCCCCCCGGGCTACCCGGCAAAGGCTTCCTGACACGCCGCTGCCCGCCGTGGGGTCCTCACTCTCAGTCGACAACTCAAGGCTGAGTTGGCTGGGAGATTTTCGTTGTCACCGGTGACGGGCGGGGCCATCCTTAAAGATCCGCGACCAGATCGTCAGGCGTTCCTTACCAGAAAAACACGGCTCGAGACTCGCGTCGCTCGTGCGACTGCTGGGGAATTTTCCCCGCCGCGGGGAAAATTCCCCATCGACGTCTACCTCTTCTCGCAAAATCAGGCGTAATCTGAGGCGTCAGCCCCGGCACCACCGGTGCACCCTGGCCTCCGCGGTTGGAGCCATCCTGGAACGCACATGCCAAAAGCCACCATTCTCGTCGTCGATGACGAAGCCCTGATTCGATGGTCCCTGACCGAGCGCCTGCAGTCCGAAGGGTATGAGGTCCTGGAAGCGGAGGACGGTCAGGGCGCGCTCGAGAAGCTCCCGGAAGGGGTTGACCTGGTGCTGCTGGACTACCGGCTGCCGGACACCGACGGCCTCAGCGTGCTTCGAAAGATCAAGGAGTTCGACCAGGACATCCTCGTCATCCTGTTGACCGCTTACGCCAGCGTGGAGACGGCGGTCGAAGCCATGAAGCACGGGGCGTATCACTTCGCCAACAAGCCCTTCAACCTCGACGATGTGTCGGCAACCGTCGAGCGGGCGCTGGAAACGACGCGGCTTCGTCGCGAGGTGCGGCAGTACCACACCGATGCAGCGAAGCCGTACAGCCTTCAGCGCCTCGTCGGCGAGTCCGCGGCGATCAAGGCCTTGCGCTCGTTGATCGCCCGCGTTGCGGCAAGCCCCGCGTCGACAGTCCTGCTGACCGGCGAGAGCGGCACGGGCAAGGACCTCGTCGCCAAGATCATTCATTACGCGAGCCACCGTGCGTCGAAGCCGTTCATGAACATCACGTGCTCGGCGCTTCCCGAGCAGCTTCTGGAGAGCGAGTTGTTCGGTCACGAGCGCGGCGCGTTCACCGACGCACGGCTGCAGAAGAAGGGCCTGCTGGAAATGGCGGACGGCGGAACCGTGTTCCTGGACGAGATCGGCGAGATGACGCCGGGCCTCCAGGCCAAGCTGCTGCGGTTCCTGGAAGACAAGAGCTTCAGGCGCGTTGGCGGATCGCACGACATCCGGGTCGACGTCCGAGTGATCGCCGCCACGAACCGCCACCTCGAGGAGGAGGTCGGCAAACACCGGTTCCGCTCGGATCTGTTCTTCCGTCTGAACGTGCTGCCGATCGAAATGCCGCCGTTGCGGGCCCACCCCGAAGATATCTCGGTGCTGGCCGAGTACTTCATCGACGCGTTCAACACGGAGTTCCGGAAGCGTGTGCAGGGCGCGACGCCCGCCGCGCATGCGCTCCTGCAGGGATATGGCTGGCCCGGCAACGTGCGGGAGCTTCGCAACGTGATCGAGCGCGCGATGCTGCTGTCAGACGGTGAACGCCTCGATGCACGGGACTTCACCGTGACGTCCAATGCCGTCAGTACGGGGGACGACTTCGAGCTGCCGGCCACCGGCGTCGATCTCGAGAAGCTGGAGCGAAGCCTGGTGATCCAGGCGCTGAAGCGGAGTGGCGGCAATCAGACGAAGGCGGGCACGTTCCTCGGGCTGAACCGTGATCAGATCCGCTATCGGATCGAGAAGTTCGGACTGACCGCGTCGATGCGGTGATCGCCGATGGATCAGACAACGTCTCAACCGATGTCCCTCTCTCTCAGAAGCCTGGACGAGATCCGGTACGCCCTCGATCAGGCGGCGATCGTTGCCGCCACGGATCATCGGGGCCTCATCACCTATGCCAACGACAAGTTCTGCGAGATCTCGCAGTACTCACGGGAAGAGTTGATTGGCCAGGATCACCGCATCGTGAACTCCGGCTACCATCCGCCGGAGTTCATCCAGGATCTGTGGCGAACGATCGCGCACGGCAAGGTGTGGAGGGGTGAGATCCGGAATCGCGCGAAGGACGGATCCTTCTACTGGGTCGATACGACGATCGTGCCATTCCTGGACGGCAACGGGAAGCCGCGTCAGTACCTCGCGATTCGCTACGACATCACGGCGCGCAAACAGGTCGAGGCGCGGCTCAGGGAGCAGGCCGCGCTGGCGCAGCTCGGCCAGCTGGCGGCCGTGGTCGCTCACGAGGTCCGCAACCCGCTGGCCGGCCTTCGAGCCACACTGCAGGTGATCGATCGCCGGGTGTCCGAGCCGCGCGACCGCAGCGCGATCGCGGCCATGATTCAGCGCATCGACGGCCTGAATGACAAGCTCGAGGATCTCCTGCTGTATGCGCGTCCGAAGCCTCCGCGCCGGCAGGCGGTCGATCTCAAGACGCTTTTACGGGACGTCGTGACCAGCGCGCAGATCAGCACCGGCCGGCCCGAGGGGTCGATTCCGGTGTGTGGTGACAGCGTCAAGGCCACCGCGGACCCGGACATGCTTCGCGCAGCACTGCTGAATCTGACACTGAATGCCTGCCAGGTGGCACCCGGGGGGAAAGTCGAGGTTCTCGTTGCCGCGAGCGGCAACGCCTGCAACATTGGGGTCTACGATCGCGGCCCCGGGATTCCCGCGGAGATCCGGGACCGCATCTTCGAACCGTTCTTCACGACCCGCGTGAACGGAACCGGGCTCGGGCTGGCGATCGTCAAGCGACTCATGGAGCTTCAGGACGGCACCGTGGAACTGCGCGACCGTGAGGGCGGCGGAACGATCGCGGAGGTCACGATCCCACGGGCTGCGGGTTGTTGAGAAACATCGACAAGCGCTTCCGCAGGCGCCAGCGCCGGAACGACCTGAGAGTCTACCGCCTGAGCATCCTCGACCGCCGCCAGCGCCGCCGGCGGAAGCGCGAGGACCAGGGTTGGTGACAGGCACAACATCCGGTAGGTGACCGACCCCATGCGCGGCCCCAGCACCGGCGAGCCGTGCAGGCCCATCACGACCAGGCCCGCACGACGATCGCGCACCACCTTGGCCGCCTCTTCGGCGGGATCGCCGAACACGACCAGCGCTTCCGGTCGAAGATGCGCGGGGATGGTCTCGACGAGTTGATCGAGGCCTTCCTCGGCGACCGCCCGTCGATTGGAATCGAGCCCCGCCAGGTGCAGCCGCGAGAGCAAGGCGCTCTTGACCGGCTCGATGACGTGCACCAGCACGAGCGGCAGGTGCAGCGCCTCCGCCAGCCCGGTGGCCACACGCGTCTGGTGAAGTGACGCCGCCGACAGATCGACCGGGACGACAATCCGACCGACCAGCCGTCTGGCCCCTTCAACGTGGACGGGCCCTGGGTTCACGGGAGGGGTGATGAGGACCGGCACCGTGGTCTCGCGCAGGACCCGCTCAGTGGTCGATCCGAAGAACAGCTTGCGCGCACCTGTCAGCCCGTGCGAGCTCATCACGATCAGATCGCACGATTGTTCACGCGCGACCCGCAGGATTTCGACCGGCGGCTTGCCGACGGCGACCTCGTGCTCACACCTGGCCAGCGTTGCCTGGTTGTCGCCAAAGACACCGCTCACGAACTTCTTCATTTCGCGCGCGGAGGTCTCACGCGTCCAGTGAACGCCTGTCCCGAGATCCATCGCAACGGTAAGCAGTGGATCCTCCACCGTCAGCACGATGAGACGGGTCATGAAGTGTTCGGCGATCGCCGCCGCGTATCGGAGCGCTCCCGCCGAGGCGTCGGAGTAGTCAATCGGGCAGAGAATCGAGGGCCGGACGGTCATGGACGACTCCTGGTGATGCGAGGGATAACTGCAACGCACGTGCCCTTCCAGAAACCGCGTCCGCCCCGGAGGCGACGTCAGTATTGATGGGTCCTGTCGGGATGAGCGCGGTCGCCGCCAAATCTCTGGAACGAGCCGCCAGACGATGACAGGTCACCGTGTGTGACGAGTTCCTCGAGGATTCGCTCACAGCGGAGGCGCTCGACGTTGAACAACCGCGATGCCTGCGGCAGCGTCAGCTTCAACCCGGGCATCTCCGCGAACTCCGCGCGAATCCGGGTTTCGAGATTCGAGTCCATTTCCCGCTCGGTAGCCAACGCGTACGGCCGGTCGCCCTCCATGTCCGCTCCTTTGAAGTCCACTGTGCAATCGCCTTGCCTGTAACCAGGACGAATAATTCCGGGACTTCGATGCGCGTGCCATCCTGATCGCCGTGACATTTTCCGCATCAGCGCGACCTTTCACGCCCGTACACCTGTCGCGTGTGGCCCTTCAGTCATCCGCGACAAACCGGTGATGCGCCGCCGGAATGCTTGTTGCGGATCGCCATTGAATGAGGCAGTCCCTGCACGTCGAACCCGAGGGCTTGGTTGCCACCACCCGTCACTACATTCGTGACCTCATTTATGGGGCTAACGACGGCGTCATCACGACTTTCGCCGTCGTCGCCGGCGTGACGGGCGGTGCCCTTTCCGCGCGTGCGGTCCTGATCGTCGGCGTCGCCAATCTGCTGGCCGACGGCCTCTCCATGGGAGTGGGCAACTACCTGAGCATCC
>Ga0075421_100005058_pt1 | contig 15926 bp, 14 predicted proteins | sample SoiMetdeltSBSDD5_FD_75292 | JGI IMG/M metagenome (GOLD analysis project Ga0075421, IMG submission 75292) | Bulk soil microbial communities from a Populus tree surrounding site in Tennessee, USA - Soil MetaG P. deltoides SBSDD5 | ecosystem: Environmental > Terrestrial > Soil > Tree plantation...
GTCGAGCTGGGGGCAGAGGAGTTCATCTCGACCATGCCGCTGCGCGAGCTGATCCTCGCGCTCGACCCGCCGCCGCCCGACGCAGTGCTCGCCGCCGCCCGGACCTTGCGCTACCGCGATTACCTGACGGCCGTGCTCATCGTCAAGCGCGAGTCGGTCTTCCCAGACAACTGGATTTACATTCACTCGCCCGAGGTGAAGATGGGGCGGATTCAGAACTACAAGAACTGGAGCCCCGAGATGGTACCGGACCAGTCGCGCACCTCGCTCGGGCTCGAGTACTTCCTCTGGGAGCGTGACGAGGAGTGGGGCTGGTCGGACGACCGGTTAATCGACCTCGGGGTCCGCGAGGCGGCGCGGATCGGGCTCCTCGAGCCAGGCGAGGTCGAGGACGGCACGGTGGTGCGCATGAAGAAAGCCTACCCGGTCTACGACCAGCACTACCACGCCAGCCTGGCCACAATCCGCGCCTACCTCGAGGGCTTCTCCAATCTGCAGACGGTCGGGCGCAACGGGCTGCACCGCTACAACAACCAGGACCACTCGATGCTCACCGGGGTCTACGCGGCGCGCAACATCGCCGGCGAGCGGCACGACGTCTGGGCGGTCAACACTGAGATGGAGTACCACGAAGAGGTCACGGGCGGGACGCCGGCCGCGGGCGACCGGCTCTTCCCGGTGCAGGTCGACCTGGGGGCGGGGGCGCTCTCGCCGGACGCGGTCATCGACGCGGTCTTCGCCAAGCTGGACGGGGTGGCGCTCGGCGCGGCCGTGGGCGCGGTCAGCGGGCTCGGGGTGTTCCTGGCGGTGGCGGGGGCGCTGCTCGGGGGCGACCCGGACCTAGGCCGGGGCCTAGCGCTGCTCGGGCAATACCTCGTCGGGTTCCGGGTCACGTGGGCGGGAGCCTGGGTCGGGCTCGCCGAGGCGGGTCTCATCGGCTTCGCCTTGGGCTACTTCGCGGCGTGGCTCAGGAATTGGGGCATGGCGGCCTACGCGGCGCTCCTGCGACGGCGAGCCGAGTCGAAGGAAGAGCGGGATCTGCTCGACCGGATCTGAAGGGTGAAAGGCGAGCCATGACAAGGAGAGATTCTCAGGCCGAGGAGGTCAGCCGGGCAATCGCCAGGATTCAGGCCGGGGTGCTGGCTGTGGTCTGTGGGCTGCTCGGCGGGGCGGGCCTTTTCCTCATGACGGTCTGGCTGGTGATCAAGGGCGGGCCGAATGTCGGCGCGCACCTCGGCCTGCTCGGCCATTACTTCATCGGCTACTCGGTGACCTGGACGGGGAGCGTAGTCGGCTTCTTCTACGGCCTCGTAGTCGGGGGACTCATCGGCTGGAGCGTAGGCAAAATTTACAATGGGGTCGTCGCCTTCCGGCATGGTCACGCGCAACGGCAAACCGCTGTAGGTGAGTCGCAAAAAGCTCGTTGAGGAGAGGGGTGCTCTGTCTTGAGCCGCGTTCACGCGGCTTGCCCGGAGGGCAGATAGGCCCGCCGCTTCGACGGCGGGTTGGGGAATCGGGCATCTTCCTGAGCGCGCTTTCAGCGTGCTTCTCGGGCTTGGCTTGAGCCCAGAGAGAGTGGCTCAAGCCGCGGCGGAGAAGGCCGGTGAACCGGCCTCCGGAGATCTCACCGCGCGCTCACCCGCCGTCAAACGGCGGGCCTATTGGCCCTCCGGGCAAGCCCGATGAATCGGGCTCGGGAGCACTCACAGGAATTCTTGCGATTGCTAACCTTCATAGGAGAGCATGACGATCGGCGCTCGGGTCCCAATTCTCTCGGTCATCGTGCCCGTCTATAACGGGGCGGAGCGGCTCGAGCGGTGTCTCGAGACGTTGGCCGCCTCGGAGTACCGAGATTTCGAGGTCGTCGTCGCCGACGACGGCTCGACGGAAGAAGTTGAGCCGCTGGTCGCGAGGCGAGGCTTCAGATATCTCCGGGTGAGCGAGCGGGGGAGGCCGGGCGGGCCGGCGCGGGCGCGCAACCGTGGGGTGGCGGCGAGTCGCGGTCCGCTCCTGGTCTTCATCGACGGGGATGTCTGCGCGCACCCCGACGCGCTCGGGCGCTTCGCCGCCGCCTTCGCCTCCGACCCGGGGCTCGCCGCGGTCTTCGGCTCGTACGACGACGACCCGCCCGACCGCGGCCTCGTCTCGCGGTACAAAAACCTGGCCCACCGCTACTATCACCAGGCGAGCCAGGGCGATGTGCGCACCTTCTGGACCGGCTGCGGGGCCATGCGTCGTGAGGTCTTCCTCTCCTGCGGCGGGTTCGACGAGGTGCGTTACCGGCGGCCCGCGATCGAGGACATCGAGCTCGGCCTGCGCGCGAGCCGGGCCGGCCACCGCATCCGGCTCGACGGCCGGATCCAAGCGCGGCACCTTAAACGCTGGACTTGGTGGGGCCTGCTCAAGACCGACATCCGCGACCGCGGCATCCCGTGGACGCGCCTCATGTGGGAGGACGGGCGCGTGGACTCGACGCTCAACGTCGAGCCGGGGCAGCGCGCCAGCGTCGCACTCGTCTACCTGACGCTGCTCCTGCCGGCGGCCGGGTTCTGGTGGGCGGCAGCGTTGCCGGCCCTCGCCGTGACGCTCGTCAACCGGGAATTTTACCAATTCATGGCGCGGCGGGCCGGGTGGTGGTTCGCAGTCAGGGTGGTGCCGCTGCACTGGCTATATTTTCTTTACTGCGGGGCGTGCGCGGTGGTCGGGACGGCGCTCCATTTTTTGCGCGGCGGGCCGCGGGTGGCGCGGATGAGGCGGATATCTGAGTAGCCAGCGCTTCGGGCTGATCGGGGCGGGCGGGATCGGCGAGGTCCGCGCCCGGGCGCTGCGCCGGCTGACGAACTATCGGCTCGCGGCGGTCGCCGACGTGGACGCGGCGCGCGCGCGGGCCGTCGCCCCGCCGGGCGCGGCGGTCTATGATGACTACCGCCGGCTGCTCGACGGCGGCGAGGTGGATGCGGTCATCGTCTCGACCCCGCCGGGGTCTCACGAAGAGATCGTCTGCGCCGCGCTCGGGGCGGGCAAGCACGTCCTCTGCGAGAAGCCGCTGGCCGGGACGGTCGAGGCCTGCCGCCGCATGGTCGAGACCGCGCGCCGGGCGGGGCGGGCGCTGGCGACGGGCTTCAACCACCGCTATTTCCCCGCGATTCAGTTCGTCAAGCAAGCGCTGGCGAGCGGCCGGATTGGGGAGCTCGACCACGTCCGCGCCTTCGCCGGTCACGCCGGGCTCTCCGAGTTCAAAGCGCCGTGGATGTACGACAAGGACGTCATGGGCGGCGGGGCGCTCATGGACAACGGGATTCACCTCATCGATTTGACGCGCTACCTACTGGGCGAGGTGGACGAGGTCTGCGGCGTGGCGACGGGCAATGTCTGGAAGCTCGACCGGGTGGAAGACAACGGCTTCGCCATCCTGCGCAGCCCGGAGGGCAAGCACGCGACGCTCCAGGCGAGCTGGACCGAGTGGAAGGGCTATCGTTTTTACGTCGAGGCTTACGGCGACCGCGGCATGGCGCGCGCATACTACGCGCCGATGATGAGCATGGCGGTCTACCTGGACCGGCCCGGCGGGGTGCGCCGCCGGGCGTTCAATTTCTACCCGCGGAGCATCGTCCGCGAGAAGGTGCACGGCTGGCAATCGACGGTCGAGCTGGCCTTCGCCGAGGAGTACCGGGATTTCGTCAGCCTCTGCGCGGGCCACGCCGGGGAGATCGCCGATGGCTTCGCCGGCTTGCGCGCGACGGAGATCGCCCACGCCGTCTACCAGAGCACGGAAGAGAGGCGCGCGGTCAAGCTGGCCGCTCCTTTTTAGAACACGGATGCATCCGTGTTCTGTTCCGCTGTCTGATGTCAAATCCGCAAATCGGCACCCACGAGTATTTCGAGCGGCTCTACGAGGTCGAGGAGGGGCACTGGTGGTCGCGCGGGATGCGCGAGATCGCGGCCGGGATTCTGCGGTCGCGGGTCGAGGCGGCGGGTGCGAGCGTGCTCGACGCGGGGTGCGGGACGGGGATCAATCTGGGGTGGCTGCGGCAGTTTCGGCCGCGGCGGGTGGTCGGCGTCGACCTCTCGCGTGACGCCCTCGAGTTCTGCCGGCGGCGCGGCGAGGCGCGGCTCGCGCAGGCCTCGGTGCTGGCGCTGCCTTTCGCGGGGGAGAGCTTCGAGCTGGTCGTCTGCAATGACGTCATCCAGCACCTCCCGGGGAGGGGGGGCGACCTGGCGGCCCTCAAGGAGTTCCGGCGCGTGCTCCGGCCGGGCGGCCACTTGCTCGTGCGCACCAACGCGAGCTGGGGCCTGGGCGAGGCAGGAGATGAAGATTACCGGCGTTACCGGCTGGATGAATTGTGCGCGCTGGTGCGGGGCGCAGGGTTTGAGGTCTCGCGGGCGACTTACGCCAATGCGCTGCCGGCGCTCTTGGGGAGGGTGCGGCGGCTCCGGCCGGAGCCCGCGTCCCAGGCGGGGCCGCACCGGCACAACCCGGGGCTGGGAATCCGCCTCTTCCCGGCACACCTGCGCTGGCTCAACACTGCATTACACTGGCTGATGAAGGGTGAGGCGCGGCTGCTCGCGCGGCCGGCGGCCACGCTCTCGTTCGGCCACACGATCTTTTTTCTGGCCCGCAGGCTGGAGGACGAGTAATCAAAGTCCTGGTGCTCTCGCGGAGCTACCCCAATGAGGTCACGCCGGTCCTGGGGATCTGGACCGAGGAGCTGGTCCGCCACGTGGCCGGCCTGTGCGACCTGCGTGTCATCTCGCCGGTACCCTACTGTCCGCCGCTCCCGGGCCTTCGGCAGTACACGCGCTTCCGCCGCGTCGAGGCGCGCGAGCGGCGCCGGGGCGTCGAGGTCTGGCACCCGCGCTTCCTGACCGGCCCCGGTTACTCGTTCCACAACTACGAGGCGGAGACCTACTATCTCGGGGTCAGGAGGCTGGTCGCCAGGCTGCGGCGCGACTTCCCATTTGAGCTGATCCACGCCTTCTTCAGCTACCCGGACGGGGTCGCCGGGGCGCGGCTGGCGCGCGAGTACGGGGTGCCGCTGGTGATCACCGAGCACGCGCCGTGGCACCCGTGGATGGAGCAATATCCGCGCGTCCGCGGGCAGGCGATCGCGGCCTCGCGCCAGAGCGCCCTGCACATCACGGTCAGCCACTACGCGCGCGCGACGATCGCGCGCTACGCGGGCGAATCGGACCGGCTCCGCGTCCTGCCCAACGGGGTGGACGAGGAGCTCTTCACGCCGCTCCCGGACGGCGGGCGGCCGCGCCCCGGCCAGATCCTCTTCGTCGGGCTGATGCGCCACGTCAAGGGTGTGGACGTGCTCCTGCGCGCCATGCAGAGGCTGGCTGCGGAGCGCCCGGATTGGCGGCTGGTGCTCGTCGGCGGCGGCTTCTACCAGAGCTCTCTGCGCTACACCGAGCGGATGCGTGCGCTGGTCGGCGAGCTCGGGTTGGAGGGCCGAGTGGAGTTCGTCGGGATGAAGGCGCCAGGCGAGGTCGCGGCTTACATGCGCGAGAGCGCCGTCCTGGTTCTGCCGAGCCGGTCCGAGACTTTCGGCTCGGTGATCCTTGAGGCGCTCGCCTGCGGGACGCCGGTGGTCGCCACGCGCTGCGGCGGTCCCGAGGACGTCGTCACTCCCGAGGTCGGGAGGCTGGTCCCAAAGGAGGACCCGGACGCGCTGGCGGCGGCGATCGCCGAGACGATCGAGGGGCGCGCGTGGTACGACCCGCGGCGGCTGCGTCGGTATGCGGTCGAGCACTTCGCCTGGGGGAGGATTGCGGAGCAGACGGTCGGGTTGTACGCGGAGGCCCTCGCGCCCGTGGCGGGCGGAATCAGGTCATGAATCTGGCGGTCAACGGCCTCCGGCTGATGGGGAAACGATGCGGGGTGGGGAGGTATCTGGAGTACCTGCTGCGCGGCTGGGATGGGCTTGAGCACCCGTTCGAGCGCATCCTGGTCTACACGCCCGGCGAGCTCGAGGAGCCGATCGCGCTGCCGCGTGATGCCGAGGTGAGAATCATCCGGACCGGGGAGTCGCCGACCTACTGGGAGCAGGTCGCGCTGCCGCAGCGCCACCGGGCCGGGGACCTGCTTTTTTGTCCGAGCTACGTCATTCCGCTGGCGGCGCGTGGCCGGGTGGTGCTCACGCACCATGGTTCGTACGAGGCGCTGCCCGACGCCTTCCCCTGGTTTGAGCGCGTCAAGAGTCGCTGGGTCTACCAGCTCAGCGCGCGGCGGGCGAGTCTGGTGATCACTGTCTCGGAGTCATCCAAGGCCGACATCATGCGCTATTACGGCGTGGGCGCAGAAAAGATTCGCGTGATCCCGAATGGCGTCGACCCGACTTTCCGCCCGCGCCCCGACCCGGCGGCCGCGCGGCAGACGCGGCTCGCCTATCTGGGCGCGGACCGCCCCTTTCTGCTCTTCGTCGGGAAGCTCTCGCGGCGGCGCAACCTGCCGCAGCTGGTCGCGGCCTTCGCGCAGGTCAAAACGGAGCGCGGCCTGCCGCACGCCTTGCTCGTCATCGGCCCGGACCCGCTAGGCCAGGACGTGCCGCGGCTCGCGCGCGAGCAGGGCGTTGGGGACGCGGTTCGCTACCGCGAGTTCGCCTCGCACGTGGAGCTGGTGCGGATCTACAATGCGGCCGAGCTGTTTGTCTATCCCTCGTCTTATGAAGGGTTCGGCCTGCCCGTGCTCGAGGCGATGGCCTGCGGGCTGCCGGCGATCGCGCTGCGCAACTCGGCCTTCCTGGAGTTTGCCGAGGGGGCCGCGCACCTGGCCGCGGACGGCTCGGTCGCGGAGCTGGCGCGGGCGATCACGGAGGTGCTCTCCTCGCCCGCGCGGCGCGCGCAGATGCGCGCCGCGGGGCTGCGGCGCGCGGCCGATTTCAGCTGGAACGCAGTCGCACGAGAGACGCTGGCGACACTGGCCGAAGTGGCGAGCCGGTGACTGATCTCCCGCTGGTCACGATCATCGTCCCGGTCTTTAACGGCGAGCGCTACCTGCGCGAGAGTCTCGACTCGATCGTCTCCCAGACCTACCCGCGGATCGAGGTGCTCGTCATGGACGACGCCTCGACCGACCGCACGCCGGAGATCATCGCGGCATATGGCGACCGGGTGCGCGGCCGCCGGCAGGCGCGCAACCGCGGCATCTACGGCAACGCCAACGACGGGATCGCGCTGGCGCGGGGCGAGTACGTTGCGATTTACCACGCAGACGACGTTTACCTGCCGACGATCGTCGAGCGCGAGGTCGGGTTCCTGGGGCATTACCCCGAGGCCGGGGCGGTCTTCTGCGCAGACATTTTCATTGACGCCGCGGGGCGCGAGTACGGGCGGCTGGCGCTGCCGCCGGAGGTGCGGGGCGGCCGCCCGCTCGATTACGCGGTGATCCTCGACGCGCTGCTCCGGCACAAGAACCGGTTCCTGCGCTGCCCGAGCAGCATGGTGCGCGCGGCGGTCTACCGCGAGGTCGGGCCGTACCACGACCGCGAGTTCCACATCGCCGCGGATCTGGAGATGTGGGTGCGCATCGCGCGTCGCTACCCGGTCGGGGTTCTCGAAGAACATTTGTTCCGTTACCGCCATTTTCACGACAACGCGACGCAGCAGTACTACCACCTGCGGACCGTGGAGGAACTGCACTACCGGATCATGGACGAGTGCCTGGCGGCGGGCGGGCGGGCGCTGGTCGTGTCGGGGGCGCTCGCGGCGCACGAGGCGCACCGCGCCGAGGACCGGCTCATGCTGGCGGTCAACCACTACATTCTCGGGCAGGCAGAGCGGGCGCGGGCGGTGATGGAGGCGACCAGCCTGAGGCGGCTCCTCGGCAGCGCGCACGTCCGGCGCGGCCGGCTGGCGGCGCTCTGGCTGGCAATGCAAGCGCTCGTCCGCCTGCCGCGGGTCGAGCTGATCGCGGATCTGTTTTACCGGCGCTGGCATGCCCGCGCAGAGTAGGCAGCCCACGCGGAGCAGGTGGAATCAACGAAACCTGCGGAAAGATTTCCGTCTTGGGAAGGGACATAAATGGAGTCATGGAGTGGTGTCAAAGTTCTGGTCACGGGCGGGGCGTCGTTCATCGGCAGTCATCTGACCGACGCGCTCGTCGCCCGCGGGGCGCGGGTGCGCGTGGCCGACGATTTGTCGAGCGGGCGGCTGGAGAATTTGAGCGAGAGCCTCGACCGCGTCGAGTTTCTTGAGGGCGACTTGCGCGACCGCGACTTCACGCGGCGGGCGGTCGCCGGGCGCGACGTTGTCTTTCACCTGGCGGCCTGCCACGGCGGGCGCGGCTTCATCGACACCCACCCGGCCGACTGCGCCTCGAACATGGTGCTCGACGGGATTGTCTGCGATGAGGCCTGGCGCGCGCGCGTCACGCGGGTCTGTTTCGCCAGCTCGGCCTGCGTCTACCCGGTCCAGCATCAGGTCAAGCCTGAGGCGGGTCAGACCGTCTACCTCAAAGAGGAGTGGGCCGACCCCTTCCGTCCGGGCGGCGCCGCGGCCGACGGCGAGTACGGCTGGGCGAAACTCATGGGCGAGATGACGCTCCGGGCCTACCACCGGCAGCACGGGCTGGAGTCGGTTGCCTGCCGGCTCTTCACCGCCTATGGCGAGCGCGAGAACGAGACCCACGCGGTGATTGCGCTCATCGCCAAGGCCTTCGTGCGCATGGATCCTTACGAGATCTGGGGCGACGGAGAGCAGGACCGGAACTTCACCTATGTCGGCGACATCGTTGAAGGCATGATCCGCGCCGCCGAGCGGATCGGGGACGCCTCGGCCGTCAACATCGGCACCGCCGAGCACGTCAAGGTCATCGACGCCGCGCGCCTGATCTTCGCCGAGACCGGCTTTACACCCGCGGCGATCAAGTTCGACACCTCGAAGCCGGTCGGCGTCTACAGCCGCGCCGCCGACCTGACGCGGGCGCGCGCGGCGCTCGGCTGGGAGCCGGCGACCGGCGTGCAGGAAGGGCTGCGGCGCACGATCAGGTGGTATTACGCGACGCGGGACGCGCGCGAGGTGGCCGGGCGCATGGAACGATTGTTGACCGAACGCTAAAGAGAGAACCACATGGGGGTCTTTCATTGTCCGATCACAAAAAACGCTTGACGCGGGCCGAGGGCGAAGACCAGGCGGGGCGGCCACTCCCGTTCGGCTGGCGGGTGGCCGGCCACTTTCTCCGGGGGGCTCCGCATTTTCCGCACAAGTGGCGCGTGGGCAGCGCGCTCATGGGCCGCTACCTCAAGGGGCGGGGCTATGCGACGACGATCGCCTTCGACCGGGGGCAGAAGATCACGGTGCACCTCGACGACTGGATCCCGTTCCAGATTTTCCTGACCGGCCTCTACGAGACCGAGGACGCTCAGACGCGCTTCTTTCGGCGGCTGGTCCGTGCAGGGATGGTCGTCTTCGATGTCGGCGCGAATGTCGGCTACTACACGCTGCAGGCCGCGGTTCGGGTCGGGCCGCGGGGGCGGGTCCACGCCTTCGAGGCGGTCGACGGCACCTACGCGCGGCTCAGACGCAACATCCGGCTCAACAATTTCGCGAACGTGCTCGCCCAGCGCTGCGTCGTGCGCGACCGCGCGGGGCAGGCGGAGATCTTCGTCGCGGACGCGGGCAACACCGGGACCTCGCGGCTCTCGGCGTGGCCGGCGAACGCGAGCGGCCGGAGCGAGCAGGTCAGGGCGATCGCGCTTGACGACTACGCCCGGGCGCGGGGCGTGCGTCAGGTGGATGTGGTCAAGATCGACGTCGAGGGGAGCGAGCTCCTGGTCCTCAGCGGGATGGAGCGGCTGCTGCGGCGAGGGCGCCCGCGCCTGCTCGTCGAGGTGTCGCAGGCGGCAGCCGGGAAGCTCTTCGACCACCTGGGGACGCGCGGGTACCACCCGTCGCGGATCACGCGCCGGGGGCTGGGGGCGATCCGGCCCGAGGAGATTCGGGGGAAGGAGTCACTGGTCCTCTTTCAGAAGAAGTCATGACGACCGGCAAGCCGCGCCTCGCGCTCTACCTTGACCCGCCCTCGCACCACTTCCTCGGCGACCGGCTCTTCGACGTCAACGACGGGCGCCTGAACGGCGACCAGTTGCTCGCGCCCTACGTCAACCTGCGCGAGTCCTTGGCCGCGCGCGGCATCCCGGTGCGGACCGCCGACTACCTGCCCGGGCGGGGGGACGGGGTCCGGAAGCTCTATGCCTCGCTGGGCATCCTGGGCAATTACGAGCGGCTCGCGGCGCGCCCGGACGTGACGCTGAGCGCCTTCTTCGCCGTCGAGTGCCCGCTCGTCGACCCGCTCATCTACCGCGGCCTGCGGCAGGCGCAGCGTTACTTCAAGCGCATCTTCACCTGGAGCGACAGCTCGTCGCTCGAGCGCTTTGTCGGCGGCCCGCTGCGCTGCGAGAAGTTCTACTGGCCGCAGTCGTTCGACGCCGTCCACGAGGCGATCTGGCGGAGGCGAGACCGCCGGTTTCTGGTGATCATCAACGCCAACAAGCTGGCGCGGCCGGACCCGGACGAACTCTACACCGCGCGGCTGCGGGCGGTCGAGTTCTTCAGCCGGACGGGCGAGATCGACCTCTATGGCGTCGGGTGGGATGGTCCCTCGCTGCGCGTGACCAACAGCCGTGTCCCGCACACGATCCGCGGCTGGCAGCACCGGCTGCGGCGGCAATGGCAGCGCCTCCGGCCCGACCCGCTGCTCCTCGCCGCGCGGAGCGTCTACCGCGGGCCGGCCGCCTCGAAGGCCGAGACGCTCGGCCGGTACACTTTCGCGCTCTGCTTCGAGAATGCGAAGCTCCGGGGCTGGGTGACCGAGAAGATCTTCGACTGCTTCTTCGCCGGGACAGTCCCGGTCTACTGGGGCGCCCCGGAGATCACCGACTACGTCCCGGCCGAGTGCTTCATCGACATGCGCCGATTCAGCGACTATGCCGAGCTGCGCGCCTACCTGCGGTCGCTCGGCCCGCGGGAGATCGACGCCTACCGGGAGAACGCGCGCGCTTATCTCGCTTCGGAGCAATACCGGCCATTCCGGAAGGAGTCATTCGTCAAGCTGTTTGAAAGGTTGGTCGCGGAGGATGGGGGGGCATAGGACACGGATGAGACGGACCCAACGGAAGTTGACGGATTGATGTTGAGGGTGTTTTTTGCGATCGGGGCGCTGCAGGCGGTGGCGATCGTGCTCACCGCGCTGCGGGCGAAGCTGCTCGCGGTATGGCTCGGGCCCGGGGGGATGGGCGTGGTGAGCATGGTCGACCAGTTCGTCCAGTCGGCCGCCTACTTCAGCGCGCTGAGCCTGCCCTTCGCCGCGCTCAAGTTCCTCTCGCGGGCGCACAGCGAGGGCGAGGCATCCTTCCGCCGCAGCTATGCGGGCTTTGCCAAGGCGGCACTCGTCCTCGCCGGGGGGGGCACCCTGGTCGCCGCGGCACTCGCGCTCGTCGGGGCCGATTGGATGGGTGAGGCGGTGGCCCGCTACCGGGGCCTGCTCCTGATCGCGCTGCTCGGGCTGCCGGCGACGGTGCTCAACGGATTCTTCAGCCACGTGCTGGCCGCGGCGCGGCAGTACCGGGCCTCGTCGCTGCTGGCGATCGTCACCGGCGCGGCGATGCTCGCGGCCACATTGCTGGGGCTCGCGCTCGGCGGCCTGCGGGGGCAATACCTGGGTAACGCGCTCGCCGGGACGGCGGTGGCACTCGGGACGCTGCTCTACCTCAACCGGAGCCTCGGCCTCCCGCTCTATGACCGGGCGGCGAGCGTGACGGCGGAGCTGAGGCGCAGCCCGGAGATCGTCCCGGTCTCGGTCTTGATGTTTGCGGCGGCCCTGGCGTATTCGCTTTCGTTTCTCGTCGCGCGCTACGCGGTGCTCAAGCATTTCGGGGAGGCGGAGGCGGGGCTGCTGCATGCGCCGCTGGCCATCGCCGTGGCGATGGGACTGGTCCTGACGCCGGTCAACGGCCTCTACCTGACGCCGATCATGAACCGGAGCAGCGGTCGGGAGGAGAAGCTGCGGACGGTCGTCGAGTTCCAGAAGCACATGCTCGTCATCCTCGGGGTGGCCGGGGTTGCGGTGGCCCTCTTCCCGCAGCCGATCCTGGCGCTGCTCTTCTCGGCGGCCTTCACTCCGTCGGCGCAGTTCGTCTATCTCTTCGTCATCTGGCAGTGCCTGTTCCAACTGGCCGGGGTCGGCCAGGCGCTGCTCATCGGGCTCGACGAGGTGAAGGCTTACGCCGCGATCACGGTCGCGGGCTACGCGCTGCTCGCGCTCACGGCCTGGGTCGCGGCCCCGCGCCTGGGCGTCCCTGGCGTCGCGCTCGGATTCATCACCTCGGGCGCGACAATGTTCCTGCTCGCGCTCGTGCGGCTCCGGGTGAAGCATGGCTTCGCCTTCCCGGGCAGCCTGAGCCTGCTCGTGGTTTACATCCTGGCTGCGGTCCTGCTCGCGGGCCTGTCCGCCGGGTGGGGCCTCGCGGTCGTCAGCGCAAGGCTCGTCTATTACCTGCTCTTCGTCGCCGGTCTGCTGCTCTTCTTGAGTAAGGAGGAGCGCAGCTCGCTCGTCGGGCTGTGGGCGCGGGGGCGACCGTAGATGGTCAGAGTCGCGATCATCGGGCTGGGCGCGGTGACGCGCGACATTCACCTGCCGGCCTACGCGCATCTCGCCGGCCGGGCGCGCGTCGTCGCCGGGTGCGACATCGACCCGGAAGCGCGGGCGCGAGCCGGGCGCGAGGGGCGCGTGCCCGAGGTCTACGCCGACCCGGCGGAGATGATCGAGCGCACGGGGCCGGACGTGGTCGCCATCTGCACCCCGCCCGCCTGCCACCGCGAGCAGGTGTTGCTCGCCCTCGCGCGTGGCCGCCACGTCTTCTGCGAGAAGCCGCTCGCCGAGGATCTGGCGCAGGCGGACGAGATCGTCCGCGCAGCCGAGGAGGCCAGGCGATTGGTGGTCGTCAACAATCAATTCCCGTACATGCGCATCCACCGGGCGGCGCGGGAGATGATCGGGGAGCCCGAGTTCGGCCGGCTGCTCTACCTGCACGCGTGGCAGACGGTCCGCCCGGCGGTGGGCGGCGAGTCCGGGTGGCGCGGCCGGCTGAAGCGGCGGCTGACCTTCGAGTTCGGGGTCCACGTCTTCGAGCTGATCCGATTCTTCTTCGGCGAGAACCCGGCGCGGCTCCTGGCGCACATGCCGCGGCCGCAGGCGGGCGGGGCAGACGCAGTCAGCCTGATCGCGCTCGAATTCGCCGACGGGCGCGCGGCCTCGATCCTGCTCGACCGGCTGAGCCACGCGCCGCAGCGCTACCTGGAGATGCGTCTCGACGGGGAGCGCGCGACCGTCCACACCTCGCTCGGCGGGGAGGTGCGTTTCGAGGTCGGGCTGCATACGACCGAGCGCCGCCCCTTCGTCAATCTCAATTTCGTCAAGGGCGGGAAGGCGGTCTGGCTGCGGAACGGGAGGTCGCGGGTGCTGGCGAAAGAGGGCATCAACCCGCTGGCCGCCGCAACGGCAACACACTTCGATAACTTCGTCACCGCGATCGAGCGGGGGACGACGCCCCCGGGGACAGCACGGGACAACCGGCAGACGCTCGCGCTGGCGCTCGCGGCCTACGAGGCCGCCGAGTCTGGCCGGGCAGTTGAAATAGCCCGCGGATGACACGCATGCGACGGCTTGACGCGGATCAGGGTTTCTGCTGCCCGCAGTGCAAGGGCGGGCTCGATTACGACGGGGCTCGATACCACTGCCCGGCCTGCCTGAGGGGATATCCGCTGCGGTTCGGCATTCCTGATTTCCGGCTCGGGGAGGCCGACCTGGAGGACGCGGGCTTCTTCGCTGCCGAGGCCGAGAGGAGGAGTTTCGAGGAGTTGGTGCGACTCTATTACCGGCGGAAGCGGCATTCCGAAGATTTGATCGAGCGGCGCGTGCGCGGGGTGTTGGCGCTGGCCGAGAAGGGGGCAGAGAATCTCGACGAGATCGCGGCGCTGAGTGGCGGGCGGCTTGGGCCGGGCGCAGGGGCGATGCTCGAAGTCGGGTGCGGGGCGGGGGGCTCGCTCCTCGCCGCGCGCGAACGCTTCGCGCGCGTCGTCGGGATCGACATCGCGCTCGATTGGCTGGTCATGGCGCGGCGGCGTTTCGCCGAGCTGGGCCTGGACATTCCGCTCGCCTGCGCCGGCGCGGAGCACCTGCCGTTCGGCTCCGGGTCGTTCGACCTGATCCTCGCGCAGGACGTGCTCGAGCACGTTAGCGATCAGGACGCGACGCTGCGCGAAGGGGCGCGCGCGCTCAAGCCGGGGGGCGTCTTTTTCCTCTCGACCCCCAACCGATTCAGCCTCACCCCGGAGCCGCACGTCCGCGTCTGGGGCGTCGGCTTTCTGCCGCGGGGCTGGATGGAGCGCTACGTGAGACTGGTCAAGGGGGTCCCCTACAAGCAGATCCGGCTGCTCTCGGCGCGCGACATCCGGCGCCTGCTGGCGCGCAATGGCCTGCCCGACCACCGGGTGCTGCTCCCGCCCATCCCGCGCGAGGAGGCGCGCTATTTCTCGACCCTGCAGAAGCTCGAGAAGGCGTGCTACGACGCCGGGCGCCGGACCCCGGGGCTGCGCGCGCTCCTCTACCTGATCGGCCCCTTCTTCCACATTCTCTGTTACGTCGACAAGGACCGCGACGCCGGCCGGAGCGCATGAGAGATTCACCCGAACCGCTGCGCGCGGGAGTCGTCGGCGCGGGCCTCATGGGAGGGTGGCATGCCGCCGCCGCCGCGCGGGCCGGCGCGCGCGTCGCCGTCGTCATCGATCCCGACGCCGCGCGGGCGCGGAGCCTCGCGCAGAAATACCGCGGGGCGACGAGCGCGGCGCTGCTCGAAGAGGTCCTCTCCCCCTCAAGCCTCGACGTGCTGCACGTCTGCGCGCCGCCCGCGGCGCATTACGAGATCGCCGCGCGCGCGCTCGACGCGGGGCTGCACCTGATTGTCGAGAAGCCGCTCGCGCCGACGGCCGCCGAGACCAAAGCGCTCTACCAGCGAGCGGCGGAGCGCGGCGCACTCGTCTGCCCGGCGCACCAGTTTCTCTTTCAGGACGGCACGCTCAAGGCGCGCACGTGGCTTCCGCGCATCGGCCGGCTGGTGCATCTGGAGGCCACCTTCTGCTCGGCGGGGGGTGGGAGGCGCGCGGGCGACGAGCTCGACGCCGTGGCCGCAGAGATCTTGCCGCACCCGCTCTCGCTGCTCGAGTGCTTCCTGCCCGGCGGGATCGGCACGGACCACCTGGCGACGGGACACCCCGAGCCGGGAGAGCTGCGCGCGTCGGGCGAGCGCGCCGGGGTCACCTGGGCGATCCTCGTCAGCCTGCGCGCCCGCCCGCCCGTCTGCGCCTTCGAGCTGTTCGGGTCGGAGGGGGCAATTCACCTGGATCTCTTTCACGGCTTCGCAGTGCTCGAGTCGGGCCGGGTCTCGAAGGCGCAGAAGATCGCGCGCCCGCTGGCGCTCGGTCTCAAAGGGCTGTCGGCGGGCGCCCTCAACCTCGGGCGCCGGGTTGTCACTCGGGAGATGGCCTACCCCGGGCTCCGGCGTCTGGTCGGCTCATTCTACCAGGCGGTCAGGGTAGGGGGGGCGTCCCCGGTGACGCCCGCCGAGGCGATTGCGGTGGCGCAGGCGCGGGACTGGCTCAGGCTGAGCGCCGGGTTGCTCCCTGAGAGGGTCGGATCGGGTCGATGAGCGCGGCACCGAAGTTGTCCATCATCGTCGGCGCGATCGGCGTGCCGGCGAGCCTTGCCGCGTGCCTGGCGGCGATCGAGCGGCAGCGCCGCGCCGGCGAGGTCGAAGTGATTGTCGTCGCCGAGGCGGCGGCGGCGGTCGGCGGACTGGCCGGGGATGTCAGGCTGGTACGTGCGGCGGGGCCGCGACTGATGCCGGAGTTGTGGGAGATCGGGATCA
>Ga0075421_100005060_pt1 | contig 15921 bp, 14 predicted proteins | sample SoiMetdeltSBSDD5_FD_75292 | JGI IMG/M metagenome (GOLD analysis project Ga0075421, IMG submission 75292) | Bulk soil microbial communities from a Populus tree surrounding site in Tennessee, USA - Soil MetaG P. deltoides SBSDD5 | ecosystem: Environmental > Terrestrial > Soil > Tree plantation...
TGCCCTCACAGGCGGAGATTCTGAACACGCCGCTCGATCTCACCGACCAGCTGCACGCGGACGTCGGGATCTACGCGCAGGATATCTGGACGATGCGCCGCCTCACCCTCAACTATGGTGCGCGCTGGGAATACTTCGCGCACGGCATCCCGGTGGAAACGTCTCCGGCCGGCCGCTTCACCGCCGCACGCACCTTCGGCCCGATCGAGATGCCGACCTGGAAGAGCATCTCGCCGCGGTTCGGTGCGGTCTACGACCTCTTCGGCGACCAGAAAACCGCGCTCAAATTCAGCCTCGGCAAGTACATGCAGGCGGGGTCGACGGGCTTCGCCGAGACCTACAACCCGCTGGCGCTGACCCTGGCGAGAGTGACCTGGACCGACCTGAACGGCGACAAGGTGCCGCAAGGCGAGCTTGGCTGCACCTACCTGAGTGCCGGCTGTGAAATGAACCTCGCGCAGTTGCCGGCCGGGTTCGGCGTCGCCAGCATCGCGAACTTCGATCCGGACATCAAGCGGATGTACAACATCGAAACCAGCGTCAGCGTCCAGCACGAGCTCCTGCCGCGGGTCTCGGTGTCCGGCGGGTGGTTCCACCGCGACTACAAGAACCTGCGCCGGCGCGACAACGTGCTGCAGTCCTTCGACGACTACACACCGTTCACGCTGTTCAGCCCGATTGACGGCACTCCGATCACCTACTACAACGTGAGCGTGGCGGCACGCAGCCGCGTGAACACGGTCGACAAGACGGCGTCGGGCGATCGCACGCTGGCCTACAACGGCTTCGAGTACAGCTTCAACGCCAGGCTGCCGCGAGGGCTGACGATGTTTGGCGGCGGGATGAGCGAGCGGACGATTGGCAAGCTGTGCGACGAGAACTGGAACCCGAACCTGCTGCTCTACTGCGATCAATCCAAGAGCGGCATCCCGTTCAGGACACAGTTCAAGATCGCGGGCACCGTGCCGTTGAAGTACGGCATCGCCGTCAGCGTCTCGTTCCAGAGCCTGCCCGGTTATCGCTTCGGCACGGCGGCGCTCAACATCGATACGGGCATCGTCGCCGGCCCGAGCGGTCAGCCGGGCGCGACATCTCTGGCGAATCCGAACGGCCAGGGCACGGTGTGGCTGATCACGCCGACTACCCGCTACACCGCCTGTCCGGGGAACTCGGCGTCGCAGGGCTGCGTGGTCGGCGCGCTGGTGGATCCCGGGCTCAACGTCGCGTCGATTTCAGTGCCGCTCGTCCCACCGCAGACCGAATTCGGCGACCGCATCAATCAGCTCGATCTGAACCTGACCAAGACGTTCAGGATGGGCCGGACGACTGTCCAGCCGAAGATTGATTTCTTCAACCTGCTGAACCAGTCCTCGGTGTACGCCGTCCGCACCCTCAACCACGGCACCGCGGCGTACAACCAGCCCTCGTCAATTCTGGTTGGCCGCGTGTTCCAGCTCGGGGCGATTGTGAAATTCTGATCGGCTCAGGCTCGAGCCGGCGGATCGTTCCTCGTCGTCTGCAGAAGCCCGCCCTTTTGATGAGGACGGGCCTTCTGCAGGCACGTGTTCACTCCCTCAACTTCTTTCGTTCGCCGATCAACCGCTTGAACCGGAAGGCATTCTCCGGGAGGCTCAGGTCCATCCCGTAGTGGTTCGGGCCGACGGCCGCCACCTTCGCGACGATCACGCTCAGGCGGTCGCCGTTGAACGCTTCGATCACCGCCTCGCCGAAGTCGATGACCGAATCGACGGCGCTGACCTGCTCGATCCCGGCGCCTTTCGCGATTGCCGCCAGATTGGTGATGCCGGACGTGGTGTGCGAGTCGAACCCGCCGGTCGAGAGCAGGCTGCCGTTGTCGAAGATGATGTGGACCAGATTCTTCGGCCGGTAGCGCGCGATCGTCGCCAGCGTTCCCAGGTTCATCAGGACCGATCCGTCGCCGTCGAGCACGACGATGCGCTCGCCGGGAAGGTGCATCGCGAGGCCGAGGCCGACCGAGGAGGCGAGCCCCATCGCGTGCTGCAGATAGAAGAAGTTCTCCTTGTGCCCGAGATCGTACAGCTCCTGGGCGCAGGCGCCCATAATCGTCACGACGAGCTTGTCGTCGAGTTCGGGATAGAGCATGGCGATGCATTCCGCGCGTTTCACTGGGCGTCCTCCATCAGGTCGCGCGTGAGCAGCAGCGCGACCGGGGCGAGGGCGCTCTGGGAGAAGGTGTAGGCCTCGCGGATCTGCCGGCCGACCGTCGCCGGATCGCGCGCGTACTCGAAGGGGATGCCGAGCGCGCGCAGGACCCCTTCGGTCACGATGCCGCCGCGCGTGTGCCACGGGTAGGGCTCCCCCCAGTGGCCGCGGAGCGCGATCAGCATGCAGAGCGGGATGCCGTAGAGTTGCGCCAGCGACACGATCCCGTTGATGGCGGCGAGAAACCCGTGGTTCTGCATCAGCAGGACATGCCGCTCGCCGGCCAGGTACGCGCCGGCGGCAATGCCAATGGCTTCCTCTTCCTTCGCCACCTGCACCATGGTGACCGTTGGATCTTTCTCCGCCTGCTGCAGGAGGAGTCCCAGCCAGGTTTCCGGCAGCGCGGACAGCGACGTGATGCCGGCGGCCTTGATGCCTTGGAAGATCACCTTCGAGTTTTCGTAGGAAACAGTCATCGCGCGACGGATCTTAAGCGAGGCCGGACAGTTGAGTTACAGGCGATGTCGTCGCTGCGCCGATGCTGATTCCGCGAAACGATCGCGACAAGTTACTTGACGACAGAACCAATGCACTAATACATTTCGAAACGGCTCACCTCGCGTCCGATTTTTGACTACGGCCGGCCGATCGTTCTTCAAGGCGCCCGGACGACGGCCCGAACGGCTCCGATGTGGCGGTCGGGAGCCCTAACGGTAACGGCAAAGAGCGTTCTCGATCCTGCTGAGTCGGTGCGCTTGATGCCGGACCTGCTGGGTCGGCATGGACGATGGCTCGTCGAAGGAGCTCTCACGTGCGACCGCAGCGACCGCAACTCCTTTCAACAGCAGCGCTGATCGTCATCGCCGACGTTCGCCTGCATCGCGAAAGCATCGTCGGCGGCCTGGCGCGGTGCGCCGCCGTCGAAATCGTCGGTTCTGCCTCGAGCGCGGAAGAAGCGCTGGCCCTCATCGCCTCGGCCGGGGGCGCGATCGTCGTTCTCGACATGGTGACTCAGGGCAGCCACGACATCGCCTCTACGCTGTCCGCGCGGTTCCCCGATGTGAAGACGATCGCGTTCGCGGTCGGCGATTCCGAACGGGAGATTCTCGGCTGCGTGGATGCCGGCGTCGCGGGTTACGTGTCGCGCGATGCCTCGATGGACGACCTCGTGGCCGCGATCGACAGCGTCATCCGCGGCGATCTGCCCGTGCCGCCGCGCATCGCCGCGACGCTGTTCCGGCAGCTGGGGACGATCCGAAAGGGGGAACGCGAGGCGCCGAGCCAGACGCTGACGGGACGGGAGCGTCAGATCCTGCTGCTCATCGACGAGGGGCTGTCCAACAAGGAAATAGCGGGCCGGCTGAGCATCGAAGTGGCAACGGTGAAGAACCACGTCCACAGCCTGCTCACGAAAATGCAGGTCACGACGCGCGGGCAGGCGGCGGCGTGCCTGAGCGGGAACGGCTCGGCGCACCAGAAACGGGTCGGCGTCCCCGCCCCGCGTCAATTCATCGCCTGAGAGATTCTTGGCGCCGCAGGGTGCGGCTATCACTGGAACCAGACCGCGGTACAGATCCCTTCCTAGATCCACTGGGCCTTCCCTCGTAGGCAGCAATCGAATCGCACGGTCTATGTTGGTCGGCCGGCATTTCGAAGAGAATCGCTCCAACCGCAATCGCAGGACCCAAGACCACCGACGGTCGCCGCACGGAGCAGCCTCCGTGCTGTGGGTGGTTTGTGCGAACAGCGATGCACACGAAATCGACGCAACGAGAGCAACCAAAAGCGGGCGGCGAGGCCGCCGTCCGCTCGCGCCAATCGCCCGAAACGGCGACGCACGATCCCGGCGACACCGCAGCCGTGCTGCGCGATCTGCAGCGATCACACGGCAACCGGTACGTGCAGCGGATGCTCGAGCCGGCCGCCGGAAGGACCGCCGGGGGCGACGAAGAGACCGAAGAGAACCCGACCACGGCCGTGCCGTTGGCGGGCTTCTCCGCGGCGGCACTCGCGCAATCGGGCAAGCCGACGACGATCGAAGTGCAACTCGAGCCGCACCGCGGCACCGCAGCCGAACTGCGAGCGCTGGCCCCGTTCTACCGCGCCGGCCGCACACCTTACTTCGACACCGAAGGCGCCTTGCGAACCTTCGAGGTGGCGCCGGCCGACGCGCCGACGACCGCGCACCAGCTCGGCGCGGTTCACCAGCGCTTCGGCAGCGACGGCATCGCGCAGACGATTCGCGGACTGTCGCTGACGCGCGGCAACTCGTTCGCGTCGGACGTGATGCGGCGCGCCTCGCCCTCCGTCAGCGGCAGCTGCGCCGCGATGGTCGACGAAGGCGAGGCCGAGGTGATCAATCCGGTGGCGGGGCGGCAGGTCGCTCAGGTCATGGGGCAGGCCGGGGCGGGGTTCGTCGTGCCGAAGGACGTACGACGCCTGGTGGGACGGGTGACCGGCGATCGACTGAACGACGTTCGGGTCCACAACGACGCCTCCGCGCATGCCGCGGCCGATCTGCTGAACGCCCGGGCGTTCACGGTCGGCCGGTCGATTTATTTTGCGCCCGGCGAATATACGCCGGCGACGGCGGCGGGCCGGCGCCTGCTGGCGCATGAGCTCGCGCACACCGTGCAGCAGCGCGGCGCCGAGCTGCCCTCGCTCGACGCGCTTCGAGTCAGCCGCAAGTCGGACGTCGAGGAATCCCATGCGGACGGCCTGGCCGATGCGGTGACAAGCGCCACCCCGCTGCGAATGCGCGTCGGCCGCTCGGCTGGCCGGCGGTTCGCGCGCGTCCAGCGGGCGATCAGCTTCAAGCGCGACAGCGACACCTTCCAGGAGAGCAAGCTGAAGGTCAACGAAAACGCCGCCGGCTTCACCGTCTTCAGGGAAACGGCGCCGCTGTTCGGATGGTTCGCGAACGTCACGATCAAGGGCAACGCCGGCGATCCGTTCGCCAACTTCGAAGCCGGTCCGCATCAGGTCGTTCGCAGCTTCCGCGGCGAGTTCACCTGGGGCACCGGCGCCTCGCGGGCAAAGCGCGTCCTCACCGTCAGCACGCTGCCGATTCGCGACGCCATCGCGGCGGGCAATACCTGGTATCACGAACCGTTCGCGCAGGCGTTCGCCGCCAACGGCGACACGAAATTCGTCGGCCTCAACGACAGCCCGAGTCCCGGCCAGCAGCCGTGGACGAGTCCCGTGGTCGGCAAAGGCGGCACGACCGGGTCGCTGGCGTTCACGGCGGCCTTCGTCGCCTACATCAGTGCCCGCGACACGACCAAAGGCACTGGCGCCGCGGCGTTCACGGCGCTCAACAGCCTGTATTGGAACAGCGGCATCTCGGGTTCGTTCGACACCAGCAAGGCGGTTGGCTCCCGCGTCACGGCTTCGGGGGGGAAGGTCAACAAGGGCGGCATCATTTCGGGCGGCTCCGCCGAGTTCCCGTCGATGCATGGCGGTTCGATCGCCAACGATAGCTTCACGACCACAGACACGTAGGCGTTTCGTGACTGTTCCGACGCCAGCGTCGATGCTCGTGCTGGCGATGCTCCTGATCGCGACCGGGGTGCAGTGTTCGCGGCCGTCTGGACCACAACGCATGAACACCAATCGCGTTGAACTCAAACCCGGCGAGCTGCCCGCGGGCGGCGCCGCCATTGTCGTCGCCGCTGCCGATGCCGGCGCCACGCCGGCCGAGCGGTACCGGAGCGGCGCGCGTTCGGGCGCGTCGCTTGCCGCCGGCAGGCGTCTCGTCGCGCTGGTGCGGACCGGTCCGCTGTCCACGCCCGACACGTGCGAGGTGAGCGACGCAGCGCGCGACGGCAACACGTTTCGGCTCACGCTCGACATGCGCCGCTACACCGGGCCAATCTCGGCGAACGTCGAACGCGAGCTCCTGGTGGAGGCGGATCTGGGAGCGCTGTCTCCCGGGCACTACACCGTCGTCGTTACCACCACCGCGCTCGAGTTCCAGGATCGGCAGCATCCAGAACGTACCGCCAATCCGTCGAAGACCGAAGAGCGCATCGACTTCGACGTGCGGTGACGTGGGCTGACATGCTGAATCCCAGGGAAGAAGCGTCGGCCGCTCCGACAGCGTATGAGACCGCGGTAGAGAGCGGCGGATCGTACGTCGACGCCTGGGACCATCTGCGGGACGAGCTGCGCCGGTTGGATCTGCGCTTGCGCCTGCGCGCCGAACACGAGCGTCGGCGCCCCGACAGCCCGCTCGATGCGTTTCGCGGCCTGGTAGTCTCCGACGAAGACGCGCAGCTCGTGCTCGACGATCTGGCAGTGTCCGCGGCTCCGGACCCCGCGGCCGAACGGGAAGCGGCGCGGGAGGCGGATCTTCTGGCCCGGGCGGATCGCCTCATCGCCGACCGCCTCGCGGCGACCACCGACGCGCTGTCGTACCTGCCGCTCGTGCGGCTCGCGCGCCTGTGCCAGCTGACGTCATTCGAAGTCCGATGCCTCGTCCTCTGCGTCGGACCCGAGCTCGATCGGCGGTATGAGAAGGTCTACGGCTACCTGCAGGACGACGTCACGCGCAGGCGGCCGAGTGTCGGCCTCGCCATGGACCTCTTTTGCGGCAGCGCGGAGGAAAAGCTTGCGGCGCGCATGTTCTTCGATCCCCAGGCGCCGTTGCTCCGGTATCACCTGTGCCGGCTGGCCGCATCCGCGGACGACATCCCGGCTTCGCTGCTGTCGCGGTCCCTGATCATCGACGATCGCGTTGTCGACTTCCTGCTCGGCCGGCAGCGCACCGACGCGCGGCTCGACGAGGCGGTCCGGCTGGTCATGCCCGACGACCCGGCGCCGCCGGTCGTGGACGACGAGATCGTGGAGCGGATTCGGCGGCTGGTCGAATCCGGCGACGAGCCGCCGGCCGCCCGGCGCCATAACACGACGTTCCACCTGTTTGGTCCGCCTGGTTCGGGCAAGCGCGCGCTCGCCGAGACGGTGTGCCGCAGGCTTCAGATTCCGCTGCTGGTCGTCGATCTGGAACGGCTGCTGGCGAGCAGCCCGGTGCCGGGCGATGCAATCCGCCTGCTCGCGCGGGAAGCGATGTTGCTGCCGGCGGCGTTGTGTCTCGAGAATATCGACGCCATCCTGAACGACGGCGCGAAGCGCGCAACGCACGTGAAGCCGCTCCTCGCCGCCTGCCGATCCTGCTCCAGGCTCACGTTCCTGGTCGGTTCCCGCTCGTGGCTGCCGCCGGAGCTGACGGCAGAGGAGCCCTTCGTTGCGGTGCCGGTCGATCTGCCCGCGCTCGGCGCGAGCCAGGGTGTCTGGGAGAGCTCGGCGCGCGCGGCGGCTGCCGTCATCGGCGACGTTGACTTCGGCTCCCTGGCCAGCCGCTTCCGCATCGGCACCAGCCAGATCCGCGACGTGCTGGTCATCGCCGGTCACCTGGCGCGCTGGCGATCGCCGTCCGATTCGCGGATCACGATGCGCGATCTCGACGACGCCTGTCGCGCAATCGGGGCGACGCAGCTGGCGACGCTCTCCCGCAAGGTCGAGCCGCGCAGCGGCTGGGACGAGCTGGTCCTGCCGCGGACGACGCTCGAGCAGCTGCAGGAGCTGTGCGATCACGCCACCTATCGGCACGTCGTCCTGGGCGAGTGGGGATTCGACGCCAAGCTGCCGCTCGGCCGCGGGCTGAGCGCGTTGTTCTGCGGCCCGCCCGGCACCGGCAAGACGATGGCGGCGCAGGTGATCGCCGGCGCGCTGCGTCTCGATCTCTATCGCATCGATCTGTCGCAGGTCGTGAGCAAGTACATCGGCGAGACCGAGAAGAACCTGCGGCAGGTGTTCGACCAGGCCGAGGCGATGCACGCCATCCTGTTCTTCGACGAGGCCGACGCGTTGTTCGGCAAGCGTTCGGAAGTGAAGGACGCGCACGACCGCTACGCCAACATCGAAGTCGGCTACCTGCTGCAGAAGATGGAGGAGTTCGACGGGATCGCCATCCTCGCGACCAACGCGCGCCAGAACCTTGACGAGGCCTTCGTGCGGCGGCTGCGGTTCATCGTCGAGTTCCCGTTTCCGGACGAAGAGCATCGGCGGCGCATCTGGCAGGTGACGTTTCCGCGCCACGCCCCGCTGTCGCCGGACGTCGACTTCGCCGCGCTCGCCCGCGAAGTGCGGCTCGCCGGCGGCCACATCCGCAACATCGGCCTGGCGGCGGCGTTCTCGGCGGCGAGCGGCGGCCGGCCGATCGAGATGGGACACCTGGTCGCCGCCGCGAGGCGGGAGTTCGAGAAGCTGGGCCGGGGCTGGGATGAGATCGCGACCGCGCGGCTCGAAGGCCGGACGGCGCGCGAGGCGGCCCGCTCATGATTCGCGATCTGAGCCTGACCATCCAGGCGTTGATGGACGATCCCGCGCTGGCGTCGGATTTTCCCGAGCTCTTCGGCGCGCAAGTCGTCTTCGACCGTCCCGCCGAGGGATTCAATCCCACGGTACCGACCATCGATCTGTTTCTCTTCGACATCCGCGAGAACGTCGAGCTGCGCAGCAACGAGCCGCAGATCACGCGGAGCAACGGCCAGGTCTCGATCGCCCGGCCGCCGCTGCGCGTGTCGTGCTCGTACCTGCTGACGGCGTGGCCAGTGAGCGGCGGCGACCTGGCGCTGCAGGAGCAGCGCCTGCTGGGCCAGGCGCTGCAGGTCCTGTCGCGCTATCCGCACATCCCGGGCGCCTTCGCGCGCGGGCAGCTGATCGGACAGGCACCGCCGCTGCCGATGATGACCGCGCACAGCGACGGCGTTCGCGAGCCCTACGAATTCTGGTCGGCGATCGGCAACAAGATGCGCGCGTCGATCATCGTGACGGCGACGATCGGCATCGACAGCTCGCCGCCGGTCGTGGCGCCGGAAGTGAAGACCTCGCAGATCCATTTCGGGCCGCGCGCCTTTGCCGATGCGCCCGGGCTCGCGGCCAGCGCCGGGCCACCGAGGTTCCGCATCGCCGGGCGGGTCACCAACGCGGCCAGTCAACCGGTCGTCGACGCGACCGTCAGCGTGGTCGAGATCGGGCTGACGGCGAAGACCGACGACGAGGGGCGGTACCAGGTGGGCGCCATGGTCGCCGGGACCTATACCGTGCGGGCGCAGAAAGACGCAGCGGTGACGAACGTGACCGTGGCCGTGCCGAGGACGGCCGGAACCACCTACGATTTTCAGCTTTGACACGGCCGGGCGTTCGCGCCGCGCGAACGACCAGGAACGACGGAAGGAGCATCAGCATGGCGCAGTATCTGTCACCGGGCGTCTACGTCGAGGAAGTGCCCTCGTCCATCAAGGCGATCGCCGGCGTGAGCACCAGCACGCCGGGCTTCATCGGCATCGTTCCCGACAAAGTCCATCTCGTCGCCAAGCGGGAGCCGACGGCAGCCGACCCGGCAACGACCAAGTTCGTCGACTTCACCATCCCGACTCCGTCGGAGAAGGCGGTGCTGCTGACCAACTGGACGCAGTTCACGAAGGCGTTCGGCGATCTCATCGGCGACTCGAGCGTGGCGGCGACGAGCGACGCGTCGCCGGCGGTCGATGCCGGGCACAGCAACCTCGCCCATGCCGTCTATGGTTTCTTCAACAACGGCGGCAGCCGTTGTTACGTCGCCCGGATCGGCAACGTCACCGACATCGACGACGCGCTGCGGGCGTTCGCGGCGATCGACGAGATCGCGCTGGTGGCCGCGCCCGGCATCACCGACGATGCCGTCAGGGACAAGCTCGTCTCGCACTGCGCGCAGACCGGTGACCGCTTCGCCATCCTCGACGGCCCGAAGACGGCCACCGACCTGACCACGCTGACGCGGACGGCGGCCGAGACGCCGACGGGCGGAGTGGCGCCGAAGCGGACCGACCTGGCCGCCTGGTACTTCCCATGGGTCGAGGTCTTCGATCCGGGCACGAAGCTGCTGAACCCGGCAAGCGATGCGTTGGTCGCGGTGCCGCCGAGCGGACACGTCGCCGGCATCTACGCGCGCGTCGACAACGGCCGCGGCGTCCACAAGGCGCCGGCCAACGAGGCCGTGCTCGGCGCGCTCGACGTCAGCCAGCCGCTCAGCAAGGCCGAGCAGGACGGGCTCAACCCGAAGGGCCTGAACTGCATCCGCGTGCTCAACGGCAACATCCTCGTGTGGGGCGCGCGCACCATCGGCGGCGACGCCAACGCCGATCTGAAATACATCAACGTCCGGCGGACGCTCCTCTTCCTGCGCGAGTCGATCGACGAGGGCACGCAGTGGGTGGTGTTCGAGCCGAACGAGCCGGGCCTGTGGCAGAAAATCACCCGCAACGTCACCGCCTTCCTCACCAACGTGTGGCGGTCGGGGGCGCTGTTCGGGACGACGACGGCCGAAGCGTTCTACGTGAAGTGCGACGCGGAAACCAATCCGCCCGAGCTGCGCGAGCTCGGCATGGTGGTCACCGAAATCGGCGTCGCGATCGTCCGGCCGGCGGAGTTCGTGATCTTCCGGATCAGCCAGTTCACGGCGCCGTCGAAGTAGCGACGTCATGCCGAACTACCGCAGCCCGGGCGTCTACGTCGAACCGGTCTTCCTGAAGCCCGAGGCTCGCCTGGCGACCGGCGTGCCGGGATTCGTCGGCTTTGCGGCGGGCGCGGCGAACCAGCCGATGTCGCTGCATCGCAAGGACGAGTTCCTGTTCGCCACGCCGGCCGGCGGCTTCCTCGCCGACGCGGTCGCCGGGTTCTTCGACAACGGCGGGATCCGGTGCTATGTCGCGATCGCCGCCGGCGCGCCGAAGGATCCGGCGGCGGCCATCGTCGAGGCCCTGGCATCGCTCGGGCCGCTCACCGATCTCGATCTGGTGGCGGTGCCGGACGCGATGTCGCTCGCCGACGACAGCGCCACCGAACAGGTGCAGCGGCAGGCGCTCCAGCACTGCGCGACGCATGGAGATCGGCTGGCCATCCTGGACGCGCATCCGCAGGCGACCGTCGCGCAGGTGCTCGCACACCGCCGGCGGTTGACGCTCGGCCAGAGCGAGCCGGTGAACGGCGCGCTGTACTTCCCGTGGATTGCGGTGCCGGCGGCGGGCGGCGCGCTGCGGCCGATTCCCGCGAGCGGACATGTCGCCGGCGTCTATGCGCGGACCGACGAGGAAGTCGGCGTCTTCAAGGCGCCGGCCAACCAGGAGGTGTTCGGCATCCTCGATCTCGACGTGCCGGTCGATGCGGAGATGCAGGACGAGTTGAATCCCGAAGGCGTCAACTGCCTGCGCGCATTTCGCGGCCGGGGCATCCGCGTGTGGGGTGCCCGCACGCTGAGCCGGCAGCCGGAGTGGCGCTACGTCAGCGTCAGGCGGCTGTTCCTGACGGTTCGTCGCTGGATCGATCTCAACATGGCCTGGGCGGCGTTCGAGCCCAACAACGCGCGGTTGTGGGTGCGGATCAACCGCGAGCTGAAGACCTATCTCGGACGCGTCTGGCAGCACGGCGGGCTCGCCGGCCAGACCGAGAACGAGGCGTTCTACGTCAAGTGCGACGCCGAGACGAATCCGCCGGAGGTGCGCGAGACGGGCCGGGTGGTGACCGAGATCGGCCTCGCGCCCAGCGTGCCGGCGGAATTCGTGGTCGTGCGGATCATTCACCGGGAGGCCGCGGTGGCGACGTGACGGCGACGTTCGTCAGCCGCACGCGTGCCGCGCAGATACAGGAGGAGGAGCCACATGGCTACCGGAAGTCGAGTCGATCCCTATCGGGGCTTTAATTTCCGCGTCGAGATCGACGGCATTCAGCAGGCAGGATTCCAGGAAGTATCGGGCCTCGATTCGAGCACGCCTTCGGTCGACTATCGCGAAGGCACCGATCCGAAACACGTGCGCAAGCTCCCCGCGCTCAACACGTTTTCCGCCATCAGCCTCAAGCGCGGCCTCACCGACTCCGACGAGCTGTGGAAGTGGCGCAAGACGGTGATCGACGGCAAGACGGAGCGCAAGAACGGATCGATCGTGCTGATGGACGATACCGGCGCCGAGAAGCTGCGCTGGAATTTCTCGAACGCGTGGCCGTCGAAGTGGACCGGCCCGGCGCTCAACGCGACCAGCACGGCGGTCGCGGTCGAGACGCTGGAGCTGACGCACGAGGAAGTGACCAAGGCGTAAGACGGGAGCGCAAGCGTCATGCTGCAGACAGAGTTTCCGTTCGTGCTGCCGATGGGGTACGTCGACCCGGAGGGCACGCTGCACCGCGAGGGAACGATGCGGCTCGCGACGGCGTTCGACGAGATTGCGCCGCTCAAGGACCCGCGCGTCCACAGCAATCCGGCCTACCTCCTGGTCATCCTGCTGTCGCGCGTCGTCACGCGCCTCGGCAGCCTGGAGCACATCAATCCGAAGGTGATCGAGGGACTGTTCGCCGCCGACCTGGCGAACCTCGAGGATCTGTACCGGCGGATCAACCAGAACGGGCACAGCCTGGTGCGCGCGCAGTGCCCGCACTGCGAGCACCAGTTCGACCTGGAGGTGATGCCGCCGGGGGGGGCTGGCGCTACCCCGTAGAGCGGCTCCGCGAGGAGGTAGCGTACATCGCCTATCACTTTCACTGGCCGCACGAGCAGATTCTCGGGCTCGAACACGGTGAACGGAAACAGTGGGTGGCGGAGATCGCGAGGATCAACCGCCGGCTCAACGACGAGAACAACCGGGAGTGAAACATGCCGTCGCTCGGACTGAATGCCGCCTTCAGCCTGGTCACGAACCTGCTGGGTGTCCGGCTCGACCCCTATCAGGTCTTCAACTTCATGGTCGAGATCGAAGGCGTGCTCGCGGGCGCGTTCTCCGAGTGCAGCGGGCTTGCCGTCGAGACTGAATTCCTCGACTACCGCGAAGGCGGACAGAACGAGTACGTCCATCGCCTGGCGGGCCCGACCAAGTACCCGCCGCTGATGCTGAAGCACGGGCTGACGCAGATCGACGGGCTGTGGACGTGGCATCAGGAAGTGGTGGCGGGAACGGTGACGCGGCGGAACGGCACGATCTACCTGCTCGATCAGCAGCGGATTCCAGTGATGTGGTGGGACTTCAAGGAGGCCTACCCGGTGAAATACACCGGGCCCGAGCTTCGCGCCGACTCGGGCGCGGTCGCGTTCGAGAGCATCGAGCTGACCCACCGGGGCCTGAGCCGCCCGACGATCGGCGGCCTGATTGCCGGCGCCGGCGCGGCGATTGCCGGCTCGGTTGACATCGGGTTCTGAGCGCGATGGCGGAAACGTTCCATTCGGATCTCGCAGAGCGCCTGCTCCGGCGTGCCACCGAACGCGTCGGCGTGGTCGACGTCCGCCGATCGCAAGAGCGATACGCGCGCGCGGCGGCGTGGCCGCGTCAGCACGTCGCGCTGCTGGAGCGGTCGGCCGCGCGCGCGCAGGTCGAGCCGCCGCCCGATCAAGGGATGGCGCTGCTGCTCGCAGCGCGGACGGCGGATTCCTCCGTGCTTCACGAGATGGTGGCGCGGCAGGCCGGCATGACCGAGGTGCGCCCACCGCTGTTGCAGGCTCCGGCGATCGCGCCGCATGCCAGCGCGGCGGCGAGCCCGCATTCAACGAGCGATGGAGCGATGCGGAACGGTACGACGAGCCGGGAGTTCGTCGTCGGGCCGCCGATGCGGGCGGTTTCGCGAACCGGGGCGGATCCGTTCCAGCCGTCGCGTTCGCCGGTCGCGCGCTCCACGGCGGCCGATGGCAGCGACCGGGTGGGCCCGCCCTCCGAGTCGACGATGCGCACCATGCCGGCGCGCACCGGATCGGCGGATGGCGCTGCCGCGACTTCTCTTGATGCGGCCGCCGTCCCTTCCGCGGATGGGCCTCCGCGCGCGGTGTCGATCCAGGAGCCGCAGGCGCCGCCGTCTTCGCACGTGTTCGTCCAACGCCGCATCGGCGCGAAGCGACAGCCGTCGGACGCGAGCGACCCGATCGTGAATCCGGCGCGCGGCGTTCGTGTACGGCCGCCCGGCAGTCAACCGGATGCGCACACGCCCGGGCCCGACGCCGCGGTCGTGACGCGTGTTCCGCCGGTCGTGCAGGCGCAGGCGGTTGCACGTGCCGCCGCCGTGGACGCCGGCCGTTTTTCAGGCGCCGAATTCGCAACCCTGCCGCTTCGCGTCGGCGTCGCCACAACCGGACCGACCCGCGCGTCTGCGGTGCCGGCCGATCCCGCGAGCCACAAACCGCGATCGACTGCGGCTCCACCTGTTCCGACGGCCGCATTCGCGGCCGGCGCCGCGCCGTCGCCGATGGTGTGGCGCCGTGGCGCCGATGCGTCAGCGCCGCGCTCCGCCTCCACGACCGGCACGGCGCCGGCCGTCGGCGCTGACGCGGTTCGCAGCGGCGAGCGCCTCGACGCGTTCCATGCCGGATCGATCACCAGCGCGCAGGAGGCGTTCGCCGCGTCGGCGTCTCCGGCGCCCTCCGGGCTCGGCACCGGCGAGGGGCTTGATCTCGAACGCGTCGTCGACGAGGTGACGCGGCGGATCGTCGATCGGGGACACATCCAGCGCGGCAGGCGAGGCGGGCTCTGATGGCGCTCGAAAAGCTCCGGATCAAGCCGCTCTCGCCGTCGGCGCTGCCCGAAGTGTCGGTGTTGTTCAACCCGAACGCCTACGTGATCGTGAAGCCGGTCACCTGGAGCGTGCCGCAGGCCAGTTCCGGCAGCGGCGGACAGACCGATCGCAGCGTCAACGCGCCGACGCTCGTGTTCGGCGGCGGCGGCAGCCGCCAGTTGACGCTCGAACTGCTCTTCGACGTCACCGAGCCGGTTGACGACGTGCCGATTGCCGACGTGCGCACGCTGACCAACGACATCGTCGCGCTGACGCGAATCGAATCGAAGCAGGGCAGGCCGCCGGTCTGCGAGGTGTCGTGGGGCACGGCGCCGGTGAACTCGGATTTCCCGTTCACCGGCGTGGTCACGAACCTGACCCAGCGCTTCACGCTGTTCCGCAGCACCGGCGAGCCGGTGCGGGCGACGCTGACCGTCGCGATGTCGGAGTTCCTGGATCCCGAACAGGACCAGCGGCAGACCGACCCCGAGCTGACGACCCGGGTCGTTCGGCGCGGCGACACCGTGCCCGGCATCGCGTTCAGCGTCTATGGCAACGCGGCGCTGTGGCGGGTGATCGCCGAGGCGAACGATCTCGACGATCCGCGGCGGCCGGCGATCGGGCGGACGTTGACGATCCCGAAGCAGGGTTGAAACGAGCGCAATGGCGAAACCCGAACCGAAGCGGCCGCTGGTGCCGACCTTCGACATCAAGGTGAACGGTACATCGCTGCCGCTGCAGACGGCGGCCCACGTCGCCAGCGTCGTGGTCGAGCAGGACCTCGATCTCCCGAGCATGGTCAGTTTTCAGCTGACCGGATCGGACGATCAGAAACAGGCCGTGCCGTGGGTGGACGATACGGCGTTCACGATCGGCAACGCGATCGAAATCAAGCTTGGTTATGGCGACCAGATCGACACCCTGTTCAAGGGCGAAGTCGTCGGCATCGAGCCCTCGTTTTCGATTGCCCGGCTGCCGCAGCTCGAGGTGCGCGGCTTCGACCGGCTGCACCGGCTCACGCGCGGCCGGAAATCGCGCACCTACTCCGATCAGAAGGACAGCGACATCGTGGCGAAGATCGCCACCGATGCCGGGTTGACGGCCGACGCGCAGGATTCGTCGGTCACGCACAAGCACGTCTATCAGCACAACCAGACCGACCTCGAGTTC
>Ga0075421_100005061_pt1 | contig 15921 bp, 11 predicted proteins | sample SoiMetdeltSBSDD5_FD_75292 | JGI IMG/M metagenome (GOLD analysis project Ga0075421, IMG submission 75292) | Bulk soil microbial communities from a Populus tree surrounding site in Tennessee, USA - Soil MetaG P. deltoides SBSDD5 | ecosystem: Environmental > Terrestrial > Soil > Tree plantation...
TATCAATATAAAAACCGTCCACAAACCAACCTAAATTGGCTTAAGGACGGTCTTCACCGTGGTACCACCTTCTATTTTTACTCTTGAGAGTAGTATTCGATTGTAGGCATCTGACATTTCCGGTTTGCACACTCCCGGATCGCTTGAGCTAGTTTAGCATTTTGCTTAGCAAACAAAAAGGGGGCATATGTCCCCTAGACTACTCATGCAAGTTTTCTTGACCCGTTTCGATAAATTGGGTTAGCAATGCTTGTATATCTTTCATGTTCGTGAACTCAAACTGTGAATAAGTTTTTAGCAGAGGCGTTAGGCGGTCCTTACAGAACGTTCGGTGGAGACGGATTTTATTCTTAACTCCTACCCGCACCACACTGCTATTCGTTAGCTTTTCCACTATCTCAGGTAGAGATGATTCTAGAAACTCGCATTGCAGCCAGTAGCTGTAAGTACGCAGACAGTAGACTAACGTATTGATCACGATAATGAATATCGTTATTTTTAGCATATCCTGAGCAAAATATAGACCTGTTAGTAATAAGCTCAGGATAGCTGGCCATAGCATTTGAACCCAGAAATGGTTATTGAACGGATATTCCTGCGTATGCAAGGCGGGTATTCCCCACTTTTTAGCTAGCTCTTTGACTTTCATCACGAAATCTCGCATTTTCAAAGTCTCCATTCTGCTTATGCTGAAGGATTATAGCACCAAACCTCTATAACGTCGCTTCTCCAAGCTCTTCTATAGATTTACGCTCAATACTCAACTGACGAATACGGAAGATCACTTTCAAAATATAAACTATGCCTAAGACTACAAGTGCGACTAATACTAACTTTTCCACAGGCTTCATGAACGTAAATATCTGATCCTTCGCTTCGTATATGAAGTAGCCAATGAAACAGAAAATCGCATTACGGATCAAACTACCGGCGATGGTATAGATCGTATATTCCGCAAATGGCATCTTGCTGAGCCCTGCCGGGAAATCGATTAAGTTTTTCACCACCGGGATAAACTTAGAAAAGAACACCATCTTCTTACCATGTTTCGCGAACAAATTCTCCGCCTTCTCTACTTCTTCATGTGAGATCAATAAGAATGGACCCCAGCGATCGATGAACTTGGGCAGAAAGGCACGGGCGCCGCGGCGGCACGCCGCGAAAAAGACAGCGGCGCCAACGTAGTTGCCGAGTGTCGTGATGATGATCATGAAAGCCAACATCCATAAATTATCACTGCTGCGGGCATAATACCCGGCAGTAAAAGCAATAACTTCCGCCGGGATCGGGATGAAAAAAGATTCGGCAGTGGAAGCTATAAATATACCGATGAAGCCGAATTGGTCGACCATATGGATGAAGATTTCGGAAAGTTGTTCGAGCATTAGTCAGGATTAAGATTTAGATGTCATTTCCAATGGGCCAGCTTTAATAGTCTCAATGATTTTTTCACATAAGTCTACACTATCATACTTCTCTCCAGGCTTTAGCATATATTTCCCGCCGGCAGCCATGATGTGCCCGCCGCCGTCAAACTTGTTTGCCAGCACTTTTGCATTCGGATACCCAGGTGTGGAACGGAATGATATTCCAATCTGATCAGCAGCATCCGGAGTTACAATAAATCCCCAATTATGACCTTTGATTTGTCTAAGAATATTAAATTTATAGACCATAGACGCACTCTTTACCGCATTGATCGAATACTTGTCTAAAATATTCATAGGCAAATAACTGTATGTGAAAGGGGGAATGCCAGGTAATTCTACATTTTTCGTATTTTGAATTAATATCTGTAACAACTCAAACTCTTTCTCACTAAATTGTGAGAGATGTAAATCAATATCCTGAATCTCAAACTGTCCGATATCAATTAACTCTTTTGCATATACCAAAGTCTCAGCGTTTGCCGGTTTAATGTATCGGAATGTGCCGGTATCACCCATGATGCCGACCATTAGAATCTTGGCAATATCGCTGTCTAATAATTCCGGCTCGGAGCGGAAGAATAATTTGTAGATTAATTCAGTAGCTGAGGCTGCAGTTATATCACTTAGATCGAGGGTAAAGGGATCGGGCTGATTTGGATGATGATCGATGCAAATAGTTTTGAATTTACTTAAATCTACACTCTCCGGTTCACGTTCGACAAACCTACCAACGCTATTTCCATCCAAGAAAATTAACGTATCAAAGTTTTCCAAAACTGGCTTGATATTGTCCACCCAATTTAGCTTGTCAGCATATTTTAGAAAATCCCAATTGTCTGTAGCTTCTGATGTCATATAGATTGCTACATTTTTCTGCGGATATTTTTTATTTAAGTAAGCATACATTCCGAGTGCGACGCCGATAGCATCCGGATCAGGGCGAATGTGAGAAGTGACTAAGATATTCTGAGCCTGGGAAATTATTTCGTGAAATTGCTGAATTTTGTCCATAGTGGTGATTATAGCTGGAGCAAGAAGGATCTACTAGCACTTCAGCACCGCTGCGTTCGCCAATCCGGATGATTAAGGATGAACTTGCTCTGGATGAGACTTTCCTCACATCCAAGTGCTTCAGTTGCTAATACATCCTTCTTGGTGGTTAAAACCTTCTTATTGCGTCCACAAAGAAAGTGAAATTAGCATTGCCTTTGTCAGTTTCAGCCCGGCCGTGGAAAATATAAACCGGATAAACGAAACCATCCCAGGGATTAGGCTCCCAGTAACCGATTTCGGTACGCACACCATTCGCAGCAAATTTATTTACCTTTAGACTTTGGTTCTGAGCAAAATAGTCAGCAGTTTCCAGGCGCAGTTCTGTAAGTGCACCTTCACCTCGCCGGGCTTTATCCCAGGCTTCTTCGGGAGTGACGACGCTACGTACGCCGAAATTTGTGTAATTGTAGGTGTAATTTATGAAATCTAATTCATACATATCATTGCTCAAAGTCGCTGCTTGGTTACTGACGATCATATGCATCGAACCATAGAGAGATCCATAAATCGGGTCGATAGTATAGACAGAACCGTCAAAATTGGCAGGCAGATCAGATTGTTTAACAGTACCTGGCAAATCATTAATATTTTTTACACGCGCTAGCGGCAATGTACGGAAAATATCGATACTGACGTAGTTCGCCGATTGCTGGTCGAATGGCTTGGTGAACAATCCATCCGGACCTAATAATGCATAAGTCGCTTTACCTGTGCCTTGCTGCAATGAACGATCGTTAAAACCTAAGCGGGAAGCTAGGCCAATTCCCAAGCCGGAATAGAAATCGATGTTGGGATTTAGCTGCTTTACTGCTAAGGCAGCAGCATCAAATAAATATTTGGTGCGTAGACGCCATTGTTGTGTCACTTTATTAAATGTCAGTGTGCGTGTCGCTTGTGCGTTTTGCCAGCTAATCTCGTCTGTACTTATGGCAGTATAGCTGCCAGTGAATCCCAGCTGAGTAGCGGTAGAGGTGGCATCTTCTACCGTAGTTAATTTTTCACGCGGCCTTTCAATCGGATACACGAACGCACTATCCGGGAATTTGCCAAATACGCCTTCAATAGTAAATACGGGATTGCTATCTGAACTGATACTGAAACTCTTCATGTCCGGTACCGGAATATCGCCGAGATTTGTGTCTGGATCAAGATAAAAACTGATTCTCGGTGCGAACGGGTTATTCGGAGAATTCAAAAACCGGCTAACATTGTCTACCACCAATATGACGATGACACCGAGAAGGACAAACACGATGATCCGTCTAACTTGTGATGCTGTCTGGTATAAAGTAGCCATGTGATAGTTTAACTTATTTAATTATGCCTGAAAAATCGCTAGAATGGTGGATAAAAAGAAGTATAGAAAATGATAAATAAATTAAAGCGACACTCCGCGAAATTAATTGCTTTCACCGGGCTCGGTATACTGTTGATATTGTCTGGCTGTACCAACACAAACACTAACACTTCCACGGGAGCAATCGAGCTGCAATGGCGGGGAGTATTTTGGGATGAACGCGTAGTTCAGCCTTTGATCGACGAGTATCAACTTCTAAATCCCGGTGTGACAATTAAATATGCCAATCGTTGGCCAGGCGGACGCAGTGAAACTGCCGCACAATCATATAAAGATGATCTAGACCGAATTCTGAAAGCCGGCAATACTGCCGAAATTCCAGACATTTTCATGGTGGAAAATACGTGGACAGGCAGCTATGAAAATTATGCTACTCCGGCACCCTCTGCTGTAATCGATGCTAATTCTGTGAAAGCAAATTTCTATCCGGCAGTAACTAAAGACTTTGTGAAAGGTACGAACGTGATGGGTTTGCCTCTATGGATGGATACTTTGGCAATTATTTATAATAAAGACTTGTTGGCGGCACAGTCATTAGCTACACCTCCAAGCGATCTGACGAATTTTAAAAATAAAGCTATTCAACTCACTGCGCGCAGTAGCGGAATAATTACTTCTGCGGGTTTTGCGGCGGGTACTTCCGGAAATGTAGGATTTGCTCCGGAGTTCTTGAATTTACTTTTCCTGCAAAATGGAGTCTCAATGGTAGATGCCAGCGGAAACCCTATATTCGCAGATAGTGATGACGCGCTGACCGCGTTGCAATATTTCAAGAGCTTTGCCGGTAGCAGCGGCAGCTGGGATACGACGCAGAAATTCGATGGGATTGCTTTCTTGGAAGGTAAGTTGGCGATGATGGTAACAACCTCCTGGAGACTGAATGATATTCTCTCATTCAAAGATGCTTACGCACTGAATTTAAATATCGGCGTAGCACCGATGCCGCAAATCGCCGGCCAACCGGATATTAACTGGGCAAGCTACTGGGGATTGATGGTGGCTAATAATCGTCCGAATAGTGCAGCCGCTTGGAAATTCATGGCTTGGCTTACCCAACCTGAACAACTGCGCAAATTACGTGAGAGTGAGGTCGCGAGTCGCAGATTCTTTGGTATACTCTATCCGCGCACGGATATGCAGAATGAGACTGATATTCGCAGCGATCCATATTTGCAGAACTTCAATTCTGAGCTACCAAGTGCTACTTCGTGGTATATGGTAAATGGGTTGGAAGTGCGTAAGGCTTTCCAGGATTTGATCGATTCAAATGGGACACAAGCCAATATTTCTCAGGCCCAAACTGTAATTCGTGAGATAATGTCACGACAATAATTATGATTAAGCTTAATCTCAAAATTAGCCGCATATTTGCTGCGGGACTACTATTAGTTCCTGCAGTATTTGCAGCGACAGTATATGCCCAGGCTCAAATGCTCGCTGACCCGGCGGATTACTTTATTGTCTCTGCTCCCGGACCAAATGCTACGGTTTCCGGAAATGTAACTACAGTTTGGCGAGCTTACGATAACAATCAAACGGACATTCCTTATGAATTGACCTTACGCGATAGCCAGTCTTGTAATACTTTGAGAGGTACAATTTCGGTAGGAACGAAGCCAAGTAGTTCGGGTACAGATGCCAGTGTCACTTGGGCATCGGGTGGTCCGTTGAGCGATGTCGCTAGTGTACCGGATGGTGCTTATTGTATGCAATTATGTATCAGCTTGCGCAATGGCAGCAATCCATATTCTGCTTGTAGCTTGCGGATAATCAATATTCGCAATACCAATATTCCTCCGCAGATCAATTCTGCTCCGCCAGCTGATCGCACGATTACTGTAAATGAAAGTTGGCAATACCAAGTGCAAGCAAGTGATGCGAATGGAGACGCGATAACTTTCTCGTTATTAAATAATCCCGGTTTCTTAAGTATAAATGCGGCTACGGGCCTGATATCCACTAACGCTGCAGCTAAAAATCCTGGTACATACACAATTACAATAGTGGCGCGTGATACATATGGAGGTAGTGCCAGCCAGGATTTCCAATTAGTCGTCACCGCCGCGGCAACTACACCCCCTGCTCCACCCCCGCCGCCGGCAACTAATCAAAACGGAATAGTGACGATCGTATTGCCTGTAGCGGATGCGCAGCTGTCGGGGAATAAAAATCAAGTTGCTTGGGAAGCGAGTGATCCGGATGGTATCAAGGAAATTAGACTGAGCTATTCAACGGATCAAGCCAACTGGAAATCAATTGTGGCATTGCCCGGTGATAAAACAAGTTATAGTTGGGATGTACTTGACCTAGAGCCGGGCGACTATTATCTGCGAGTAGAAATCTTGGATAATCAAGATAAAATGACTTCTGCGGTATCCGGTAAATTCGCAATTGTGGCCGAACCGGAAAATATCCCGGGTACGGCGACTAAGCCCTTAATCATTTCCGTAAAGCCGGAAGATAGCAGTAATATCAGTGAGCGTAGACCAAAGATTACCGGAGACTTTACTCCGCCCGCAGGAGGAATGATAAACGCTTCCAGTTTTACATTGAAAATTGATGACAAAGAACTGACAACCTCTTGTACGGTGACGGTAACTAGTTTCAGTTGTACGCCGACCGAAGATCTCAGTTTAGGAGTACATAAAGTTCACGCAGAAGTGAAGAGTAATGATGAGCAAACTGCATCACGCGACTGGACTTTTACTATCATCACTCCTGTTCCCGTCAATTCTGCCGCGACGCAAACTACGGGTGTACAGTTGAATTCGCAATTGATTACGATATTATTGATTGCTTGTTGCTTACTCAGCCTACTACTGATTATTCCGTGGATACTTTATCTGATGTGGCGCCGGCGCAACGAGAAGATCGAAGAAACATATGCTGAGGAACAGACAGTAAATCCTGCTGAGTTTGCTACATATCAAGATTATCTATCTGCAGCTTCAACACCGATGATTCCCGAGATAACGACTAATTATTACACCCCTGAGTCGACTCCTTTAATCCCTGCTTATGAAACAGAAACTCAAGTGACGTATCAGCCGGCAGCAGTTCCCGTACCGGTTGCTCCGGCTCCAGCGCCTGTGGCAGATAGTAATGCGTATGTCACAAACTCTGACTTTATGAGCTATTACAATCCGCAACCAACTACAGGTATTGAAAATGCAGATGCGAATGTCCCGGATTGGCTGAAGGCGCCGGAGGCAACACTCACAAGCGTTCCTTCTGCTCCTGAAGTTAATGTTGCCCCGGCGCCTGTTCCTGCACCGAGTGTGACACCAGCTTACGAACCTATTCCAACTGAGCCGCCACCTGTACCAACTGTAAGCGATATTCCGGCCGCAACAACCACCACTACTACCACAACGACAACCGAACCATTAGTAGCTCCATGGTCTACTGATTTCACACCTTCGCCAGCTGTGGAAACTCCATTACCTCCTGCTGCGACGCCTAATCCAACTGATGCTGGTGACGAAAGTGGTAGTTATGGGTATGGCAGGCAAGAAGACAACTTCTAACTTCTTCAGTTCTTCGCTAGAACTTGAGCAGCGGCTTTAGCCGCTAAACAGACTTGGAATACAGGTGCAGAAGCGTCTTGTGTAGCAAGGGCAATTTGTTTGGCGCGGTCATTTATTGTTTTGTCCGCGCCAAGATAATCACAGACAGTCGTCCAGTTGATGGTTGGTGTGGAGCTTGTGACACCTAAAGTCCCGGCACTGGCGATGGCGTGATTAGAGACATAGTTTAATGATTGGCTCTGACTTACACTGCTGGATAGACCTTCGATTACATCTTTGTTTTTGCTGAAGAAGCCTATTGGATCATTTATCACATTAGTAATGTTTGTAATCAGAAATATGGCTGCGATAATCAGCGCTCCTTGTACTAAGGGATTGCCTAATGCTTTTTTTATTGCCGTTTGCCCCGCTGCCACGGCTATGCCTACAGGACCGAGACTGAGTGTACGTGCCACTCCAGCTAGTTGTCTTGCTCTACTTAGTGTATCTGCCATGGAATATTATTAAATTCGAGTTACCCGTTGTAATGGAATCTCCACTTTGCTCGAGCGGACGCCACCGAAAGCGAATATTTTCTTAGGATCAGGATCGACTTTTTCACCGGCATTTAACCCACGCACTTTCGACATGTCTAGGATGCGTAATTCAGCCGGGATACTAAATTCTGTACTGTTGGCTTTGGGCTTCTTGTCTTTAATTAATGAGACTAATTGGGCGATATCATTACCTTTCTTATACGTTAAGATAACGTCGCCAGAGTTTAATAAAGTCTTACTGCTATTAAATTTATCGGCTTCTCCGATCATAATGTCTTCCTGCGGTAATGGGTAAAGCGTCGATTTTAGTTTTATGGTTACGTTAATTGGCTTGAAAGGTGAAATTGAGCCAATATAGTTTAGGATGCGGTCGTCCATGCGGAATGCATTAACTTCCGATCCTTGAACTTCATACGTGACAGTGACTTTCTGGGCTTCCTCTCCTTTTGGCATGTTACCTGTAGCATTGTATCTAGCTTTTGCTGCAGCTAATTGAGCCTCCTTAGTAGCTATTCTTACGTTTCTGCCGATGCTATCAGGTTCGGCGCGAGCGTCGGCGAGCTCAGCTTCGATTCTGGCAATATCTCCAGCTGCCACTGCTTGAGCTTGTTGCTTACGTGTAGGAGTGCCTGGTTGACGGAAGAAATCGCGGGTACGTCCATATGCTCCAAGACCGCTTCTTACTCCACTAGCTATGTTTCCTGCTACTGTCCCAACCACCGCGGGAGCTTGTCTAAATGCGATATCTGAAGACGAACGCAATTCACCCAATATTTCTTTGGCAAATGGCAATGGGCCGGCCTTTAGCTTTTCATCGATCTGGTCCAGAATTGAGGGAATAGCTAAGAATAGACCTAGGGCTAACAAGGTGAAAATTAAACTCGAACTTACTCCTCCGGCGGGTACAATGATCGATGTCAGGACTCCTGATAAAACCGGTGGACGATACCCGGCTGCTCCTGCAGGGTCAGTGATTGTGGCATGGAAAGCAGGGTTGGCGAATATGATAACTACCAAGAAAAGACAGTATGTGACTATGAAGTGCAATGAAGCATTTAACATTTGTTTGAGATAATCAATGACTGCCTTTGTTCCCCGCCCCGGGATTGCTACCGTAGCGAATATGAAGGGTGAAGTAATTGGTAAGAAGATCATATTTACAAATTTCTTCAACAGTCTCCACGTAATCTTGATGCTGACGACGATGGCGATTAGGTTGAATATCAGGTTTAATAAATTGCCTAATAGTTGTGCCAGGCCGGGGTTATTTTTAAATGCGCTAACTATTGAATCGATTAAATTAAATTGATTTAAATTTATGGAATTACAGTTTGCTGTAGCATCTGTTGTGCTGCTAGCACAGAAAGACTGCGCGAAACCGCTGGCTATAGCCTGTGCGCCGAATTGTTCACGTATATGTATACTACTTACTCTCCAGTCATCTCCATATAATCCGCGACCTTGATTAAACGGTACCTCGTCGCTGCCTTTGACATCATTTTGATAGATAGACGCGCCCGGTCCAGCAGGCCCTAAGATGAAATCATGGAAAAGATTTGTAGTTACAGTGATGCCGTCGATGAAAAGTCCAGACAATGGATAACTCAGTGGAATCAGAATCATCGCTAGCACTATTCCCGGAATCGCATTCTGAATTTGAACTACTTCTTTGCCGCCTAGACGAGAGCGAAAAATCATGGCAAAGGCGACTACAATGATGATTAGGGTCATAAAACTAAAGGCCATAGTTGCGGCCCAACCCCAGAAACCTTGGATTGGCGCGAGCAGAGCAAAGCCTGTACCTGGGAAATATTGCTGGGGTGCGGTTTGAGCAAATACGGCGTCGGGAGCAATTAATTTATCTACTTGGTCAAGCGCGAATACTACTCCGCTTACTGGTCTAGCTTGTAATAAGTCTGATGTAGCTAATATCACCATCCCAGCAAACCCAGGTCCAGAATTCATTTTTAATCCAAGAGTTTCAAATGCCTTCTCTGGTGTCATCCCTTGGGTGACAATTTTGGTCCGCAGACACGTGAAATCTGAATATGTGATTTCACCTATCGTGCCAAGAGTTGCTTGTCCGATGTCGAGAATAGCGGGCAATGAGCCAGAGTTACGGTAATCGGCGCAATTCAACAACTTTTCAGCATTAGGCACTTCACATAAAATGCCACATTTATAGGGACTTTGGGGTGCTGCAGACACCGGAGTAGCTTGAAGTAACGGAACTAAGGCTACGAGGGCGAGAATAACTAAACTAATTGTAGAAATTTGGGCATGTTTGCGCACAAACCATTATAGGTAGTTAATCAAGTGTAGTCTATAGCTGTTGGCTTAAGGATTATTTAATCCCAGAATTATCAACTATCTGAAGGCTTATTTTCGGGTGTTGGTGTGGACGAAGGTTTTTCGGATGGCGGTTTAGGTGCACTCGGAGGACTAGTTTGTGGACGCTCATTACGCGGTCGTGGCTCACGACTATCTCGAGGATCGCGATTATCTCTGACATCTCTATTCTGTGGGCGGGGCGGACGATCTCCTTGCGGACGGGGATTATTGCCGCGGTAACCGCCACCTTGATTTGGTCGTGGGCCATTATTATAACCGGAATTATTGTTATATCCGCCTTGGCCCTGTGGTCGAGGGCGATCGTTGTATTGGCCACTGCCTTGGCCACCGTATTGACCACCTCCACCCTGGCCAGGTCCTCCTGAGCGTGGGCCGCCTGGAGTGTAGCCATTTTTAGCAGCCAGCTTAGCGCGGGCGGCCCTTTCGGCAGCAGCTCTTTGCAAAGCTTCGACTTCTTCTTTGGTCATCAAGTTACCTTCCGCGTTATACATCTGGTTGGCCCACTTGAATATCTTTTCGTTGATCACCTCGCGTGGTTTTGCGTAGCGCTCGCGGGACAAAGCTTGGATCTGAGGCTTCAAATGCAGGTGTGGGAAAGGCGGCGGAATCGTCTGCGCCGTAAATGGTTTCGATTGTGCGGAATCAATAGATAGTTTAATCACGACGCGGTGCTTACCTAAGTTCACCAAATCTTCAGCTTCCAAATATGGCACGTATTCCTTGATCAAGAATGCTGCGTCTTTGGGACCGACGGTAAAGTTAATAATTGTACCCACGTTTCCGAAAATGGCATTGGCAATGTCCGGATCGAGCTGGTCGATGAATTGGTGGGCAACCATTAACGAAAGTCCATATTTACGCGCTTCCGACAGGATTTTCACGAATGTGGCATTTGAGAAGTTTTGGAACTCATCGACGTATAAGAAGAATGGGCGACGGTTCGTAGGATCTTGTCTTTGCACCGCGCTGGAATACATACGGGTAATGATCATACCTCCGAGCAGCGCCATATTTTCTTCTCCAATTTTCCCTTGGGCTAAATTGATCAACAATATTTTACCTTCATCCATGCAGCGGCGGATGTTTACACTGGAGGTGATTTGACCGACGATATTGCGCATCAACGGGTTGGTAGTGAAACGGCCAATTTTGTTTAGAATCGAAGCAATTTCAGCATCTCTACGCTTCACATCTTTCGCTAAAGCGGCATACTCTTCATTCCAGAATTTCAGCATGATCGGATCTTTGATTTGCTTCAGCAAAAATTTACGATAGTTATCATCGCTCAGCATACGCGGGATGGCCAAAAGCGAGACATTCTGACAGCTCAGCAAAGTTAAGATGGTATTGGTCAGAATATACTCTAAGCGCGGACCCCAAGAATTCTCGAAGAATTTCTTGAATACACTGACGATACCGTCAGCAATTAAGCTCTTGTCGTCGCCTTCAGTGAATTCTAATAGATTAAGTCCGACAGGATGCTCGACATCTCCCGGATCAAACAGGACGACGTCTTTCAAACGATGCTCCGGGATCATATCCAGAATATGCTCAATCGCCTCTCCGTGAGGATCAATTACCCCTACTCCCTTACCTTCGTAAATGTCGGCCATGATCAGACCCTCCATGAACCAGGATTTACCTACGCCTGTCTTACCAATCACATAACTGTGACGCAAACGGTCGGTCTCCATGATTCCAAAAGGAATATGCGTTCCGCGGTAGTCGGTAAGTCCGATGACACGGGCATTTTTGGTAGGAATATTTAATGGGTACTCGAGTTTCTTAGAGCGGGCCCAAGAGATATTAGGAGTTTCTACCGTCTTATTCGGCAAATGGAAAAGCGAGGCGAATTCCTCAGTATTAATCACACCTGCAGTAAATTCGTCGAGATAGCGTTGTGAATATTTCTGAAAGGTATTCATTTGATCGCCTCTGCGCGTGCCGTAGATGACGTTTAATAGTTTATGATTCCAATCAGCTTTACGTTTATCCCAACCTTTCTTTTTCTTGGGTGTACCTAAACTATTTAGAATCGCAGTACGGTATTGACCGAATGCAGCAATGACTTCGTTGGTAATGCGTTCAGCGCTAGTCTTATCCGGCGCTTTGGCGAGGATACGTAAACTGAATTGGAAACCGACTTTAGTATTCTTGTTTTCAATTAATTTCAATTGTTCGGTATCACCGGAACCAAGACCTTCTTTGTTTGCCTTTTGACTATCGACAAAGGATTTACCGGCTTTTTGCCAAGAATCGCCAATCGGGCGAGCGACAATTTGGATGAATATTTCTTGTCCTGGAGGTAATTTGCTGATTGCTCCAGTAATACCGGCTAATGGATCGACATCGAAACTGGTGAATGTACGGATAGGTAAGTAAAAGTCTTTCACCTGCACCAGCTCTACTATCTCTATATGTCCCGGAGTTTTCACTAAACTGTCAGTATAATCGCGTACTTCACTAATCTGCGCTTCTGGATATTGAGCATAGATCTGATTTTCGAAGAATGTCTTATACTGGCGATTAATTACACAAAGAAAATGAATTCCGTAGGCGCCGGCGGCAATTTCCATACTGAAGTGATCTCCGGCTTTATCTTTGTTTAAACCGATTCCATGTAATGCAGAAAGAAGTTGTTCAGCTGCTAGGGGGCTCTTATCGTTATGTTTAGGAACGGCAATATTTAAAACAACCTTATTATCGATAATTTCGTTAGTCTTAGTTTTGAGATATTCCCGTCGCAGGCGTCCCCATGCAAAGAGGATTATTAAGATGAAGATTGTAATTATGACAAACAGCAACATATGGCCTTAAATAAGGTCATACCTTCCCCCTAAGGTAGGACTATTAATTGGTTATACTAATAGACAAGATATTATCGCCTACTTTGATCTGATCAACAACCTCTAATCCCTGCGTAACCTGTCCAAATACTGTATATTCACCATCTAAGAATTCCGCATCATCTAAGCAAATGTAAAATTGGCTGCCGCTGGACGCTTTAGTCGGATTGGCAGCATCGCCAAGTCTGGCCATGGCAACCGCTCCCCGTACATGTTTATGTCCATTGATTTCAGCGGGCACAGTGTAACCTGGGCCACCTGTACCATTTCCGGCCGGGTCACCACCTTGTACCACGAAACCTTCTTCACGACGGTGAAAAATTAAATTGTCATAGAATTTCTCATTGGCTAAGAAAATGAAGTTACTTACTGTCTGAGGCGCATCAGCACCGAATAGCTTGATTTCAATATCGCCTTTGTTTGTATGGATTGTAGCTTTAGCAGTTGCCAATTGTGCTTCCGGCAAAACGGCAGGAGCTTGCGTATATTTATCTATCTTAGTTTCGTCTGGATTGTACATTTGGGTTGTGGACTGTGTGCTCTGGCTCTGCGACTTTTTCTCATTTGTGACGCCTGATGTACAGGCGGTCAAAACGCTGAGAGCTAGAGCTATAAGTAAAATTCTGCGTTTCATAGTGTGTAAAAAAGTCTCACAAGCATAACATAATTCTGTGATTTTTGGTCAAAAAAGGTATAATCGTTTGCTTTCTAAAAGAATTAATATTGCTTATGAGATTCAAACAGTTCGCAGAATTATTAGAGAAAATTGAAACCACATCCGGTCGTAATGACATGACCGTAATCTTGGCCGACTTCTTACAGAAATTTGATCCCACGGAAATCAAAGCCGCCATGTATCTCATGCAGGGGCGTTTAGTACCGAATTATGTGCCGGTGGAATTTAATTTCTCTCAAAAATTAGCCTTGCGTTCCCTGGTGGACTTTCTGGCAGCTGGAGACGAGAAAAAAGTGAATGAATTATTCGCCAAGCTTGGGGATGTGGGTTTAGTTGCCGAAACGCTACGCAAGGAACATTCGGACGCTGATAAGAAGCTGAATATTGTGGAAGTCTATGAGCAATTAACAAAGATTGCCGAAGCTACCGGAAAAGGTTCGCAGGAAGCGAAAATGAGTGACTTTGCTAAGTTAATCTTGCAGCTCGATCCGCTGAGTGCACGCTATGTCTCGCGTGTGATCATCGGCAGTTTACGCCTTGGTCTAAGCGATAAAACTCTATTTGATGCCCTTTCGTGGGCCAAAACCGGCTCTAAAAAAATCCGCGATAACATTGAGCGCGCCTACGGCGCGCGAGCCGACATCGGTGAACTCGTCTCGATGATCATGACCACTGATGTCTTAGATTTGGAAGAAAAGTTAGCCACTGTCAAACTGCAGCCTGGCATTCCCTTAGCATCAAAGCTGGTTGAGCGCGAAAAGGATGCGATAGCAGTTTTTGAGCGCTTGGGAGCTTGTATTTTACAGCCGAAATTAGATGGCTTACGGACGCAAATTCACTTAACTAAAAACGGTGAAGTCGCTATTTTCAGTCGCAATATGGAAAGTCTGACTGACAGCTTCCCGGATATTGTGGCGGCGACGCAGAAGCTGGGCGTAGAATCGGCGATCATAGATTCGGAGGCGATTGGTTACGACTTTGAAAATGAAACTTATCTTCCTTTCCAGGAGACGATGCAGCGTCGCCGCAAATACGATATCGGCGAGATGGCGGAGTCGATTCCGGTGAAAGCGATGGCGTTCGATTTGATGTATTTGAATGGTGAAGACCTAACTCAGCAGCCTGTTGAGGATAGGTTAAAAAAGCTGCAAGAGGTTTTACACAAATCAAAACAGGAGGTGATTACTCAACTCGAGTCTTTTGAGGCTAAAGATGGCGCACAGTTGGAAGCATATTTTCAAGAGCAAATTGGTAAAGGTCTGGAAGGTGTGATCGCCAAGAAACTAGGTACTCCATATGAGCCTGGAACACGTAATTTTGATTGGATAAAATTGAAAGCCAATACCCAGGCACACATGGTAGATACAATTGATAGTGTGGTGCTGGGCTATTACACCGGTCGCGGTGTACGTGCCAAATTTGGTGTCGGTGCTCTCCTCGTCGGTGTTTACAACAAAGATGATGGTAAATTCTACTCTGTTGCTAAGGTGGGTACGGGTATGAAAGACGAAGATTGGGAAACGATAATGCGCGATTTGAAACCGTTGGAACTCCCTGCGCAGCCAGCCAAGAGTGTGGTGCAAAAAATGCTCTACCCTGATGTCTGGGTCGAACCGAAAATCGTCATGGAAATTGATGCTGACCAAATAACTCGCAGTCCTTCACATCCGGCAGCGTGGGATAAACCTGCTAGCTTTGAAACTGAGACTAAAGGTAAAGGCTTATCACTGCGTTTTCCGCGGATGAAAGTTTGGAACCGCGATAAAAATGCTGAACAGGCAACAAGCATTAGTGAGCTGATTCGCATGTTTGAATTACGCCGGCCGGGTTAATTAGAAGGCGGAAATCTTCTGGGATTGGGCGTTGGCCAGGTAGTTGATAAAGCCGATATCTAAAGGAGAAATAATTTGCAAACTCACATTCCCATTTTCATCACAAAGTATGCAGTTACCGTTATCGCGGTGAATGACTGCATAGCCTCTACTATCTAGCATAGCCGGGATACTGAGCGGGAAATATTCTTTCAATACTTCGTTGAACAAATTGTAAATCTGCCAAGAAGACATCTTTTGTAATTGTCCTGATGAATGTAAAGTAGCAATCGGACACCATTCATTATCAGCAGCCAATATGATTAATTCGAT
>Ga0075421_100005062_pt1 | contig 15916 bp, 10 predicted proteins | sample SoiMetdeltSBSDD5_FD_75292 | JGI IMG/M metagenome (GOLD analysis project Ga0075421, IMG submission 75292) | Bulk soil microbial communities from a Populus tree surrounding site in Tennessee, USA - Soil MetaG P. deltoides SBSDD5 | ecosystem: Environmental > Terrestrial > Soil > Tree plantation...
CCAGCTCGTCAAGGAAGTCGCCACCAAGACCAACGACGTCGCCGGTGACGGCACCACCACCGCCACGGTGCTGGCTCAGGCGTTGGTCCACGGCGGTCTCCGCAACGTCGCCGCCGGGGCCAGCCCCATGGGCCTCAAGCGCGGCATCGACAAGGCTGTCGCCGCCGCGGTCGAGTCCATCAAGGAGCAGTCGAAGGAGATCGACGACCGTTCCGAGATCGCCCAGGTCGCTGCCATCTCGGCCGCCGACCCGGCCATCGGCGAGGTCCTCGCCGACGCCATCGACAAGGTCGGCAAGGACGGCGTCGTCACGGTCGAGGAGTCGAACACGTTCGGCATGGACCTCGACTTCACCGAGGGCATGCAGTTCGACAAGGGCTACCTGTCCCCGTACTTCGTGACCGACGCCGACCGGCAGGAAGCCGTCATCGAGGACGCCTACATCCTCCTGAACCAGGGCAAGATCTCCTCGGTCCAGGACATGCTGCCGATCCTCGAGAAGGTCATGCAGTCGGGTCGCCCGCTGGTGATCGTCGCCGAGGACGTCGAGGGCGAGGCCCTCGCAACCCTGGTGGTCAACAAGATCCGCGGCACCTTCAACAGCGTCGCGGTGAAGGCCCCCGGCTTCGGTGACCGCCGCAAGGCGATGCTCGGCGACATGGCCGTGCTCACCGGCGGCCAGGTCATCGCCGAGGAAGTCGGGCTGAAGCTCGACAACATCACCCTCGACCTGCTCGGCAAGGCCAAGAAGGTCATCGTCACCAAGGACAACACCACCATCGTCGATGGCGGCGGTTCCGATGACGAGATCGCCGGCCGGATCGCCCAGATCAAGCGCGAGATCGACGACACCGACTCCGACTGGGATCGCGAGAAGCTGCAGGAGCGCTTGGCCAAGCTCTCCGGCGGCGTCGCCGTGGTCAAGGTCGGCGCGGCCACCGAGGTCGAGCTCAAGGAGAAGAAGCACCGCATCGAGGACGCCCTCTCGGCGACCCGGGCGGCCATCGAGGAGGGCATCGTCGCCGGTGGCGGCACCGCCCTGCTCCGCAGCCGTGCCGCGGTGGCCGGCGTCGTCGACTCGCTGGAAGGCGACGAGGCGACCGGTGCTCGCACGGTGTGGAACGCCCTGGAGGCCCCGGCCCGGCTGATCGCCGACAACGCCGGCCTCGAGGGTGCGGTCACGGTGCAGCAGGTCGAGCGGGAGACCGGCAACGTCGGCCTCAACGCCCAGACCGGCGAGTTCGAGGACCTGCTGAAGGCCGGCGTCATCGACCCGGCCAAGGTCACCCGGGCGGCGCTGCAGAACGCGGCGTCGATCGCCGGCCTCGTGCTCACCACCGAGGTCCTCGTGGCCGACAAGCCCGAGCCCCCGGCCCCCGCGGGCGCCCCTGGTGGCGACCCCATGGGCGGCATGGGTGGCATGGGCGGCATGATGTAGCTCACGCAGCTCTGCCGAGCCGGGACGACCCTCAGGGCGTCCCGGCTCGCTGCGTTTTCGGCGAGGAAATGGGTTCCGTCACGCCACTCTCGAGGAAATAGGTGCCGGCCCTCGCTCGGCGGGGGTGGTGGCGCCTAGCCGCCGGACAGCGCAGCGAGGTCGTCGTCGATCGAGGGCGTGGGGTCGTCGGCGGCGGCGAGCCAGCCTTCCGGCAGCACGACCTTGCGCTGCGGGCCGGAGGTCTTGCCCCGGGGCAGCGACTCGGTGCCCGGCATCTGGCGCAACGACGGGTCGAGGTCGTCGAGCCGGGCCTCCAGCTCGCGCACCGTCGGGGCGGTGACCAGGAGCCGCCGGGTCTCGCCGCCGACCGGGTAGCCCTGCAGGTACCAGGGGATGTGCTTGCGTAGGTCCCGTAGGGCGGTGAGGTCGCCCAGCCAGTCGGTCAGCAGTCCCAGGTGCCGTCGCAGTACCGCCACGACCTCTCCCAGCAGCGGCGGCGATGGCGCAACCCCGCCCGCCAGCACCAGGGCGATGTCCCGGAACAGCCACGGCCGCCCCAGGCAGCCCCGGCCCACGACGACCCCGTCGCAGCCGGTGGCGTCGAGCATCGCCCGCGCGTCGGCCGGGCGCCAGATGTCGCCGTTGCCCAGCACCGGGATCTCCGTGACGACCGACTTCAGCTCGGCGATAGCCGACCAGTCCGCCGCCCCCGAGTAGTGCTGCTGCGCGGTCCGGGCGTGCAGGGCCACGGCGGCGGCGCCCGAGTCCTCGGCGATCCGGCCGGCGTCCAGGAACGTCCGCAGGGTGTCGTCGACCCCGATCCGCATCTTCACGGTCACCGGCACCGCGCCGGCGGCGCCGACCGCAGCCTGCACGACCGAGGCGAACAGCGCCCGCCGTACCGGCAGCGCCGCCCCACCGCCCTTGCGAGTGACCTTGGCGACCGGGCAGCCGAAGTTGAGGTCGACGTGGTCGGCGCCCTCGCTGTCGACGAGGAACCGCACGGCCTCCCGCATCGCCACCGGGTCGGTGCCGTAGAGCTGGATCGACCGGACCGGCTCGTCATCGGCGAAGCGGGCCATGCACAGGGTCTTGTCGTTGCGTTCGGCGAGGCCCCGAGCCGTGATCATCTCGCTGACGTACAGCCCGGTGTCCTCCCCGAACGACCGGCACAGCCGCCGGAACGGGGCGTTGGTCACGCCGGCCATCGGGGCCAGGACCACCGGCGGCCACACCTCGAGCGGGCCGACCTTCAGCGCGGGGAGGGTCACGGCGCCGCCCACAGGTCGGTGATGGCGATGTCGAGCTTGCGGAGGAGCTGGCGCAGCAGCGGGAGCGAGAGGCCGAGCACGCCGCCCGGGTCGCCGGTGACGCCGTCGACGAACGGCGCCGAGTAGCCGTCGAGCGTGAAGGCGCCCGCCACCTGCAGCGCCTCGCCGGTGGCCAGGTAGGCCTCGAGCTCGGCGTCGCTGGGGTCGCCGTAGCGGACCTCGGTCTCGACGACGCCGGTGGCCTGCCGACCGGTGGTGGTGTCGACGACGCACTGCCCGGTCACCAGCGTGCCGCTGCGACCCCGCCAGACCCGCAGCCAGGCCCGGGCCTGGTCGACCGAGGCGGGCTTGCCCCGGCGGGCGTCATCGATCGAGAGCATCGAGTCGCACCCCACGACCAGGGCGTCGACGGCACCGAGCCGGTCGACCACGGCCTGCGCCTTGCAGACCGCCAGGGCCACCGCCGCGTCGCTGACCGGCAGGTGGTCGACGCCGTCCTCGGGCACGTCGCTGACGACGACCTCGGGATCGAAGCCCGCGGCCCGCAGCACGGACAGCCGGGCGGGGGACGCGGAGGCGAGGATCAGTCGGCGCGTGGGCACCTGTCCAGGCTAGAGGCCGCCTAGCCTGGCGGCCGTGGAGAAGCCGCCGCCGGATCCTCGCAAGCTGCTCGCCTACTGGATGGAATGGGAGCGCGGAGAGACGCCACCCGGGCGGGTGATGAGCAACCTCAAGACGGCGGGCCTGCGGGAAGTTCTGGAGCACCTGGGCGCCGATGCCGATGCCGGCGCCTGACGAACCTCGACGCGCGGGTGGGCCCCCGGGCCCCGAGGAGCCACCGACGACGGCCGCCGAGGTTGACGCCAGGCCCGCCGGGGCGCCCGGTGCCGACGAAGCCCACGGCGCGGGAGAGACCGGCGAGGTTGCCGAAGCGTTGACCGAGGGCGCCGGTGAGGCCGAGCGGGTGGTCGAATCGGTCGACGACGGGGCCACGGAAGCCGATCGGGAGGATGGGCGGCCGGACTGGCCGGCGGGCATCACGTCGGCGCGACGGGCGTTGCAGCTGGGGTTGCCCGGCTGGCCGAAGCCGGGGGACGAGCTGCCGCCTCCGCCGACGCCGGTGCCCCACGGACGCGGCGGTGCCCAACGCATCCCCCGGCCGTATACGGCCCAGCTCGGCGGTCCCGCCCCCTGGGCGGACGTCGACGCCGCCCGGCGCCGGCCGACGCTCGACGACGTCCGCAGCGTCCTCGCCGATGTCGGCCCGCCCCGGCGCTCCGAGCGGGAGGTCGGTCCCCTCGACCCCACCGAAGCCGGCCGCCCGGCCTCGGTGCTCGCCCCGCTCTACGACGAGGCGGGTCGGGCCGTCGTCATCCTCACCCGCCGCACCTGGGGCCTGTCGACCCACCAGGGCGAGGTCAGCTTCCCCGGCGGCCGCGTCGAGGCCGGCGAGACCGAGCGCGACGCCGCCCTGCGCGAGGCCAAGGAGGAGATCAGCCTCGACCCGTCGCTGGTCGAGGTCATCGGCGAGCTCGACCACCTCAACACGCTCTCCAGCCGGTCGTACATCGTCCCCTACGTGGGGGTCCTCGACGGCGGCCGACCCCAGCTGTCCCCCAACCTCGGCGAGGTCGAGGTCGTGCTGCACGTGCCCCTCGCCGAGCTCCTCGACCCGACGATCTTCCGCGAGGAGATCTGGCCGTTCCCGGGCGGCTACCAGCGGTCGATCTACTTCTTCGAGCTGGTCGGCGACACGGTCTGGGGCATGACCGCGGCACTGCTGCGCCAGCTGCTCGGCATGCTGACCGGCACCCTCGGCCGGGGCGACCTGGGCCATCCGTAACCCGGGGACCGAAGGGGGTAGGCATGCGCTTGCTGCTGGTGGCGAAGTCGGCCTACTCGGGCACCGGGCCGGACGGACGGCCGTACCCGGCGATCCTGAGCGGCATGACCGTCGGCTTCGTCCGAGGCCTGGTCCGCACCGCCCTCGCCCAGGGCCACCCGCTCACCTACGTGTTCCCGGCGTTCACCGGCCCGTCCGAGGTGACGTTCGTCGACGACAAGGACCCGCTGCCCGCCGAGGTCGTCGCCCGTCCGTTCTGGGACGGCCCGATCACGAAGTCGGCGGTGTCGGCTGCACCGGTCGAGTTCACCGCCGTCGTCGGGGACGTCTGCGCCGACCCGGCCACCCGGCCCGACGTGGCGGTCTTCGTCTACCCGTTCCCCCTGCTCAGCCTGGCGGCGCCGGTCCTGGCCGCGGCGGGCGTGCCGTGGGTCGCGACGTTCCGGGGCGGCGACGCCTACCGCTGGCTCGCCGAGCCCTCACCCGACACGTCGCCCAACCAGCGCCTCGTCTGGGCCGCCTACCGGGATGCCCTCCGCCGGGCCGCGTCGACCACCGCGGCGTCGCAGTGGCTGGCCGACGTCGCCCGCGCCGCGGGCGTGCAGGTCGACGCCATCATCGGCTCGCCCCCCGCCAGCGACGGCGTCCCGCCCGAGGTCACCGCCGACCGCTCCCGCTGGAAGGCCGAGTACCTGACCGACGGCTACGTCCCCCTGGGCGGCGAGGCCCTCCACGCGGATCGGCTGTGGATGCTCTGGGCCGGACGCCTGTCGAAGGACAAGCGCCCTGACCTGGCCCTCGAGGCCTTCGCCCAGGCCGCCACCGCCCGAGACGGCCGCTGGCAGCTGGTCATCGCCGGCGAGGGCGACCGGACACTGCTGCCAGGCGCATTGCCCCCCGGCGTAGGCCACGTCTTCGTCCCGCCTCGCAGCCTGCCCCGCATGCTCCGGGCCGCCGACGCCGCCCTGCACACCGCCGTGCCGGGCTCGTTCATCGACAGCCGGCCGTCGTCGGTGCTGGCGGCCAGCTCCTACGGCATCCCCTGCATCACCGTGCGGGCCGACGGCGTCGGCGGGACCGACGAGTGCGTCTCGCCCGAGGTCCTCCGCCAGGTCGGCGTCCCCGGCAGCAGCGAAGAAGCGCAGGTCGTCGCCGGCATCGCGGCCAACATCGACCGCCTCGCCGACGACGCGACCCGGGTCGGCCTCTCGGCCGACGTCGCCGCCTGGGCCGACGAGGTGGGCCTCTGGAGCCAGATGGACAGGTTCCTCGCGGTAACCGCGCGCTCGGTCGGCCTGAGGGTCTAAGTTCGCACCGCCCGGCATGGCGCCGGCAGCAGCGGGTCGGCGCGGGGACCGACGCTGCTTCGATGGGGAGTACGAGCACGAGCATGGGACGAATCCGGTTCACGCGCAGCGTGGCCACTGGCGGGCTTGCCGTCACGGCGGCAGCAATCGTCGCTCTGGCGGCGTGCAACGATCTCGGCGCAGCGCCGAAGACGTACACGATGCCGGGCGACGCGATCTTCTCCGGGGACATCGACGGCGACGGTGACCTCGACCTGATGACCGGCGGGGGCGACGGCTACGACTTCGCCCTCAACGACGGCAACGGCGACTTCACGCCGAGCTACGTGGACGGGCACAGCGACTTCAGCCACATGGTGCTGGCCGACGTCAACAGCGACACCCGCCAGGACATGATCAACCTGATCTACAGCGGCGGCGACCCCGAGAACGGGATCCCCGAGAGCTTCCACCTCGAGACGAAGCTGTCCAACGGCGACGGCACCTTCCAGGACCCGACCATGGTCGGCACCACGGGCCTGGTGCCCGACGACCACGGCTCGATCGCCATCACCGCCGCCAACGTGAACAGCGACGCCTGGCCCGACGTTGTCCTGTACAAGTCGGGGACCGGCGTCACCGCCTCCGTCGAGGTGTTCATGGGCTCCGGGGCCAACTCGTTCCTGCCGGCGGTGGTCACCCCCACCTCGACCAAGATCTTCCGGGCAGGGATGCTGGGCCACTCGGGCTTGGCCGTGGCCGACATGAACCGTGACGGCAAGAAGGACCTGGTGGTGGCCGGGTGGGGCGAGTGGCCGGGCGACGAGTTCAGCCGGGGCCAGATCGCCGTGCTCGACGGCAACGGGGCGGGCGGTTTCACCGCCACCCATTCGTACGCCACGCCCGCAGGCACCAGCAGCCGGGCCGTCGGGCCAGGCATCGGCGACTTCAACGAGGACGGCCGCCTCGACGTGGTGGCCGCTGACGTCTTCGACGTGGGGGGTGGCCCCGAGTCGCTGACCTTCTGGTTCGGTCAGGCGAGCGGCCTGCTGGGCTCGCCGGTGACTCGGGCCGCCAAGGGCGAGACCGACACCGACCTCGCCGTCGCCGACGTCAATGGCGACCACCACCTCGACGTGGTGACCGTCGCTCACCTGTCGAGCGACGACCTCAACGGCTCGGCATGGCTGATGGAAGGCGACGGTGCAGGCAACATCTCCAGCAGCATCCAGCTCGCCGCGCCGACCGGCTACAACGGCCAGCACGGCGGCATCGTGGTCCGGGACCTCAACGCCGACGGCAAGCCCGAGGTGGCCGTCTCCAACGGCATCGACAAGGCGACGGTGTTCCCGAACGCCTTGACGAGCTGACCTCCCGGGGAACGAGGAGCGACCCGACGGGGCCGGCTGGGCTTACCAGCTGGCCCCGTAGTTCGGGGCTTCCTTGGTGATGGTGATGTCGTGGGGGTGGGACTCGCGGAGGCCTGCACCGGTGATGCGCACGAACTGGCCTCGCTCCTGCAGGTCCTTGATGGTGGCCGCGCCGCAGTAGCCCATGGCGATCCGCAGACCGCCGACCAGCTGGTAGATGACGTTGGACACCGGGCCCTTGTAGGCGACCCGGCCCTCGATGCCTTCGGGCACCAGCTTGTCGGCGTCGACGACGTCACCCTGGAAGTAGCGGTCCTTCGAGTACGAGCGGCCCTTCATGGCGCCCATCGAGCCCATGCCTCGGTACTCCTTGAAGCGCTCGCCCTGGTGGAGCACCACGTCGCCCGGTGATTCGTCGACCCCGGCGAGGAGGCTGCCGAGCATCACCGTGTCGGCCCCGGCGGCGAGCGCCTTGGCCACGTCGCCCGAGTAGTGGATGCCGCCGTCGGCGATGACCGTGACGCCGTGGCGCTTGGCTGCCACCGAGCAGTCGTAGACCGCTGTGACCTGGGGCACCCCCACCCCGGCGACGACCCGGGTGGTGCAGATGGCTCCGGGCCCGATGCCGGCCTTCACGGCGTCGGCGCCGGCCCCGGCGAGCGCGTCGACCGCCTCGGTGGTGGCGACGTTGCCGGCGATGACCTCGATCTCGAAGGCGCCCTTGATCTGCTTCACCATGTCGACGACCCCGAGGCTGTGGCCGTGGGAGGTGTCGACGACCAGCACGTCGACGCCGGCGTCGACCAGGCGCTCGGACCGCTCGAGGGAGTCGGGCCCGACGCCGACAGCCGCGCCCACCCGGAGGCGGCCCTGGTCGTCCTGGGTGGCGTGGGGGTAGTCGGTGCGCTTCTTGATGTCCTTGACGGTGATCAGACCCTTGAGCAGCCCGTCCGCATCGACGATCGGCAGCTTCTCGATGCGGTGCTGCCACAGGATGTCCTTGGCCTGCTCCAGCGTGGTGCCGAGCGGGGCGGTGACCAGCGGTGGCCGGCGCATGACGTTGGCGATGGGCTGGTGGACGTCGTCGATGAAGCGCAGGTCACGGTTGGTGAGCAGGCCCACCAGGCGGCCGTCGTGGTCGGTGATCGGCACGCCGGAGATGTGGTAGCGCTCCATGATCTCGAGCGCGTTGGTGACAAGCGCATCGGCCGGCAGCGTGACCGGCTCGACGATCATCCCCGACTGGCTGCGCTTGACCTTGTCGACCTCGGCGACCTGGTCGACGATCGACAGGTTGCGGTGGACGATGCCGAGGCCGCCCGCGCGGGCCAGGGCGATGGCGAGGGGCGCCTCCGTGACCGTGTCCATGGCCGCCGACACGATGGGGATGGCCAGCTCGATGCCGGGGGTGAGCTGGGAGCTGGTGCTGACCTCGGACGGCAGGACCGAGGACTCGGCCGGGACCAGGAGGACGTCGTCGAACGTCAGGCCTTCTTTGGCGAACTTGGGGGGCAGGCTCTCGCCGTGCGCGGACTCGGGAAAAGGACCACCAGATGAATGATCTGGACCGGAAGGGGCTGCCATGAAGGGATTCTAGTGACGGCGATCCGGCCTCCCGAGGCAATCGGGGCGACATCTGGGCCACATCGCGTGACCGTTTACACTGGTTGTTTCCCCTCGCGGACGTTCCCTCGCGGAAAAGGTGGTGGCCCGGAATGGCCGAGGTCGAGATCGGAATGGGCAAGACGGCTCGCCGGGCGTACTCGCTCGCCGAGGTCGCCATCGTGCCCAGCCGCCGCACCCGCGACGCTTCCGACGTCGACGTCTCGTGGGAGATCGACGCCTACCGCTTCGAGCTGCCGATCCTCGCCTCGCCCTGCGACAGCGTCACCTCGCCGGCCACCGTCATCCAGCTGGGCAACCTCGGCGCCGGGGCGGTCCTCCACCTGGAGGGCCTGTGGACCCGTTACGAGGACCCCGGTCCGCTCCTCGACGAGATCGCCGCGCTGCCCGGCTCCACCGCTACCCGGCGCATGCAGGAGATCTACGCCGAGCCGATCAAGCACGACCTGATCACCCAGCGCATCAACGAGATCAGGGACGCGGGTGGGACCTGCGCCGTCGCCGTCACGCCCCACCGCACCGTCGAGCTGGCCGAGGCCGTGCTGCGGGCGGAACCCGACCTCCTGGTCATCCAGGCCACGGTCGTGTCGGCCGAGCACGTGTCCCGCACCACCGACGCCCTCAACCTCAAGGACTTCATCCGCCACTACGAGATCCCAGTGATCGTGGGTGGCTGCACCTCGTACCAGTCGGCGCTGCACCTCATGCGCACCGGCGCCGCCGGGGTGCTGGTCGGCACGGGTTCGGGCATGGCGTCGACCATCCGTGACGTGCTGGGCGCGGGCATGCCGCTGGCCACCGCGCTGGCGGACGCCAGGGCCGCCCGCATGCGGCACCTGGACGAGACCGGCGTGTATGTGCACGTCATCGCCGACGGCGGCATGACCACGGGCGGTGACATCGCCAAGGCCGTCGTCTGCGGCGCCGATGCGGTCATGATCGGCACACCGCTGGCTGCCGCCCAGGAGGCGCCGGGCAAGGGCTGGCACTGGGGCATGGGCGCGGTGCACCCGACGCTGCCGCGGGGCGCAAGGGTCCCAGTCGAACCCCGGGGCACGTTCGAGGAGATCCTCGTCGGCCCCTCCCACGACCCTGACGGAGGGCTCAACTTGATCGGTGCGCTGCGGCGGGCCATGGCCATGTGTGGCTACGAGAGGCTGAAGGAACTGCAGAAGGCCGATCTGGCCGTCACCGGCCGGGGTTCCGGGCGATGAGCGAGGCGTCCTCCTCCGGCGGCGGCGAGTTCCCGACCTGCCTCGTCGTCGACTTCGGGGCCCAGTACGCCCAGCTGATCGCCCGCCGGGTGCGGGAGGCGAACGTCTACTCCGAGCTGGTCCCGGCGTCGATCACCGCGGCCGAGGTCGAGGCCCGTCGCCCGGCGGCGTTGATCCTGTCGGGCGGACCGAAGTCGGTGCACGTCGACGGCGCCCCCCGCCTCGATCCCGAGATCTACGAGCTCGGGGTCCCGACGCTCGGCATCTGCTACGGCGCCCAGCTGCTGGCCCAGCAGCTCGGCGGCAACGTCGCTCGGGGCGGGCGAGGCGAGTACGGCCGTACGACGATACGGGTGGGCGACACGACCGAGCTGCTCGTCGACCAGCCCCACGAGCAGATCGTGTGGATGAGCCACTTCGACGCCATCACCGAGGCGCCTCCCGGCTTCACCGCCACGGCGTCGACCGCCGACGTGCCCGTCGCCGCTCTGGAGGCACCGGACCGGCGCATGTGGGGGGTGCAGTACCACCCCGAGGTGTCGCACACGCCGTTCGGGCAGCAGGTCATCCGGCGGTTCCTGCACGACCTCGCCGGCATCCCGTCGGACTGGACGATGAGCTCGATCATCGAGCAGCAGGTCGCCGCGGTGCGGGCCCAGGTGGGCGCCGGGCGCGTCATCTGCGCGCTGTCGGGCGGGGTCGACTCCGCCGTGGCCGCCGCGCTGGTGCACAAGGCCGTCGGGCCCCAGCTGACCTGCGTCTTCGTCGACACGGGGCTGCTGCGCAAGGACGAGGCCGTGCAGGTGGTCGACACGTTCCAGCGGCACCAGCAGATCGAGCTCATCCACGTGCGGGCCGCCGACCGCTACTTCGAGCGGCTCGCCGGGGTCACCGATCCCGAGGACAAGCGCAAGATCGTGGGCGAGCTGTTCATCCGCATCTTCGAGGAGCACGCCGGCGGCCTCGAGGACGCCCGCTACCTGGTGCAGGGGACGCTGTACCCCGACGTCATCGAGTCGGGCGGGCGGGACGGCGCGGCCACCATCAAGTCGCACCACAACGTCGGCGGCCTGCCCGAGGACATGACGATGGAGCTGGTCGAACCGCTGCGCAACCTGTTCAAGGACGAGGTGCGGGCGGTCGGGTCGGAGCTCGGCCTGCCGGACGAGATCGTGTGGCGCCAGCCCTTCCCCGGCCCCGGGCTGGCGGTGCGGATCATCGGCGAGGTCACGCCGTCGAAGGTGGCGATGCTGCAGGAGGCCGACGCCATCGTGCGGGAGGAGCTGCGCGAGGCCGGGCTGGAGCGGGAGATCTGGCAGTCGTTCGCGGTGCTGCCCGACATCCGCTCGGTCGGGGTGATGGGCGACGAGCGCACCTACGCCCACCCGATCATCATCCGGGCGGTGACGTCCGAGGATGCGATGACCGCCGACTGGGCCCGCATCCCGTACGAGGTGCTCGACACGATCTCGAACCGGATCATCGGCGAGGTCGACGGCATCAACCGGGTCGCGTACGACATCACATCGAAGCCGCCGGGCACCATCGAGTGGGAATGAGCCGAAAGGGCAAATAAAACCCGCTCGTTCGCTGTTCGCCCCCACGGAGCGTGTTAGACAAGCCACCGTCAGATATCGGGTGCTTCCCGGGCGCAGCTCCCGGGAGCAGGACGGCGGAGTGTGAGTCGTTGTCTCTCAAGCGTTGTGTTGTTGTCGTTGGCGCGCTCGGGTGCGTGGGTGGGTTGTCGTTGGCGCTCGCGTTGCCAACTCCCGGCCTGGCGGACCCGGTGGAGGTTCCGCCGACGCCAACCCCGGCGCTTGCGACCGAGGCGTCGCCGTCCTGCGGTGAGGTGTGCTCCGACCTACCGGTCGACCCATCGGCCACCGCGGGGGCGTCGGCCGAGCTGTGCTCGGGCGACTGCGTTGCGTGGATGCAGGGGTTCCTGACCTGGTTCGGCGTGCCGGGGTGTGGCCAGCCGGAGTGCGCGCCGGCGCCGTGCGAGTGCGTGCCCCCTCCGGAGTGCGAGTGCGAGGTGCCGCCGGAGTGCTGCGTCCCGCCGACGACAGCGCCTCCGACGACCACGCCGCCGTCGACCGTGCCGCCCACGACCGTGCTGCCATCGACGGTGCCGTCCTCCGTCCCGCCGGGTGGGCTGGTACCGCCGCCCCCGCCGGCCACGCCGTTGGAGGAGTCGCCTCCGGTGGTCGGGTAGCGCTGACCAAGGCGCAGCCTTCGGGTGAGAACTAAATTTCTCCGACATGCCGTTGGGGGACTACAGCGAGGGCAGCTTCACGCACGAGGGCAAGACCCGGCGGGTCTTCCGGCGGGGTGAGGGGCCGGCGGTCATCGTCATGGCCGAGATCCCGGGGATCACGCCCAAGGTCGTCGAGTTCGCCGACCGGGTGGTCGACATCGGGTGCACGGCCGTGCTGCCTCACCTGTTCGGAGTGCCGGGCAAGGAGATCACGGTCCTGAACAGCCTCGGCGTGGTCGCCTCGGGCTGCGTGTCGCGGGAGTTCGCGACGTGGGTGACCGGGCGCACCTCGCCGGTGGCCGGCTGGCTACGGGCGCTCGGGCAGCACGAGCACGAACGCTGCGGCGGTCCCGGGATCGGCGCGGTGGGGATGTGCTTCACCGGTGGGTTCGCGCTGGCGATGATGGTCGACGACCGGATGCTGGCTCCGGTGCTCAGCCAACCGTCGCTGCCGTTCCCGCTGTCGAAGCGGCATCGTCGTGACCTGGGCATCAGCGAGGCCGACCTCGCCCGGGTGAAGGAGCGGGCCGGGGCCGGTGTCGAGGTGCTCGGACTGCGGTTCACCTGCGATCGGATGGCGCCGGGCGACCGGTTCGAGCGGCTGCGGGAGGAACTGGGCGATGCCTTCGTGGGCGTGGAGATCGACTCGTCGCCCGGCAACGAGCACGGTTTCCGGAAGATGGCGCACTCGGTGCTGACCGAGGACCTGGTCGACGAACCGGGCAACCCCACCCGCGACGCCCTCGACCAAGTGCTCGACCTGTTCCGCTCCCGCCTCCTGGTCGACCAGCCCAGCTGAGCGGCGTCCAGCGAGGGGCTGGCGTCAGGCGAGGGGGCGGCCGAAGGGCTTCTCGCTGGTCCAGGTGGCGAGGAACTCCTCCGCTTTGAGGGCCGCGGCGAGCCAGAGGCCGGTGCCCTGGTCGGCGTGGGCGATGACGGCGTCGCGGACTCGCTGCACGGGATCGCCCCCGTCGGGGTCGTCTGCGGCCAGCAGGGGAGCGGCGGTCGAGAGGAAGTCGGGCACGACCACGGTGCCGACCTTGCCGAGGACAGCGAGGGCCCGGGCGGTGACCGGCACCGGCGACAGCGGGACGACCAGCTTGGCCCGCACGCCGTCGGCGGTGGCATGGTCGAGGACGCCGGCCTTGCCCGTCACGAAGAGGACGTCGCAGTCGGCGTCGAAGCGGGCGTCGACCACGGTGGCGTCGGCCTCCCGCAGCGCCGTGGCGGCGGCCTCGGCGACCGGTCCGCTGCCGACGACCGCGGCGGTGCGCCAGTCGAGCGGCCCGCCGACCTTGGCGGCGGCGACGGCCCCAGCGGCGAGGAGCGCAGCATCGGGATCGACCCAGCCGTGGCCGGCCAGAGGAGCGAGGTCGCCGGCGCCGACGCCCAGGCCGGGGGCGAGGCGGAGCCGGCCGCTCTCGGCGAGGGGCGCAACCTCGGCGACGAAGGCCGCGACGGCGGTGTCGTGGTCGTCGGGCTTGGCGTTGACGGCGGCCGAGGCGCCGGCGGCGTCGGCGATGCCGAACGAGGCGTAGGTGTAGGTCACGGTCCGGGCCAGCAGGGCGGCTCCGTCCTGGAGCACCTTCGGGGCCAGCCGGACGATCCCCGACGAGCGGGTCGCCGTGTCGATGTCCCAGACGATGAAGCCGTCGGTCGTCTCGAGCCGCTGCACGTTCACCGCCGGATTCTCACCCAGAAGACAAGACCATGCCCAACCGTTGGCCTCAGCCTTGTCTGTCACAACCCTTGCCAACCGCCCCGACCCCCACCCCTCGATGGCGACAGTCAAGGGAACCCCGCCCTTGACTGTCACACCCTGGTCCTACGATGGGTCGTGTCATGAGCCCCTCCGACTCCCCCAGCCTCCTGGACGGGTTGAACCCGACCCAACGTGATGCCGTCGAGCACGGCGAGGGCCCCCTGCTCGTCGTCGCCGGTGCGGGCTCGGGCAAGACGCGGGTGCTCACCCACCGCATCGCCCACCTCATCCGGGACCGGGGGATCAGCCCCTTCGAGATCCTCGCGATCACCTTCACCAACAAGGCCGCCGACGAGATGAAGTCCCGGGTGGCCAAGTTGGTCGGGCCGGTGGCCCAGAAGATGTGGGTGTCGACGTTCCACTCGGCGTGCGTCCGGATCCTGCGGCGGGACGCCGACCTCATCGGCTTCCCGAAGCAGTTCACGATCTACGACCAGGCCGACGCCACCCGGCTGGTCGGCTACGTCATCCGTGACCTGAGCCTCGACACGAAGCGGTTCCCGCCCCGGTCGATCCACCACGCCATCAGCGCGGCCAAGAACGACGCCATCGACCCCGAGACCTACGCCGCCAACGCCCAGAGCATCTTCGAGCGGAAGATCGGCGACGTGTTCCGGGAGTACCAGGACCGCCTGTTCCGGGCGGGGGCCATGGACTTCGACGACCTCCTCGGCCAGGCGCTGCGGCTCCTCCGGGAGCAGGAGGTGGTCCTCCAGCACTACCGCCAGCGCTTCCGCTACGTCCTCGTCGACGAGTACCAGGACACCAACAAGGTCCAGAACGACCTCGTCCTTCTCCTCACCGCCGAACACCGCAACGTCTGCGTGGTCGGCGACCAGGACCAGAGCATCTATGCCTTCCGGGGCGCAGACATGCGGAACATCGTGGACTTCGAGGACACGTTTCCGGATACGACGGTGGTGCTGCTGGAGCAGAACTATCGGTCGACGCAGACCATCCTCGACGCGGCGAACGCGGTCATCGCCAACAACATGTCCCGCAAGCCCAAGGACCTGTGGACCGAGGTGGGTGGGGGCGATCCGATCGTCCGCTACCGGGCCGACGACGAGGTCGACGAGGCCCAGTGGATCTCCCGGGAGATCGCCCGGCTGCACGACGAGACCGAGCTGAGCTGGGGCGACATCGCCGTCTTCTACCGGACCAACGCCCAGAGCCGGGTGTTGGAAGAGCACCTCATGCGGGTCGGCATCCCCTACAAGGTCATCGGCGGCACCCGCTTCTACGACCGGCGGGAGATCAAGGACGCCATCGCCTACCTGCGGGCGATCATCAACCCGTCCGACGAGGTGTCGGTCAAGCGGATCCTCAACGAGCCCAAGCGGGGCATCGGCGCCACGTCGGTGGGGCGGCTCGACGCCTGGGCCACCGCCCACCACGTCTCGTTCATGGAGGCCCTGCGCCGGGCGGACGCCGCCGGCGTGTCGGGCAAGGCGTTGCGGGGCATCGAGACGTTCCTGACGGTCATCGACGACGTCGCCGATATGGCCGAGGGCAACCCCGGCGCGCTGCTCGAAGCCCTGCTCGAGCGGTCGGGCTACAGCGACGCGCTCGACGCCGAGCGCACCATCGAGTCGGAGGGCCGGCTCGAGAACCTGGCCGAGCTGGTCGGCGCGGCCAGCGACTTCGAGACGGTCGACGAGTTCCTGGAGCAGATCAGCCTGGTCAGCGACCAGGACCAGCTGGACGACGACCCGTCCAACGTCGTCCTCATGACCCTGCACGCCGCCAAGGGCCTCGAGTTCCCGGCCGTGTTCCTCATCGGCCTGGAGGACGGCGTGTTCCCCCACCTGCGCTCGCTCACCGAGCCCGACCAGCTGGAGGAGGAGCGCCGCCT
>Ga0075421_100005064_pt1 | contig 15910 bp, 14 predicted proteins | sample SoiMetdeltSBSDD5_FD_75292 | JGI IMG/M metagenome (GOLD analysis project Ga0075421, IMG submission 75292) | Bulk soil microbial communities from a Populus tree surrounding site in Tennessee, USA - Soil MetaG P. deltoides SBSDD5 | ecosystem: Environmental > Terrestrial > Soil > Tree plantation...
GAGAGGAACTGCTGCGTCGCGCCCCCGGCGAACTGCAGCGCCGGCGCCTCGAAGCTGCGCCGGATCCCCTCGACGCCGAGCAGCGGCAGGGGGGTCGTGCGCGGCTGGCCGTCCACCAGCACCGTGACGCCGGGGACGTTGCTCAGCAGGTTCACCGTCGCCGTCCGCGGGTGGATGTCGCGGAAGACGCTGTGCGACAGGCCGGCGGAGTCCCGGACGGTCAGGTGGACGCGGTACCAGACGTTGGCGCTGGTCTCGCCCGACGTGGGGATGACGAACGAACCGCTCGTGACGCCGGACGTCGAGGGGAAGAACGGGTGGCTGTGGGCGTCGTGGTGCAGGTCCACGCGCCAGGTGAAGGCGCTGGCGGGCAGGGGTCCGTCCTCGACGTCGGTGGCGGAGCCGGCGAACTGGATCGTCTGCCCGCCGCCATAAGTCGTCCCCGCCGCCGGCGACGTGATCGTCGCGACCGGCAGGTTGTCAGTGGTGACGTGCAGGACCGCCTCGTTGCTCGTCGCGGTCCCGTAGGGGCTGCTCACCACCACGCGAAACCGCGCCCCCTCGTCCGACGCCGTGGTCGTCGGGAGCATGTACGACGACGACGTCGCGCCCGGAACGTCGACCCCGTTCCGCTGCCACTGAAAGCTCAGTGGCGGCGAACCGCTGGCGGTGACGGTGAACGTGGCGGGCGAGCCGATCGTGACCAGCGTGTCCTGCGGGTGCTCGTTCACCTGCGGGGGCTGGTTCTGCGTGTACCGCACCCGGAACAGCCCGCCCGTGTTCGGCAGCCCGCCGGTCGGCTGGCCGCGCGTCAGCACCCAAAGGCTCCCGTCCGGCGTCAGCGTCAGCGCGACCGGGAACGGGAAGGCCGTGCCGAACGGGGAGACGGCGCGGGTCGCCGGGTCGATGGTGCGGACCCACCCGCTCCCGAAGTCGCCGAAGAAGTACTTGCCGTGGTACTGCGCGGGAAAGTTCGGCGCGACGCCGTCGTAGAACGCGCCCCCGACCACGCACACGCCGTCGCTGTGGGGGTAGGTGTAGATCGGGTTGGTGTAGTTGGGGAACTGCGACGGGTTGAACGCCCCCTCGGTCGCGGGCCAGCCAAAGTTCCTGCCGGCCGCCCCCTCGTTCACCTCTTCCCACGAGCCCTCCCCGACGTCGTTGATGTAGAACCGTCCCGTGCCCGGCTGGAAGGCGCTGGTGAAGGGGTTGCGCAGGCCGTAGGCCCAGATGGCCCGGTTGACGCCCGTCGTCTGCGCGTAGAACGGGTTGTCGGTCGGGATCGTGCCGTCCTTGTTGATGCGCAGGATCTTTCCCGTCGGTGCGTCCAACGATTGCGCGGTCTGGCGCTGCTGGTAGTCGCCGACCGACACGTACAGCTTCCCGTCGGGGCCGAAGTGCAACGCCCCGCCCATGTGCCAGATGGCGCTGCCGACGTCGGGCAGCTCGAACAGCACCGTCTCGCTCCCCGGCACCGCGACGTCGCCGTTGGCGACAAAGCGGCTGACCACGTTGTGGCTCACCAGCGGGGCCGGGTCGTCCTTCGTGTAGTAGACGTAGACGTACTGGTTGGTGGCGAAGTCGGGGTCGAAGGTGATCCCCAGCAGCCCGCGCTCGCCGGCCGAGTCCTCGTTCACCGTCGCGAACGGCGTGGGGAGCATCGCCCCGTCCTTCACGACCCGGACCGTGCCGTTCTGGAGCGTGACGAACAGCCGCCCGTCCGGCGCCGCCGCCATCGCGCTGGGGCTGCTCAACCCGCTGGCGACCTGCGACTGGGCGAACCCCGCCGGCACGGCCATCAGCCGCCGCGGCTCCAACTCTTCCGAACAGGCCAAAGGGACGCTGTGGACACTGTACCGGCGCGGCGGTCGCATACGGCCTCCGATGTCAGTCGCTGAAGACGAGAATGCGGACGGTAGTGTAATCTCTATTCAGTTCCGGTGTGTTAAGAACCGGTGAGAACCGCCGTTCCAGGAGAACTTGTGCCGCCGAAACCGCAGCCCTCGAACCCGTCGCAACCCCCTGATTCGCACCCGCGTCCCTTCATCCTCCACGAAGCCAACTACCAGCAGCTCCGCGCCCACCGGCCGAACGTCGCCGTGCTCCCCTGGGGCGCGACGGAGGCGCACAACTACCACCTGCCCCACGGCACCGACACGATCGAGGCGACGACGCTGGCCGAGCACGCGGCCGCGGCGGCCGACACGCGCGGCGCAAAGGTCGTCGTCCTGCCCGCAATCCCCTTCGGCAACAACGCCCAGCAGCTCGACCAGGTGGCGACGATCAGCCTCTCCACCGCCACCGCCGCCGCGATCCTCGCCGACGTCGCCCACTCCCTCACCACGCAGGGCATCGACCGCCTCGTGCTGCTCAACGCGCACGGCGGCAACGAGTTCAAGCCGATCGTCCGCGACGTGCAGGCGCGGTTCGGCATGCTGATCGCCGTCATCAACTTCTGGCAGCTCGCCCCCGACGCCGCGCGGCAAACCTTCGACGACCCCGGCGACCACGCCGGCGAGCTGGAGACCAGCTTCCTCCTGCACGTCCGCCCGCAGTGGGTCCGCCTGGAGCAGGCCGGCGAGGGCAAGACCGTCCCCTTCAAACTCCAGTCCCTCAAGCGCCCCGGCGTCTGGACCCCCCGCCCCTGGTCCGCCACCCACCCCGACACCGGCTGCGGCAACCCCTCCAAGGCCACGGCGGAAAAGGGCAAACGCTATTTCGAATCCATCAGCCGCGAACTGGCCGACGTGCTCGTCGAACTCTCCGCCGCGAAGAAGGGGGAGTCGCCGTACCTATGACGACCGCTCAGAAATAGTGTCGCGTCAAGTTGAGGAATGTCCGCGCCACGGCGATAGTGTCGGGGATTCGGACGGTTGGGAAAGGGAGCAGGGTTTCATGCGGCGACCCCTCGTTTCTCGTCGGACATTCTGTGGCGCGGCGGCCGGCATTGCACTGGCTGGAACGGGAGTGAGAGTAGGAGCAGGATTAGGGTCAGCAGCGGGAGCGGGAGCAGGAAGGGCCACCGCATACATCGATGTTCACACGCACCTCGGCCAGACGTGGAACCACACGAAGGAGCTGACGGCCGACGGGCTGCTGGAGTGGATGGACGCCAACGGCGTCGAGCGGGCGGTGGTGATGCCGGTGGTGTCGCCGGAGGCGGCGACGTTCATCTCCACGAGCGACGCAGTCCTCGAAAAGACGAAGCCCCACCGCGACCGGCTCATCCCCTTCTGCTGCATCGACCCCCGCACCAGCTACTCCGGCGGCCGCCACGGACTGAAACACATCCTCAACTCCTACGCCGAGCGCGGCGCAAAAGGCTTCGGCGAGCACAAGGTGGGGTTGCCGATTGACGACCGGCGGAGCATGGAGGTGTACGGCGTCTGCGGCGAGCTGGGACTGCCCATCCTGTTCCACCTCGACGAGCAGCGCAACACCGACGAGCCCGGGCTGCCGGGGTTGGAGCGCGCGCTCAAGGCGCACCCCAAGACGGTCTTCATCGGCCACGGGCCGGGCTGGTGGGCGTCGATCTCCGGCGACGTGACGGCGGACGAACTCGGCGGGTACCCGAAGAAGCCCGTCGCGCCGGGCGGCGCCATGGACAGGTTGATGGAGCAGTACCCGAATCTGTACGGCGACCTATCCGCCGGCAGCGGCGCGGGGGCGCTGGCGCGGGATGCGAAGTTCGGCCGCCAGTTCCTGATCCGCCGGGCGGACAAGCTCCTGTTCGGCACCGACTACCTGGCGCCGGGACAAGAGGTGCCGCAGTTCGAGCTGATGAAGCAGATGGACTTGCCACCGGAGGTGCACGCGAAGGTCGCGCGGGAAAACGCGATCCGCCTGCTGCGGCTCTGACAGCGTCCGCACGCGCCCTACCCTCTTTGTTGTTCCGGTGCCAACCAAGCGACGCATTCGAATTATTCAAACGGCGCGGCTAAGATGCACGCCAACAGATCGGGCATCCACGCGGAAACGAAAGCTGGATTACAGAGGCCATGCCCGGGCAGATGTGCCGTCCGTGGGCAGTCTCCGTCAAATCGCAGTAGACGTCGGGGCGGCGAGTCATGGAGAAACGAGCAATGGCCAGGGCGGCGAGTCGGACAGCGGGCATTCTGAAAAAGCACGAAAGAGACCTCCTGACGGAGTGGGTTGCCGACCTGAGGGAGGGCGGGTCGGGGAGTGACGGTCGCATTTCAGAGAGGGAGCTGTTCGAGCAGGCGGGCAAGTTCCTGACCCTCGTGCAGAACGCGGCGCAGACCGCCGGCATCCACGACACCGAAGCGCCGCAGTGGGAGCCCGTGCGGGACTACCTCGACGAGATCTCCCGCAGCCGTGTGCAGCAGGGGTTTGGTTCCGAGCAGACGGCGCGGTTCATCTTCTCCCTGAAGAAGCCGCTGTTCGCCCGGCTCCGGAGCGAACTCGGGCAGGACGCCTCGGCGCTGGCGGACGAGACCTGGGCCGCCACCGAGTTGCTCGACCGGCTCGGGATGCACACGGTCAAGGCCTTCCAGAAGACGCGCGAGGACGTCATCAGCCGCCAGCAGCAGGAGATGCTGGAGCTGTCGACGCCCGTCGTCAAGCTGTGGGACGGCGTGCTGGCGCTGCCCATGATCGGCACCCTCGACAGCGCCCGGACGCAGATCGTGATGGAGTCGCTGCTCCAGCGGATCGTCGAGACCGGCTCGGAGATCGCCATCATCGACATCACCGGCGTGCCGACGGTGGACACGCTGGTCGCCCAGCACCTGCTCAAGACCGTCACCGCCATCCGGCTGATGGGCGCCGACTGCATCATCAGCGGCGTGCGCCCGCAGATCGCCCAGACGATCGTGCACCTCGGCGTGGACCTCCAGGGCGTGACCACCAAGGCGTCCCTCGCCGACGCGCTGTCGCTGGCGCTGAAGCGGTCGGGCTACACCGTGTCAAAGACCAAGGCCTGACCCCGGCGGGAGCACCATGGACCGGATCCCCATCCTTCGAATGGGCGAGTTCCTTCTCGTCACTATCCAGGTCGACATGCACGACCGGCTGGCGGTGACGCTCCAGGACGACCTCACCTCCATGATCGAGCGCACCGGCGCGCGGGGCGTCCTCATCGACATCTCGGCGCTGGAGATGGTCGACTCGTTCATCGGCCGGATGATCGCCAACATCTCCGGCATGTCCCGAATCCTCGACGCGCGGACCGTGCTCGTGGGCATGCGGCCGGCGGTGGCGATCACGCTCGTGGAGCTGGGGCTGTCCCTTGCCGGCGTGGAGACGGCACTGGACGTCGAGCGGGGGATGAACCGGCTGCGCGCCGCGATGGCCGGGAACGGGGAGGTCGCGGATGGCGGTACTCAGGAGTGACGTGCTGCCCCTGCGCACGGAGCAGGACGTCGTGCTCGCCCGACAGGCCGTCCGGAAGATGACGCAGGAGCTCGGCTTCAGCCTCGTCGACCAGACCAAGATGGTCACCGCCGCCAGCGAGCTGGCGCGGAACACGGTTATTTACGGGGGCGGCGGGGAGCTGAGGTGGGAGATGGTGCTCGACGGTGCCCGCAAGGGGCTGCGCCTAACGTTCGAGGACAAGGGGCCTGGCATCCCCGACCTGGGGCTGGCGATGAAGGACGGGTGGACCAGCGGGAACGGCCTGGGGATGGGCCTGTCCGGCGCGAAGCGCCTCGTCAACGAGTTCGACATCCACAGCGAGGTCGGCAAGGGGACGCGCGTCACGATCGCCCGCTGGAAGTAGTGTGACAGAATTCGGCGCCGCGGCGCCCGGAGCAGTGCCCGAATGTCGCGATGCCAGACCGTCGTCCCGGTGACCGAGAGCAGCCAGGTCGGTGAGGCGCGTCGTGCCGCGGTGCAACTGGCGGAGCGGGCCGGGCTCGGCGAGGCGGACCGGGGGAAGGTGGCCATCGTCGCGACCGAGTTGGCCAACAACCTCGTGCGGCACGCGCGGGGCGGCGAGATGCTGCTCAAAGCCGTTGGCGGGGGCGTCGAGGTGGTATCGGTGGACCGGGGCCCCGGGATGGCCGACGTGGCCGCCTGCCTGCGCGACGGCTTCTCCACCGGGGGGACGCCGGGGACGGGCCTGGGCGCCGTGCGGCGGCTGTCGACGGCGTTTGACGTCCACTCCGTTCAGCCAAGCGGCACCGTCGTGCTGTCGCGGGTCGCGGCTGCATCGCCAGCGGCGCCGGCGCGGCTGAAGTTCGATTGGTCGGTCGTGTGCGTGCCGGTGCGTGGGGAGACCGCCTGCGGCGACACCTGGCGGGTCGCGACATCGGAGGACGGGGACGGGAAGTTGTCCCTCATGCTGGCCGACGGCCTGGGCCACGGCCCGCTGGCGTCGGACGCCGCCGAGGCCGCGGGCGCCGCGTTCGACGCCGAACCTTTCGCCGCGCCGCGCGCCGTCATCGAAACCGCACACGGCCGGATGCACGGGACCCGCGGCGGGGCCGTCGCCGTGGCACGCGTCGACGGCGGCGCGCTCCGCTACGCCGGCGTCGGCAACATCTCCGGCTCCGTCGTGACCCCGTCCGGGTCGCAGGGGCTGGTCTCGCACAACGGGACCGCCGGGGTGCAGGTGCGAAAGGTGCAGGAATTCGATTATGCTTTCCCGCCGGACGGCATGCTCGTGATGCACTCGGACGGGCTCCAGACCCGCTGGTCGCTCGACGGGTACCCGGGGCTGGCCCTCCGCCGGCCGGCGGTCGTCGCCGCCCTGCTCTACCGGGACTTCTCGCGCGGCCGGGACGACCTGACGGTCGCGGTGGTGCGGCCGGTTCGGGACTAGCGTGGGAACACGCGTGGCACCCATGACCGACGTTCAACAAAGGCACTCCGAAGCGCAGCAGATCCGCGACGAGCGTGACCGGCTCCTCGCGGAGGTCGGGCGCCTCTCGGCCGAGGTCGAATTGTTGAACGCGGAGCTGGCCGAGACGAACAAGGGCGTCGTCGTGCTCTACGCCGAGCTGGACGACAAGGCGGAGCAGCTCAGGCAGGCGTCGGAACTCAAGAGCCGCTTCCTGTCCTACATGAGCCACGAGTTCCGCGTGCCGCTGAGCTCCATCCGAAGCATGGCCCGCATCCTGCTCGACCGGATGGACGGGCCGCTCACCGCCGAGCAGCAGAAGCAGGTCGATTTCATCCGTACTTCGGCCGGCGAACTCACCGACATGGTCAACGACCTGCTGGACCTGGCGAAGATCGAGGCCGGCCGCGTCGCGATCTCCCCCGCCTGGTTCGAAATGGTGGACCTGTTCGCCGCCCTGCGCGGCATGTTCAAGCCGATCCTCAACAGCGACTCCGTTTCGCTCGTGATGGAGGAGCCGGTCGGCGTGCCGCGGATCTACACCGACGACAAAAAGCTCTCGCAGGTCCTGCGGAACTTCATCTCCAACGCGCTGAAATTTACGCACGAGGGCGAGGTGCGCGTCGCGGCCCGGAGCGACGGCGACACGGTCACGTTTTCCGTCTCCGACACCGGGATCGGCATCGCCCCGGAACATCACGCCGCCATCTTCCAGGACTTCGTGCAGGTGGACTCCCCGATCCAGAAGCGGTACCGCGGCACGGGCTTGGGGTTGTCGCTGAGCAAGAAGATCGCGGAGCTGCTGGGCGGGAGCGTGGCCGTCCGCAGTGAACTGGGGCGGGGGTCGACCTTTTCCGTCACAATTCCCGTCCGGTTCAGCAGCGGGGCCGCCGACCCGGGCGACTCCGCTATGCCCGGCGAAGCCGACGCGACGACCGGCGACGCGCCCCGGCGGGGTGTGACTGGCGGGCGGCCATGAGCGACGAGCGGCCGGAGACGATCCTCGTCGTCGACGACAACCCGGCCACCCTCTACGCCACCGCCCGCGTCCTTCGCGGCGCGGGTTTCAAGGTCGCCGAGGCCGAGACCGGGCTGCGGGCCGTGGAGAGCTCCCGCGGCGGGGTGGACCTCGTCGTGCTCGACGTCAACCTGCCGGACATCGACGGCTTTGAAGTGTGCCGGCGAATCCGCTCCGACCCCGCGACGGCGCGCCTGCCGGTGATCCACCTGTCGGCCACGTTCGTGCAGGACGTGGACAAGGTGCACGGCCTGGAGGTGGGCGCCGACGGCTACCTGACGCACCCCGTCGAGCCCCCGGTCCTGGTCGCGACGGTGAACGCGTTCCTGCGCACCCGCCGGGCCGAGGACGCCCTGCGCCACAGCGAGGCGCGGTTCAAGGCGGTCTTCGAGAACGCCCTGCACGGCATCGCGCTGGTCAGCGACGACCAGATCTACCTCGACGCCAACCCCGCCATGTGCCGCCTGCTCGGCCTGCCGCGGGAAGGCGTCGTCGGCAAGCACGCCTCCGTCTTCGTCCCCGCCGACCGGCAGGAGGAGGCGGCGGCGATGAACCGGGCGCTGGAGGCCGGCGGCGCGTGGCGGGGCAACCTGCCGCTGCTGCGGTCCGACGGCCGCGTCGCGCAGCTCGACTGGAGCGTGTCGCTGCACTCGCAGCCCGGCGTGCGGCTGGCGATCGCGACCGACGTGACCGAGCGGCTGGCGATCGAGGCCGAGCGCGAGCAGCTCCTGGAGCGGGAGCGCGCCGCCCGCGCCGAGGCCGAGCGCGCCAACCGGCTCAAGGACGAGTTCCTCGCCGTCGTCTCCCACGAGCTGCGCACGCCGCTGACCGTCATCCTGCTCTGGGCCAAGATGCTTAAGTCGGGCGGCATCCCGCCGGGGGAGTACACCGAGGCGTTTGAGAACATCGAGCAGAGCGCCGTCGCGCAGCAGCGGCTGATCGAGGACCTGCTCGACGTGTCGCGGATGATGTCCGGGAAGCTGCGGCTGAACGTCCGCGAGGCGGACCTGGCGCCCGTCGTCCACGCCGCCATCGAGGCGGCCAGGCCGATGGCCGACGCCAAGCAGGTGGCGGTGGTCGCCGCCCTAGACGACCGCGCCGGCCGCGTCCGCGCCGATCCCGACCGCGTCCAGCAGGTGGTGTGGAACCTGCTGAACAACGCGGTGAAGTTCACCGCGCGCGGCGGGCGGGTGGAGGTCTCACTCCGCCGGGTCGACGGCAGCGTGCAGATCCGCGTGTCCGACACCGGCCGGGGCATGAGCCGGGAGTTCCTCCCGTACCTGTTCGAGCGGTTCCGGCAGGCCGACGCCAGCACGACGCGGCTGCATGGCGGGCTTGGCCTGGGGCTGGCGATCAGCAAGCAACTGGTGGAATTGCACGGCGGCGCGATCCGCGCCGACAGCGCCGGCGAGGGCCGGGGGTCGACGTTCACGGTGGAGCTGCCACTGACAGGCGCCCCCCCCGCCGCCGGCTCCCTCCCACCGGCGGGTGCCGCCGCCCCGCCGTCGGCGCCGCCGCCGGGCCGCGCGCCGTCGCTGGAAGGGGTTTGCGTGCTGCTGGTGGAGGACGAGCCGTCCACGCGGGCGGTGGTCAAGCGGATGCTGGAGCAGCGCGGGGCGCAGGTGACGGCCGTGGAGTCTGCGTCTGAGGCGCTGGCGGCCTTCCGCCAGGCCCTGCCGCACCGGCCGTTCGGCGTCGTCCTCAGCGACGTGGGCATGCCCGTCCGCGACGGCTACGAGCTCATCCGCGACATCCGCGCCGTCGAGCGGCAGCGTGGCGCGGCGCCCACGCCCGCCGCGGCCCTCACCGCCTACGCCCGCCCGGAGGACCGCGCCGTCGCGGAGGCGGCGGGCTTCCAGGCGCACGTCCCCAAGCCGGTCGAGCCGGAAGAACTGCTCGCGACCGTCGCGGCGCTGGCGGGGCGGGGGAATTGACGGGGACCGCCGCAGTAACCGGCGTCTGCAGGCCGACCGACGAACGGTGGCGTCCGTTCCTCCCAAGTGAGCCCTGATGGTTACGAGATCCCAGTGACCGGAAGAATCTGCGCAACTGGCGGTCATGTCGGGAGCGCGACTTGGTATAGTGTGCGGAGCGCCCGCCCACGCGGTGGGGCCGACCGCACCGACGCCCCTACCCGCGAGACACGTCAATATGGAACTCCCCCGCCGATCCCGTGGCGACGAATTGCTCAGGCCGGGGGAACTGACTGACATGCGTCGGCGGCTGCGCCGAATGGCCGACAAGCACGACCTGGTCTCGGTCATCGCCTGCGCATTCGACCACCGCACGCGGATGCTTCCCTTCATCTTCGCCGACACGCGGATGGCGCCCGCGGGCGTGCGCGCCGTGGGATCGGCCATGGCGGACTCGGGCTTTGACAAGACGCGCATCGTCCTACAGCAGTGGAACAAGCGGTTCCGACCGTCGGAGATGCGACTCGACGGGCGCGTGCCGGACCTGTTCATGGTCTCCAGCATGGGGCTGCACTCGCAGCGCTGCATGGAGCTGATCCGCGACGCCCGCCGGATCGACCCGGTCCACCGGCCGCTCGTCATTGCCGGCGGCCCCCACGCCGTGTACCAGCCGTACGAGCTGTTCAGCGCCGACCCTTCCGACCCGACCAGCGCGGACGTGGCCGTGACGGGCGAGGAGTTCGTCCTGCTCGAACTGCTCGAGGTCCTGCTGTCGTTCCGCGCCGAAGGCGAGTCGGTGCGGTCGGCATTCTTCCGCGCGCGGGACGCCGGCGCCCTCGACGCCGTGCCGGGGCTGGTCTACGGCCGGGGCGGGCGGGACGGGCTGCCGGAGGAGCTGGTGGACACGGGGGTGCAGCGCCTCGTCGGCGACCTCGACGAATTGCCAGACCCGGTCCTGGGTTACCGACTGCTCGAGCCGCCGAGCCGCGCGTCCACGCTCGCCCCGGCGGCGCTGGAAGCGGGCCGCGTGCGGCGGCTCAGCCCGATCGCGTCGATCGTGCTCACCTTCGGCTGCAAGTTCGCCTGCCAGTACTGCCCGATCCCCGCCTACAACCAGCGCCAGCACCGCGTGAAGAGCGGCGGGCGCATCGCCGAGGACATGTGGCGGCTCAACGAAACCTACGGCATCCGACACTTCTTCGGCGCCGACGACAACTTCTTCAACCACAAGCAGCGCACGCTCGACATCGTCGAGACGCTCGCCCGCCAGGAGCGCAACGGCAAGCGACTCGGGCGCACCGCGCGGTGGTACACGGAAGTGACGGTCCACGACACGCTCCAGATGAAGGACCACCTGTCGCTCGTGCACGACGCCGGCTGCCGGGCGCTGTGGCTGGGCGTGGAGGACATGACGGCGACGCTGGTGAACAAGGGCCAGAGCGTGGACAAGACCACCGAGGCCTTCGGGCGGCTGCGGGCCGCCGGCATCTGCCCGATGCCGATGATGATGCACCACGACTCCCAGCCGCTTTACTCGCGGGGGACGAACTACGGCCTTCTCAACCAGGTGAAGCTGCTGCGCCGGGCGGGGGCGGTGTCGCTCCAGGTGCTGATGATTACGCCGTCGGCGGGAACGAAACTGTACGAGGGCACGTTCGCCGGCGGGCAGGTGCTCGCCGCCGCGGGCGGCCGCCGCGTGACGCCGCACATGTACGACGGCAACTACGTCGTCGCGTCAAGGCACAAGCGCCCCTGGCGCAAACAGCTCAACCTGCTGGCGGCATATTTTTACTTCTACAACCCGGTGTGGCTCGCGGTCGCGCTGCTGCGCAAGCGGACGAAGGTGTCGCAGAAGGCGGCGGGGATGCAGATCGTCGGGATGCTGGGGCTCACACAGTCCGTCCGCCGCACGGCCGGCTGGGCGCTGCGCCTGATGTTCGGCCGGATCGAGCGGCTGCCGGGCCCGCCGGTCTCCGCCCTGCCGATGCGCGGCGTCGGCGGCGCCGCCGCCTGCCACGGGACGTTCGAGGCGCCCGCTCCGGAGCCCGCCCGCCGCGGCAGGGCCGTGGCCCTGCCCGTCGCGGGGTAAGGGGTCGGTTGCCTGATGCGGGTCTAGTGGGGGCCGGGATTGGCCGGTACCGCCGGCGCGCCGCCTGGCATGCGGCGCATCATCTCGCTGCTGATCCCGTCCACGCGCGTCCTTCCGCGGACGCACCCGCCGTCCTCGGTCCGGACCACCTCGCCCACGTACATCTCCCCGTCCCGGTCGCCGCCGTGCTTGCGGTCCCGCTCGGGATTCATGCGCGTGACGTTCACGGTGGAGCCGTCCGTTTTGCGGTAGACGGATGAGCCGAACCGCATTGCCGAGGCCGAGGAAAACCACGCGTGAATCGTCGTCATGGCTGAACTCCTGTTGGAAGTGCACCGTCGTCCGCCGTCGCCAGGGAACGTGTCGCCCCGGCACGCCCGTTCCCGTTTGCGACCGTTCCCACCCCGCCAACGAGGACGGCCGGCGGACGACGCCGTGAGAGGTAGTGGCCGGCCAGGCGGTAAAGGATCAGCAGCAGGAACACCGCCGCCACCGTGAGCCACAGTTGCCGGAAGCCCGCCGTCACCACGACCTGGCTCTGCTCGGCCGCCACCCTCATCCGCGCGTCCGCCGAGTCACTGAGGTCTTCGACCCGCCGGCCCCACTCCGCCGAAGCGAGCAGCGCGTCGGACGACTTGAGCACGTCGTTCATGTTCTGGAGTGCGACGGCAAGTTCCTTCACGCCGTCGGTGTACTCGCGCACGTCGAAGGGGCGGGCCCGCGGGGCGGAGGGGTCGGTGCTCATCTCGTCGTAGCGCCGCAGCAACCCGTCGGCGGTGTGGAGCATGGTGTCGAGTGAAGCCCCCGCCTTTTCCACCGACGCCGCCATGAGCTCGGCCTCGGCCATGGCGGCCCTCGCGTTATCGATCGTGTTGTCCGCGGCCTTCATGCGCCCGTCCACCGCCGCGACGATCGCCTCGCGCTCCGCCGCCACGTCGGACGGCAGGTTGCCCGCCAGGTCCGTTAGCCGGTGCACGTCGGCGAGGTAGGTTGCCACCTCGGGCGTGGCGAAGAGGTCGTCCTTCACCGCCTCCACCTCCCACCGCCAGAGCGTGGACTGTCGCTTGAGCATGTAGAACATTCGCTCGGTGAGCAGGCGCGCCTCGTCGACCGACCTGCCGGCGGTGCCGACGTTGGCGAACCAGCCCCGCGCCTTGAGGACTTCGGCGGTGGACGACCTGCCGCGGCCAATGGCGAAGTTGGAGAAGCGCACCGACGCCATCCGCACCATGTCCGGGTTGTCCCGCCGCCAGTCGAGCATCAGCGCGTCCAGCACCGCGAGCTGCTTCGGCCGCAGCACCCGGACCGCCAGCGCACGGGTTTCGGCCCGGCCGTGCTTCAGCGCCCGGACCAGGACGGGGCTCCGGTCCCCGAAGACTTCCAGCGCGTGGCCGTCATCCACCCACACGCCGGCCACCAGGTTGGTGACGACGACGAGGTCCAGCATCCGGGTAAACGAGTCGGCATTGCTGGCGATGTCATAAACATTCGTGGCGCAGTTGAGCACCAGCTCCTGCGCCTCGCGCCGCTGCACCGCGTTGAGGTTGTCCTTCTTGAGCGCGTCGCACGTGGAGGAGAGCAAGCCGACGTACCGGTCGGCGAATGCCCGGGTGAGCTCGTCCAGTTCGGCGGGCCGGACACTCGGTCGGGCGTCCCCCTGGCCGAGCGGCCCGTGCCGGGATGTCTCACGCCAGGCCCTGATCGACGAACATCCCGTGCAAGCGTGGAATGCCAGGCACAGGACAATCAGCGGCCCCCACAGCCGGACGGTGCGGCGGGAAGCGTTGGACAGGAGTCCTCGTGTCATAGGGCCACCCCCAATCCTTCTGCCGTTGGCCGGAGCGGTCGCCCGGGTCAGGTGTTTTCCCACGCGTTGCGGTAACGGTCGCGGCGCGCCCGGGTGGCGGCGGCCATCCGGTCTTCCGCCAGATTCGCCGCCTTCACGCGGTCCCGCTGCACACGCTCGGCCTCCTGCCGGACGCGCGCGGGGTCGTCGGCGCGACGGTCCCGGCGGATGGACTCGTTCAGGTCGGCCAGGGACTGGGTGCTCCACGTGGGCCGGGAAGTGAATTCACCCGTGCCGGCGGCGGGCGCCTGGCCGACGGGGCCGCCGTCGTCTTCCCAGCGCTGGCCCGAGGCCCACCCGCCTGACTGGCCCCGGCGCGCCGGCTCCTCGCAGCGCTGCTCCGAGCCGTCGGACGTGTCGTACGACTTGCCGTATTTGGAAACGATCATCGTGCCCCTTTCGGTCAGGTGCGGACGAATGAGTGGCGCACGGCGCGCCCGATGAACAGGAGCACGACCGCGCCGACGACCGCGACCATCAGGCTCCACAGGTTGAAGCCGGTCGCGCCGGCGGCGCCCAGGGAGCGGAACATCCAGCCGCCGATGACGGCGCCGATGATGCCGAGGACGACGTCCATCACGACACCCTCGCCCCGCTTGTTGATCAGCTTGCTGGCGATGAAGCCGGCGAGGAGGCCGAGCACGATCCATTGGATGACGTCGATCAACATTTGATTCTCCTAAAAGTGGCCGGTCTCCCCGTCGTAAGTGCCCCCCGCCGCGCGGGCGGACTCGATGAGGTTGGGCCGGTCGAAGTGGTCCTTGCCGCGCTCGCCGTCGCTCCACGTGCCCGGGGGTACGCCGCGGGCGAGCAGGAACACCTGGACGACGGTGCCGCTGGCGAAGACGCCGACGACCGGGTCGGCCGCGGGCGGCACCTCCGCGGTCGCTTCCCGCACCTCCACGCCGGTGATCCGCCCGATATCCTGCCGCAGGGGGCCGGAGGCCGTGGCGAACAACTGCCGGTGAAACTCCTGGAGCCTGGACGCGCCCTCCGGCGTGGCCGTCATCGCCTTCTCGGCGGGCGACAGCGCGCCGTACAGCGTGATCACGAGGGTGTCCCCGCCGAGCACCACCCTCACCGCTTCGGGGTCGTGGCCAGTCCGCTGGCGCTCGAACGCGATTGCGGCCCGCCCGACCTGCCGTGCCATTGCCGAATGCGGATCGTTCATTGGGTTCCATCCCTCGTAGCCGTGGTGGAGTTTATTTGGGGCTGAAGGCAAGACCGCCCGGAGAGTCTCAATTGGCTGTGGCAGAGACTCCCCGGCGGCCCTTGCGCCGGGACGGCTACCGGTCCGCCTGTGCTCGCTCCTCACGGGTGCTGATCAGCACGGAAACGCGCCCGTCACGCCGGAGTTCGGGGTCTCCGAACGATCCCGCCTTGATCCTCGACTCCGGCACACCGGCCTCGATGAGCGCGTCGGAGATGGCGGCGACTCGATCGTCCACGAGGCGCTGGCCGCGCTGCCGGTTGGACTCGGTGGTCTTCTGAGAGGCGTCGATACCAACCTGGAGCGACGGGTTCTGCTTCAGGTACTTGGCGACGTCGGACACGGTGGCCGTCTGGGCGTCATCAAGTTCAATGGCGTCGCCCTTGAACCAGACTTCCCTGTAGGAGGTCCAGCGGTCCACGACGCCGGCGGGTCCTTGCTCGCCGGCCTGCCCGGCCGCGCCACGCTCGCCCGCCGTGCCCGTACGGCCGGTGGCACCGGCCACGCCTTCGGAGGTCTGGCCCCTGGCACCGGCCTCACCCGCCGCGCCGACTTCCCCTTCTGCCCCGGAACGGCCGGCCGGCCCGGTCGGCCCGACCAGCGTGGTGCCTCTCGCGCCCGTCGCGCCGGTCTCGCCACGTGGCCCCTGCGGTCCGGCGGCACCGGCCGCACCGGCGTATCCTTCAGTGCTCGCACCTTGCTTACCAGCGGGGCCGGCAGCGCCCTGTGGCCCTGCGGGGCCGGGGCGGCCGGCCGGGCCGGCGCGACCCACCACGACGGCGCCTTCGAGACCGGTGTCCCCCGTCAGGCCGCGCTCGCCGGCAGGACCTGCCGCTCCGTCCAGGCCGCGGGGGCCGGCGAAGACCGTGCCCGACTCGCCCGTCGGGCCTGACGGGCCCTGTTCACCGGCGGGACCGGCGGGACCGTCGGCGCCTCGCGGACCGACCAGGCCCGCGTATTGTTCGTCGCCGGACTCGTAGCGGCGCTCGTCGGACTGGCCGACGGTGCGCTCCGAACGTGACCCGGCACAACCCG
>Ga0075421_100005067_pt1 | contig 15907 bp, 15 predicted proteins | sample SoiMetdeltSBSDD5_FD_75292 | JGI IMG/M metagenome (GOLD analysis project Ga0075421, IMG submission 75292) | Bulk soil microbial communities from a Populus tree surrounding site in Tennessee, USA - Soil MetaG P. deltoides SBSDD5 | ecosystem: Environmental > Terrestrial > Soil > Tree plantation...
GCTGGAGCTGTCGGTGCGCTCGGCCAACTGCCTGAAGAACGACAACATCGTCTACATCGGCGACCTGATCCAGAAGAGCGAGGCGGAGATGCTGCGCACGCCCAACTTCGGGCGCAAGTCCTTGAACGAGATCAAGGAGGTGCTGGCCAGCATGGGTCTTCACCTGCAGATGGAGGTGCCGAACTGGCCGCCCGAGAACATCGAGGACCTCGCCAAGCGGTACGAGGACCAGTACTGATCGGGTGAGGTGGTGAGTGGTGAGATGGTGAGTGGCGGTCGAGCTTGACGCGCGGGCAACGTTTCACCTTCACCGGGCATCGGAGCTGACACGGAGGGTTTTGGGAGACGAACAGGTGCTGCATCTGAGCATCCCGAGCTCTCAAGATGTGGCCAAAGACTCGAAACGTGAGCTTGTGGATGTGAGAGAGTGATCTCCGGTGGTCGCCAGGGGCGCCACCCGATACTCACCATCTCACCACTCACCATCTCACCAGCAACGCGGGGCCATAGAACCCCGCCGGCGACAACGAAAGGGTAAGTCATGCAACATCGCAGACTGGGGCGGCGCTTCAGCCGTGCTCCCGGCCACCGTCAAGCCATGTTCTCCAACATGGCCGCCTCGCTGGTCCGACACGAGCAGATCGTCACCACCCTGCCCAAGGCCAAGGACCTGAAGCGCGTGATGGACAAGTACATCACGCTGGCCAAGCGCGGGGATTTGAACTCGCGCCGCCTTGCCGCCTCCCGCATGCGCGACGAGGCCATGGTCAAGAAGCTGTTCGACACCTTGGGTCCGCGCTATCGGGACCGCGCTGGCGGCTACACGCGCGTGATCAAGGCAGGCTACCGCTACGGCGATTCCGCCCCAGTGGCGGTGATCGAGCTGGTCGACCGCGACGAGACCGTGAAGGGCGCCGAGGACAAGGCGCGCGCCGAGGCCCTGAAGGAGCAAGAGGCCGGCACCTGAGCCGTGTGCCCCCACGCAGACGATCGGGGCGAGCCTCCCTGGCGTCCGTCGACATGATCGGGCCGCGTAGCGTCGGTGACGGGCGCTCCGAGCTGGCCCATCGTGCCTGAGCGCGCGCTGCCGGGCGCGGGTTCCGCAGCGTAATGAAAGCCGTGGCACAAGCTTGCCTTTGCGGCTATCGTGCCGTCGCTATAGTCTCGGCACGACATCTGCCGACGTCGACTGTGAGTGAGCAGTTCCTCGGGGGATATTGTCTTGCAGTTTCTGCGGCGGAGGCGCATCAGGCAGGCGTTGCCCCTCGTCGTTCTGGCGATGGCCGCGAGCGTGATCTGGCCCATTGCCGCGGCGGCACAAGCCCCCGCTGACCCATCTCCCTCGACAGCCGAGCGCGTGTCGGCCGGGGCGCGGCCGCGTCTGCTGCAGCTGCGCACGCTCGTTTCCGCCACGGGGCAGCAGGCGTCAATCGGATCGGGGTTCCTGGTGAGCGCCGACGGGCTCGCGGTGACGAACTACCACGTGGTTTCGCAATACGGCTTCGATCCGGACTCCTATCGGCTGGAATACACAGCCGCGGACGGCACGCGTGGCGGGCTGCAGCTCCTGGCGATCGATGTCGTCAACGACCTCGCGATCGTGCGCACCGATCGCCAGGGCTGGCCGTTCTTCGAGTTCGACGACCGCGCCTTGAAGGGCTCCCTTCCAAACGGCGAGCGCCTCTATGGGCTGGGAAACCCGCACGATCTCGGCTTCACCATCGTGGAGGGCACCTACAACGGGCTGGTTCAGCGCCGGTACAACGAGCGCATCCACTTCACCGGGGCGCTCAACCCCGGCATGAGCGGAGGGCCGACCCTGACATCCGACTTGCGCGTCGCCGGCATCAATGTGGCGCGCCGCAGCGACAGCCAGCTCGTCAGCTTCCTCGTGCCGGCACCATTCGCCGTCGGGCTGCTCGACAATGCCAAGGAGGGCCGGCTGTCGTCCTCCAAGGACATCCGTGCCGAGATCAGCCGGCAGCTCGTCCTTTGGCAGACCACCCGCGACAAGTCCGTCGCCGACGCCGGCGGGCGCACTGTCGCCTTCGGGCCCTATCGGGTCGTCGAGAGCGCGGCTCCGTGGTTCAACTGCTGGTCGTCCACCAACGCGGGCGAAGTCCCCAAGCCGCGCGCGGCAACCAACTCCACGACCTGCTCGAGCAACACGACCCTTTTCATCGCCGACGATCTCTTGACCGGCTGGATCTGGTACTCGCACGACTATGTGCGCAGCGTGGACTTGAACCAGTTCCAGTTCGGAGCGTTCCTGGCGAACCGGGATCACCAGTTCAAGTTGAAGGAGTCGCGCAAATGGCATACCCAGCGGCGCTGTCATGAGAGTTTCATTGCCGGGTCGCCGTCGGGCGAGCGGCCGCCGGTCCGCGCCCAATGGTGCGCCAGGGCCTATCGCGGCCTCGACGGGCTCTACGACGTGTGGTTCGCCACGATCACGCAGAACAGCGGCAGCGAGGCGCTGGTCTCGCGCCTCTACGTGGAAGGGGCCGGCTACGAGAGCGCGTTGAAGCATGCCCGGCGCTTTCTCTCGGCAATCCAGGTGAGCAGATGATCTGGGTCGAGGTGCTTTCGCGCAGCCATGCCGTGCTGGCGCGCCACCGCTGCGACGGCCCGGAAATTCGCATCGGACGCGGCTACGACAACGACGTCGTCCTGGACGATCCCTGGGTCGATCCCAGCCACCTGCGCATCGTCCGCAGCGAGACGGGCGGGCTGATGGCCGAGGACCTCGGCAGCGTCAATGGTCTCCACAGCGACCGGTCCACCGATCGCGTCGAGCGGCTCGCCATCGACGGCAACCGGCTGATCGGCGTTGGACGCACGTGGCTGCGCGTGCGCGAGGCATCGCATGACGTCGCTCCCGCGCGCGTGGCGCAGCGGCAGGCACGCGGTATCCCGCTGCTCGTAGTGCTCGGCGCCGCCAGCGTGGGGCTGACGCTTCTTTCTCTGTGGCTGAGCGAGACCTCCGAGCCCAAGCCCTCCAGCTATGTCGCGGTCCTTCTGCTCTTGTGCGGGATCGTGCTGGTGTGGGCAGGGGGCTGGGCGGCGCTATCGCGCCTCTTCTCCGGTCACGCGGCCTTCGAGCGCAATCTGCTGATTGCGCTCGGCGGCGCGCTGGCCTTCTCGCTCGGTGGAGAGGCCTTCGGGATAGCGGCGTTCACGCTTTCCTGGAGCGACCTCGCCGCCTACGACTACGTCGGTGCCTGGGCGCTCCTTGCAGGGGTCACCTTCCTGCACCTGCGCGAGATGAGCTCCGCTCGGCTCGGGCTCAAGGGCAGTGTCACTGCGGTGCTCGCGGTCGTCGCCATCGGAGCTCACACGCTGTTCCAGCTGGACAGGGCCGCCGACCCATTCGGCGCCGACCGGCAGGGCGAGGTGCGTCGCTACCTGCCGCCCGCATTCCGGCTGGCGCCCCTTCGCAGCGAGGAGGATTTCCTCGCGAGTGCCGCCCGGCTCCAGACCCAGATCGACCATGATCGCGCCGAGTAGTCCGCATCGGTCACAGGCAAGAGGGAGCTCGAACATCGTGCACACCCACCCGAGGCGGTTCGGCGTAGTCCTGGTCCTGGCCGCGGCCCTGGGGCCGGCCGCGGGCGTCCCGGCGGTGGCCCAGCAGAAGGCGCCGCCCCCGTCGCGCGAGGCGGCCCAGTACTCCTTCGCGCCGATCGTCAAGAAGGCCGCCCCCGCCGTCGTCAATGTCTATGTGAAGCGCCTGCAGAGCTCGCAGGGTTACCCGGACGAGTTCCGCCGCTTCTTCGGCGAGCGCTTCGGGATGCCGCAGTCGACGCTGGGCTCCGGCGTGATCGTCAGCGCCGACGGCGTCGTCGTCACCAACGCCCATGTGCTCAAGGTCGCGGACACGGCGGAGATCAGCCTCGTGCTCGCCGACCGGCGCGAGTTCAACGCCAAGATCCTCCTGCAGGACGAGAAGAGCGATCTCGCCGTGTTGCGCATCGAGGGCAGCAGCGGGCCGTTCCCGTACCTCGAGTTCGCCGACTCCGACGCTATCGAGGTGGGCGACATGGTGCTCGCCATCGGCAATCCCTTCGGCGTAGGGCAGACGGTGACGAGCGGCATCATCTCGGCGCTCGGGCGCACCAGGGTCACGCGCTCCGACGCGCAGGCCTTCATCCAGACCGACGCGGCGATCAACCCGGGCAACTCGGGCGGGGCGCTCGTCGACATGGCCGGCCGGGTCGTGGGCATCAACACGGCGATCTACTCGCGCACCGGCGGCTCGCTCGGCATCGGCTTCGCCATCCCGTCGAATTTGGTCAAGCTGGTGGTCGACAGCGCCGTCACCGGGCGCAAGGTCGAGCGGCCGTGGCTGGGCGCCAAGCTCGACCAGGTGACACGCGAGCTGGCCGAGGAGCTGAAACTTCCCCGCGTCGCCGGCGCGGTGGTGGTGCGCCTCTACGACAAGAGCCCGGCGGCCGAGGCCGGCCTGATGGCCGGTGACGTGATCGTCGCGGTGGACGGCAAGGACGTGGACGACGCGCGCTCCGTGCACTACCGCCTCACCACGCGGGGCATCGGCAACCGGGCGCAGCTCGACATCGTGCGCAGGGGCCGGCGCACCCAGGTCGAAGTGGTCCTGCGCGCCGCGACGCCGGCCGGGATCGATGCCCGCGACTTGACGGGCACGCATCCCTTCGACGGCGCGCGCGTGGCCAACATTCTTCCGGGCACTGCGGAGGAGCTGGGCGTCGAGGACGAGGAGGGCGTCGCTCTCGTGTCGGTGCGGGCACGCTCCACGGCCTCCCGGCTCGGCTTCCAGCCGGGCGACGTGGTCGTGCAGGTGGGGCGAGAGCGCATCACGTCGGTGACCCAGCTCGAGGGTATCCTGCGCCAGCGCCAACGGAGCTGGTTCGTCGTGGTGCGCCGAGGCAACCGCCTCCTGCAGCTGCAATGGGCGGGGTAGCGTCATATTTGCGTGCCGCGCCCTTGCTATGCGGCGCAGCGTGGTGCGGGCCATATCGAGGGTAACACCATGGCACGCTTCCTTGCCTGGATCGGTGACCTGCGCCAGGCGCGCAGGGTGTTTCTGTTCGCCACCGTCATTGGCGCTGTGCTCTTCTACTTTCGTTGGGCGGAAGTGACACGCATCCAAGAGGTCGAGAGCAATGGCATCGAGGCCGTCGCGACGGTCGAGGGCGCGACGCGCACCACTAGGGGATCCAGCGAGTCCTATTCGCTGAGGCTCGTATGGCGCGATGCCAGGGGCATCACTCAGAGCGATGACAAGGTGAGGATCAGCAACGCCTTCGCCCGCGAGATCCTTAGCGCTGGCAAGATCATCCGCAGCGCTGTGCGCATCAAGTACCTGCCGAACAGCATGCCGGTCGTTCTGGAGGACGTGTCCTACCGGCAGTGGAAGGAGGAGGACTTGGTAGGCTGGCTGGGTGCCGGCATAGCCTGCGTGGGCGCGGTCGGCTTCGGCGTCACGACGTTCCTGCTCGGCCGCCGCCGGCGCCGGGAGGAGGCCACAACGGCTTGAGACCGGCGGGCCCGCGCTTGTTGGCGGTGCCCGGCGGTCGCGCTATCATCAGGCGATGACGAATCTGTTCCAGGCCGCGGGGCTGGAGGAGGATGCGCCGCGCCCCCTCGCCGATCGGCTGCGGCCTAAGCGCCTCGCCGAGGTGGTCGGCCAGAGCTACCTCGTCGGCCCCGACGGCACGCTGATGCGCGCCCTGAAAAGCGGACGCCTGCAGAGCATGATCCTGTGGGGCCCGCCCGGCACCGGCAAGACCACGGTGGCCCGCCTGCTGGCCGCCGAGACCAGCTTCGCCTTCGAGCAGCTGTCCGCCATCTTCTCCGGCGTGCAGGACCTGCGCAAGGCGTTCGACCGCGCCAAGAGCCGGCGGGAGACCGGCAAGGGTACGCTGCTCTTCATCGACGAGATCCATCGTTTCAACCGCGCCCAGCAGGACGGTTTCCTTCCGCACATGGAGGACGGCACCATCACCCTGGTCGGCGCCACCACCGAGAACCCCTCCTTCGAGCTCAACGGCGCGCTGTTGTCGCGCGCGCTGGTGCTGGTGTTCCACCGCCTGGACGCGGCGGCGCTCGAGGAGCTGCTCGCCCGTGCCGAGGCCCTGGAGGGCCGTCCGCTGCCGCTCGACACCGAGGCGCGTGCCGCGCTGATCGCGATGGCCGATGGCGACGGCCGCACCGTGCTCAACATGGCCGCGGAGGTCCTGGGCTCCGTTCCTGCCGGCGCAGAGCCGATCGGCCGCGAGGCCCTGATGCAACTCGTGCAACGCCGCGCGCCCCTCTACGACAAGTCGCGCGACGGCCATTTCAACCTGATCAGCGCGCTGCACAAGTCGGTGCGGGGCTCCGACCCCGACGCTGCGCTCTATTGGCTCGCCCGCATGCTCGACGGCGGCGAGGACCGGCTCTACATCGCGCGCCGGCTCGTTCGCATGGCGATCGAGGACATTGGCCTCGCGGACCCGCAGGCGGCGGTCCAGGCGCTCGCTGCCAAGGACGTCTACGATTTCCTGGGCAGCCCGGAGGGCGAGCTGGCGCTGGCACAGACTGTGATCTACCTCGCCACGGCACCCAAGTCGAACGCCGCCTACGTGGCTTTCGGGGCGGCGATGCGCGCCGCCAAGGAGGGCGGCAGCCTGGCCCCGCCCAAGCACATCCTCAATGCGCCGACCAGGCTCATGAAGCAGGAAGGCTACGGCGCAGGCTACGACTACGACCACGCCAAGCCGGAGGCCTTCTCGGGTCAGAGCTACTTCCCGGAGGGCATGGCGCGCCAGCAGTTCTACGACCCTGCGGGCCGCGGTTACGAGGCGGAGTTGAAGAAGCGGCTCGAGCATTGGGCCAAGCTCAGGGCGAAGCGCGGGCCGTGAGGATGCGGGCGCAGCCGGTGGCACGCCGGCCGAACGAGTCGAGGACGGCAGTCGCGGCAGGGCTTGCGTCGACAGAGAGGGAGATCGCCGCGCCGGAGGAGCCGGGGCGGAGCAACCGCCTGCCGGCGCATCGGACGCAACTGTCGAGAATGGCAGAACGATAGCAAACCACCGTGACCCTGTGAAGCGCAGGGAGGGCGGACGGTTAGCAAACCTTTAACGGGTGCGTCGCGAAGCTTGCCGGAGCTAGGCCTGTTGCCGCGCGGTATGTGATCGCGGGGGATGTCGGAGCGAGGCGGAGGTTGGGCCAGGACCGAAGGTCCGTGCCCAACATTTGCGAAGGACGCGCACACGCGTCGGGTCGTCGCTGCGCGGGACCCAGCCGCGGCCGGCCCTACACCGTCTCCTTCAGGTCCTTGGAGGCGCGGAACGCGACCTTCTTGCTGGCCTTGATCTTGATCGGCTGGCCGGTGGCAGGGTTGCGGCCTTCGCGCGCCGGGCGCTTGCGCACCTGCAGGATGCCGAGACCGCTGATGCGGATGCGGGCACCTCGCTTCAGGTGCTTGGTGATGGCGCCAACCAGGTCCTCCAGCACGCTCAGCACCTGCTTCTTGGGCAGCTCGTGCGACTCTGAAAGCGTGTCGGCGAGCTGACGCAGCGTGACGGTCTCTACCTTCGCTGGTGCCCGGGTTGTGGTGGTCGAATTTGCGGCCATGGGGTTCTCCCTCTGGGATGTCGATGCAGCGCCTAGCACAGGTGCAACGGCGAAAACCAGCGTATTCTTGCACGAATCTGCCCATATTTGGTTTATGCAAGCCCGCTCCTGCGAGGTCGCACCCCGCCGGTCCGGGCAACTCCAACCCCATCGCTAAGGTCCTCGGCGGCTCGAGGAGGTGCGAACGGTGGCGCGCTCGCGCTCCCATGCCGTGGCCGTGCGCAACGAGGGAGAGCCCGGGCGGCCGGCATTTTTCCCGGGCTTCCACGGAGCGGCCGCAGTTGCGGGGCATGGATAGAGCTTCCGATAGGCATTGCGGGTTGGAGGCCGGCGAGGAGAGCACCCGCTCTTGGCGGCAGCACGTCCTGGCCGGGCGATTTCTTCGAGGAAGGAGAAGAGACATATGTTGTGGTCATCGGTGCCGCAGCTTCGCTGGCACGTCGTGCAGCAGATGCTGGTCACCTGGCTCGCCATCGCAGCGATGGCGGCACTGTTCGTGTTCCAGCCGACAATCGTGCGCTTCGTGCATTGGCTGCTGCTCGGCCAGGGCTTCGTAGAGGACGCGTTCGACCAGAAGGTCTTCGCCAACTACTTCTCCCACTGGTGGTGGTCCCTGTTGATCGCCTGGGGGGCGCTCGAGGTCGGCGGCTTCCTTCTCGTGTGGCGTTACAAGGCCAAGCCCGACGAGTATCCGGAGTTCCAGGCCCGCCTGCGCCAGCTCGCCGAGCAAGCAGGTGTGCGTCAGCCGACGCTGATCGTCATGCGCGGCATGGGTGCCCGCATCCTCAACGCGGCGGCGACACAGAGCATCCTGTCGGGCCCGAAGGTGATCGTCATGGGCGACATCGTCGACGTCCTGACCGACCAGGAGGAGACCTACGTCACCGCCCACGAGCTGAGCCACATCAAGCACCTCGACATCGTCGCGGGCGTGTTCATCGGCGCCGGCAACAGCGCCATCGCGATCCTGAAATGGGGCATGCTGACCTCGGCGGTCTACGAGTTCTTCGCCTACGGCTGGCAGGCGGTGGTCTACCTGGCGGTGACGTGGGGCGTGCTCTCCGTGACGCACGCCGGCTACAAGGTGCTGGCCGCCGCCCAGTCACGCGCGCGCGAGTACATGGCCGACGTCGGTGCCGTGAAGATCGCCGGCTGGGACGACCGCGTGCATCTCATCAGCGGGCTCGCACGCATCCACCACGCTATGACGGCCTGGCGGCCGTTTCGCATCTTCCGCCACCGCGAGGGCTCGCTGTTCAGCACGCATCCCGACATCGAGGATCGCGCCCAGGCCTTGCAGCTCGAGCCGCGCGTCCTGCCCGACGGCAACGTGCAGGTCGGCGGCGTAATCATCGCCGGCGCCACCGCCTAACCCGTGAATGGCGTCAGACCCCGGCCTGCACCGGGGCAGGCCCGGAGGGTCTGACACCGTGGGAAACGCAATCCTCGAAGGACGAACAGGGCATGCTGCCGGAGTACGAGGTCTACGCACTGCGCTATGCGATGCGCGAGGCGAGGCGCGCCGATCATTTCATCGGCGGCGATCCCCACGACGGCCCCATGCCGATGGACTACTTCGTATGGGTCGCCGTGTCGTCCGCCGGTGCCTACGTGATCGACACCGGCTTCACCGCCGAGATGGCCAAGGAGCGCAAGCGCACGTTCCTGCGCTGCCCGATCGACAGCCTGGCGCTGCTGGGCCTGGGCCTCGAAGCCGGCGACGTGCGCGAGGTGATCCTCACCCACATGCACTACGACCACGTCGGCAACTTCCACAAGTTCCCGAGCGCGCGCTTCCACCTGCAGGAGCGCGAGATGGCCTACGCCACCGGCCGCTACATGCGCTACCGCCGCCTCGGCCACAGCTATCACGTGGAGGACGTGGTCGGCATGGTGCGGCTCAACTTCAAGGGCCGCGTTGAGATGCACGCGGGCGAGGTGGAGGTGGCACCCGGCGTGACCCTGCACCCCACCCACGGCCACTCCGACGGCCTGCAGTCTGTGCGGGTGCACACGAAGCGCGGCTGGCTGGTGCTGGCGTCCGACGCCACCCACTACTACGAGAACATGATGGCGAACCGCCCCTACACCACCGCCTTCCACATCGGCAACATGCTCGACGCCTACCGCACGCTGGAGCGCCTGGCGCCGTCGCCGCGCCATATCATCCCCGGCCACGACCCGCACGTCATGAAGGAGTATCCGGCGCCCAGGCCGGCCCTGGAGGGCATCGCCGTGCGCCTCGACGTGGAGCCCATTGCCCCGGCCCTGACGTTCGCGACCTGAGGATCGCGAACGGTTGCGACGCTGAGAAAGCCACCAACCTTGTCATGCCGGGACTTGTTCCCGGCATCCAGCCGACCGCGCGCTCCGGCGCTTGTTATGCGGTGGATCCCGGCAACACGTGCCGGGATGACATGGATCGAGCGTTGGCGGCTTTGCGCCGGCCGCCCTCAGCCCGATGGCGTGGCGAGGAAGACCGGGATCTGCCGGGCGGGGGCGGCCTTCACCAGGTAGTCCGCGTAGGGCGGGTAGGCGGCCACCGCGAGCTTCCACAGCCGCTCGCGTTCCGCGGCGTCCGTCACCTCGCGTACCAGCATCGGGCGGACCACGGTCTCGTCGCGCAGCTCGATCCTCGGGTTGGCGCGCAGATTGGCGACCCAGGCCGGGTGCTGCGGCGCGCCGCCCTGGGACCCGACCAGCACATAGCCGTCGCCGTCCCTGACCCGCATCAGCGGGGTCTTGCGGATGGCGCCGGTCTTGCTGCCGATGTGCGTGACGATGACTACGGGCAGGCCGGTATCGCGGAGCGTGGTGCCCTTGGTGCCGCCGCTGCTCTCGTAGAGCTCGACCTGCTCGCGCACCCAGTCTCTCGGGCTCGGGATGTATTGGGGCATCGGGTTCGACCTTTCCTTTTCGGGCGCCGCGCCACGGGCAGAGGCGGAGCGGCAGGCGACGATGCTGGGCAGCCAATGGTCGATTTCTGCCACGACGATGTCTACCACGATGCCGAGGCGCAGAAAACGCAACGCGGCGCGGCGTGTGCATCCGTTGGCGCAGCACCGGAGGCCTGCCTACAATGCCTGAGAAATCAGCGAAGCGCAGCCGTGCGCTACACCTCGGGAGAGAAACATGCAGATAGGGTTCATCGGGCTCGGCACCATGGGCGCGAGCATGGCGGCCAACCTGCAGAAGGCCGGCTACGAGCTGGTCGTCAACGACGTTCGCCGGGCCGCGGCGGAGCCGCATATCGGCCGCGGTGCCGTCTGGGCCGATACGCCCAGGGCGGTGGCGGAGGCGGCGGACGTGGTGCTCACGTCGCTCCCGGGGCCGCCCGAGGTGGAGGCCGTCTCGCTCGGCGAGAGCGGCCTCACAGCGGGTATGCGCAAGGGCGCTGCCTTCTTCGACCTCTCCACCAACTCGCCCACCCTTGTGCGCAAGCTCCACGCGGATTTTGCAGCGCGCGGTGTGCACATGCTGGACGCCCCCGTCAGCGGCGGACCGGCGGGGGCGGCCTCGGGGCGGCTCGCGCTGTGGGTCGGCGGCGAGGAGGCCGTCTTCCAGCGCCACAAGGCGGTGCTCGACGCCATGGGCGACCAGGCCCGCTATGTCGGGCCCATCGGCGCCGGCTCGGTCGCCAAGCTCGTGCACAACTGCGCTGGCTACGCCATGCAGGCCGCGCTGGGCGAGGTGTTCGCGCTGGGCATCAAGGGCGGGGTGGAGCCGCTCGCCCTGTGGGAGGCGGTGCGCACCGGCGCCGTCGGCCGCCGCCGCAGCTTCGACGGCCTGATCGACCAGTTCCTGCCCGGCAAGTACGACCCCGCCGCCTTCGCGCTGTGCCTCGCCCACAAGGACGTGTCGCTGGCCACACAGCTGGGCCGCGAGCTGGGTGTGCCGATGCGCATCGCCAACCTCGCGCTCGCCGAGATGACCGAGGCCATGAACCGCGGCTGGGCCGACCGCGACTCGCGCATTCCCCTCGTCCTGCAGCTGGAGCGCTCGGGCGTGGGCGAGGTCGCCGTGGAGCGCTCCCGCATCAAGGCCGTGCTGGAGCGCGACCCGCCGTTCAAGGGCTAGGTTTACCCGTCATCCCGGCCGAGGCGATGCGAGCCATAGGCGAGCAGGGCGTCGAACCGGGACCTCGTGAAGCGAGTCGAAAGCCTCCTGAGGTCCCGGACAGCCTCGCCTGCGGCTCGGCTTCCGGGATGACGGGTGGTGGAGGGAGGCATCCCATCGCGCGCGACGCAATACGCATTCCTTCACTGCGCAATCGGCGTTAGCATGGCCCAAGGGTCCGGTGGACGATCGACGAACGCATCGCCCGGGGAGGAAAACCGATGAGACGCTTGCTGCTGCTCTGCAGCGTGGGCCTGCTGTGGCCGGCGCTGGTGCAACCGACGGCGGCTTATGCCGAGACCGACGTGATCAAGATCCCGCGGGGAGCGGGGGGCGTCGGCTTCCTGCCGCTGCTGGTGCTGGAGCAGAAGGGCCTCATCGAGAAGAAGGCGCGCGAGGCGGGCATCGCCAATCTCAAGGTCGAATGGCTGAAGCTCGGCGGCCCTGCCCTCGTCAACGACCTCCTGCTCTCGGGCAATGCCGACATCGTCGCCGCCGGCCCGCCGGCCTTCCTGACCCTGTGGGACCGCACCAGGGGCAACCTGAAGGTCAAGGGCGTAGCGGCCATGACCTCGGTTCCCATGTATCTCAACACCCGATCGCCGCACCTGAAGACGCTCAAGGACTTCGGCCCCACCGACAAGATCGCGGTGACCGCGGTGAAGGTGTCGATCCCCGCCATCATCCTGCAGATGGCGGCGATCAAGGAATTCGGTCGCGCCGAGTGGGCGGCGTTCGACAAGTACACGGTCTCCCTCACCCACCCCGACGCGCTGATCGCGCTCACGACTGCATCGGGCGAGATCAACTCGCACTTCACCTCGCCGCCCTTTCACCAGCGCGAGCGCAAGTTCCCCAATATCCGCACCATCCTCACCTCCAACGACGTGATGGGCGGCCCCTCGACCTTCACGATGCTCTACACGACGAGCAAGTTCCACGACGCCAACCCCAAGGTCTACGGCGCGTTTCTCGAGGCCTTCAAGGAGGCGCTCGCCTTCATCAACGGCGACAAGCGCGCCGCGGCCGAGACCTTTCTCGCCATGGAGAAGCAGAACATGACGCTCGACGAGGTGCTGGAGGTGCTGGGCGACCCCGACATCCGCTTTACGACCTCGCCCGAGAGCCTGATGAAGTATGCCGAGTTCATGGCCGGTGTCGGCAGCCTCAAGGCGCGGCCCGAGGACTGGAAGGACCTGTTCTTCCCTGCCGTTCACGGCGTGCCCGGCGGCTGAGCGGGTCTCCGCCGAACGGGGTCAGACCCCTCGCGACGACGGCGCGTTCGAATTGCCGAGCCTGGAGGCGAGGGGTCTGACCCCGCCCTCATCGAAATACAAAGAGAGAAGAGTCGAGGAGGAGGAAGCTCATGCGTTGGACAGCACTCGCACGGTCGCTGCTGACCGCCGCGGCATTGGCGGCCGTGGCGGGCCTTGCCGCGATCGCGCCCGCCGCTGCGCAGGTGAAGGAGGTCAAGGTCGGCCTGATCGCGCCGATGTCGGGCCCCTGGGCGCGGCAGGGCGACCTGATGGTCAAGGGCGCCAACCTGGCGATCGAGAACGTCAACAAGGCGGGCGGCATCAAGTCTCTGGGCGGCGCCAAATTGAAGCTGCTCGTGTTCGACGCAGGCGACAGCGTGGAGAAGGCCAAGAACGCCGCCCAGCGCATGATCGCGCAGGAGCCCGACCTCGTCGGCGCCACCGGGGCATGGCTCTCGAGCTTCACGCTGGGCGTCACTGAGGTCACCGAGCGGGCCGAGCTGCCGGTGCTGACGCTGTCCTACTCCGACCTCATCACCGCGCGCGGCTTCAAGTTCGTGTTCCAGACCTCGCCCACCGGCGGCGCGCAGGCCAACGCGGCCCTGCCGGCGCTCGTGAAGCTCGCCGAGACCGCAACGGGCAAGAGCCCCAAGACGGTTGCCATCGTCATGGACAACACGGCGGCGCCGGTCAGCTTCGCCAAGCCCATGCGCGAGGGCGGCATCGCCAAGCTCGGCCTCAAGCTGGTGGTGGACGAGACCTTTACGCCACCCCTGTCGGATGCCACGCCGCTGATCCAGAAGGTGCGCTCGACCCGTCCGGACCTCCTGCTCCTGCTGCCGACGGCGATCTCCGACGACAAGATGTGCCTCGAGAAGCTGCACGAGTTCGGCCTCGGGCGCGGGCGCGTGCCGGTGATCTCCAACGGCGCCCACATCGGCGCGCCGGACATGCTCAAGAACCTCGGCAAGGATCTGCTGGAAGGCGTCATGACCGTCGTTGCCAACTGGGGCGCCAAGGGGCAGGAGGACATCATGAAGGAGTTCGTCGCCAAGACCGGCGAGCCGTGGATCACGCAGGACTCGATCTCCACCTACGGCGACATCCTGATCCTCGCCGAGGCCCTGGAGAAGGCCGGCGTCGCCGACCGCCGCAAGGTCGCCGAGGCGATCCGCAACATGGACACCAGGGAAGGTCCGGCGAGGTACTTCCCCGGCGGCCGCGTCAAGTTCGACGAGAACGGGCGCCGGGTCGGCGCCGACGTGGTGATCGTGCAGTGGCAGAACGGCGTGCCGGTGACGGTCTACCCGCCGTCCTCCGCCGTCGCCCAGCCGATCTGGCCGAAGTCGTGAGGCGATTCCCTCTCCCGGCAGTTCCCCCTCTCCCCGCGCAACACCGACCTCGCCTCGGACTCCAACAGCGCGGGGAGAGGCCCGGGGTGAGGGGCCGCGGTACGCTCCGACGTCGGCGTATGGGGCTGCCCCTCACCCTAACCCTCTCCCCGCAAGCGGGGCGAGGGGACCCGTCGAGCGCGGGGAGAGGGAGGCCACTACCCTGCCACGTGCTCCAGGGCCGCCAGCAGGTGGGGTCGGAAGGTGGCGTAGTCCTCGATCATGGGAAAATGCCCCATGCCCTTCATGATGGTGAGGCGCGAGCCGGGGATCGCCGCGGCCACCGCCTCGCTCATCGCCGGCGTGCAGGAGTAGTCGTACTCGCCCGTGAGCAGCGCCACCTTGCAGCGGCTGGTGTCGATGCGCTTCACGTCCTCGCGCGCGTCCCAGTCGAGGCTGTAGAAGTAGACGTCGCCCTGGTACACCCCGGGTCCCGACTGGCTGTAGTACCACCAGTTCTCGCGCTTGCCGGCCTCGGGGCTCAGCGGCGAGTTGAGGCCGTAGGTGTAGCTCGCCACCAGCTCCCCGCCGTGGATCGCCGGATGGTGCAGGAGCTCGTTGTAGCGTCCGGGCGCGTAGGCCGAGCTCTCGAGCCCGACGATGCCCGTGAGCTCCTCCTGGAACTCGGCGGCAATCTTGAGCACGATCGCCCCGCCCATGGAGCAGCCCATGACGACCGGCCGCTCCAGCCCCAGCGCCAGCCACACCGCGCGTATCATCTCGAGATAGGAGGCCGTGGTCAGGTGGTACTTCTCGAGCCACCAGGCCTCGGGCGGCGTGGAGCGGCCGTGCCAGGGCAGGTCGAAGGCGATCACGCGGAAGCGGCCGGTGACGGCCGCGTCGGAGAGGACGTGGCGGTATTGCCGGCTGTCGGCGCCCGCGGTGTGGAGGCATAGCAGCGGAATGCCCCGGCCGGCCTCCTCGAGGAAGATGCGGTGCCGGGCGCCGGCAACGGTGACGGAGGCATAGCGTCCGATGATGGGCTCGAACTCAGGCATCGGGGGCTTTGACCTCGCGCATGATGTTCATCATCCGGTGCAGGGCGCGGGCGTGCTGCATGGCAGCCAGGCTGTCGCCTTCCAGCACGAACTCCGGCACCCGCATCAGCATGGCGAAGAAGTCGTGAAACAAGGGCGGCGGCGTCGGGCTCAGGAACTTGCGCCACACCTCGACGGGCGCCCTGAAGCCGAACGGCACGCGCACATCGATGCGCGGGTTCGTCACGATCTCGCGGATGCGTCCCTTCTCCACCTTCAGCGCATAGCGCGCCTCCCCGAAGGTCAGCCCGACGGTGGTGGTGAACCAGTCGCCGATGACGCCCAGCTCCTTGTCGGCATTGGCGCGCGCCTGGAACCGCTCGAGCCAGGCCAAGCCCGGATACTCGCTCATGTCTCCACCATCGGGTTGTCTCCTCGAAGCGCGAGCGTCATGGCACGAACAGGCACAATCTTGTCATGCCGGGGCTTGTCCCCGGCATCCAGCCGACCGCGGACGGCGGAGCAAGCGGCTTGGTGGATCCCGGTGACAAGCACCGGCATGACAAGGTCC
>Ga0075421_100005068_pt1 | contig 15904 bp, 16 predicted proteins | sample SoiMetdeltSBSDD5_FD_75292 | JGI IMG/M metagenome (GOLD analysis project Ga0075421, IMG submission 75292) | Bulk soil microbial communities from a Populus tree surrounding site in Tennessee, USA - Soil MetaG P. deltoides SBSDD5 | ecosystem: Environmental > Terrestrial > Soil > Tree plantation...
AAACTGGCGAAACTCGTCGCCAACGCTCCGGGCAGTCGCTGGGGCATAAGGGCCTCCATGAAAAAGGGATACCCGCTATCTTAGCCGACTTCCCGGCCAATTTAGATGCGATTGCCCTGGCGTGAAAAGTAGTTGACATTTGTTCTAGTATCGCGTATTATCCAGTCGCATCAACGGATTTTTAGATATGGGTGGGTAGAGGACACGTGGGTGTTCGGCTCACTACATTGACTGCGCATCCGTTGAAAGGAAGGTTAACATGTATCACAAAGTGATCCTCGTTGGTAATTTGGGCCGCGATCCTGAAATGCGCTATACGCCCTCGGGCGCGGCGGTGACCAACTTTAGTATGGCCACCAGCGAGAAATGGACGGGGCAAGATGGTCAACCGCAGGAACGCACGATCTGGTGGCGCGTGAGCGTCTTCGGCAAATCGGGCGAAGCCTGCAATGAGTACCTGAAAAAAGGCTCCAAGGTTTTGGTCGAAGGCCGGATGAACGCCGACCCGAAGACCGGCAACCCGCGCACCTTTCAGCGCCAGGATGGAACGACGGGTGCGTCGTTCGAAGTGACGGCGCTGGCGGTGAAGTTCCTAAGCTCGCGCGGAGATGGCGGTGGGCAATCCTCCGGGGCCATGGTCGAAGAACCACCCACGGAAGAAGCTGAAATCCCCTTCTAAACTCAACCGCATAAGCCGACAGCCGTCGTCCGCACCAGACGACGGCTGTTTCGTTTCCGAGGTGCGGGATGTTCACCTTCAGCCTCCCCACCCTCCAAGGAGATACCATGTCGGATCAACCAAAGTCCGCTGCGCCCCAACCCGGCCCGCAATCGATGCAGATGGCGATTGAGCTTCCCGCAGATTTGGAAGCGATCTATACCAACTTTGCGCTGATTACCCACTCGCCCTCGGAAGTGGTGATTGATTTTGCGCGCGTGCTGCCGAACATGCCCAAGACGAAGGTTCACGCGCGCGTGGTGATGACGCCGATGAATGCCAAGCTGCTCCTGCGCGCGTTAGCGGATAACCTGGGCAAGTTCGAGGCCCAGTATGGGGAGATCGCTATCCCGACGAATCTGGCGGATCAGTTGTTTAAGCCGCCGAAGCCGCCGGAATAGAGTGGGTCTGGGGTCAACGGATGGAACAGATTGAACCTATTAGGAGATGAAAAGATGGGGAAGGTTCAGACACCTTACGATGAATTGACGTATAAAATTATTGGGCTGGCCATGGCGATACACAATGAGATTGGACCGGGATTTTCGGAAGAGATTTATCAAAGAGCGATGGCTGTAGGCATGGCGAATGACGGCGTACTTTATGACCGAGAGTTTCAAATTGATGTGACGTTTCGAGGGCAGAGGATTGGAAAATTTGAACTGGATTTTGTCGCCAACCAGCAAGTGATACTCGAACTGAAAGCTTTAATTGCACTTGCACCTATTCACGAACAGCAAGTCATTTCTTACTTGGCCGCTTCCGGCCTCCCGCTAGGTCTGTTGATAAATTTTGGATCATCACGCCTGGAATATAGACGCATCTTTCCACCCCAAGCAGTCCAAGCAAGTTCCGCTTACAAAATCCGTCAAAATCAATCCGTTTTATCTGTTCCATCCGTTGACCAGGAAACCTATGGATAACCTCGACCAAGTCGCTGAAAGAATCCGCTTCAACTTTACCGCCAAGAATGACAAGCGGGATGCCGCGCTGGAACGCTCACGCGCGCTTATCCGGCATTGCGCCAACTCGATCCGCGCCACGCACCGCGACGAACGGGCGCTGGCGCGGGAGCACATTGCCGCCGCGAAGGAAATTGTGGAAGCCATCCGCGCCGACCTGAAAGAATTTCCCGATTTATATTACACGGGATACACGCAGGACGCGCTGAAAGAATTCGCCGAGGCGAACATCGTCTATGCGCTCGTTGGAAACGAGCCGCTGCCGGAGCCGGAAGCCATCGGCGTGGAATATGCGGCGTATCTCAACGGCCTGGGCGAAGCGGCGGGCGAACTCCGCCGGCGCTGCCTGGACATCATCCGCCACAACCACTCCGACGAAGCCGAGCGGCTGTTGGAGGCGATGGATGATATTTACTCGCTGCTGGTGACGGTGGATTATCCGGACGCGATTACCGGTGGGCTGCGCCGCACGACGGACATGGTGCGTGGCGTTACCGAACGGACGCGCGGCGACATCACGACCAGCCTGCGGCAATACCAGTTGCAAGAAGCGCTGCGGAAAGATGAGATTAGAAGGATGAAGGATGAAGGATGAAGGCGGAATTAACCGGTCTCTTCATCCTTCATCCTTCCGCCTTCATCCTTTATGAAAGTTATCCGTGCTTCTGAGATCGGTGAATACGTTTATTGCCACCGCGCCTGGTGGTTGCGCCACGTTCAAGGGCTGACGTCCTCCAACGTCGCCGAGTTGGCCGGGGGTACGGCGACCCACGCCGGGCACGGACGACTGGTCGGGCTCGCCTCAACGCTGAGGACACTGGCGATTCTGCTTTTCATCGCCGCCGTGCTTGTTATCTTCGTCTCACTTTTTACCCCGCGTTAATCGAATGCTTGCCTTTATTCTGATCGTCCTCGCTTTGCTCTTGTGGATTTTCGCCCAACGCATGCGCCAGGCTTCCGGCTTGCCGGCCGGTCAAGTGGTCTACTCCGACACCGGCGGCTGGACTCGACTGGAAAAGCCGCTCTTCTCGGCGGCGCTGCAGCTCACCGGCAAGCCGGATTATCTGGTGCGCCAAGGAGCCGATTACATCCCGGTGGAAGTGAAATCCGGGCGAGCACCGGCCGCCGGACCCTATGCTTCACATGTCTATCAACTCGCTGCCTACTGCGCGCTCGTCACGGAGACGTATCATCGCCGTCCGGCTTATGGGCTGATCAAGTACGCCGACCAGACGTTGTCCGTGGACTTCACACCTGCGCTCGAAGCCGAACTGGCGGATTTGTTAGACGAGATACGCGCCGACGGCGAGGCGGAGGACGTGGCCCGTTCACACGCGTCTGCCGCTCGCTGCCGTGGGTGTGGATTTCGAGAAGAGTGCGAGGAGAGTCTGGTATAGATCACTATGACCAACCACGAAGATTTTTAACCACGGATTACACCCCGGCCTGCTCGGCGCAGCCGGGGCGGGCGGAGACCACGGATTTTTTTAATGAGTCTCCCAATCAGTGTAATCGGTGTAATCCGTGGTTGCATTCTAGGTTGCAGCTTGAGGTCATACTCTGAGAATGGAATCCGCTATAATAACTTCGGCCTCTCCAGGAATACACATGCGTCTGCCCTCTTCCTCACAGCCCTCACCGGAGCATGTCCTCGTCTTCTATCATCCTCAGATCGAAGGCTCATTGGCATTGGCAGAGGTCATCGTCACATTCCTCGCGCAGCAGTTGGGCAACGATGTAGTCAAAGCTTCCATCGAAGATCCGCAGGCGCAGACACACATCGCCGAGCAGGACCTGATCATCGTGTTAGGCGGCGATGGTTCGATGCTGCGCGGTGGGCGGCTGACGGCCCCACATCAGGTTCCCGTTTTGGGAGTGAACCTGGGCCGGTTGGGTTTTCTGCCCGAAGCCCAGCCGGAGGCGTGGCAAGCGGTGCTGACGCGGGTGCTCGCCGGTGATTATTGGATCGAGGAACGCATGATGCTGCAAGTGGAACATCAGCGCGGTGAAGAGCGCCTGGGCGCGTACCAGGTGCTCAACGAGGCCGTCGTCGGGCGGGGCGCGCTCGCGCGTCCGGTGCGGCTGAAGACGATGATTGACGGTAGCGACTTGACTACCTACGTCGCCGATGGCTTAATTATTGCGACGCCCACCGGCTCGACGGCGTACGCGCTGGCCGTGGGTGGCCCGATCCTGCCGCCGCAACTTAAAAATATTTTACTCATCGCCATCGCCCCGCATCTGAGTATGGATCGCGCCATCGTCCTGGCCCAGGGCGCGACGGTGGAGGTCGTCGTCCGCACCGAGCACCAAGCGATCCTCAGCGCTGATGGTCAAGTAGAAGTGCTGCTGGATGACGGCGACCGAGTGAGCGTCCGAGTGAGCGATTATGTAACGCGCTTCGTGCGCGTCCAAGAGCCGACTTATTTCTACGCAAGTTTGATGACGCGGCTGACTCAGAATCCTTCAGCGGATAAAAGCAAATGAGTGATAATTGCTCAACCTGCCTCACCCCCCGCCCCCTCTCCTGACGACGAAAACCAAGAGCGTCGTCAGGAGAGGGGGAGCAAAACAGCCTGTATTTCTCCCCTCTCCAGAAGCGGGAACCCTGAGCGAAGCGGAGCGTAGTCGAAGGGCCGCTTCAGGAGAGGGGCCGGGGGTGAGGTCGAGTACGGATAAAAGTAAATGACGGAAACTATGACTGAAACCCCACCGGAAGTCCTTTACTGCGCGAATCATCCACAAACGCCCACCTCGTTGCGCTGCAACAAATGCGGCAAGCTCATCTGCCCTAAGTGCGCGGTGCGCACGCCGGTTGGCTACCGCTGCAAATCCTGCGTGAGCCAGCAGCAGCAAATCTTTGAGACGGCCGTCTGGTATGACTATTTGGTTGCCGCCGTGATCGCCGCGCCGCTGGCGGGCCTGGCCGGTTTCATAGTGATGAGGCTGGGGTTCTTCGTGATCTTTCTGGCGCCGGTCGCGGGCGGTATCGTAGCGGAGGTCGTCCGGGTCGCTGTCCGTCGCCGACGCGGGCGCTACCTCAGTCTGGTTGCCGTCGGCGCGTTTGTGCTTGGTTGCCTGCCTTTGCTGCTCTATCCGCTAATCATCGCCGGCCTAAGTCTGGTCGCCGGTGAGAGAGGCGTCGGACTCGGCTTAGGCTCAGTCATCACGTTGCTTTGGCCTTTGGTTTATACTGTGATCGGAGCCAGCACGCTCTATGCGCGGCTGCGTGGAATTACCATCAATAACTAATGCTCTCCGAACTCATCATCACCGACTTCGCTATCATTGACAGCCTGCGGCTGGAATTTAAGTCGGGCTTCGTCGCGTTCACCGGCGAGACGGGCGCGGGCAAGTCCATCATCATTGACGCCGTGGACTTGCTTCTCGGCGGCCGGGCGGATACCACCTTCGTGCGCGCGGGAGCCGAAGTCGCGCGGGTGGAGGCGATCTTCAAAGTTCCGGACGAGGTGCGCCCCCTGGTGGAGGCGAGTCTCGCGCGGGAGGAACTTTTGGATGGGGACTCGGCCACGGAAGTCATCCTGGCCCGCGAGGTGCGGCGCGAGGGGCGCAACATCTGCCGCATCAATGGGCGCGTCGTCAACCTGGCCGTGCTCAAAGAGATCGGGCAATGGTTCGTAGACGTCCACGGTCAGAGCGAGCATCTCTCGCTCCTGCGCACGCGCGAGCACGTCTTCTTACTGGATCGCTTCGCTGATTTGGAGAACGAACGTGAGGCATTTGCGGAAGTCGTGCATGAACTAAACGGCGCGCGGCACGAACTCGACGAACTGCGCCGGGATGAGCGCCAGATGGAACAGCGGCTGGACATGCTCGATTTTCAAATCAACGAAATCACCGCCGCCAAGCTCAAGCCGGGCGAGGATCAAGCGCTGCTCCAGGAACGCACCCGGCTGGCAAACGCCGAAAAACTGGCCCTCTTAGCCGACGAAGCCATCCACGCCCTCGCCGACGGAACGGACGAGACGCCGAGCGCTGCGGACTTGCTGGGAAAAGCCGCGCGCGCACTCACCGGTTTGGTCAAAATTGATACCAGCCTCGGCGAGCAGCGGGATCAAGCGCAGGCCCTCAGCGAGCAGTTCAAAGAACTGGCCCGCGATCTGGAAAACTACCGCGAGAACGTGGAGTTCAATCCCAAGCGCCTGGATGTGGTCGAAGAGCGGCTGGAACTGATTAAGAACTTGCAGCGCAAATACGGCGCGACGATTGAAAACATCCTGGCCTATGAAGAAAAGGCGCAGGCGGAACGCGAGGGTCTCACGCATTCCGGTGAGCGGATCGCCGAACTAGAGAAGAAAGAAGAAACGCTGCTGCAGCGCATTGGGCGGCTCGGCTTGAAACTCTCCGCGGCCCGGCGCGCGGCGGGGGAACGATTGGGGCGCGCCATCGAAACCGAACTGGCCGATCTGCGGATGGAGGGCGCAAAGTTTGGCGTAGACTTGCAAACGGAAGACGACTCCGAGGGTGCGTACGTCGAGGGCCGGCGCGTCGCCTTCGACTCCACCGGCATTGACCGAATTGAATTTCTGGTCGCCCCCAACCTGGGCGAGGGCCTGAAGCCGCTCGCCAAAGTGGCCTCCGGCGGCGAAACTTCGCGCTTGATGCTGGCCCTGAAGAGTGTCCTGGCCCGCGCCGACCGCACCCCCACCCTGATCTTCGACGAAATTGATCAAGGCATTGGCGGGCGGGTGGGCGCGGTCGTCGGCTACAAGTTGTGGGGCCTGGCCGAAGCGCACCAGGTCTTGTGCATCACCCACTTACCGCAGTTAGCCGGCTTTGGGGATCAGCATTTCAAAGTGGAGAAGCTGATCACCGGCGACCGCACGGTCACGCGCGTCCGCGCTTTGAGCGAGGCGGAACGGGTGGCGGAATTGGCGCAGATGCTCGGGGGTGAGGGCGAGAAGACGATGGAAAGCGCCGAGGAAATTTTGGGACGGGTGCGCGAGGTGAAAGCGGCGAAAGCGACCACGCCGCAGCGCTAAGACTTTCAGCGCTTTACAAAGAAATATTCAACCCAACGTCAATCAACGCCGACCGAAAATCCGGGTACAACACCGGCTTATGCAAATAACCGTCCGCGCCTGCCTCGCGGCCCTGGGCTTCCTCTTCGAGCGCCGAGCACATCACCACGGGAATATCTGACGTACTGACGTTAGATCGCAGGGCGCGCAGCACTTCCCACCCATCCATCCCCGGCAGCGCAATGTCCAGCACAATCGCCAGTGGCTTCTCCTGCTGCGCCAGCGCGACTGCTTCTTCACCCATACTCGTGCTCACCACGCGGCAGCCGGTGCTACGCAGATAGCGCTGCATTAGATAGATGGAATCTGGATCGTCTTCAATAATCAGAACCGTAGGATGCGTAGATGTGGACATGAAATTCTCTCTAAATAACAAATTTGTTGTCTGGGTTGTTGCATCAGGGGTCATAGCATTTCCTCCCGGCGCCAATCCTAATCACCCTAGATTAAGACTGGCTTAAGTCAACCTAGTGTTATTCTAAACAGCCCGGCCTCCAAAATATATCAAGTTCTTTGAAACCGGACCGGTCAGTCTGTTTTTCGGTCACTTACTGAAATATTACTCCCCTGAAAATAAGGTCGCATCCCAATGCCTCTTTCCGACTGAACTACCCCAAATAGGTGATAGGGGTTATTCGCGCTTCACGCCCATAATATTACCGCCAATGTTAAAGTAAATCCCGGACAGTAGAGGCGAGTTTTAGCAAAAAAATGAACTGATTCTGACTTCGGGATTGTTTGCAATCGCTCCCAGTATTCTTGTATTATTTTGTCTGCTCTTTGGTTGTTTCTTTGTTTACTCAACTAACGCACATGCTGCCTCTCGCCAAACAAAATTTTTATCGTGAACGCTACAAACGCCTCCGGTCTGACTGGCAAACCAGCGGCGAAGAACTCGAAGCACTTGTCCGTCAGCGTCTGACATCCGATACCTACGTACTTGACCTCGGCTGCGGACGCGGTGGTGTGATGGAACTTTTCTGGCGTGACGTTCAACTCGCCATCGGACTTGATCCGGATGCCGCTTCCTTGCTTCAACAGCGCACGCTGATGCCTTTAACGTGTGGGCTGGGTGAGGCGTTACCTTTTTCATCAGAAACTTTTCATCTCGTCATCGGCTTGTGGGTGTTGGAACATCTCCGTCAACCAGAAAAAACCTTGAGCGAAATTCAGCGCGTGCTCCGGCCCGGCGGACATTTCATCTTCCTCACACCGAATGCTCAGCATCCACTCATCTGGGCTAATCAAATGAGTCACGCCCTGCCCGCGTTGCAGCGTCGCCTCGTCCCCAAAATTTATGGCCGGGCTGAAGCGGATACCTTCCGCGTTCACTATCGCGCGAACACCCGCCGCCAGTTGCGTCAATTGGCCTTCCGGTTTAACATGCAGCTTGTCACCTTACGCGCCATTCCCGATCCAACCTATCTAGCCTTCAACGATTTCTTTTTTCAATTGGCCGTTCTCGTCGAGCGCTGCCTGCCGCCGAGTTGGGGCGTGCATCTTCTTGGTGACTTCATCAAAACCTGATTTGGAAATAACCTTTCACTCGATCCACTCTGATCTATTCAGACCCTAAAGGTCTTCGAGACCTTTAGGGTCTCATCCTAGGGGAACAGCATGCCCACTCTGTGCACGGCTTGCGGCTTCAATAATCCTGAAGGCATGCGTTTCTGCGGCCAGTGCGGCGCCCGCCTGACCGACGCCTCTTCGTCTTCTGTTTCTCCCTCTTCCGAAAATCTAGGCCCCATGATGGGCGCCGATCTGCTCGAACGCTTCCGGCGCGCCGGTCTGGAGTCGGCGGGCCAGCGCCGGAACGTCACCATCCTCTTTGCCGATATTGCCGGCTACACTCATCTTTCCGAACAAATAGACGACGAAGACCTCTACCGCCTCATTCAGGAATACATCAGCCTGCTAGCCAATGCTGTCTATAAGTACGAAGGCGCGGTGGACAAGTTCACCGGCGACGGGTTAATGGCGCTCTTCGGCGCGCCGATTGCGCACGAAAACAACGCCGAGTTGGCCGTCCGGTCGGCGCTGGATATGCAAGTCGATGTCGCCCAACTGAGCCGGAGCCTGAAAGACCGCTTGGGACTCGAACTGCAATTGCATCTCGGCTTGCATAGCGGGCCGGTCATCGTCGGCAGCATTGGCTCGAATATGCTCATGAACTACACCGCCATCGGTGATACCGTGAACCTGGCCCGCCGTTTGGAAGAAGCCAGTGCCCCCGGAACCATCCTCGTCAGTGAAACCGTGTACCAGGCGACCAAAGCGCTGTTTGGTTACGAACCCATGCCGCCGCTCACGCTCAAAGGCGTTGCCCGTCCCGTGCCGGGTTACCGCCTCGCCGGTTCTAAAGCGCAGCCCGGTTCGGTGCGCGGGCTGGAGGGTTTGCACGCGCCGCTCGTAGGCCGCGAGGCGGAACTCGATCAACTCAAGCAGGCCGCGGCGGCGTTGGTCAATAATCATCAAGGTCAGTTCATCCTCCTCACCGGTGAGGGCGGCATCGGCAAAAGCCGGCTCACGGCTGAACTCAAAGCATTCCTCGATCCACAAGCGGTTCAAATCTTGGAAGGCCACAGCCTCATCTATCGTCGGTCCGTGGCCTACTGGATTTTTCTCGAGGCGCTGCGCGGCTACTTTGGCATTACCCCGAACCTGCCGGAGCCGGAGGCGCGGGAGCGGCTCACCCGCAACGTCTCCACCGCTCTCGGCCCGCGCGCCGATGAAACACTCCCCTACCTGGAATATCTCTTTGCCTTCAAGACTCCCGACGAGGATGAACGCTTGCGTTACCTGGATGCCGGCCAATTGCGGCAGCGCGTCTTTCTGGCTGTGCGCGATTTGCTGGTGGCCGCAGCGCAGCGACGTCCGCTGCTGCTCATCCTGGACGACCTGCATTGGGCGGATGAGGCCTCCGTGGACTTGATTCTGTTTTTGGTGGATGCCTGCCGGCAGGTTCCGTTGTTTATGCATGCCATCTCCCGCCCCTTCCAGGAAGGGCCGCTCACTAAAATCGTCGAACATGCTCAAAAATTTCTACCGGATCGTTTCATCACCATTTCGCTTGAAAGCCTCGCGCCCGATCACAGTGAACAACTGCTGCGCCAATTACTCACTTCAACCGATTTACCTGAGACGCTACACCATCAAATTTTGCAACGTGCCGCCGGCATTCCGCTCTACCTGGAAGAAATGCTGCGGATGTTAATTGACGGCGGCCTGTTACACCGCACCGCCGCCGGCTGGCAACTGGCTTCCGAGGTGGACGCCGCGACGTTGGGCGTGCCGGACACATTGCAAGGTCTTATCCTGGCGCGCTTTGATCGGCTCGACCCAACCCGCCGCCGAATCTTGCAGATCGCTTCGGTCATTGGGCGGCAATTCAACGTGCCGCTGCTGAACGCCATCCTGCGCCCGGCCGCCAGCCACGAGATCCAAACCGCGCTGCCTCTGCTCGTCGAGCGCGAGTTCATTGTCCGCCAGGCGGACACCTCGGAGATCGCTTACTTGTTTAAGCACGTGCTCGTATCCGATGCCATCTATAGCTCCCTCCTCCGGCGCGAACGCGCTGAACTCCACGGCCAAGTTGGCGAAGCGATTGAAGCGTTGTTCGCCGACCGGCTGGAGGAAGAAATCGAATTGCTGGCCCGGCATTATGCTTGGAGTCCTCGGCTGGATCGCGCGCTGCATTATTTGTCTCTGGCCGGACAAAAAGCAGCGCGGGGTTATGCCAACGAACAAGCGCGCCAACATTACGAGCAAGCGCTGGCCTTGCTGCCTCAGGTGGAACATTCCCTCGAACAAATCCTGGAAGTGAGGACCGGCTTGGGCGATGTGCTCGTCTTCATCGGTGAATATCAGGCCGCCCGCGAACATTATCAGCAAGCGCTGGCCACGATCCCCGCCGAGAAACCTGACCAGTACGCGAAAGAAAGGTGCGCGTTGGAGCGCAAGGTCGGCGCGACATTCGAGCGGCAAGGCGATTTCGATCAGGCCTTGCTGTGCCTGGCCGCCGCCGAGGGCGCGTTGGCTGACCTGCCCGCGCCGGCGCCCATCGAGCAAGCGCAGGTCTTCAATGCCATAGGATGGATTCATTTCCGGCGCGGCAACCTCGGCGGCGCCGAATCCTTTCTGATGCGAGCGCTGACCTTGGCCGAGGACACGCCGCAGCGGGATCTGATCGCTTCCATCTACAACCGCTTGGGCGGCATTTATTATCAGGAGGATAAATTGGATCAGGCCGGCGCTTACGTTCGCAAAAGCCTGGCGCTGCGTGAGGAGATCGGCGACATCGTCGCGGTGGCGCGCTCTTACAACAACCTGGGCTTGCTGGCCTGGAAACGCGGCGATTGGGACAGCGCGCTGGAAAATTTTGGGCGCAGCGTGGAACTGCACGCGAACCTGGGGGATGTGGAGGGGACGATTGAACTGCATAGTAACCTGGGATTGCTGCAACTTGACCGAGGCAACGTCGAGGCAGCCCGGAAACATTTGCAAACATCGCTGACGAGCGCGCACCAGATCGGACATGCGTATATCACCGGTTTGACTGACTTGTATTTCAGCCGTCTGCATCTTTCCGTTGAAGACTGGCCGACGGCGTTGGATACTAGCCGGCGCAGTTTGCAAACCTTCAAAGAAATCGGCGTCTCCGATCATTTGGTGGACGTTTACACGAATATGGGCCTGGCGCAGTTGGGCCTGGGCGATTTGGACGCGGCCCACACCTGCGGACAAGAAGCGCTCACGTTGTTCGATCAGGCTCAGGCCGGAAAGTCCTCGGCCCAGGCGGATGATCGCGCGCGTGCGCTCCGGCTGTTGAGCGAGGTCGCGCGCCTGCGCGGCAATCTCGCCGAAGCCGAACGGCTGCTCAAGGAAAGCGCCGCGATCTTTTCGGCGAATAGCAATCAACTCGAGCAAGGCCGCTCCTCCGTTGCCCAGGCCGTGTTGGCGAGTGCGCTGGGCAACCAAGCTAACGCGCGCGTCCGGCTCAATGAAGCCCGCCTGATTTTTCGCCAACTCGGCGCCGAACTTGATCTGCATCGGCTGGAATCTCTGACTGCTAAACTTATGCCACATTGAAGCTCTCTTTTTCCTTGCAGTTTCAATGCTTCCGGCTTTAGCCCAGCCAGCCCTTCACGAATGCCACGAATAGGAACGCAACGAATAAAGCAGAAACATTCGTATTGCTCGCGCGGTTTGCTCACTCGGGCTTGGCCTGCGATCCGCGTGAGGGGGACACGGGATCCAGAGCACCGAGCGGGCGGGGATGCGATTCGTGGCATTCGTGATCGGCCCAGGCTTCCCTGTTTCTGTCGAGAAAGTCTTTTTGGCATATTCCCGAACTTCGGGAGTAGGTGCGCCACACTGGCAAGTGAATTTTCGCAGACCGTGCTCATGCCAGCGCAGCGCACCCAGAGCCTCTTCATAAAGATTACGGCTCATCTACCCAGGAATTAATTGTGGCCGAGGCCGAAGCCGCATCCAGGCCCGCACCTCCGGCGAACCGTGAAGCAAAGGCCGCCGTTCCATACGAACCGGCCCACGGGGCAGAGCCACCACTCCAGGTTCCGTAGCCGCCGCTCCAAGTTCCATAGCCACCGCTCCACGTCCCATAACCGCCGCTCCAAGTTCCGTAACCACCACTCCACGTCCCGTAACCGCCGCTCCAGGTTCCATAACCACCGCTCCACGTCCCATAACCACCACTCCAGGTTCCGTAACCACCACTCCACGTCCCGTAACCGCCGCTCCAAGTTCCGTAGCCCCCGCTCCACGTCCCATAACCGCCGGCCCAATTGCTAAAGTCGCCTCTCAGGCCAAAGCCGCCGGTCGTTTCGTCGTAGTAGGAAAATCCTTCGTAATGCCGTTGGCCGGCCAAATCCGCCGCGATGTCCAGACCGGAATTCGCTCGACCTTGAATGGCGGCGAAGACCGCGTCCGGCGCATTCACGCGCCCGGCCCCTTGCTGCCACATGCTATACAGCGAGTTGGTCGTCCCCAAATCTATCCACGGGAACGCGGTGGTCGTGATCCGGTATTTCACTTGATCGGGCGTCAAATTCGGATTGCGCGCGATGACGAGCGCCGCGATCCCACTCACGACCGCCGCCGATTGCGAAGTTCCAGCCATTGAGAAATATTGATTGGCAGCTTTGTTCGCTTGATGATTGCGCGCGAGGTAGCTGTTCGGCAGCATCGTCGAGACGATGTGCGCGCCCGGCGCGACGACATCCGGTTTAACGAAACCATCCAGCGTCGGGCCGGCGGCGGAGAAGGAGGCGATGTAATCGTCGCTCCAATTGCTCGGGGTGTATTTATCAGTGAACGCGCCGACGGTGATGACATACGGATTATTGCCCGGCGTCCCAATCGTCATCGCCTGTGGGCCATAGTTGCCAGACGCGGCGACGACGACGATGCCCTTGGCCCAAGCCTGCATAACGGCCTGGTTCAACGGATCGGCCCAATACGCGGATTGGACAGGCGACACGAGCGACAGGTTCATCACGCGAATGTTGTACTTCGCTTGATTGTTGATGACCCACTGGATGCCCTGAATGACGTGCTCGTAAGTGCCCGCGCCGGTTTCGTCCAGGACACGCACGCCGACCAAGTTGACGCCGGGCGCGACGCCATTCCATTCGCCATCCTCACCGATCTGGCTGTTGGCGATGACCCCGGCGACATGTGTGCCGTGACCGTTCGGGTCGTTCGGCGAACGCTTCCCCTCCACGAAATCCACCCAATCGAGGATGCGGCCATTGCGATTATTCACATCTTTCGTAATGCCTTTGTGCTGCCCGAGACCGGTATCAACGATAGCAATGGTGACGCCGCTTCCGTTGACGCCCTGCCCCCAAACGACATCCGCGCCAATCACATCCGGATAATCCGTGGCCGGTGATTTAGGCCCGAGGCCGCCTTCTTCGGGATTGGCATTTGCCGTCGGGTCAACTACGCCCCCAACCAACTTCACGTCCGCGTTCGGCGTGATGGCCGTGATACCCGGCTCGGCGCGCAACTGAGAAATGACCGCGGGCGAGATCAGCGCGCCAACGCCGTGAATCAGTTCAAGCTGCGAGGTGATATTTCCCCCATAGCTCTCGACGAGTTGGGCAACGAGGTGAATGTCGTTGCCTTGAATGATGAAGGACTCGGCTTCGGCATGAGCGCTGACCGGGCCAACCAACAACGTAACCAGCAGGTTGAAAACCACGAGCCAGGCAATCAAGCGATTGAAGGTTAGTACAGCGGCTTTCGTGTTCATAACAGGTCTCCTTTTAGTGTTACCAAATTCCGAAAAGGCAGACCTGACGAGGCGCTAAATAAAACGAGCCTGGAATCCCAGGCCCTTAAGAGACAAGCAAAAAAGAAGTTCTCTTCGGTGGCCTGGCGATCATCGTCATGCCTGTCGCATGACCTTAGATCCATAGCTTTGCGTCCCCGGCTTTCGCCGGGTTTGCCTTTATCGGAGCTATTTGATTGTTAAGTCTGATGGTACTTTAGCGCAACCCCCCTGAGCAATTTACTTTATCGTCGTTCCGTGTTCCACCTGGGTAGCCTAATCGTTATCCAGGCATTCATTGACACTGAGGCGCCTGATGTGGATGCCAAACATTTCTCGCAGGGTCGCCTCCTGCGCAGGCGTAATCTGATGGCGGCCGGTGGGCCGCCAGCCTCTCTCCGCTTGGGGAGATTGCGTTGGGCGGGCAGCGCTTTCCGAGATTTGAGCTTGTTCCGGCTGGCCGACAATCGAGGTCTCTCCATATGTGTCCATAGTATTACCCATCCTTTCTAGAGGGCGTAGAGTTCTTTCTGCTCAGAGAAGAAAAAAAACGGGCCTGGAATTAATTCCAGGCCCGTCAAGAGATAGATAAAGAAAAGTATCTTCGGCGGCCTGGCAATCATCGTCATGCAGTTGCACGACCTTAGATCCATAGCTTTGCGTCCCCGGTTTTCACCGGGTTTGCCTTTATCGGATATTTAGTTGTTAAAGCTGGTTACACTTTATCACAAATGAGCTGAGAGGAAATTGACAAATGTCACAAACTTACCATGACCTTAATCCATCCCCTCGCTGGTTGCTTGACCCTGACCTGAGTACGGTACGAATGCCGAGCCGGAAGCAGTTTGCGAGTCAACGGTTTTCTGACAGTTGGGCTGAAAGGCCTACCGGCTTCGCGATTACGAACAGCCGGCCCCAGGACACATTGCCGTGAGCCTTGATGCATGTTTGGAAAACGACCTGGTCGCCGCTGGTATAGATTTGCTGAAAGAGATCCGCGTTCAAGAGTTGCTGGCCGCCGTTATCAAGGTCCACAAAATTAGAGTAGGGGTTCGTCGGGCGGAGAGCTTGGAAGTGGCGCAAGGTTGAGATGGTGTAGCGCCGGATGGCGCCGTCGCCGTAGATCAGGTCCACTTCTTGCCCGGCTAATAAATCGAAGAACAGCGCGCCCGAACGATAGTTGTGGGCAAGCAGTGCGGTGGCGCCATATTTCGCTGCCAGGCCAAATTGGGTAGCATAGCCGATCGTTCGGGTGACGTAGGCTTGGTTGTTCGCCGGCTGTTGGGCTACTTTGAGCGCCAGAACCTTAGAGACATAGACACCGACAAGCTGTTTGGGCTGGCCGTTTTTGACGGTCGCAATGAAGTTATCGAGCAGCGGGATAACAACGGCCGTGGATCGCTCCGTTATCCCCGACACACCGCCGGTGATCGGCAGGGCTACCGGGAGCCTGGCCGGGGCGAAGGTCATGAGCCAGGTCAGGCTGGTGAGCAGGAGCAGTCTGATTGACAGGCGATTGAAGGTCAGGGTAGCGGTTTTCGGATGCATGCTAGGTCTCCTACTTGGGCTTACTAATTCCGAAAAGGCAGACCTGGCGCGGGAAAAATAAAACGGGTCTGGAAATCCAGGCCCGTCAAGAGATAAACCAAAATAGTCATCTTCGGCGGCCAGGCAATCATCGTCATGCAAGCGCATGACCTTAGATCCTTAGCTTTGCGTCGTCGGCTTTCACCGAGTTTGCCTTTATCGGAGCTATTAAGTTGTTAAAGCTAGTGGTTTGTAAACTAAATTCTGCAACAAATGATTTGTCTGGCTTGATAGACTGTGATAGCGTTACTCATCTGCTAAAACACCCTCAAGAGGTGAGTCATGCCTGGTCGAAAGCCCG
>Ga0075421_100005070_pt1 | contig 15901 bp, 15 predicted proteins | sample SoiMetdeltSBSDD5_FD_75292 | JGI IMG/M metagenome (GOLD analysis project Ga0075421, IMG submission 75292) | Bulk soil microbial communities from a Populus tree surrounding site in Tennessee, USA - Soil MetaG P. deltoides SBSDD5 | ecosystem: Environmental > Terrestrial > Soil > Tree plantation...
TCAACGCCTTCGACGCTTACGACGAGACGTCCTGCGTGCTCCGGCCGGATGCGGGTTGCGCGCGCGCGAGTACGAACGCTCCCGATCGCGTGCACAAGCGCGTCCGGCAGGGTCTGCATGCCGCTGCGGAAAGCGAAGCTTGAAGCCGTGTTCTTCGAGCGCCCGCTTTGCCGCGCGCGTTCACGCGCGCCCAGCACCTGGCCTTTGATCAGGCTGCCGTAGCGCTGCTCGAGCGCGTGCAGCCGCGGGAATGCCGCCGGAAGCGACAGCTCGTCGGGATTCCCTGCATAGATGCCGGCGACGAATGGTTCGACAGCGTAGTCGAGCAGCTCGCGACCGAGACGACGCTCGACGAAGTGCGAGAGCGATTCCTCCTCGCCGGCCGGCGCGGGCGCGACGAACGGCTCGCGCAGGAGTCGCAGCTTCGAACGCCACGAGAACACGGATGTCTTCAGGAAAGCGGGTGGCGACGTCGGCAGTGGCGCAAGGCGGCCGTCGCGCACGATGTAGCGTCTCGAAGCGAGGCGGTTTGCCTCCACGCGCTCCGGGGTGAGCCCCAGCGTGTCCACGAGTTCGCCGATGCGCGGGTGGGTGTCCAGTATGCTGTTCGGGCCGCGCTCGTAGAGCACGCCCTGCCCACGCTCCGTGCCGATGACGCCGCCGACCCGCGCCGCGGCCTCGACGACTTCGACGCGGAGGCCTTTGCGCTGAAGGAGAAAAGCGGCTGTCAGTCCGGAGATGCCGGCACCGATCACGAGGACGTCGGTATCGATTTCCACGCCCGGTGTGCGGCCGCGACTTCCTTACTTCTGAGCGGGCGGATCCGGATTGAACATATAGACTATCGCGCCGCGAATCTCATGGTCCGTAAGATCCGGCAGACCGCCCCGCGCCGGCATCCCTCCGTGCCCGTTGATCGCCGAGCGCACCGTCCCTTCGAAACCGTTGCGCAACCGGGGGATCCACGCCGCGCGATCACCGATCCGCGGCGCGCCACCTTCACCCGTGGCGTGGCACTTGCTGCAGCGCGCTTCCACGACCTCGCGGCCGGAGCGCACCCTAGGGTGTTGCGTGTCCGCGGGCTCGATCCAGTTGCCGCCCGATTGATTGACCATGTAGGTGACGGCCCGCTTCAACTCGAGGTCGGTGAGGTCCATACGGGCGCCATGCGGCGGCATGTTACGTATCCCTTTCAACGCGCTCTGGTTGAGCGACGAGAGTCCGCGCGAGGCGCGCGTCTGCCAGGCCTTGTTGTCGCCGATCCGCGGCGCACCCTGCGCGCCGGTGGCATGGCATTTCGCGCAGACCTCGTCCACGACCTGCTTGCCGGTCCGCGGGCGCTGCCCGTCCGCGGCGTGGGCCGCGAGCGAGAGGCTCGCAGCGATCAGGAATGTGGCCATCTTCAGGTACCCCTGGTATTTCATGTTCGTCCTTACTCGTGTGACGCGTGCTGTCGCCGGAACGGCCACCCTGTGCCAGGAGCGCCGAAGCATCCGAAACCGTGCGCGCCAGGCCATGCTTCACCGTAACGCGCGACCGTCAAAAGCGTTGTAGTTTATATTAGCTGTCGCCTGGGCCGGGCTCCTGCCCGCCGGGCGCGACCTTGACTTGAATCAACTTCACGCACGGCGCATCGGCTACTCTCGGCAGCGCCGATCGTCATTTTCCGACCGTTGAAGGACATGAAAACACCGCAGGGGTGGCCCCACACGCGCTCGATGACGTTATCGGCCGCGTATGCTTGAAGGCACGGGGCTCGAGTGCGTCCGCGGCGATCGCACCCTGTTCCGGGGCCTGGAGTTTACGCTCCAGCCCGGCGAGCTGCTGCGGGTGGCGGGCGAAAACGGCAGCGGCAAGACGAGCCTGCTACGCATCGTATGCGGGCTGTCGGTTCCCGCCGCCGGAGACGTGCACTGGAACGGGGAGAGCATCCGTCGGCTGCGCGAGGATTACTGGAAAGACGTCGTCTACGTCGGCCACGCGAATGCGCTCAAGGACGACCTCACTGCAGGGGAGAATCTGCGAATCGGGTGCGCCATCGCAGGCCTCGCGCCTGCCACCGATCACACGCTGGATGCGCTGGACGCTTTCGGAGTTCGCGCTTGCGCGGACTTGCCCGCCCGCGTGCTTTCACAGGGCCAGCGCCGCCGCGTGAGCCTTGCGAAGCTCGCCGTGAGCCGATCGCGGCCGCTCTGGATACTGGACGAGCCATTCACGGCACTGGACAAAGCCGCCGTCGCGCACCTGCAGGGCCTCATTGGCCATCATGTCGCCGCCGGTGGCGCGGTGATGCTCACCACGCACCAGGAAGTGTCGATCGCAGCCGCCGCTACCCGGCAGCTCGATCTTTCGGCATGAGGCGCTCGTGCTGAAGACGCTCCGTCTGGTGGTCTACCGCGACCTGCTGCTGGCGATGCGGCGCCGGTCGGACGTTGCGAATACCGTCATTTTCTTCGTGATCGTGGCGAGCCTCTTCCCTTTTGGCATCGGACCGGAACCGAACCTGCTCCGCGCGGTCGGACCGGGGGTACTATGGGTTGCGGCGCTGCTCGCCTCGATGCTCGCGCTGAGCCGGCTTTTCGCCTCCGACTTCGCGGACGGCACGCTCGAACAGATGCTGATGACAACCGTGCCGCTGTCGGTCCTCGTGTTCGGGAAGGTTGCGGCGCACTGGCTGCTCACGGGTGTGCCACTCATCGCGCTTGCGCCGCTGCTCGCGGTACAGTTCGGCCTGCCGTTCGAAGCCATGGGTGTGCTGGCCGCGTCGCTCGCGCTCGGCACGCCGGTGCTGTCGCTGATCGGTGCCGTCGGCGCGGCATTGACGCTTGGCGTTCGCGGCTCGGGCGTGCTGACGGCGTTGCTTGTGTTGCCCCTGTACGTCCCCGTTCTGATACTGGGCGCAGGCGCGGTACACGCGGCCAGTGCCGAGATCGATTCGACGGCCCATTTGATGCTGCTCGGCGCGTTGCTGCTGTTCGCGGCGACCTGCTCGCTGTGGCCGATTTCGGCGGCGTTGCGCATCGCCGTCGAATGAACGACTCACCGACGGCGCGAGAGCGCCAGAGCTTAGAATGAGAATCTTTACGACAACTACGTCATGAGAACCACGAGCCAACTAGCATTCCCGTCGGAGCGGCGCTGGAATCTCTTCCGATTCTCGTCACCTCAGACGTTTTACCCGCTGGCTGGGAAAGCGATTCCGTATTTCGCGACGGCCGCGGCGATTCTGACGGTGATGGGCGTTTACGTGGCCTTCTTCGTCGCACCGACGGACGCGCAGCAAGGCGAGTCCTACCGCATCATCTTCATTCACGTGGGCGCGGCGTGGATGTCCATGTTCGTTTACGTGATCATGGCGTTCTGGGCCGGCCTCGGGCTCGTTCTCAATACGCGGCTTTCCGGGATGATGGCGAGCGCGCTCGCGCCGACGGGTGCGCTCTTCACGTTCATTGCGCTCTGGACGGGTGCGCTGTGGGGCAAACCCACCTGGGGCGCATGGTGGGTCTGGGACGCGCGCCTGACGTCCGAGCTCATCCTGCTATTCCTCTATTTCGGATTCATGGCGCTGCACGCTGCGATCGAGGACCCGCGTCGCGCGGATCGTGCCGCCGCGGTGCTCGCGCTGGTCGGCGTCGTGAACGTGCCGATCATCTACTTCTCGGTGAAGTGGTGGAACACGTTGCATCAGGGCGCTTCGGTGAGCCTCACCAAAGCGCCGACCATGGCGGCGACGATGTTCACGGGCATGATCCTGGTGGCGCTTGCCTTCTGGATGTACAGCATCGCCGTGGCGCTCGCCCGCGTGCGCTCGATCATTCTCGAGCGCGAGCGCGGGAGCGACTGGGTTGCGGCACATATTAGGAGTAATGGATGAACTGGCAGAGCTTGGACCATTTTCTTGCGATGGGCGGATACGGCTTGTACGTATGGGGCTCGTACGCTGTCACCTTCGCCTTGCTTGCAGCCGAAATCCTGCTGGTCGCGAAGCGCAGACGTAACATACTGCGCGAGCTGCGTGCACAGGCTCGCGCAGAGACGAGGCGCACGTGAAGCCGCGGCACAAGCGATTCGCGCTCATTGCCGTGGGTGTGGCGGCACTCGGCTTCGCGGCATTTCTCGTATTGAGCGCGTTCGAAAAAAACCTCGTCTTCTTCTTCACGCCGACCCAGGTGGCGGCGAACGAAGCGCCCATCGGCCGTACTTTCCGTGTGGGCGGTCTCGTCGAGCCCGGAAGCGTCAAGCGTCAGGCCGACGGTGTCACGGTACGTTTCGTCGTGACGGACACTGCCAAGCAGATCCCGGTGGTCTACCGCGGCGTGCTGCCCGATCTGTTCCGTGAAGGAAAAGGTGTCGTAACCCAAGGCCGGCTGAGTGCCGACGGCGTGTTCGTCGCGAGCGAAGTGCTTGCGAAGCACGACGAGAACTATATGCCGCCCGAGGCTCAGCACGCCGTCGATACGGCTCAAAAAGGCCAGCCGATGGCGGCGAAGAGCATGTCGAAATGATCGACAGCCACCGAGCTGGTTTTTCTTTGCTGATGACGCGCCCAGTCGCTTTCAAAAAAGGTCATATCCGATGATTCCTGAACTTGGTCAGTTTGCGCTGGTGCTCGCCATGTGCCTCGCCATCGCGCAAGCGGTGCTGCCGATTGCCGGTGCCGCGCGCAACAATGCGGCATGGATGGCCGTCGCGCGTCCTGCGGCGCAGGGACAGCTCGTTTTCGTGCTGATCGCGTTCGGCTGTCTTGCGTACGCGTTCGTCACCAACGACTTCTCGGTCCAGTATGTCGCGACGAACTCCAATTCCAGGCTGCCGCTCGAATATCGCGTCGCTGCGGTGTGGGGTGGGCACGAAGGCTCGCTTCTGCTCTGGACGGTCATGCTCGCGCTCTGGAGCACTGCGGTGAGCGTGTTCAGCCGGCGACTGCCCGAGGAAATGGTCGCGCGCGTGCTCGGGGTGATGGGCCTCGTCGCCGTCGGCTTCTTCGCATTCATGCTGTTTACGTCGAACCCTTTCGATCGCATTTTTCCGGCGCCGCCGGACGGCCGCGACCTGAACCCGCTGCTCCAGGATCCGGGCATGGTTTTCCACCCGCCGATGCTCTACATGGGCTATGTCGGGTTTTCGGTCGCGTTTTCGTTTGCGCTCGCGGCGCTGCTCGCGGGTCGACTCGATGCGGCGTGGGCCCGCTGGTCGCGGCCATGGACGACGACCGCGTGGCTTTTCCTCACGCTCGGCATCGCGCTCGGTAGCTACTGGGCCTACTACGAGCTCGGCTGGGGTGGCTGGTGGTTCTGGGACCCGGTCGAAAACGCATCCTTCATGCCGTGGCTCGTCGGGACGGCACTCGTGCATTCCCTGGCGGTTACCGAGAAGCGCGGCACGTTCAAAAGCTGGACGGTGCTGCTTGCGATCACGGCGTTCGCGTTGAGCCTCCTCGGGACATTCCTCGTGCGCTCGGGCGTGCTGACGTCGGTGCACGCGTTCGCCACGGATCCGCGGCGCGGGATATTCATCCTCGCTTTTCTCGCGATCGTGATCGGCGGTTCGCTCGCGGTCTACGCGTGGCGCGCGCCGCGTGTGGGACTCGGCGGCGGGTTCGGCGTCATTTCGCGCGAATCCATGCTGCTCACGAACAACGTGCTGCTCGTGGTCGCGTGCGGCTCCGTGCTGCTCGGCACGCTCTATCCGCTTGCGCTCGACGCGCTTGGCGCCGGGAAGATCTCGGTCGGGCCGCCTTACTTCGAGGCGGTTTTCGTTCCGCTTATGATGCCCGCGCTCTTTCTGATCGGTGTCGGCCCGCTCGCGCGCTGGAAGAACGCCGGTCTGCCGGATCTTGCGACGCGGCTGCGCTGGGCTGCGGCCGTGAGCGTCATCGTCGCAGTGATACTGCCGTTCACGCTCGGCCACTGGTCGTGGGGGGTCAGCGCAGGGCTTCTGCTCGCGGTGTGGATCGCAGCGACGACGATCACGGGACTCGTTCACCGCCTGCGCAATGCGGCGGGTCAGGGTCTCGGAGCGAAGCTTCGGGCTTCATCGCTCAGCTACTACGGCATGTGCGTCGCGCACCTCGGCGTTGCGGCGTTCGTCGTCGGTGTCACGCTCGTGAACGGCTATGGACAGGAGAAAGACGTGCGGATGGACGTAGGCGAAACCGTCGAGCTCGCCGGTTACGTTTTCCGTTTCGGCGGCGTGCGAGAAGTCGAAGGGCCGAACTACGTCGCAGCGCGCGCCACCATCGAAGTGAGCCGCGGGGGCAAACCTCTTCCTACGCTCTACCCCGAAAAACGCATGTACCTCGTGCAGCAGAATCCCATGACCGAAGCGGCCATCGATACCGGTTTCACGCGCGATCTTTACGTCGCGCTCGGCGAGGCAGTTCAGGGCTCGGCCTGGGTCGTGCGCGTGCAGCACAAGCCGTTCGTGCTCTGGATCTGGCTCGGCTGCGTCATCATGGCGATCGGCGGAATCCTCGCGGCTTCCGACCGGCGTTATCGCATCGCCGCCCGCGATTCCGCGCCCGCTGAAGCGCCGCCGTCACAGCCACGCGCGCGGCCTCAACCCGCTCCTGCGAGATAAACCATGTCTACCGAAGCCGTCCGTAAAGCTCCGCCGCTCGGCCGCTACCTGCTGATCGCGGCGTTCATCGCACTCGTCGTGCTGCTGGGTGTGGGCCTTCAGCTCAACCCGCGCGAGGTGCCGTCGCCGCTCATCGACAAACCGGCGCCCGGGTTCACGCTTCCGCAATTGCAGGATCCTGGCAAGAGCTTTTCGCCGGCCGAGATGCGCGGCCAGGTTTGGCTGCTCAACGTGTGGGCTTCGTGGTGCGTGAGCTGCCGCCAGGAGCATCCGGTGCTGATGGATCTCGCGCGAACCGGGCTGGTGCCGATCTACGGGCTCAACTACAAGGACAAGCGCGACGAAGGGATCGCCTGGCTCAAGCAGTTCGGCGATCCGTACAAGCTTTCCGCTTTCGATCTGAAAGGCCAGGTGGGTATCGACTACGGCGTCTACGGCGTGCCGGAGACGTACGTGATCGACAAGCAAGGCGTCATCCGTTACAAACAGATCGGCATCGTCACGCCCGAAGTGCTCGAGAAGAAGGTCCTGCCGCTCGTGAAAAAGCTTCAGCAGGAGGCGTGAGTTGCAGCTGATGAAAAGAATAATTCTGTTCGTCGCGTGGGTCTGCCTCCTGGCTACATCCACGGCCTGGGCCGCTGAAGCCGCGCCGGCGGCGGAAGACCCTGCGCTCGAGAAGCGGGTGTCCGAGCTCTCCAACCAGCTGCGCTGCCTCGTGTGTCAGAACCAGACGATCGCCGATTCGAATGCCGATCTCGCCGTCGACCTGCGCAACCAGGTTCGCGAGCAGATGAAGGGCGGCAAGACCAACCAGCAAATCATCGACTACATGGTCGAGCGCTACGGCGATTTCGTGCTCTATCGGCCGCCCGTCAAAGCCGCCACTTTGCTGCTCTGGGTCGGTCCGTTTCTGCTTCTCGTAATCGGGCTCGGGGCGTTGTTTTACCGCCTGTCGCGGCGCCCCGCGGGCCCCGCTCCGCAGCTTAGCGAAGCCGAGCGCACACGAGCAGCCGCGTTGCTCGGACGACAGGATGCAGGAGAACAGGGATGACGGTGTTTATCGTTGTGGCGGCGTTACTCGTCCTCGGCGCGCTGCTCTTCATCGTGCCGCCGCTCGTCAGGGCGAAAGGTGGGAAATCGGTCTCGCGCAGCAGCGTAAACGCGGCGGTGTATCGCGATCAGCTGCGGGAGCTCGATGCGGATCTCGCCGCGGGGACGCTTTCGCAGGAAGGTTACGAACAGGCGCGACGCGAAGTCGACACACGCGTGCTGCAGGAGGCCGCGGCGGAAGACACGGCTTCGGCGCCGCCGGTCAGAGGACGCAACGCCGCGGTCGTAGCGACGATAGCAGTTCCCGTGCTGGCCGGCCTTCTTTATCTGCTCGTAGGCACCCCGCAGGCGCTGTCGCCCGAAACGCTTCCGTCGAACGACAGCGCTCATACGATCGACCAGCAGCAGCTCGTCGCAATGGTCGAGAAGCTTGCCGAGCGCATGAAGGCGAACCCGGACGATCCGGACGGCTGGGTGATGTTGGCCCGCTCGTACAGCGTCATCGGCCGCTTCGCCGACTCCGCGAACGCATACAAGGAAGCGACTGCGCGGGTACCCGACAACGCACAGCTCCTGGCTGATTACGCCGATGCCCTCGCGATGGCGCAGAACCGCAGGCTCGAAGGCGAGCCGGAGAAGCTCATCGCGCGGGCGCTCAAGATCGATCCGAACAACGTGAAAGCGCTGGCGCTCGCAGGCACGATCGCCTTCGACCGAAAGGACTACGCATCCGCAGTCACGCACTGGCAGCGGATCGTGCAGACGGCGCCGCCTGACTCGAAGATCAAGCAGGCGATAGAAGCGAGCATCGCGGAAGCGCAGGCCCTCGCCGGGAAGCCCGTCGCGGCACCGCCGGCGGCCATGGCGGCATCGCCGGCCGCGGCTGCGCCGGGCGGCAGCGCCACCGTGAGCGGGGTCGTGACGCTTGCGCCCGAGCTCTCGTCGAAAGTCGCGCCGAACGATATCGTATTCATTTACGCGCGTGCGGCCGAAGGCCCGCGCTCGCCGCTTGCGGTCCTCCGCAAGCCGGCCCGCGAGCTGCCGGCGAAGTTCACGCTCGACGACAGTATGGCGATGGGCCCGGACTTGAAGCTCTCGAGCTTTCAGCGCGTGATCGTCGCGGCGCGTGTTTCGAAAACAGGCGAGGTGACGCCCAGGCCTGGCGATCTGCAGGGTACGAGCGAGGTCGTGGCGAGCAGCGCGACCGGCGTGACTGTCGTGATCAATACCGAAGTGCGTTGAAGTCAGCGCCCGGCAGGCAGCTCACTTTGCAGTGGGCCCGAGCACGACGTTGAACACCGAAGAATCGACGGACACGATATAGCTCAAGCTTTCGTCGATCACGATGGATATCCGGTCTCCGTAGCGCGACAAGCGCTTGAGGAAGCGCTCGAAATGAGCGCGCTCCCGTTCGGCGAGCATCTCGATCTTCAACGTCAGTGTCGAAGAAGTCCCGGCGAGCAGGCGCTCGAGCTCTCGTGCCGCGCGTCTGAAGAAGCGTCGGCTCAACGGTGCGTGAAGGCTCAGAGAGAGATGCCGGCCTTCCCGTCGCGGCAGCAGGCGCCGCTCCACGTAGTCGCGCATCGCCAGACCGCCGATCCAGTCGACGACCACCAGCGGGAGCTTCGCCGGATGCCGCAGCGGCAGCGTTCGTGCGAAATGGACGAGCCGCCGCGGGCCACCCGGAAGTAAGCCTTTGACGAGGAGTCGCCACAAAATCAGGAACTGCTCGCGTCGGCTGTATTCCCCGTGGTACACGGGCGAAACGATATAACGCATCTTGTTGCGGACCCGCTCGGCGATGCCGCGGTCGCTCACGAGATCGCGGTAGAGCGTGCGATAGCGTTCCACCATCCCGCCGTAAGTCATGTTTTTCGGGACCACGTTCGTCCCGATGGAAGTGTTGTCGCTTGCCGGGGCGTGCTCGAGCAGCCGCCCTTCCTTCTGCAGGCGCTCGTACAAGGGCGTCCGGGGCAGCGCCGTCAGCAAGCCGACCATCGCGGCTTGTATGCCGGATTGGATGATGAACCGCCGCTGCTTTTCGAAAGTCTCGATCGTGTCGTTGTCGAAACCGATGATAAACCCGGCGAGCACGTCGATACCATGCGCATAGATGCGACGCACCGAAGCGAGCATGTCCTGCTTCATGTTCTGCATCTTCCGCGTTTCTTTCAGGCTTTCCTCGTCGGGTGTTTCGATGCCGATGAACACCCAGACGAAACCCGCGTCCCTGAATCCCCGGAGCAACTCCTCGTTCTGCGCGAAGTTGAGTGAGACTTCGGTGCCGAAGCGGAATGGATGGTCGTGGCGCTCCTGGTACTCCGCGAGAAACGCGATCAGGCGTTTTGCAAGCGGCTTGTTGCCGATCAGATTGTCGTCGACGAAAAAGACGCTGCGCGCGCCCGCGTGTCGCAACGCATCGAGCTCCCGCTCAACCTGCGCGAGCGACTTGCATCGCGGCTTGCGCCCGAACATCACGATGATGTCGCAGAACTCGCACATGTAGGGGCAGCCGCGTGAGAACTGCAGCGTGGCCGTCGTGTAGCGCTCGAGCTGGAGGAGGTCGAACCGCGGTGTGGGAGAGTCCTCGAGGTCGACGACGCCGGTCTCTTGATAGAGCGCGACGTGATTCCCTGCAGCGTAATCCGCGCAGAACCGCTTCCAGACGTATTCCGCTTCGCCTGCGATCACGACATCGGCGACGCCCGCGTAACGCTCGGGGCAGAGAGACGCGTAGCTGCCGCCTGCGACCGTGAAATAACCTTTGCTGCGGTAGTAATTGAGCAGCTCCGTCTGCCGTGGAAACTGCACGCCCATGCCGCACACGCCGATCACGTCCGCTTCCGGCAAGAGCTGCACGGACTCGACGTTTTCATCGACGATCGTCACCTGCCAATCAGGGGGACAGAGCGCCGCGAGTGTCGCGAGCCCGAGGGGCGGGTTGACCGTGCGCTTCCCCGGCAGGACTTCGCGGACGGCCCAGCTGAAGCTCCAGAAGCTCTCGGGATGTTTGGGATTGACGAGAAGCAGGCGTACGCGCATACGACGATCGCCCTCAGACGAGATGGCTTCTCAGCAGGCGAACCAGAACTTCGGGTAACGGAACCGGTATGCGGTCGAGCGCGCTCTTCACAATGAGCCCGATCTCCGTGTCGCCTTCGATCAGGAGCCGCCTGTCGAAGAAGAGCGTATCGGGATCGACGTTGCCCAGCGCGAGAAGCAGGAAGTCGCGGGCGTCCGCGCTTACCGTTGCGTCAGCGCGCGTCGCGGCAGCGCAGGCCTCGTAAACGCCGCGCGTAAGACGAAAGGTGAGGCGCAATCCGGCATCGCGCACGCGGAGCGCGATCACTTTGCGTTCGAGGCGGGCCGCGTCGTCCGGCGCAAAGACGCCTTTTGCAGCAAGATTCAGAGCGCCACACAGCAGAGCGGCCGGGGGATACTGCGGCAGCATCGCGCCTACACGACCAAGCGCCGCCGGGATGCGGGGCAGCTTGAACGACCGGACCGCTTCGCCGGCGCGTTCGGGCAGTGTTGATCGCGAGGGCGTGATTCGGTGCCCTCTCATGCCGAGCCCGCAGGGGAGAGCGCCTGCATTCCCGCTGCACCGTGCCAGAAGCCGTTGCATGCAGGGCCGCCGGTAAGCGCGTCCAGCTCGTGCGCAATGGGTCCGAGCTCGGCCGGCCGCTCGATGGCGCGTCTGAAGAGTTCTGCCACCGGCAGCGTGTGGGCTCGCAAAGGATTGATTCGCAGCACGTCGATGCCGACCTTTTTAATCTCGGGCAACGCATGAACGAGGTTGCACACACGCGCCGATTGCGTCTGCACGCCGTTGAACGTGAAGAGGGGATTGTCCTCGCGCGTGTTCACGGGCAGTCCGTCCGGAAAATCCATGCAGCGAAATTCACATGCATCCTTTTGCAGATTGAACCGCCGCGCAGTGAAACATCGCGCGGAATGCGCAAGTGGTAGCCTGCCATAGACGACGAGCTCGGTTTCAAGACCCGCCGGCAACTGCGGCACGAGGTTCGTCAGTTGGGCACTCGACATTTCGACAGGCGGTATCCAGCGGCTCGCGCCGAGCGTGGCGACGAATCGGATGCTTTCGATGTTGTAGAGATTGAGTGACGCTCCAGCAACGAACGCTGTCCTGCCGGCGAGCAGCCGCACGGCGCCCATATCATTCGCTTCGACCGTATAGCGCCCGTTGTCGACGATGCGTCGAAGCGTTCGCAGATCGGATTCGGACTCGATGAGCGTCTGCGTCGACAGCACGACTTCCTTGCCGCTCCCGGCGAGCGTCTCCGCGACCTCCATCCAGTCCCCAAAGCGCAGCTCGTGGCGCTTCGAGCAGACCGTCTCGCCCAGATAGACGATGTCGATCGGCGCGAGTGCTACCGAGTGATAGAACCCGAGCACGGTTTCCCGCGGCCAGTAGTAAAGGACGGGACCCAGCGCGAGCTTCACGCTACTTCCACGGGCGCGAATACGCGCCGAGTGTGTGTTGCTGTCCCTCGGAGAGCTTGCCGAGCGCATCCATCCAGTCGAGCGCGACGGTGAATCGCTCCGGATCGCGCGCGCACGCCTCGAGAGCTTCGCGCCAGACGCGCGTCACTTGCGTGACGTACGCGACATTGCGCTGACGGCCTTCGATCTTGATGGCTGCAACACCCATGCGCTGCAGTGCAGGCAGCAGCTCGAGCGTGTTCAGGCTCGCCGGCTCTTCGATCGCGTAATACGTCTGGCCGGCGACGTCGTAGCGCCCTTTACAGAGCGTCGGATATGCCGCTTTTTCGTGGTCCGTGTAGCGGTCGACGAGAATGCCATTCAGGCGCGATTCAAGGCCGGCGGGCGTGGGCTGCCACCGTACCGCGCTTCCGGGAGAGCAGGCGCCGCAGGTATTCGGTGAGACGCCGGTAACGTAGCCGGAGAGCGCACAGCGGCCCTCCACCATCACACACAGGCCGCCGAAACCGAATACTTCGATTTCGACCTGCGTGTGCGCCGCAAGCTGCCCGATCTGTGCCACGGACAGCACCCTTGGCAGGATCGCGCGGGTAATGCCGAAGCGCTCCCGGTAGAAGTTGATCGCTTCGTAATTGGTCGCCGAAGCCTGCACCGACAAGTGCAGTGTGAGTCCGGGGTGTTTCTCGGCGGCGTACTGCATGAGCCCGGGATCGGCCAGTATGACAGCGTCGATCCCAAGCTCGGCGGCCGTGTCTATGGCGCGCTTCCAGCGGTCCGCTCCGGTCGCCTGCGGATAAGTGTTTACAGCGAGCAGGACTTTTACGCGGCGCGCGTGCGCATAGCGGACGGCGGCCTCGGCTGCAGCGGCGTCCAAATTCAGCCCGGCGAAGTTGCGCGCGTTGGTGTCGTCGCGAAGGCCGAAGTAGACCCAGTCTGCACCTGCATCCGTCGCTGCGCGTACTGAGGGCAGGTTGCCGGCAGGGGAAACCAGCTGCATGCGCGGCGTTGCTGGAGCTGTGAAGGGAACCTGCATCTGCGGAGCGCTGTCGCCTCTTTCGAGCTCTCGCGGCGCACTTCACTTGCGTCTGTACGCACGCTTAGAGGCGGCCGCGCCGAAGTGGCGATTGTGGTGTGAGGTCGGCGACGCGCTCTTTGAGACGCATCAAATAATTCGATGATCAGACGACTTCCAGCACGACCTCCAGCGCTCCACGCTTCGCATGTTGGTCTTTCGCGGTACACAAGTTGCAGGGGAGGGCGGCTTTAAATCACTCTCGCAACCATGGCCTCCCGCAAAGCTCCTCCAAAGCGCAGCACATCGACACGTCGTACCCAGGCATCTGCAGCGAAGACATCCGCAAAATCCACCGTCAGCAGTCCGACGCGTAAAGCTGGGGCGTCGGCTGTCAGCGATGCCGCGACGGCAAAAATCGCCGGCACCGAAACCGTAGCCGCCGCCATGCCGCACAACGCAGCGAAGCCCGGCGAGTTCGGTCGCGCCGCGATGCAGCCTCCGGCCGGGCAGGCGATCGAGCCGCCACATCCGATGGTGGGCGGAAGCACGTTGACGGAGGTCAACGCGTCCGAAAAAGCGGGCCGTGGCAATCCACAGGTCAGTTTCAACCCGACGGTTGGACCGCTGGACCGCGTGCGCGTCGATTCGAGCGGCCGCGTTCTGACGACGAATCAGGGCGTGCCGATCGCCGACAACCAGAACTCGCTCAAGGCCGGCTTGCGAGGGCCCACGCTGCTCGAGGACTTCATCCTCCGCGAAAAGATCACGCACTTCGATCACGAGCGTATCCCCGAGCGCATTGTCCACGCGAGAGGTTCGGGCGCGCATGGCTATTTCGAATGCTACGAGCCGCTCGCCAAGCTCACGCGCGCGTCGATCTTCGCCGAAGCCGGCAAGCGCACGCCGGTGTTCGTTCGCTTCTCCACGGTCGCAGGTGAGCGCGGCTCCACCGACACGGCGCGCGACGTGCGCGGCTTCGCCGTCAAGTTCTACACGGACGAAGGCAACTGGGATCTGGTCGGCAACAACATCCCGGTGTTCTTCATCCAGGACGCGATGAAGTTCCCCGATCTTGTGCACGCAGTGAAGCCGGAGCCGCACCACGCAATGCCGCAGGCAGCCTCGGCGCACGATACCTTCTGGGATTTCGTCTCACTCATGCCGGAATCCACGCACATGCTGATGTGGATAATGTCCGACCGGGCGATCCCGCGCAGCTACCGGATGATGCAGGGTTTCGGCGTGCACACGTTCAGATTCGTGAACGAGCGCGGCGATTCACGGTTCGTGAAGTTCCACTGGACGCCGCTCGCCGGCACGCATTCGCTGGCGTGGGACGAGGCCGTGAAAATCTCGGGCGCCGATCCGGACTTCCACCGCCGCGATCTGTGGGAAGCGATCGAGGCCGGCGAGTATCCCGAATACGAGCTCGCCATTCAGGTCTTCAGCGAGGCCGATGCGGAGCGCTTCAGTTTTGACGTGCTCGATGCCACCAAGATCATTCCCGAGGAGCTCGTGCCGCTTCAGCCGGTCGGAAGGCTCGTGCTGAATCGTAACCCTGACAACTTCTTCGCCGAAACCGAGCAGGTCGCGTTTTGTACGGCGCACATCGTGCCGGGAATAGACTTCAGCAACGATCCACTGCTCGCCGGCCGCATCCATTCGTACGTCGACACGCAGTTGACCCGCCTTGGCGGTCCGAACTTCCATGAGATCCCCATTAACGCGCCCGTGGCGCAGGTTCACAACAACCAGCGCGACGGCTTCCATCGGCAGGCGATCCACCGCGGCCGTGTAGCCTACGAGCCCAACTCGCTTGCGGGCGGCTGCCCGTTCCAGGCGGGCACGAAGGGTTTCATGTCGTTCCCGCAGCCGGTCGAAGAGCACAAGGTGCGCGGCAAGCCGGAAAAGTTTGCCGAGCATTACAACCAGGCAAGGTTGTTCTGGGACAGCCAGAGTGATGTCGAGAAGCTGCACATCATCCGCGCGTATCGCTTCGAGCTCACCAAGGTACAGGTGGCGGCAATACGCCGGCGCGTGGTGGCGCAGCTCCGCAACGTCGCCGATGAGCTCGCTAACGCCGTTGCCGAAGGCCTGGGGATGGACACGCTGCCCGAGCCGCTGCCGGAGCTGGTTCGCCGCAGGCCGCGGCCCGAGGTAAAAGCCTCGCCCGCGCTGTCGCTCTTCGCGCGTCCGGGAGCGACAGGCGTCCGCACACGCCGCGTCGCCATCCTCGTCGCCGACGGTGTAGACGGCGAGACCGCGGCTCGAGTGCACGAAGCATTGAGCGGGCAGGGTGCGGTGCCGCGCTTCGTCGGTGTGAAGCTCGGACGTGTAAAAAGCGTGAGCGGCGATCCGATCGAAGTCGAAATCACGATGGAGACAGCACCGCCGGTGCTGTGGGACGCGATGGTGGTGCCCGACGGCGACGCTGCCGCGCAGGAGTTTTCCCAGTCCGGCCATGCGATCGAGTTTCTGAAGGACCAGTACCGCCACTGCAAGACGATTCTGCTCATTGGTGCCGCCGCCGCGCTGCTGGGCGACGCGGATATCCCCGCGGCCCTGCCTTCCGGTGAAGCCGATCCGGGTCTTCTGCAGTTCGCCTCGGACGACATCGAGGCAGCGCTACCCGCTTTCATCGAAGCGCTGTCGAGACATCGGCACTGGGTCCGCGAGACGGATCCTCCGACGGTTTAAGGAGCTGTGATGGTCAACCTCAATTGAGGGAGCTGCTGCTGCAATCGCTCGAGCACGGCAAAAGAAGCCGCCGCGGCCAAGGAATCCCGCACGGGA
>Ga0075421_100005072_pt1 | contig 15898 bp, 33 predicted proteins | sample SoiMetdeltSBSDD5_FD_75292 | JGI IMG/M metagenome (GOLD analysis project Ga0075421, IMG submission 75292) | Bulk soil microbial communities from a Populus tree surrounding site in Tennessee, USA - Soil MetaG P. deltoides SBSDD5 | ecosystem: Environmental > Terrestrial > Soil > Tree plantation...
TAGTCATTTCCCTATATTCCGGCCGGTATTTTTCATTTCCCCCGGTCGCTGCGAAGCGGCCAGGAAGCCTATGCCTATTGGGGTTTCGCGCGTTGCCCTTCTATCGTCATTCGATAGGGAAAATACCCCTCTTCTCCAGGCGTTCTACAAGAGAGGTATGCTTTTGACCCTGTAACGGTGTAACGGTTAGAATTTTGAAATGTTCAATTTGGATGTTGATTTTTTCAACTAAGTGTTATAGTACGCCTGACGCCCAAACGTCAAAAAATTCATAGCGTGTTTTCTACATTGTGTTTTCACGTTATAACGAATTTTTGAATTTTGGGCGTTTTCTTTTTTGTTATGAGTAATTTCTTTAGTAAAGGTAATTTTAGAAGTTATAATGCCGCCGATGTTGCCGCAGGTATTGATTTTGCTGTAATCAATTTTGATTTATCCAATTCTGCCGAAACCCATTTATACAATATAGAAGCCAACGCGTTTGCTGATATTGCAACGGATGATCCTAATTTGCTAATAGGTACTGTTCGTATTTTTCGTAATGTATTGGTAAATTCCGGTGAGAATTTAACTAATCAATTAGGACCTGGCGCGCAAACTTTTTGGGAAGGTAGAACGGAACAAAATAGAGATCATAGTTTTAGTAGGATTTTTTCTACGCCTTTTATTTTAGATAGCGGATTCCGGTATACCGTAGTTGCATTTTTTAGTTATTCCGCCGCTATTATTGCTTCTGTGAGTGTTGATTTGTTTGTCAACGGACTGGTTAAATTACCTGATAATAAGGAATTTTTTGGTAAAGTTAGGTAATAGAAAGAAATGGAAAATGTCGGAAATAAAGAAAGTGGAAATAGAGACGGAAGAGATTCCGCCACAATCGCCAACATTACCGGAATCTCAAATGACAATGGCAGTAGCATTCGGCCAAATGACGGAAACAAACCGCCAATTGATGTCGGAAATAGCACAAGCAAAAGCGGAACAGTCTCAAACATCGGCAATGATGCAAGAGGCATTGGCGGAGATTCGAGAGTTGAGATTACAGACGGCTACTACTTCACGCCAAACGGAACAATTACAAGAATCCCAGTCGGTCATTACATCGGCAGTGATGGAAGGCTTAGAAAACGACGACAACAAAGACGTGCTTCCAGTAACACCGATGGAAACGCACATAGAGATAGACCAGAAACCGGCGAATACGAAAAAGAATCTGCTTCAGAAGATACTTTTCGGATAGATAAACCTTTAAATATTCGTGGCGGAAAGCGTAAAGCAAAAACAGTAAAGGCCGAAACTTCTAAGATGACAATGATAACATTGTTATCTTCTGGCGCGGCTGCAATATTTACAAGCATACAATTACTTACCAAACACGAACATTGGAAGTTACAATCGGAAGAAGCAATAATTTTAGCTGAAGCATTGAATGATGCTATTAGCACATTACCAGAAAAATATTATGCTCAAGTCGTTGGAATTATTGAAAAGTGGATACCGTGGGTTAACCTCTGCTTCGTTGTCGGCGCAATCATCATCCCAAGAATCGAAGCCAGCGCAAAGCGAATTGAAAAAACATATCCTAAACCGAGTGAGCCAAGTAACGCAAGGGATGTCGGAACAAAAGATAATCCTTTCAGTAATTGGTCAAGTCTTGGCTACAACCAATGAAAAAGAATTGTTACGTTTCATTGGTATGGTTAATTCGGAATTGAATAAGATACTTGATGAATTTTCTGAAAAGGAGTATGTGCCTGATATTCCGAATAACTATGAACCTCAGAACGAAGTAACTCATAATGATAGTTTTGATTTGAACATAGTAACAGATTGAAATGTTACGTTATGTTCAAGGGCCGCAAGTTACGTTAGAAGGGCCGCAAGGTGTTATTACACGTTATACACAAATCGTTTTAGTAAGAGATTTAGATGAAGTGGAAAATTACGCGATATGGCAAGCAATCAAACTTGGTCAAAACGATAGAGGCGTTTTGATTGGTAAGACTGGTTGCGGTAAAACTACGCTTGCGAAGTTTTTAGTTGAAGATTATATAAAGCCGTATTCAGTAACTTGGAATCCAAAAGGTAGTGATAATGTTTTCAGATGGAATCAAAAACACGTTTCGACATTACAAGAGTTATATGATGCGGCAGATGATGACGAACATCGGATTATTTATACACCTCATCCGTTAGTTGCGGAAGATGAAAAGACACAAGAAGAATTTTTCTATTGGATTTATGAAAACAAAAATCGCAGAATATATATTGATGAAGCAACATCTATTTGCTATTCCGCAAATAAAGTCCCGCGCTTCTTACTTGCGATACTCAATAGAGGCAGAGAACGCGGTATCTCGTCTCTTACGGCTACTCAACGTCCATCAGGCGTACCAATGAATATTCTTTCTGAAAGCGAAAACTATTATGTCTTTAAAACATTGTTACCGCAAGATAAACAACGTGTCGAATTGATAACTGGAATTTCTGTTGAAGATCAAAACGATCTAAACGATTACGAATTCTATTACTTTAACGTGAGTCGCGGTCTTTTGCCCAAGAAGCTGCGCTTGAATTTACAAGGGAGTAAAAACAATGCCAGACGGGGGAATGAACGGGCCGATTCCGTTTCGCGCAGGTAGCAGGCAGAGAAAGCGACAATCAGGCGCAACTCAAAGTATCGCAGGCGGTGGAAGCGCATTGAGCGGCATAGGAAGAGTTACGCTTGATAAAGTAGGGATGTTAAATTATTTAGCCATTCACGTAGTAGGAACGGTTACACTCAGTGCAGCCGGTGCATTTGCTACTAATGGACCGTGGAGCGTAGTAGATCGTATTCGTGTTGATTTGAATCTATCAAATATGAATTTGGTGGATATAGATGGAAGAATGGCTTACGATCTTGCTAGGCAAATGTTTCGAGGATGGGCGCCTGATGGCGGAACTAATTACACTCCTAGTGCAATTGTATTTTCCGCTCCGGTTGCAATGGGAGCGAATTTGTGGAATTTATGGTATTTTGTACCTATTTCCGCAAATCCCGGTAGTGACTATGACACCGGCCTTATTAATTTACAGGCTCCTGAGGTACAGTGTAACGTAGAAGTAAGATTTGCCGCTGCTGGCGCAAACTTTGTTACTAACTTCACTTCTCTTACACTTACCAGTGTTGAAGTACATCAATGTTATTTTTCGTCACTTGACCCGCGCGCGGTTATTTTGCCACTTGGCCAAATCGTTCGTACTGTTCAATTCACAAAACCTATAGTGGCGGTAGGTGAAAATTCAATTACTGTAGAACGTCAAGGTAAATTGATGAATACGGTAATTCGTATGGAAGCTAATGGCGCACGTAGCGATAACGTTGATAGGGTTCAAGTTGTAGCGAATATAAATGACACGATGTACGATGAAACCGGCGGATTTAATTCGTTTGAATTTGAACGTGATTATTCTATGCCGAAACCTACGGGAATTTTTTACAAGGATTTCTGGCACGCTAGAGAATCTCCCGGAAGCGGTGATGGTAGAGATTTGATAAATCTTGAAGTTTTGACAACATTCGAGGAAAAAATATTTCTTGCCGCAGGAACGGTATTAGGCTCTGGAAACAATTTCTATCATCTAGGCCGTCGAATTCTTGTAAACTTTGTATCGCCTGCCACAAGTGGAATAAATCCTTTGTCGCAATAATGAAATTACTTCGATAATGTATAGAAACGCCGCAGTGCGCATTATGCGATGAAACGTTATGTTATCGAAGTAATCTAAATTTTAGGAGAAAATATTATGGCTACAATTGGGATTCCAGGCGATGTAAATAACAGTGTTTTTATGACTGGCGCTTATCCGGTCGGTAGATCATTCGGCAGCGTGCCTGCTGCTGCTACTGATTTTTCTGTCAGGAATAATTACGCTGGAGAACTAGGTGGTTTGAATCAAGATTACAGAGGCGCTATGATAACAAGTACGAATGCTGCAATGGCATCAACTCAAACTCAAGCAACAAATGGAAATGGTAATGGTAAAAAACCCGCGATTTGGTGGCTAACTTTTGCCATTATTTTTGTCATCGTTGCGTGGACTGCGAGAAAATTTGCGCCTGATGGAGAGCAATTTGCCATTATCAAACCGAACCTTATCAACGGTGTATTTATGACGTTATGGATAGTTTTGATTTTGGTTCTATTGAAACAAATTGCTATTCGAGTTAAACCAATTCCAGGTATTAGAGCCCTGGCTGATTTGATTTTGAGCGTATAGTTTTTGATTACCTCGTTTTCTATTCGCTCAATGATTCCGCGCCTTGTTTCTTTGGGCGTTACAAGGCGCGGAAATAAATTCAATGGATAAACAGAAACAACGTGTATGGCTAATAATATTGTTTCTAGTAACAATTATGTTACTGTTTCGATATTTTCCTAAAGCCGGTTATGGGTTAGCAATAATTACTTTGCTAGTAATGTTGTTTAAATTGAGGAAATAGTATGTCTGCATTTCAAGCGGTAGTAGGTTTTACACTTGCGGCGTTGGCGCTTTACTTTTTTGTAGGAAAGGCTGATGAGTCTTCAAAATTCATTGGCGCTTTGTCTGATGGATATACTAGAACAGTTCAAACGCTACAAGGAAGATAATGCGAAAATTTATTTTGATAACATTGGCAGTAATAATTCTATATTTATTATGGAAAAATGCTGATGTATTGAAAACTACTTTGACAACTGTTACAGGCTTGTTTAGAGAATCATTCACGGCAGTAACAGAAGTAGGAGAATTTAAGTAAATGCCGAATGGAAATTATTCAGAATATAATATAGGTTACAATGTAGAAACCGCAGGCGCTAGGTGGGGAAATCCTCAAATGTCGCCTTTCGGAAATGCAATTCGCGCTGGATTCAATCCATTAGGTGGAGCAAATTACGAATGGTTTCCGTTTGAACCGTATTTGTGGCCAACTAACTATTACGGCTATCAAAATGTTTCTGTTCCGCCAGCGGAATTTTTGTATGGTGATTATTTTGGTTATCGCGGAATATTGCCGCTAGACTTGCAATCTGTTTCGCCCGAACCATATCCATATGAAATGCCATATCCTAGAGGATTAAGCGCGTGAAAAATAAACCTTTAGTAATTTGGTTTAGTTTCTTTACGTTATTTTTAGTAACGTATTACTGGTTGCATTCGTGATATGGAAACATTTAAACAATATCTTCCCTGGATAATCGGAGCGGTAGTAGTTCTTTACGTATTGCGTAAACTTACTACAAAAACTTCCTTACTGCCTCAAACGCAATTAGTACAAACTCCGCAAACTGACGCATATGCGGAATCAAGATCAAAAGCATTTGAGTTACTAACTGGATTAGGTATAGCGCAAATTGAGGGAAGTGTTGAAAGTTCTAGAATAGCGGAAACATCAGCTATTGAACGTGCTAGGATCGCGTCTGCTTCTACGCTTGAACGCTTGCGAATCGGTGCAGAGGAAAACGTAAATTTAAGCGCAATTCAAGCGCAAGAAACACTCGCGAATTTGAATTTTCTACAACGTAGCCAAGATCAAAGAATTCAACAAGGCGCGATAGATCGTTATTATTCATCGCGTAATACCGGCTCAATCGTTGGTAGTATTACGCAAGCTATTGGACAATTTCTAGGAAATCGTCAAGGCGGAAGTATTTTTGGTACGCCGCCAACATTTCCACGTTCTGGTTTTACTTTCGGAGGTTTTTAAATGTTTATTCAAGTTGAAAATTTTTCAGAACTATGTGAAAAACATCCCGAATTGGAAATTGTTAGTAAGATTACAGCTAATCACGGTAACGAAAGCGACATTAGTTTACTTTGTGAAGTAATCGCGAAACTTTATGCAAAAGTAGATGAACTTACTCCTATATCAAATACTAAGGGCGATAAAGCTTCGATGGCTAATCAAACTAAACTTTCCTCTGTGAAATGAAAGTAATATGGCTAGTGTAAATCCAATTCTGAACAACGGAAATGGAAATCAAAATGTCGGCGGAGTAGGTATAACACTTAGTGGCGTTTCTACACCTGCTACGCCTGTTACTACTCCACCAAAACCATTATTTGATATTTCTGTATTATCAGGTTTACGTGATTCTGATATGTATTTAGGCAAAAATCGCGTTTCTGATATTAAAGAATCCTATCAAACATATCTCAGCGGTACTCCAACCGGGCGCGGCGGTCAATATGCTTTCAATGATGCAAGACGTTTCGGCGTTAGTATTGTTGAAGCAGCACGCGGATATTTAGTAACGGCAGGTTTACCTACCTTAGCGAATGTATTGCCTGTAACGAATACTACTCCTATACAAGATTTAGAAGAAAAAGAATTTTTTTCATTGCCTGTTGTTCCTGATAATACAACAGCAACAACAGAAAAAAATCCTTTTGAAGTATTAGCAGATATTTTGCCAAAGTTGTTTGGAAACGCTGTATATAATCCGCCCTTGCAATCACAAGCATATGGTTATACGCCCACTACAACAGAAACGCCATTAACACAATCAAGCGGTAGTAACATCGGAACATTTATCATTTTGGGAATTGTCGGAGTAATTGGATACTTCCTTTACAAACGGTTTGCAAAATAATGTATATTCCATCTTACGATTTTCGGATTTTCGATCTTCCACAATTCTCTCCACTTGGCGCACAAGAATTTGGAGCGGATACAATGTTTTCCGCAAATACTCCGACCGGATTTATTGATTTTTCAATCAATCAATTATCTGGTTTGTTAAATCCAAATTCACCATTTCCATATATACAACGTCAATTCCCTTCCGTAATTGATACTTTTGAAACGAATACATTTTTTCAAGGCGCGTCGGATACGCGTGCAAAGTTGAAGCAGATTCGTGATGAAGCAGATAGATTATTAAATGAAGCAGGCGGAAATGGTGATTGTAAAGACGGAAGAAATATTTTAGGAGGGTGTGGGCCGATACTTGGAAGTAAGAAAGTAATGAAATCCGATGGCGATACTTCCGGTATCGGTACAACTACGCCTACTGGCGGTAAAATAGGAGAGGCAACTACGAATTGGTTTAAATCGCTTCCTGTAGGATCAGGGACATTTATTATTGCGGTTGTAGTGATAATTCTTTTACTACTTTTTGTAAAAAAATAGGGCGTTGATTTCTCAACGCCCTTTCAAGTTTGGTAAGAGACAAGTATTAACTTGCGCCATTCTCAGATTTCTTTTTGCGCTCCTGTCGTTCCACTTCCTTTCCATCACGGTCAATGCGTTTGGAATCCGCTGTAAAAATTTTCGCGGGCGCTCCATTAACAAATGAAACGCCATCGGGTTTCAATTCGGTGAACGATGAACCGCGCCGAATGTACATTCTCTCTGTTGACAACTGCGCGAGTAAATCATCCATTTTCAATTCGCCCGTATTCAGAGCGGTTACGATATCGGTCAAAGATTTCTGTGTTAAAGCCATTGCGTTTTCCTTTCTATTTTTTCCAAGTTAATTTTACTCGTTGTGAGAGCACTCCAATGAGCACTCCCACAACGAAAAGACCGTAAGCTGTAATTGCTTCTTCGTAGCTAGAAAACATTATACGCCAAATCTTTCTGGCGGAGTCATCAATTCATCTTTCTTACGTTTCAATTCATCGCGGCATTGTCGGCAAAATTCAAACGGTGTCCCTTGTTCCGTAATTCCGACATATGACGGATTGTCACGAAAACACATTGAGCAATAAGGTGCGAAGGAATGAAACGTAAAAGTAGTTGCTCTATCGCGGTACCATTGCTCTACTTTTTTATCAGTTTCTTCATCGAATACGTCATCATCATCATCATTCGTTGAATAAAGCCACGTCTGAATCAATTCACGTTGCCCTTCATCGCTCAAATCTTTTAAAGAATGACCGTTTAATGCTTTTGTAAGCGAATCTGTAAATCCGATATTGGCTACAGATGATTCGCGAATTATACGCAGCATTTCTTGAAATTCGTCTTTGAGAATTAAAGCCATTGTGTTTTCCTTTGTCTTTTCCTTGATATGAACGCATTCGCCTTTACGAGTTTGCCACAAATTAATGTATTCATCGGATTCAATATTATTGAAGTGGCGATGATTACAATGAGTGAATCCGTTCATCCATTCGTTAGCGTAAAGATGCGCATCATTCCAATTGTTGAAATCTTTCGTTTGATCTCCATCTGCCGTTGAACAAGTAACCGTAAATTTCATTGTGTTTTCCTTTTCAATACCGATTTCTTCATCAGTCAGATGTTCATATACCGCAAACCAAGCGTTGTAATCATCTTTCCCAATTCCATCTAAATGTTTTCCGACCGTTCGCCATTCCTCACACTCTCCCAAGGCTGAAATGTCGCCCGCGATTATCTTCGTTCATCCACAATTGAAGAACGCGCCCACGGATATTGAGCCATAACTTATACTCACCCCTGCGCTCTTGAACCACTTCATCCGCGCAACGCAATCCATCAAACCGCTCGCAGTCTAGATACTCATCAACTGCTCGCATAATAATATCCGCCGCATCTTTAGAAATTCTGCGTACCATATCCACCTCCGACGCAAAGGCTAGCACAAAAGTGGAACATATTGTGGTGTCCCAAATTTCGAGCGGATAAAAAGCCGCGCTTGCGACTCGCCCGACCGAAGGCAAATTATCACGCAAGCGCGGCGAAATGTCAAACGATTGTCAACTAAAAATCGCCATACTCAAAATCTATTTCCTCGAATGGAATTTCGACAGGAGCAGTTTGCGCAACGTCAGACTCATAAGGGACGACATCGTAATATGCGTTGCCTTTCCCTAAATCGAGTTTTTGAAGGCATACCGGGCCAATCAAGGCCGTCTTATCAACGGCGAAATGATCGAGGATAGACATCCGTTTGGTATCGTTCTCATTGTAGGGAAAACCGATGTTGTAGCAGCGTTTATTACTCAACACCACTTCAAGCCCGATACGATCACCAAGCGTCTTGGAAACGTATTTAAACGCCTTCGTAATGACGAATGGAGGAGATTGCAGACCGTCTCTATATTCCGGTTGAAACATATCATCGGCCTTAATCCATTGAGCATTGCCGCCGAACATATCACGCGGTTTTGTTGCGATTTTCGCCAATTGCTTAAACGATACAATCGTTTTCGACTCCTGACGATTTTCATCTATCGGAGACTGCGCTTGCAATGCGAGTTTCGATTCTTCGCGTGTGATTTTATCTTTTTCCCACGCTTCACTACGTCTCTGCGAATCTGTTTGCTTTTTCATTTCTTATTTTCCTTTTCGTTATTTGCGTTGTCGTTACACAATCCTCAGTATCGAATCCAAAAATTCTTTCGATTCTTTTACTGAAAACAACTTAGCATTGGTGTGTAACATTCCCAATTCGCTAAGTGATTTGCCTCTTGCCACGCGTCGCGACTTCGGCAAAAACTCGTTTGGCCTTTCAACTTTGTTTTTCATCGCCGTTTTCCAGGCCGTGGGAGAAGTATATGAAACATTTACATCAAAGTCAAATCGCATTGATTGAATATTTTCCTCTGTCAATCGTCTTGCTGGAATTCCCTTGAATTTAATGTCGTTTCCGTATTGATATGATTTTTTTCCCAAGCAAATCATTTTCGACGGACTTTCCTCATTACATTCAAAATCGCCTGGAGATTTTCCCACGAATATTTTATCCAAATCATCTTGAGTGAAAATACTATCTGTATCACAATAAATGCTATGAACTGTATTGAGAATAATGCCCAATTTAAGCCTAGCAAGTGAAGTAACCATAGCTCCAATAAAGCGATTAGAAAAAGCGGTACTAACACTATTAACACCATAAATGATATAATCTTTGTCCACAGCATATTCCGTTACTCCAGAATCATCATAATCTCTAAGATGCGCTTCAATTTCCGATTCATACCAGTCACGATCTGATGTTATCGAAATTACTTCTCGCGTATTTTTTTGTCCGAATTTTCCGTAGAGCGAGTTTGCGAGGATTTTAAGCGCGTGCGCTTTTGCGCCCTTTTTCTCTCGTTTCGCTTCCATACGTAATCCAAGTAACTTTGTAAAAAACTTTTCAAATGGGAATGCAAAGTCTGCATATGCCACGCCATCGGTAATAGTATACTTTCCGTAATTATCGAGGTACTGTAATTCAAAGTGATTGAGAACTGCTTGACCTTTCCATTGCGGAAATTCAGAGCCAATAGGATAGAGAATTGGTATCCTGCCTTTTGTTTGCTCGTAATCGCACAAATACCAACCGGGCCAATAACAACCATAATCTTTTATTACCTCATTAGTATAGATCATCGGTGATGTAGGGACTGGTACAAATTTCATAACGCTTGGATACATTGAAATAACATCATAGTGGTTTACGTTTTCGTACTGATGATGCGTATGTTCACCGTCGCCTATATACAACGTCAATCCGCCACGTAAAGCATAATCAGCAAAACCTACATATTCATCTGGCGCAGCGAAAATACGCATTTTCGGATTATCCGTAGAAAGCCACCGTCTAAATGAACGCATCGCCGTTGAACCGGAAGATAGCCCCAATTCACCGATATTAGAGAATCCATTGATTTCGGCTCGAAACTGAATGTAAATCTTATAAAGAATTTCACAGTCACGACGTAAATAACCGTAGTAGGCCGTCCGAAATTCTTTTTTGTAATCTTCCATTCGAGAAATGAAATCTTCTGGAACATCGTCTTTAGATTCATTTAAAAAAGACTCCGCAAGTTTTTGAAGCGATTGGCCTGGAAAGAAACGCATTGTATCAAGAAACGTAAATTCGCTATCGCCTATTCGGATTATCATCGCAATTATCAACGCTTCACTTGACAGATATGTAATATCATCATCAGAAATATTGTATTCTTTTCTATGTGCTAGAAACCATTGATTGAATCCGATGAAATCAAATCCGAATCCGTTATGGGCAATTACTCGAAATTTTCCTTTAAGACCAATAAGCCATTCAAAAAAGATTTTCCAATTATCACAAGTAAAATAATCGTGGCCGCCAGCGTAATAACCAAGCCATACGCCAATATCGAGTAATTCACCTTTCGATGATGTTTCAATATCTATAGTAATGATTGTTTCAAACGGTTTTTGTGTAAACATAGGAAGTAGCGCTTTCATCGGTTTACCGGATTTTTTCCTAAGCCGTGAATATACAATTGTTGTTTAGCATTATACAAATCGTTTTCTATACGATCTTTTTCCTGTGTAACATTATGTAATTCGGCTCTATAAGTAGTAGCCTTATCACCCTGGCTTTCTGCTTCGCGTTTAAACAAAAAAGCTATTAAACCGTAAATAACCATATTGATTAACGCTGTAATGACTCCGCGCCATCCTGCGAAAAGATAGAAACCGTAATGTTGACAGAATAAAACACTTATCACTAAAGACACAAAAAATTTATCTATGTTTTTCATTCTTTTATTTCCTTTGCTATCATTACATCACCGTAGTAAGTATATACTTTATTTCTTTGAATCAATTGAAAAGTTTGATAAGGATGTTCTTTCCATATTGAATTTTCCATATATTTATCAATAGACTCTTTTGATTCGCCAATAATGACAAAACCTATACCGTCATCCCAATGATCCTTATATGAAGCATACATTCTTATAATCATTATTTCCACTTACTCCCTTACTAAACGCACATTCAATTCACGTCCACAAACGCATCTATATTCATCGGATTCTGTAACAACTTTTTTTCCATCTATTCTATCAATTTCAATTCTTAACCACATTACAATCTGTAATAATTCACTAACAGCATATCCTAATCGTAAAACGGGGTCTTGATTCGCAGTACGTTTTTCATTATATTGCGAAATAAATTCCGCTGCTAAGTTTTCTCTTCTTTCGATTTCTTCTTTTGCCGCTTCAGTCATTATCAACATCCTTTTATAATTTATGTGTATTCTCGTAAGTATGTTTAACGCGTTTTCTCGGTCTTCCGATTTTTTCTAAACGAGTACAACAAATTACAATAAAAAAATATGTCCAAAATAGCAGATTGCAAACTGACAAATAATGCCAAAATGATTCGTGCATCCATTTCAAAATTTCAAGCATTTTTATTTCTCTCTTTGTATTCTTCTAGTTCACATTCGTGTTTGATAATTATTACTCTGCATATTGATTCCCGAATTACCCAAATCAACCACGAAATGGAAAAAGTTATTATGCAAATCAACGAACAAACACCGATAAAATGATCAAAAGTTTCTACCGTATATCGTATGAATTCCATTGTTAACCCTGTTAACCCTGTTAACCCTGTTAAGTTTAGTGTAGGGAATGTGTAGGGACGGTGTAGGGACGGTGTAGGCTACTCCTCCATTACCTACACGCGCCCTACACCCGCAGAGACGCTAGCCATTAGGCAAAACGGCGCGTCTCTGTTTCTTGATAAGCTTTAAATGTTTTTGCAATTCCTTTTTAGTTGGATTACGAAATGGATTTTTTCGATCAATTACGAAAACATTTTTCAACATTCGATTACAAACTTTCAATGCTTCAACTGTTAACCATTCTCTATCAATCCTTGTCATTGTGTTTATCCTTTCAATTTTTTCAAAGCATCTGAAATTCTCAAACACAATACTGACATAATACCATATTGCACTTGTGCCATTTTGTACTGAGGATCATTACTCTTCTTTGCTTTACGCTGAAAATCTAATTCTTTATGTTCTGCCGCCAATGTAAATTTATCCACTACGGCTAAGCATTCGTCAATTACTTTATTACGCTCTTTCTTCTCGTCATAATCATCATTCATTTCTTTTTCTCCCGTTCATCATCTAAATCTGCTAACGCTATCGCGGTTTCAAGTCTTTGAATTCGTTTGCGCATATCTCTATTGTCCCAATACGCAATAAGTATAAACAGTAAAAAGAATGCTTTTTCCCAATGGCTCATTTGAAACCTATTTTCTTTTTTGATACATTAGTAAGATATTGACGGCCTACTTGTACTTTAATTCCACTACCTTTACCGTCATCATACGCCGTCGCCCCTTCCGGTAATGCTTGCCCTAATTGCATTTCCGCTTGTGCGCGTATTCGATCATTCATTACATTTCCAGTTTTACGTTTCCAAGCTTCACGCGGCTGAATCAATGTTCCTGTCAATATTACAAATAACCCTACAAAAAAATTTACCGCGAGCGGAGTAAAATTCGGAGCAGAAAAATCTTTTAGTGTTTCCTTGAGCGTAGCTTGCGAAGCCACAACAGCCGCCGATTCAGCACGCTTTGATCTAGCATTCGTTTGTTGCTCTTTTCCAAATTCAGAAATGATTTTTGTTTTCGTTGATAGATTACCTTCATCTAAAAATGATAATGCTTCTGTACAAGCGGCAAATGTTATTGTTATCGCTAAACCTAATGACAATACGTAAGCCGCAATCCTACGCCATAAATCACGCGAATCAAGTAAAGCGTGAATAAATATAAACGCCAATTCGCCTACTGTCAAGAAACACGCGCCAGCAATCGCAAGGATATTATCTCTACTCATTACAGGCGTATTCGTATTCCAACGATGAACACAAGTAAAAATTGTCCCTGCCGCAAATACTATCAGAGTGATAGCAAAGAAAATAATGTTTCCTAGTTGTCTGATTTTCATTGTGTTTTCTCCAATTTTTTATTTTCCGTCTTTTCTTTTTCTCATTATTTCTTGAATCCAAGCATTTATGATAAAAATATTTGATGATACCGTCTGCAATTCATCATTACTTAACATCGAAAAAACTTCTTTTACTTCTATTTCGCATTCCACCATTTGTTCTAAGGCAACAAATCCATCTATTATCAAACCCTTTAGAAAATCTTTAGGCGGTATAACTTCTTTACCCATTATATCTAAAACTCTTCTTACGATTGCAGATTCTTCTGTGTGTTCCATAACGTTTTCCTTAGTCTATATGTTGCTGTAATTGCTCTATCTGTATTTGCTGAATAGCAATTACTTTCGTTAAACACCGTAAACATTCAATCATAATACCCATAGCATTTTGGGTATGTCCTTGTCTCGTTGCGTGAGAAACATACGCGAGATGTTCTATTGCTTTTTCAAACTGTTCATTCGCCGTTACTGTTAAAGTTCTTTCTGGCATTATTTATCCTCTTGAACTATTCTGGCCGCTGCAACATAATGCGCATCAATAGTTTCAATATTATTCGCAATGAATTCCGGCGTTCTATTCAATAAAGCTAAAATCGCATCATTGAATTGCGAAAGTTGATAAAGTGTTTGTTGCAATTCTTTTTCAAGAATTTGATTTGCCAACAAAAATTTCACAATTCGATTTTGTTTTTCTTCATTTGTCATTTTTGAATACATCCTTTACTGGCGGAAAATAAACTTTATGACCGATAAATTGACTAACCAAATCTTTCAATTCGTGTAACAAGTTATCGAATTCTGCATTATTCATTTCACTAAGAACACGCGCACCGAGATTCAAAACCAATTGATATTCAATAACATTCTTTACAAGTCTAACATCAATTTCGGGAAGCGTTTTAAATCTAGGAAAAAAATAGTAAAAGGGAAGATGTTTACTTACTTTCATTTGTTCCATATACTCTATCATCGAATGAAAATCTTCTTCGGATAGACTAGAAAGAACATTAAAAGTAAATCGAGAAGTTAACCCTTCTACTACTAAATCATAATTATGTTCTGTAATTTTATGAATAAACGTTGTCATTTCTTTTTACTTTTTCCAGTTCGTACTGTTAGAACTACTGTCAATTGCTTCAATGATTTTCCATATTTCGATAATGCTCTAACAACCAATTGCTCAGGAATGGTTGTATGTCCTTTCGCGATATGAGTACGTGCAACGACGTTTCCATCACTATCTTTAAGTATAACTCCGATGTCGCCTTTTGTCTTTTGTCGAAATCCTTTAACCACTCCTGCAACATTTTCTTTGTCGTGTGTTCCAAGTGAAACCTCAGTTCTACCTTTTTCTCTTGCAATAACTCTATGGCTAGTTTTTATTGCTTTTGTTTTCTTTGCGCGTTCTACTTGCTGCGCTGAAATCCGTCTCTTACCCTTCGGCAATTCCTTGAGGGACTTGATTGCCATTTATCATTCCTTTTTGGGCGATTCATTTATTAGTTTAATTGATTTTGAATACGCAAAGCTATTTTATAAGCAAAATTACAATCAAAAATTTCATCTAAAGGAAATTCAAAATATTCATTATTCACTTCGCAAACTGCGATATCGCCTTTTATAGCTATTAACTCACAAGCTAATTCATATGAAGGATGCGCTACTACACTACCAATAGGTATCTGTCTAGCGGTCTTTTGCGCTTCTTTAACAGCTTGCTTTATTATCTCAGTATTGAATAATTGCATAATCTCTCCAATCCTTATCATCTACGATTTTTAGTCCTTTTACCGGATACAATGATTGTTCAATTTCGAATCCTTCACCGGCTTCATCGGTTTCATCATAATGATAAACCTTACAATGTCGGCTAAAGAAATAATCATATTCAAGGTAAATGCCTTTACCTACCGATTTATCATCTGAAACAATAACCATAACATTGCACGGCTCTAAACGTTGTTCATAATTATTTAGCCAATCGTTACTGTTGGCAAACATCCATTGAGGATTCATTACGCCTTTTGAACGCGCAAGCATAAATCGAAACGCTCTATCATAAAGATCGGAAGATATCAAATGTTTCGGAGCGGCAAGATACACAATTTTATCGTTGAAATTTACTTCGTTCATAACTCCCTCGGAAATTCATTACCGTTCTTTTTCCACCATAGATATAGAAAAAATATTCCTACATCCATCAATAAAGT
>Ga0075421_100005074_pt1 | contig 15896 bp, 11 predicted proteins | sample SoiMetdeltSBSDD5_FD_75292 | JGI IMG/M metagenome (GOLD analysis project Ga0075421, IMG submission 75292) | Bulk soil microbial communities from a Populus tree surrounding site in Tennessee, USA - Soil MetaG P. deltoides SBSDD5 | ecosystem: Environmental > Terrestrial > Soil > Tree plantation...
TCGCACCCTCGCACCTTCGCACCCTCGCACCTTTGCACCCTCGCACCCTCGCACCTTCGCACCCTCGCACCTTTGCACCCTCGCACCCTAAAGCCCTCCATACCACCCATACCCCTGATCGACCCAGTAGCCTCGCTTCGTGCCGAGCACGTCGGTCACCCGCAGGCCGACTATGTACTTGGCCTGCTTGTAGCCCAGCTTCGTCGGCAGCACGAGCCGCAGCGGCGCACCGTGCTCGCGCGTCAATGCGCGGCCGTACATCTCGTCGCACAGCAGTGACTGCGGGTGACGCGCGGAGATCATGTCGAGCGACTCGTAGTAGTCGTCGGCACACGCGACCTCGAGGAAACGGGCCTTCGGATCCGCCCCGACCAGCGTCAGCACGTCGTCGAGCCGCACGCCGCCATAACTGCCGATCACATCCCAGCCCTCGATGCAGACGTGACGCGTGTTCTGCCGGACGCGCGGCAGCCGGCGCAGGTCGCGCAGGGTGTACTCGCCCGGCTTCGACACGAGCCCTGAGACCTCGAGACGCCAGTCCTCGAGATCGATCTCGGGATCGTGCACGAGATACGAGTTCAGTGGATACCGGTCGAACGGCGTCACATCCGCGTCGGCGAACGCCGGCGCCGACAGCCTCGGATCGAACATCCACTCCGAAACCGTGTCGCTCAGCGCGAGCCCTCGCGCGAGCACGCGAGATCGCCACGCCGGATGCAGCAGCACGGCCGCTCCGGCCAGCGGCAGCATCTTCAGCAGCTCACGCCTGGTCGATCGCGGCGGCTGCGGCACGGGCATCGCGTATCGGTCGCGCACGATCGGAACTACGGTTCACACCGCGCGCCGGATTGGCGCAATCCATTCTCGAATCCTGCTCGTAGCTGCTGGTGGTTGGTAATTGGCGGTTACGAAAGGACAAAGACATGAAGCTCGCAACTCTGTGTGGAACGGCGCTGGCGATCGTGGCCATGGCGGGAACGATCGGCTACGCGGCCAAGAATCCCATCGTCGGCGGCAAGGAGATGTTTCCGAACAAGAACATCGTCGAGAACGCGGTCAACTCGGCGGATCACACGACGCTCGTCGCCGCGGTGAAGGCGGCCGGCCTGGTCGACACGCTGATGAGCCCAGGCCCGTTCACGGTGTTCGCACCGACGAACGCCGCGTTCGGCAAGCTGCCGGCCGGCACGGTCGACACGCTGCTCAAGCCCGAGAACAAAGGCATGCTGACGAAGGTGCTGACGTATCACGTCGTGCCGGGACGTCTGTCGAGCGCGGACCTCAAGAAGTGGATCAAGAAAGGGAACGGCACCGCGACGCTGAAGACCGTCAGCGGCGGCATGCTGTGGGCGACCATGCAGGGGAACGATATCGTGCTGAAGGACGAGAAGGGCGCCTGGTCGAAGATCACGCAGGCCAACGTCTTCCAGTCCAACGGCGTCATTCACGTCGTCGACAGCGTCGTCCTTCCGAATTGAAGTGGAAACGTAGGGGCCGCCTTCAGGCGGCCCGTTCACGCGCCAGGCAGGTAGTCGTCGATCGCGCCGACGAGGAGCACCTCGGCCCCTTCGGTGGTGGTGATTTCACCGTGGTCCGAGTCCTCATCGGCGTGATGGAAATCGCCGGCGCGCAGCACCCGGCCGTCAATCACCACCGACCCCTTCAGCACGTAGCACTCCTCGGGTCCCGAATGACGATGAGACGGATACACGGCACCGGCGTCGGCCTGCAGCGCCATCGTCACGGTGTTCCGTCCGCGATCGACGGCCAGCACCCTGACACGAATTCCAGGCAGGCCCGAGTCGACCCACTCCGACGACTGAGCCCATACGGTGTAGCGGCCAGGAGTCTTGACCGCGGCGAGCACGCGATCGCGAACGTGCGGTGGCGGATCGACCTGCGGCACACTGGCGGCCAGCGCCAGCGTAGCGTCGTAGAGCCGAGCCACTTCGGTGCGGGCATCGGGCGAGAGTGCGGCGACGAGCGTCTCCAGCTCACGCTGCTCGTCGGCGTCGAGCGCGCCGATCGCGTCGGCGAGCGCGAGTGCCTCGATATGCTCGGGAATCATACGGTCTGCTCCAGGTTGGTACGCAGTGCCGTGAGTCCGGCACGGATACGCGTCTTGACCGTCCCGAGCGGCACAGCAAATCTCGCCGCCAGCTCCTGATGCGTATAGCCTTCGAAGTACGCCGCCTCGATGAGCACTCGTTGCATCTCCGGCAACCGGGCGACGGCACCACGCAAAGCCGTGGCCATGGCCACGCCTTCGGCGCGCACGTCCGGTCTATCTGATACGGCTGCGACGGCCGTCCGGATTTCCCCTGACTCTTTGGTATCCGGCGCCGGCGCATCGACATCCGCGCGCGTTCGCTGGGCGCGCAGCCGGTCGACGGCCCGGTTTCGCGCGATTCTGGTCAGCCACGTCGCCGGCGACCCGAGCGACGGATCGTAGGTATCGGCACGCGACCAGACGCGCACGAAGGTCTCCTGCAGCACGTCTTCGGCGTCGGACTGACTGCGCAGGATTCTCCGTATGACGCTGAATACGAGCCGGCTATGCCGATCGTAGAGCTCGGCCACGGCGCGTTCGTCGCGCGTGACGATGCGCTTCAGCAGATCGAGGTCTGCGGCAATGTCAGAAGGCGACACGTGCCCCATTATTCCCGGTGCCGAGAATCGTGTCACCCTGCCGCAACGTCCTTCGAACCCAAACTGCTCAGTTCTTCGCTGTTGAAGAATCCATGATCAGGCGTGAAAGCAGGTAAAGACGTGGCTCGAGAGAGCTGAGCAGGATGTACTCGGCGTCGTTTGAATGAGCCCCGGCCCCCTGCAGGCCGAGGCCTTCGATCACTGCCGCGCGGCTCTCGAGCGCGGCGATGGCGGCGTCGGTCGCTCCGCCCTGCCCTTCGCTGGTCACGCGCAGCATGCGTCCGGTCGCCGAATACATGCGCTGCGCCTGTGCGGCCAGCGCACGCGCCGCGTCAGTGGGCTCGAGCGGCGGCCGGCGTCGCTCGAGCACGACGTCGACCTTGGTCTCGGGGATGAGCGTTTTCGCCACCCGCTCGCGCACGCGGCGCTCGATCGCATCCCAGCTCGCGACACGCTGCACGCGCACATCGGCCATCGCCTGCGCGGCGGAGGGAATGATGTTGCGCACGGTACCGGCCGATGCGACCGTCCAATTCAGCTTCACGCCGGTCGCCGGGTCCGAGAGGTCGCGCATCTGCATGATCTGATGCGCCATCTCATAGAGCGCGTTGCGCCCCTGCTCCGGCGCCTGGCCGGCATGCGACGCGCGGCCGGTGACCTTGAGCAGCAGCGCGCCGCTGCCGGTGGTCGCCAGCTCGATGCGATCGTTGCCCGCGGGACCACCGCCTTCGCACGACAGCACGACGTCGTGCTCGCGGCCGAGTCGCGTCAGCACGCCTCGCGACCCCGGAGCGCTGATCTCCTCGTCACCGGTGATGAGCACGGTCAGCATGCCGTACTGCTGCGACTTCAAGGCCTGGAGCACGGCGATGGTATGCAGGATGAGCGCGACGCCATGCTTGTCGTCGGCGATGCCGAGACCGTACGCACGGTCGCCGTCGATGCGAAACGGCTGCTTCACGCTCATGCCGCGCTCGTACACGGTGTCCATGTGTGCGAGCAGCAGGATGCGCCGCGTGCCGGTGCCCTTGAAGCGCGCCAGCACCATGCGGCCGATCTGCGCCGGCGTATCGTCGAAGCGGGCGTCCGAGCCGGGCGCCACGAACTCGACTGCGCCGCCGAGCGCACGCAGACGGCCGGCAATGACCTCCGAGATGCGGTTCAGCCCTTCGATATCACGGCTCCCCGACTCGATGGACACCAGCTCCTGCAGCGTCTTGAGAAAAGCGCCCCGCTCCTGCTTCACGCGGGCGAGCAGGCCGTCGCCGGCCTGCCCCCCCATGGACACCGGCACGAGTATCGAAGCGACAAGTGTCAACCGCAGCACACGCATCATGATTTGCTTCTCTGGACCGGCAGGTCAGTGGTCGATTCCGCGCTGGCCGCGACGGTGAGGTCCGCCACCCGGAACGTCAGCAGGAAGGATCCGAACCGCACGCGATCGCCGTCGCTGAGACGGACCCGCGACGTGATACGGCGATCTCCGACGAACGTGCCGTTCTTGCTGCCGAGATCCTCGATCCACGGGTCGTCGTCGAAGCTGATACGCGCATGCCGGCGCGAGACGGTGGTGGATCGCAATTCGACGACGTCCGCGTCGCCGCGTCCGAAGAGGTTCTCACCGTCGAACACCTGCAGCCGATCCCGATCCGAAATCAGCCACCCGCGCACGCGGCGCGGAACCACCGGCGCCGCCGCGCTCTGACTATCGCCGATGAACGCATAGCCGAAGCCGTGGACGGTCCGGATGAAGAGCGGATCGTTCGAGTCGTCGCCGATGACACGCCGCACCTCGGAGACGAGGCTGTGCAGCGTGATCTCGGCCACGAACGTGTTCGGCCACAGCCGCGCGTGGATGTCGTCCTTCGACACGGCATCGGGACGCCGCTCGACGAGCATGGCGAGCAGATCGAACGCCTTCCGCGTGAGCTTGACCTCCTGCCCGCCGCGCGACACACGCCGGGCTGCGGCGTCGAACGAGACATCGCGAAACGTCAGGGTCATGAGTGCTCGCTGCCCAGTATCAACGATGCCGCATGACGACGCAATGTGCCGGGATGCGCATGGTAAGGTGCGGCAATGAAACGCGTCACCGAACCGGAGCTGATGGACGACGAGCAGCAGTCGATCGCCTACGCGGAGGCCGACTTCAGCACGTCCAATCAGCTCTTCGTCGACAGCCTGGTCCGCGACTTCCCTGCTCACCTGAGCAGCATCGTCGACATCGGGTGCGGCCCGGCGGACGTGGTGATCCGGCTGGCGAAAGCCGCACCGCGGGCCAGCATCACCGCGATCGACGGGTCGGGGCCGATGATCTCGCTCGGACGGGCCGCGGCGCGCGCGGCGGGAGTAGACGATCGACTCACGCTGCTGCACACGCGCATACCGGGTCCGCCGCCGGCGTCACGGTCGTTCGATGCAGTGCTCTCGAAGGATCTGCTGCATCATCTGCCCGATCCCAGGGTGCTGTGGAACGAGGTGAAGCGCCTCGGGCGGCCCGGCGCCGCCGTGTATGTGATGGATCTCGTCAGGCCGGATTCAGAGGACGCGGCGCGAGCCATGGTCAAAGAAGGCGCCGGCAGCGAACACCCGATCCTGCAGCAGGATTTCTACAACTCGCTCCTGGCAGCGTTCACTCCCGATGAAGTCCGTCAGCAGGTTGGCGACGCGGGGCTCGACGTGACCGTCGGTCCCATAGGCGTGCGTCACATGTTGATCAAAGGCACGCTTCGCGCGTGAGTTCACCTGTCGCGGGTGACTTCACATGTCGCGCTGACTTCGCTTACCTGCGACACACCGAGGCACAGAGGCCACTGAGCATTTCTGCGGCTCATGTCTGCACGTGCAGTCATCAGCGAAAGAATCCTCAGTGCCTCGGTGCCTCGGTGTGTCGTGAACAAGTGAAGTCGCGGGTGACACGTGAAGTCCGATTACCGAGAACGCGCTCTCTCCTCGGCCCGATGCCCCGACAGGATGTTGAACATCCCGTAGTTGCCCTCGTGGCACGCCACCTCGTAGAGCGGACCCTCGGTGCGGTCCATCGAGATCTCGACGGTCCACGGTCTGACGAACACCGTCGGATCCTCGATCGTCGCCTGATACGTCAACGTGTTCGCGTCCGTCCGCGTGAACCGCTCGACCACCCGCAGGTTCTCGTCGCTCAGGCCGTTGAGATAGCCGACGCCGAAGCGGCTCTTCTCGTTGAACTTCAGGTTGCGCGTTTCGACGACCAGCGTGTTCCCCTCGAAGCGGCCGCGCGAGTCGCCGGTCCACTGCTGGATCCGTGACGAGAGAGGCGGCCGCGCATCGAGCGGAATCACACGTGCGTCGTGGTTCATCTCGACGAGGATCGTCACGTAGCCCGGGCTCTGCACGATCCGGTAGTTGTTGTTGTACGGCTCGGGCAGCATCGGCACGGTGGCGCCGAACAGAATGCATCGCTCGGTCAGCCATCGATCGTCGGGCCGGTCGGCCGGGCTCACGGCCTCGTGCCTGGCACGCGCATCGACTTTCTCCTGCGCGTCTGGCGTGAACGCGGGAATCCGTCCGTCCGGCGGGTCGATGATGAGCGACGTACGCCGGCTCTTGACGCCGCGCGTGCCGCGCTCGAAGAACGCGTCGTTGTAGGCGCCCACTTCTCCGGCGCGCAGCGGGCGATCGGCGTTGGTTGCCTGGATACGCTGCTTCTCCCACGCGGCGGCTTCCTCGGGCGTGAAGAACGCCTTGGTACCCAGCTCCGGGGCACGCTGCAGCGTCGTCAATGTCGCGTTGGTCCAGATGCCTTCGAGATCGGGATCGCCCCACGACAGACGCGCCGGGGACTGGGCGGACGTAGAGGTGGACAGAAGCGCCGTCAGACACGCCGATACGAGTGTTGTCTTCATCGCGTCACCGTTCACTCGGCGCCGCTGCCGACCAGCTCTCCTGGCGCGGTATACGCCTCGAACAGTCCGGTCACGAGCGCCGTGACGAGTGGTCCGAGAACAATGCCCAGGAGGCCGAACACGGCCACGCCGCCCAGCAGGCTGATAAACATCAACAAGCCATTCATCTGCGTGCGACCGCTGAGGATCATGGGGCGGAGAATGTTGTCGATGCTGCCGACGACGGCGGCTCCGAGCACAATCAGGATAATTCCCTTCACTACCTGCCCGGTCGCAATCAGCCACACCGCCGCCGGCACCCACACGACCCAGGTGCCCACGAATGGCAGCAACGACAGGAACCCCATCATGACGCCCCAGAACACGGGCGCGCCGAGGCCGAGCATCGCGAAGACCAGCCCTCCGGCCAGCCCTTGCAGCGACGCGATCAGCAGACCGGCGGCGACACTCGCGTAGACGAGATCGCGTGTCTGGCGGATCATGCGTTCGCGTCGCAGTTCCTCGAATGGCAGCGCACGGCGGAGCTCGCGCGTGATCGTGTCGGCATCGCGAAGAAGGAAGAACAGCGCGATCACCGTCACGAAGAGCTGAAACAGGAGAACGGCGATGTTCGTCAACAGGCCACCGACGCTGCTGGCGATGAATCCACCCGTCTTCGCGATCGAATCCTCCACCAGCGTTCCAAGATCGACGGAGCTTGCGCCGGGAATCAGCACCCGGATCCGGTCCCACGCCTGTTGGACGACGGCCAGCTGCCCGGCCAGCACGTCGCGATCCAATTGGGCCAGCGCCGCACGGCTCTCGCCCACGAACGCCGTCAGAGCCAGGAGGCCAGGGCCGACGATGAGCACCGTGACGACGGCAGTACTCAGGCCGGCTGCGCGTCCGTTGCCGTAGCGCGGGACCAGCCGCTCATGCCATGGATAGACGAAGATCGCGAGGACGGCGGCCCAGCCAAGCGACGCGAAGAATGGAGCGAAGATGCGAAGGAGGAAGTACCCCAGCAGGAGTACGACACCGTAGAAGAAGACGGTGGCGACGCGTTCGCGCTCGAGATCGAGAGGACTGCGCACAGATTGTCAGAGCCATCATACGGGCGATCACGCCGGCTTGCGGCGCTCGACACCGGCAAACGTGCGGTCGCCGATACGCTTTCGCGGACCGGCGTGCCCGGCGTGCTCGATCTCGACGTTCATCTCCGCCCCGATCAGGATCACCAGGCCGGAGATGTAGAACCAGAGCAGCAGGATCATGACCGCGCCGAGGAGCCCGTAGGTCTCGGTGTAGGTGCCCCAGTTGGCGACGTAGTACTTGAAGCCCAGCGACGCGAGCAGCCACAGCGTCGTGGCGACGACCGAGCCGGGCGTCAGCCAGGCCCATTCCTGTTCGACATCCGGCGAGAACCGGTAGATGAACGCGATCGACACCGACACCATCGCGAACACGACCGGCCACTGCAGGATCTTCCACGTCCATTCGAAGACGGGACCGAGGCCCCAGTTGCGGGCCAGCTCGGTGGCAATCGTGGGTCCGGTCAGAATCAGCGCAAACGACACCAGGATGAAGATGGCGACGCTGACCGTCAGGGCCATCGCCGTCAGCCGGACCTTCCACCACGGACGGCGTTCCTCGATGCCGTAGGCGCGATTCAGCGTGTCGATGATCGCGGTCATCGCCGCCGACGAGCTCGACACGGCGAGCAGCATGCCGAGACTGAGCAGGCCGGCATTCTTCTGATTGGAGATCTTCACGATCTGCTCGGTGACGATCTGCAGCGCCTCCGGCGGCAGGAAGCCGCCGAAGGTCTTGAACATGTCGTCGATCAGGTTGGTGATCGGGAAGTAGCTGGCGATCGCGACCAGGAACAGCAGCGTCGGGAACAGCGCGAAGAAGAAGTAGTAGGCCAGCTGCGCCGACATCGAGAGACAGTTGTCTTTCCAGAAGGCCTCATAGAAGGTGCGCTTCAGGATTTCGCGCCACGAGATTTCGACCCCCAGCCAATGCAGCAGCTTGGCCATCTCGCATCAGAACGCCTGCCCGATGCTGAAGTAGAAGCGCCGCCGCTTCTCACCTTCGCGCGGATCGAGCACGAACCCATAGTCGCCGCGCAGCAGGAACCACGGCGTCCGCACGCGGAGGCCGACGCCGGCCGATTCGCGCAGGTCGAACGTGATGTCGCTGATGCGCGGGAAGACGTTGCCGATGTCGGTGAAGATGACGCCGTCCACCCGGCCGAAGAGCGGCGCGCGCAGCTCGTTGTTGAGAATGAACAGCGCGTTGCCGCCGTTCGGAATGAGATCGGGGCCGATCGGGCCCACGGCGTTCTGCGCGAAGCCGCGCATGGTGACGCTGCCGCCGGCGAAGAAGCGCTCGGTCCTCGGCACTTCTCCGCCGATGCCCTCGGCCAGCCCCAGGCGCACGCCGGTGGCGAAGACCAGACGCGGGCGCAGAATCTCATTGGTGAGCGGCTTGCGGCGCGGCGGCTGCAGCGCGAAGTAACGGAAGTACTGGCCGAAGTATTTGATGTAGGCCAGATCCGACCCGAGCCAGCGCGGCGAGAAGGAAAACGCCTGCGACATGAACGATCCGCGCGTCGCGTCGAGCGGTTCGTCACGCGTCTCCCGGGTCAGCGTGCTCGTCAACGGCGACACCGTGTGCGGATCGCCGATCAGCACTCCAGCCACCGGTTCGAGCGTGCGCGCGCGCTCCCAGCGGTAGCCCCACGTCCAGACGTAGGAGTCGAGGAGCTTGACTTCCTGCTGGACCGAGGCGCCCTTGCGGTTGGCGTTGAACGCCCGCGTGAGCTCGCTGGGCGGGCTGAGATCTTCGCGGAAGTAGATCGTGCCCGTCGTCTTGAACGGAAGGTATCGGAGTGCCGGCTGATCGATGAACAGGCGGAAGTCGTGCAGCTGCTTGTCGTAACGCGATTGCAGGCCGATGACGCGCGCGCCGCCAAGCCAGTTGTGCTGCGAAATATCGAAGATGCCGCCGATTCCACGCTCGGTATCGTATGAAGCGCCATACCGCAGCTGCAGCGGCTGCACCTCGCGAACGAAGACGCGGATGGGGACCGGCTTCTGGTCGTCCGCCGGCTGGTCGGCCGCTGACTGGGCGCCGGCCGGTTGTGCGTCGGCCTGCGGGGCCGCGTCGCTCGCCTGCGGTCCGTTCGTGGCCCCGCCCGCATCGGCGGCCTGGCGGTTCTCGTCGCGATTTCGATCGCCCTGGTTGATCTGCACGACCGAGAACGCCCCGGTGTTATAGAGATTTCGTCGCGACTTCGCGAGCGCCGACAGATCGAGTGGCTGGCCCGGCACGAGCTCGATCTGCTGCCGAACCATCTGCTCGTCGAGCCGCTGAGTCCCCCGCACCTGAATCGGGCCGACGACGCTCTGCGCCCCTTCGTTGATCGTGAACGTAATGCCGACCACGCCGACGGCGCGGTCGAGAACCAGCGAATAGTCCGACCGCATGTCGTTGTATCCGAGCGGCCAGTACAGCGTCCGCAGCTTGTCGAGCGCGTTCTCGGCGGCAACGGGCTGGAACGGTTCGCCCTCGATCACCGGAAGTTGCTGGAGAAGCGCCTCCGTACCCCAGGCTTTGTTTCCGCGGACGGTCACGTTCCCTGCGGTGAACTTCGGGCCCTCGCGCACCGGCATCACGACGCGCGCCGTGGAACCCTGATATTCGACGCGCGGCTCGTCGATCTCGGCGGCGAGGTATCCCTGATCGCGGTAATAGCGCTGCAGCAGTTCCGTGACGACGAGCGGATCGGTGAAGAGCTGGCGCTCGAGCTTCTGCTGATTGACGATCTTGACGAGCTCGTCCGTGTCGACGCCGCCCGACGCGCCCTCGAAGGCCAGCAGGATGCGGTCATAGTGTGGACCGCTCTCGATCGTGAACGTGATCTGCCGGTGGTCGGCGGCCTGGTCGGTGATCGCGTATTCGACCTTCGGCTGCAGATAGCCGTCCATCATCAGCCACTCGCGGATCGCGTCCGCGCCATCGTCGGCTCGCTGCTTGTCGAAGACGCCGCGATGCCACTGCATGCGGACTTCGTTCTGTATCGACTGCGGTGGTGTCAGGCCGTCGAAGCGCATGTCGACGCGCGGACCGCGCCGCACGCGCAGCGTAAGGTGGGCCTGATCACCCTCGACCTTTCGCTCGAGACGGATCCGCGACTGCAGGAATCCCTGTTTCATCAGGGTCTCCTCGACCTCCTGCGTCTCGTCGCGAATGAGGAAGAAGTCGTAGGCGTGGCCCTCTTTCACGTCGAATTCGTCGCGCACTTCGGGATCGGGCTGGCCGGTGTCCGCGGAGACGACCTCCACCGAGGCGACCTCTCCGCGCTGCCGGGGCTGACGGCGCGGCTCGGGCTGGCCACCGAACCGCACGTCGTGGCGGAAGTCGACACGGTAGGTGGCGTCGCTCTGGCGGACGCCGCGCGCCTGGAACCGCCGTGTCACGTCGTATTCGGCGATCCAGATCTGATCGTTGCTGTCGGTCAGATTCGTGGAGTACACCAGTTTCAGCTCGTCGGTGAGGTCCTGGCCGAGGGTCAGACGCGCGCTCGGATCGGCTTCGTTCGCGATGACGCTGGGCTCGATACGCACCTCGCTCAGGCCGGTCGCCCGCTGCAGGCCGCGGCCGAGCGTGGACCCGACACGGCCGGTCATATACGACAACACCTGCTCGCGCGCGACCTCGAACTCTTCGCCGCGCATCTCGTCGAGCGTGCGGCCGGTCACCAGCATCGCCATGATGTCGGGTTCGGGCAGCGTCGGATCCGACGTCAACGTCGTGTCCGTGTCGCCCGGAGTGCCGGTAACGGCGATGGTGATGTCGTAGTTGCTGGCGGTCGTACTGAGCTGGAGATCGAACGACGGGAAGATGCGCCGATCGTCCACGAACGTGATGATGCCGCGATCCACCTCGTAGCGGCGCTCGTTGAGCCGGATCTCACCGCCCTCGAGCAGCGTCAACTGACCGAGCAGGCCGGGCTCGTACGGCGTGCCCACGACGCGGAGGCGGGCCTCGGTCTCGGCACGCGCCAGGTTGTTGTCGACCAGAATCGGCGTCGCGGTGTTGACGTTCACGTTGAACCGCATCCGCTCGAGGAACGGATTGCGCTCCTCGGTGAGATCGAGCCGGCGGCGCGCGGTCATGGCCGCCAGGAGGCCGGTGTCGAAATTGATGTCGCCGGTGAGACCGGCCTCGGTGATCGTCACTCTTCCGCTGACGACGAAGTTGTCGTCCTGCTTGGCAATCCGCAGCTCGGAGTCGGTGAGGCTGCGCAGATCGAGCGGCGCGTCGTAGGCGAAATCTTTCGTCGAGAGCCGCATGTCGATGTCGGCAATGCCGCCCTCGCCGAGCGTCACGGTGCCCGAGCCTTCGAGCGTGCCGCCGTTGACGTCGCCCTTGAGACTGGCGAGCGTAATCGTCTTGCCGTCGAGTGAAATATCGGCGTTGAGATTCTCGGCGGCGATATTCGGCTCGTCACTCACCGCGGTGCCGTCCCTGAGCGTGATGCTGCCGGTCAGATCCGGAGCCTGCACCGTGCCGCGCGCCTGAAGCTTGAGCGTGGTGTCGCCCTCGGCGCGAATCTGATCGGTGACGACCGAAATCGCCCCCGCGTTCAGCATCCCGTCTACGTTGACGTCGAGCGCACGGTCGCCGGTCAAGCCCACGGCGCCGGTTGCGGCAATCGTGCCCGCCGACCCCGCCAGCTCGAGATGCTGAATCGTCGCGGCCCCGGAAGCGAGAGCGATGGTCGAGACCTGCTTCTGCGCGAGCTCGAGATTCCGGAATGCCACCGCCAGCTCGGGAAAGCTGATCGTCCCGCTGAGCGCCGCGAGATCCGCCTTCGTGGCCGAGAGATCGGCCTCGATGGTGACCACGCCGCTGACCGTCTGAGGCGCGCCGGGAATCGCTGCCGGGTTCAACCCTCTGACCGCGGCTTTCAACGTCGATGGGCCGCCCATGCGCGGAATCTCGACCGGCAGCGGCGGAACGACTTCCAACGGAACGCGTCCGGACGCCTCGAAACGTGCGGCGCCCCAGTTGCCAGTCAGGTTCTCGATCGTCGCTTCGCCGTTCGCCACCTTCGCCTGCAGCTGGAGATTCGAAACGCCGGGCTCGAGGTAGCGGGAGAGAATCAAACCGTTCTCGATCGTCAAGGCGAGATCGGGGTCGAGCGACTTCAGCGTCCCCTTGAGCGTCCCGGTCAGCGTCAGCGAACCCTCGCCGGCGACCGGCGTGTCCGGCGGAAGATACTGAGCGAGCGTGGCGAGGTTGCCTTGAAGATCGACGGCCAGCTCGCCTTCGCCGGCGCGATCGGTCAGCGGCAGTTCGCCCTTGACGGTGAGCGTCGAGCCGCTGGCCTCGACTTCGAGACCCTCGATGCGCAAACGCTCGTCCGCGTACTGCAGCGGCGACGGACTCTTCACCGCGAGCGGCCGTCCGTTCCACGAACCTTCGAAGGACTCGATCGTCGCCGTCGCCATGCCCTTTTCCGGCGCGACCAGATCGCCAGTGGCTTCGACCGTCGCACGCAGCTGACCTTCATACATGCCGTTCATCGGCAGTCCAGGCAGCGTCGCGATGTCGAGGTTCTCGACCCGCACGGTGAGCTTCGCCGGCCACGGCCGGGCGAGCGCGACGATCGCATCGGCGTTCACGTTGTAGCGGTCGGCCGATGCCTTGATCGTGGCTTCCTTGTTTTCCGCAACGGCATTGACGACAACGCGTCCGACTTGCGTGATTTGGGCGGCCTCGCCGTCCGTGGCGGCGTCTGCCGCGGCGGAGGCCTGTGCAGGCGGACGTTCGATCTCGAGCCCGTCAAGCGTGATGTCAGCCTTGCCACCCGGTGAGTCCACACTGCCCATACCCTGAGCGGTGAGCATCACGTCGCCGCGAATCCGCTCGCCGCTCGGCAGCTGCAAGCCGAGCAGCCGCACGCCTTCGGACATGAGGTCCGCGCTGTACGTCTTGCGATCCAGGTGATAGCTGCCGGTCGCGGTGATGAGGCCGGGCTTGTCAGGCTGTGGTTTCTCGATGACGAATTGTGAGATCTGAACTTCACGGCCGGCCAGGTTCACATCCGCGTTCAACGAGCCGAACTCTTCGCCATAGGCGACGAGCTTCGAGCCCCGCACCGCGATCATCGCTGCCGGTCTCGCGGTCGTCCCACCGATCGTGCCCATCGCCGAGACACTTCCCGACGCCGGCACGTCCGGACGATTCGCCACCTTCAGCAGCCAGGGCACGCCCACTTCGTTGGCAGTGAGGTTCAGCGCGAGCCGTCGATCGCCCGTCAGCCCGACGCGGCCCTCGACGTGTGCGCTCGCCTCTTCCCATTTCAGATCCGCGCGCTGCACGTCCACGGCGGCCGGGGTGTAGACGACGTCCGCCGACAAGCCGACGCCGCTCGCCCCACCCACCGCGAGTGCCGGCGCGCTGACCTTCGATGCGATCGACGGCGTATCGAGCGTTCCGGACAGACGCGCATCCACCGCGACCGCGCCACGAATCGGGGTCGGCAGGAGCGAGCCCCTGGGTCGGCCGAGGAAGACTTCGAGCGACGAGGTCAGTTGATTGAGGTCCGAGGCACGAGCCGTGAGCTGGCCGCCGAGACGCCGGTCGTCGGTGACGTTGACGCGGCCCGACGTCTGCGCGCCGGCGACACTCACCCGAACGAGCTGCGCATCGATCTGTCCGTTGGCGCCGCGCGCGATGACTCGCCCGCCGACCGGCATCGTCGATCGCGCGACGCGAGTAGCCGTCGGCGTCAGCGTGGCATCGGCCTCACCGTTCGCCTGGCGATACTCGAGCCCCGGCCACTCGGCGCGCACTTTTCCGGTGACGCGGGACGCCACCGTATAGGGCAGCCCAAGCGTCCGCATCACCCACTCGGCGTCGACGTTGTTGATGTCGGCCTGTACCTGCGACTGGCCGGTCGCATCGAGCGCGACGACGCCGCCGCCTTTGATGTCGCCCCAGTCTCCGCGCAGGACGACCGAGGCGATGGTCGCGCGCCGCTGCGTCTGGTCGTAAACGACATCCGCGAGCTCGGCATGCGAGCCTTCGCTCTCCAGATCGAGCCTGGCCACCTGCACGTTCTCCTCGTCCCACTCGACGTCACCCTGCAGGCGATCGATTGGCGTCGTGCGGTCCTTGACGCGCACGCGGCCCATCGCGGCAGTGAGTACGGCGTGGTGACGATCGGTCAGGCGGTTCCCGGTGACGTCAATCGACGACAGCGGCAGCTCGGCATCGACCTGCTGCGCGCGGTTCTCGTACCGCACGCGCGCGTTCGACACCGTCAGCGCGGAGATCAGATAGTCGAGCGGCTCGTTCGGCTTGTTCGGATCGGTCAGCGGGCGTGGCAGGTTGTCGCGGCCCTGCTCGTCGACGAAGTAGTGGACGTTCACACCCTCGACGCTGCCGGACTCGACGACGTAGCGGCCGCGCAGCAGGTCGGGAAGGCTGAGATTGATCTGCGCCCGGGAGATGGTGGCGAAGACCGGCGCGTCGGGGCGAGCCGCCCGCACGCGAATGTTCCTCAAGTCGAGTGAAGCTTTGAGCAGGTTGTAGCTGAGCTCGTCCGTCTGCAGATCGATGTGCTTCTGCGCGAGAAGCTCCGTGACCTTGTTGATGGCGTAGCGGCGAACGGGTCGCGTGTGAATCGTGAAGAACAGGATGACGATGACCAGGCAGAACGCGACAAAAGCGAGGGCCAGGCGCCGGAGCGTGCGACGGTAAGCTCGTGCCACGCCGTGCTGCGGGGTGCAATAGCCGCTCCAGCGAATACCGGAATAGAGAGGCAGGAGATTGCTCGGCCGCTTCAGGTGTTCATATGTATGGGAATTGCAATACCGCTCCGCGTGTCGGTACAGGATCCATTGTTAGATTTCTTCCCCGAAACGACGGTCGAGTACGTGGAGCAGGCCCCTGCGCCATCGCCGTGGACCGCCACGCCGGCGCCAACCCACGCAATCGACACGACTTCGCGGGTCGTCTCGTTCGTCCTGGGCTTCGCGCTGGCCAGTCTGATCGCGTGGCTGGGCAGCATCCGCAACGACGAAGTCGCGGCGACCTTCGAGCCCGCGCAAGTGGCAGCGGCGGTGACACCTGTGGCCCCGGCCACCATAGAAGAGAAGACGATTGCTCCTACCCCACCGGCGATAGTAACGGCACAGTCGGCGCCGAACGCGGAACCCACCCTCAACGCGCAACCCGCCCTCAACGCGGAACCCAGTGTCAAGGCGGAACCCAGTGTCAAAGCGGAATCCAGACTGGCCGCCCGCCAGGTTGCAGCCCAGCCGCAGCCGCGGCCGCAGCCGCAGCCAGCCGTCGCGGGGTATCGCG
>Ga0075421_100005075_pt1 | contig 15896 bp, 19 predicted proteins | sample SoiMetdeltSBSDD5_FD_75292 | JGI IMG/M metagenome (GOLD analysis project Ga0075421, IMG submission 75292) | Bulk soil microbial communities from a Populus tree surrounding site in Tennessee, USA - Soil MetaG P. deltoides SBSDD5 | ecosystem: Environmental > Terrestrial > Soil > Tree plantation...
ATCGGCCTCGCGGCGGCGGGCGCTTTGTCGTCGAACGTGAGCCTGTATCCGAGCATGCCCTACAGCGTGGAGAAGGACCTCGCGCCGGTCTCCATGCTGGCGATGATCCCCTTCTTTCTGGTGGCGCACCCGTCGCAACCTTCCACGTTGAAAGAATTGATCGGAAGGGCGAAAAGCAGTCCGGGCTCTCTGTCCTACGGCTACGGCGGCAACGGCTCGACCATGCATCTCGCGGGTGAGCTCTTCAACATGATGGCCGCGGTGAAGATCCTCGGCGTGCCCTACAAAGGAAGCGGCCCCGTATCGGCCGACGTCCTCGGCGGACAGGTGCCCCTCGGCGTGGTCGACGTGCCCTCCGCCATCGCCAACGTGCGCGCGGGCAAGCTGCGCGCGCTCGCCGTCACTTCGAAACGCCGCATTGCCGCGGCGCCCGAAGTGCCGACCTTCGAGGAGGCCGGCGTGCCCGGCTACGAGGCCATCGGCTGGTTCGGCGCGGTAGCCCCGGCGGGTACGCCTGCCGACGTGATCTTGAAGTTGAATGTTGAAATCAGGGATGCGCTTGCGCTCGCGGACGTCAGGGAGCGCGCGCTCGCGGCGGGCGCCGAGCCGCTCGGCAACTCGCCGCAGGAATTCGCCGCCTTCATCCGCGAGGAAACGCGCAAGTGGGCGCAGGTGATCCGCGCCGCCAACGTGAAGCTGCAATGAAATCGCCCGTCGTCGACGTCCATACCCACATGCTGAGCAACGCGTGGCTCGCGCTGCTCGAAGAGCACGGACGCCCGCGCTATACGCTCGAGACGGTGAAAGGCGGCCTGCGCGCCATTCACCTCGACGGCGCGCCGTTCATGACGCCGGTGCCCAACATGTTCGACTGGGAGGCGCGCATCAAGAACATGACCCGGGCCGGCGTCGACGTCGCCGTCACCTCGCTCACCTGCCCCAACGCCTTCTGGGGCAGCCCGGAGGTGAGCCTCAAGGCCGCGCGCGTGATGAACGACGACATGGCGGGCGCGCAGCGCACCTGGCCCGACCGCATCCGCTGGTTCGCCTCGCTGCCCTGGCAGCACGAGGCCCTGGCCCTGCAGGAATTGAAAAGAGCCTGTGACGCAGGGGCCGTGGGAGTGATGGTGCTCGCCAACATTGCGGGCAAGCCCTTGACGGATGTTTCCTTCAAAAGGATCTGGGAAGAGATCGATCGCCGGGCTCTCCCGGTCCTCGTGCACCCGAGCGCGCCGCCGGGAACCGCCGAGATGGGCCTGCACGAGTTCCAGCTCACCGCGCCGATCGGCTTCACCTTCGACACCTCGCTCGCGGTGGCGCGCTGCATCTACGACGGCTTCTTCGATCGCTTCCCCAACCTCAAGCTGATCGCCGCGCACGGCGGCGGCGCGCTGCCCTACCTCGTCGGCCGCCTCGACATCTGCTGGGACAACATCCCGGCGGCGCGCGCCAAGACCAAGGAGCCGCCGCGCGCCTACATGAAGCGCATCTACGTCGACAGCGTGGTGTTCCGCCAGGACGTGCTCGACATGTGCGTCGCGGTGTGCGGCCCCGACCGGGTGCTCTACGGCTCCGACTACCCGCACACCATCGGCGACATGAAGGGCTGCCTGTCGCGCGTCGACAAGCTGTCGGCGAAGATCAGGAACAAGGTCCGGGGCAGCAACGCCGAGCGCATCTTCAGGCTCTAGTCACATCCCGCCGACCCGAACGTTGTAGCTCTCGTGCGCGGCAACGGGCCTCTCCTTGCTCCCGCATGAGACCTTGAAGTTGCGTGACTCGCCCGCGCGCAACCCACCGGCGAGGTAGTGCTGGCATTGATCGACGAACTTGCCGTTCTTGTCGAACAAGTCCACCTGGATGGAGAGAGTACGGAGCGTCTCGGCGCTCTGATTCTCCACGGTGCCGAGAATCAGGGCAAAGACCTTGCCCGGAACCCTCTCGTGTTTCGTCACCACCACCTTCTCGAGGGCTTTGTCATTCCATGCCGCAGCCATCATTTTTTCGTTGATGACGTAGTAGATCGCGCCCGCAGCGATCCCGAATCCGACACCGACGAGCAGGCCGGTGCCCACCTTCTCGGCTGCATTGCGCAGGACACTCATGCGTCCCCCCCTAGTTTGAGCTCGCGTAGCGCGTGCTCGCGCAGCTTGGTCTTCTGCACCTTGCCGCTGGCGGTCATGCCGATCATCTCGAAGTCGGCGACGATGCGCAAGTAACGCGGCACGCGGAAGTTGGCGCTGCGCGACTTGCACCAGTCGACCAGCTCGCCTTCCGATGCGGAAGCGTTTGATTTGAGCGTCACGTAGGCAGCCGGAACCTCGCCGAGGCGCGCGTCGGGCACGCCGATCACCTGCGCGGTCTCCACCGCCGGATGCGCGAGGAGCACCTCCTCCACCTCCGCCGGCGCGACGTTCTCGCCGCCGACGCGGAACACGTCCTTCAGGCGCCCGACCATGCGCAAGCGGCCGTCCTGCACGATCTCGCCCAGATCGCCGGTGCGCAGCCAGCCGTCGGCGGTGAAGGCCTTGGAGTTCGCGTCGGGGTTGTTGTAGTAGCCCTTCATCACGTTCCAGCCACGCACCTGGATCTCACCTTCCTGGATGCGGATCTCCACGCCCGCGTGAGGCTTCGCCAGCCCCTCGACACGCAATTCCTCGGGGTCGCGCCAGTCGCTCATCACCACGTTGGGCGAGGCCTCCGACAGGCCATAGGCGGCGCAGATCTGCTTCGCGCCGAGGACGTCGATGATCTGGCGCATGGTCTGCGGGCCGGCCGCGGCCCAGCCGCCGCGCAAGTTCAGCTTGCGCTGCGGGAAGTCCGGATGCCCCATCAGCATCTGGAACAGGGTGTCGTTGCCCGAGATGAGCGTGCAGCGCTCGCGCTCCATCATCTCCAGCGCCGGCCCGGCGTCGAAGGTGGGCAGCGTGACCAGCGTCGCGCCGGCGACCAGCGCCATCAGCGCGGAAAGTGTCGAGCCCGCGGCATGGAAGAACGGGCGGCAGTTGAAGTAGCGGTCCTCGGGCCGGATGCCGATGCGCGTGCCGGCGGCGAGCGCGTCGCGCAGCATGCTGTCGTGGGTGAGCATGGCGCCCTTGGGGTACGCCGTGGTACCCGAGGTGAACTGGATCAGCAGCACGTCCTTGGGCGACACCTCGACGCCCTGGAACTGCCCGGCCGGCATTTCCGCGGAGACTTCGATCTTCTCCAGGGAAAGGTCGCGCACCATGGCGCCGAAGTCCTGCTTGAGGAAGCGCTCGACGTAGAACAGCGCCTTGCAGTCGGCCTGGCGCACGCAGAACTCGATCTCGGCGGCCTTGAAGCGGGTGTTGACCGGCACGGTGACGGCGCCCATGAACGCCGCGCCGTAGAAGAGCGAGAGCCATTTCTCGTCGTTGCCCATCAGCACGCCGACATGGTCGCCGCGCTTCAGGCCCATGGCCTGCATCGCGCCGGCCGCGCTTTTCGCTCTTGCAAGAAGGTCCCTGTAGGTGAACCGCCCGCCCGGCGTGACGAGCGCTTCTTCGTTCCCCCGCTTGAGGACGATGTCCTCGAAAACCGGAGGCAGGATCATGCCTTGCCGAGGTAGCTGCCCGAGGCGAGCTGCTCCTCGATCGCTTCGCTCTCCGTCTCGCGCGCGCCCTTGGGGTCAAGCTCGATGCCACGGTCGATGCAGCGCTTGGCCAGGCGCAGCGCAAGGGGGGTTGCGCCCAGAATGCTTTTCGCAAGAATTTCCTTTTCTTTCTCGAGATCTCCAACCACGCGGGATACAAGCCCCGCCTGCAAAGCTTCGTCGGCGGTCAGGGCGCGGCCGGTGAACATCAGGTCCTTGGCGAGACGCTTGCCGAGGACGCGCGGCAGGCGCTGCGTGGCGCCGACGGTGCCGCGCTGCGCCTCGGGCGTGCGAAAGGTGGCCTCCGGCGTGCAGACGATGAAATCGCAGGCGGCGGCGATCTCGACCCCGGAGCCGATCGCCGCCCCGTGCACCAGCGCGATGCAGGGCATGGGCAGCCCCTCGATCGCCTCGTAGGCGTCGAAGGCCTTCCGCCGCCGCGCGCGGATCCAGTCCTCGGTCATGCCGGTGCGCTCCTTCAGGTCTGCGCCGCCGCAGAACACCGGCCCGTTGCCGCGGACGAATACGACTTTGATTTCCTCATTCGAAGAAATTTCCATGCAAACCGCGATGAGTGCCTCGCACATCATCAGGTTGACTGCGTTGCGCACGTCCGGGCGGTTGAGCGCCAGGGTGGCGACGCCGCCATCCACGGCGAGCATGACGGTCGAGTTCATGGCTTCAACTCCGCCAGCACCTTCTCGGTGTGCTCGCCGAGCGTCGGCGGGCGGCCGATCTCGGGGTTGTCGAAGCCGAGGAACTTGTACGGCAGGCCGAGCGCCTTGAATTCGCCCACGCCGGGATAGTCGAAGCTCCCCACCAACCCTCGCGCACGCACGTGCGGATCGCCGAGGATCTCGGCGACGTCGTTCACCGGCCCGATCGGCACCTCGACGGCATCGAGCATCTGCAGCAGTTGTGCCCGATCCAGTTTTTCGATTTCACCCTTGAGAACGGCCATGACCTCATCCCGCCGCTCGACACGAATCTCATTCGAGGAAAAACCCCGGCCCCAATCCTCCACGCCGAGCGCCTTGCACAGCGGCGCCCAGTGCTGGTCGCTCGCCGTGATGTGGGCGAAGCGGCCGTCCTTGCAGCGGAACGTGGCCGAGGGCACGCGCCCCGGATGCTCGGTGCCGAGCCGCGGGGGCACTTCGCCGAGGGCGAAGTAGCGTGCAGCGGCCAGAGTGAGCAGCGCCACCTGGCCGTCGAGCATGGAGAAGTCGACGTAGCAGCCCTTGCCGGTGCGGGCGCGCCCGGCGAGCGAGGCGAGGATCGCGATCGCCACCCACAGGCCGGAGGTGAGATCGGCCACCGGCAGCCCGGGCTTCACCGGCCCGCCGCCCTTCTCGCCGGTGAGGCTCATGATGCCGCCCATCGCCTGGAAGACGGTGTCGTATCCCTTCTTGCGCGCGTAGGGGCCGCTTTGGCCGAATCCGGTGCAGGCAACGTAGATCAGCTTTTGGTTCAGAGCCGAAAGCGATGCGAAGTCCAGACCGTAGCGGCCAAGGGTCCCCACCGGAAAGTTTTCGACCAGCACGTCTGCTTTTTCAGCCAGCCTTCTGATGGTCTTTTTCCCCGCGTCCGAGCGCAGGTCGACGGTAATGGACTCCTTCGAGCGGTTGCAGGCGAAGTAGTAGGCGCTGTCGGCGGCGAGCTGCGGCTCGAAGCCGCGCGTCTCGTCGCCGCTGCCCGGCTGCTCCACCTTGATCACGCGCGCGCCGAGCTCGGCGAGGATCATCGAGGCGAACGGGCACGCGAGCACGCGCGAAAGATCGAGGACGGTGAGGCCCTCGAGCGGCTTCACTTGCCGAACCCCCGCATCCTGCGGTTGACGTCGCGGCCGCGCTTGAGCGCCTCCTCCAGGCTGAGGTCGAGCACCTCGTGGAACAGGCTCTTGGTCTGCGCCATCGCCGGCTTGCTCACCGCGGCGATCTTCTGCGCGATGGCAAGGGATTCCCTCATCAAGGAACGCAAAGGCACCACCCGGTTCACGATCCCCAGCTCGAGCGCGCGCTTCGCGTCGATCGGCTCGCCGAGCGCGACCAGCTCGAACGCCGTCTTCGGCCCCACCTGGCGCACCAGGTTCGCCATGACGATGGCGGCGACGATGCCGTGGCGCGTTTCCGGATAGCCGAGCCTGGCGCCCTGCGCCATCACCGCCAGGTCGCCGGCGATGGCGAGCCCGGCGCCGCCGCCCATGGCGGCGCCGTTGATCGCGGTCACCACCGGCGTGGTCATCTTCGAGAACACGAGGTGCAGCTGCATGGTCAGCTCGGCGCGCGCTTCCGCGGCCTTGGGGTCCTTGAGGCCCTTGAACTCGGCGAGATCGGCGCCGGCGCAGAATCCCGGCCCGGCGCCCGTGAGCACGATGGCGTCGACCGCGTCCTCGGCGTCGGCCACGCGCAGCGCCTTGAGCAGCGCCTGGGTGAGCTCGGTGTTCAGCGCATTGCGCTTGTCCGGGCGGTTGAGAGTGAGGATGCGGATCTTGCCGCGGTTTTCGATGAGCAGACTCATAGCGATGCCAGCCTCCGTCGGGCGTCCTCGGTTTCACGCACCAGGCGGTGGAACACCTCCGCCGCCGGCAGGATGTCCTTCACCAGGCCCGCGCTCTGCCCGGCCTCGACCTTGCCCCACTCGACGTCGCCCTCGAGGGCAGCCTGCTTAAGAGACGAGGAGTCAAAGATCGCCTCCAGATCTTCCTTGCCTGCACGCTCCGCCGCCTCGTAGCGGGCGGAAAAAGCATTCTTGAGCTGCCGGATCGGGTGCTTGCCGCGACCGACGATGGCGGTGCCCTCGACGTCGGCCTCCAGCACCGCGCGCTTGTACTTCTCGTGCACGCTGGCCTCCGGCGTGGCGATGAAGCGCGTGCCGAGCTGCACGGCTTCCGCCCCCAGCGCGAGCATCGCCGCTATCCCCGCGCCGTCGGCGATGCCGCCGCTCGCCACCACCGGCAGCTTCACCGAGGTGACGACGCGCCGCACCAGCACCAGCGTGCCGACCTCGGAAGGCGGCGGGTGGCCGCCCGCCTCCGCGCCGTCCACCACCAGCGCATCCACGCCCGCGGCTTCGGCCTTGCGCGCGTGCTCGACCGAGGCGACGACGTGCAGCCACTTCGCGCCGATGGCACGGAAGCGCGCGAGGTGCTCGCGCGGCCCGCCCTGCGAGGCGACCATGACCGGGATCTTCTTTTCCAGGGAAATGCTCAGGAGTTCAGGCGCCCGAGAACCGTTCAGAGGAATGTTTACACCCCACGGCTTCTTCGTTCCTGCCCTGATTTCATCCAAAACCCTTGAAAAATCGTCAGGCCGCATCGGCCCGGCTCCCAGCACACCCAGGCCGCCGGCGTTCGACACCGCGATGACGAGCGCCGAGTTGGAGGACGCCCAGCTCATCGCCGCCTGGAAGATCGGGTGCTCGATGCCGAGCAGCTCGGTGATGCGCGTCTTCACTTGACCTTTTCGCGCTGGATGAAATCGCGCGCCTGCCCTGCGAGCTTGGTCAGGATGCGCTCGAAAACCTGTTTCTCGCTCGTCGAAAGGCAGCCGCGGAATGCCGCGTCGCGCTGCGCCGCGGCGCGGATCAGGCCTTCGTAGATCCTGCGTCCCGGCTTGCTCAGCGCGAGGCGCACGCCGCGGCCGTCGCCCGGATCGACCTCGCGCAGCACCAGGCGCCGCTCGGCCAGGCCCGAGACCACGCGGCTCATCTGGCTCTTGTGGATGCCGGCGGCATGCGCGAGGTGGTTGAGCGACAGCGGCTCGCGCGCCGCGCCGAGCAGCGCCACGGTGCGCCACTCCCACAGGCTGACGCCGAATTCGCGCCGGTAGCGCAGCTCCGCCCCGCGCGAGAGGAGGTTGGCCACCGTATGCAGCCGGTAGGAAAGAAGGTCCCGGATTTCAGTCATCGAAGAATGGCGTCTCGCCTTCCCCGCGCAGGCGGATGTCGAAGACGTATCGGTTGCCCTTCTTGCGCGCGATCAGGCGCTCGCGCCGGGCGGCAGGCACCGCCGAGAGAACGGGGTCGTTTTCTTCGCTGAAAAACATCACCGTCTGCAGCTGGCGCATGAGCCCCGAGTACAGAAGGAGAAAATTGATATGCGGTGCCCTGCCCTCATTCCTTCCCGGCTTTATGGTGCGAAAGGAAAAACCACCCTGCGCGTCGGTGGCGGCACGGCCCCAGCCGAAGAATTCCGGGTTGTCGTAGCGCCCCGCGGCATCGGCCTGCCAGATCTCGAGCACCAGGTTGTCGAGCGGCTTGCCGTCGAGCTGTACCACGCGCCCGGCAATCTCGATCACTTCGCCCTCAGCCCGCCTGCCCTCGACCACGGTGAGGTCGTTGGCGCCGGCGGCGAACTCCAGCGGGAAGAAGGGGCCGAGGGTCATCTCGGCGGTGGGCGTGAGGTGGCTCACGGCAGAGTCGCGCTCGCTTTGCGCCCGCGCACCACGATCTGGTGCTCAAAGAGCAGGTGGTCCTGCCTCGTCGGCACCATGCGGGCGATGCAGCGGCTGCGCGCTTCCGCATCGCGCACGGCGTTGAGGATGGCGTCGTGCTCGTTGAGCGGATCGCCGGGGAAGAACATCTGCGTGACCAGGCGCGACAGCCACACGCGCCCCCACACCGAGAAATGCACGTGCGGCGGGCGCCACCAGCCGCCGGTGTCGGGCACCGGGTAGGCGGCGGGCTTGATGGTGCGCAGCTCGACCAGGCCGCTGTCGCCGGTGATCAGGCGCGCCGCGCCGTAGAAATTGGGATCGGCGGGCGCGTCGTGATTGTCGTTGACGTGGATGTACTTGCCCGCCGCGTTGCAGTGCCAGATCTCGACCACCGCGCCCGCCACCGGCGCGCCGTCCTCGTCCACCACGCGCGTGCGCAGGTGCATGAGCTGGCCGATCGCGCGCTTCGCGCCGTGGCCGGCAAGGTCGCCACGCCCTGCGGCGAGGCGGCGCGTGAGCGCCGCTGGGCCGGCGAGCGCCGCCGCGGCCGCCGGGCGCGGCACCAGCGGCTGCCCCGGCCAGCGCTGCGCGGTCTGCGCGTAGCCGGCCACTACCCCCTGGGACTGGGTGGCGGGATCGCGCGGCGCGATGGCATACATCGTTGACACCGTAAACGATATCGGTTGATACTGTCAACCATGTCCGCGGTGATTCTGTGCGAGTGCTTCGCGCGCGACGGCCTGCAGCACGAGCCCGCCTTCATCCCGACCGCCACCAAGCGCGCCCTGATCGAACGTTTCGCCGCGCTCGGCTTCCCGCGGGTGGAGGCCACCTCGTACTCCAACCCCAAGGTGGTGCCCCAGTTCGCCGACGCTTCGGAGCTTCTGCAGGGTTTGCAAAGAGTTCCTTCTGTCTACTACAAGGCGACCTGCGCCAACGTCAAGGCAGTTGAAAGGGCATTGAAAGACAGGGAAGCGGGTTACGGCGTGAACGAGATCAGCCTGCTGGTCTCGGCCACCGAGGCGCACACGCAGAAGAACCTCAACGCCACGCGCGACCAGCAGTGGCGCAACATCGCCGCCATGGTCGAGGCGGCGCAGGGGCGCTTTCGCCTCGTCGGCACGGTGTCGATGGCTTTCGGCTGCCCCTTCGAGGGCGAGGTCGATCCCGCGACGGTGGTGGATGACGTCGTGCGCTTCCGCGGCCTCGGCGTGGAGCACGTGGCGCTCGGCGACACCATCGGCGCGGCCACGCCGCTCGCGGTTCGCGACCTGTTCTCGCGCCTCGAGGGGGTGACGCCGATCGCTCACTTCCACGACACGCGCGGCACCGGCCTGGTCAACTCTGTCGCCGCCTACGAGGCCGGCGTGCGCCACTTCGACGCTTCCTTCGGCGGCGTCGGCGGACACCCGGCGAAGGTGAAATACGGCGAGGGCCACACCGGCAATGTCTGCACCGAGGACCTGGTGAACCTGTTCGAGTCGATGGGCATTGCCACCGGCATCGACCTCAAGGGTCTCCTCGCCACGGCGGAGCTCTGCGAGCAGGCGCTCGGCCGCGAGCTGCACGGCCGCGTCACGCGCAGCGGCCTGAACCCGCTGCTGCGGGGCCTGCCTACTGCTTCGGAATCTTCGCCGCCTCGACCACGCGGCTCCAGCGGCGCGACTCGCTGATGAAGAAGGCGCGCAGGCGCTCGGGCGTGCTCGCGCTCGGCTCCACGCCGAGCTCGGCGAAGCGCTTCTGCACCTCCGGCGCCGCGAGCGCCTTCTCCAGCTCCACCTGAACGCGCCGGATCGCCGCGGCCGGGGTCTTCGCCGGTGCGGCGAGCGCGTTCCAGGAGGTGACGTCGTAGCCGGGCACGCCCGCCTCCTGCACCGTCGGCACGTCCGGCAGCTGGGGCTGGCGCTTGCCGGCGGTGACTGCCAGCGCGCGCAGATCGCCGGCCCTGATGGCCGAGATGAGCGGCGCGATGAAGTCGACGCCGATGTCGAGCGAGCCGTTGCGCACGCCGATCACCACCTCGCCGGTGGTCTTGTGCGGCACCACCAGCGCATCGATGCCGGCGGTGGAGCGGAACAGCTCGCCGGCCAGGTGCTGCGTGCCGCCCGGCGTGATGGTGCCGATGTTGAGCTTGCCGGGGCTCTGCTTCGCCGCCGCGATCACTTCCTGCAGCGTCTTGTACTTCGAGTTCCCGCCGGTGACGATCACCAGGCTGAAGAAGCCGACGGTCGAGATCATGGCGAAGTCGTTGACCGGGTCGTAGGGCAGCGACTTGAACAGCGCCTGGCTCACGGCGTTGCCGTTGGTGAGAAGCAGCAGCGTGTGGCCGTCGGGCTCGGCCTTCGCCACCTCGGAGGCGGCGCGGATGCCGCCGGCGCCCGGCATGTTCTCCACCACCACCTGCTGGCCGAGGCCCTCGCCCAGGCGCGGCGCGATGGTGCGAGTGGTGATGTCGGCGACGCCGCCCGGCCCGAAGGGCAGCACGATGCGGACGGGCTTGGACGGGTAGGTCTGGCCGTAGGCCAATAAAGGAAGAAGAAGAATTGCCTTGAGAAGCGATTTCATGCTTTCCATCGCGGGTACACCCTCCTAGCGTTGCCCTCGAATATTTTTTTGCGGTCGGCGGCGCTCAGCGACTTGTTGCCGTCGATGTAGCGCCTCGTGTCATCGTAATAGTTGCCGGTCTCCGGGTCGATGCCCCGCACCGCCCCCACCACCTCCGCGGCGAACAGGATGTTGTCCGCCGGGATCACCTTGAGCAGCAGGTCGATGCCCGGCTGGTGGTAGACGCAGGTGTCGAAGTACACGTTCTTCAGCAGGTGGTCCTTGAGCAGCGGCTTCTTCATGTCCTGCGCCAGGCCGCGGTAACGGCCCCAGTGATAGGGCACCGCGCCGCCGCCGTGCGGAATGATCAGCCGCAGCGTCGGGAAATCCTTGAACAGGTCCGCGGTGATGAACTGCATGAACGCCGTGGTGTCGGCGTTGATGTAGTGCGCCCCGGTGGCGTGGAAGTTCGGGTTGCACGAGGACGTGACGTGCACCATCGCCGGCACGTCGAGCTCGACCAGCTTCTCGAACACCGGGTACCACCACTTGTCGGTGAGCGGCGGGTCCTTCCAGTACCCGCCCGAGGGGTCGGGGTTCAGGTTGCAGCCGACGAAGCCGAGCTGGTTCACGCAGCGCTCGAGCTCGGCGACGATGTTCTTCGGCGCCACGCCCGGCGACTGCGGCAGCTGCGCCACCGCGACGAACTTGCCGGGGTAGAGCGAGCAGCAGCGGTGGATCAGGTCGTTGCACACCTTCGTCCAGTCGCGGCTGATCCTCTCGTCGCCGACGTGGTGCTCCATGGCGCTGGCGCGCGGCGAGAAGAAGGTGACGTCGGTGCCCCGCTCCTTCTGGATCCTGATCTGGTTCTGTTCCAGGCTGTCGCGGATCTGGTCGTCCGAGATCTTCAGGTCGGTGACCTTGCCTTCGAGCTGGGCCTTCCTCCACGCCGCCAGCTCGCCCGGAGCGGTGGTGTAGTGTCCGTGACAGTCGACGATCATTTTCCTTGCACCTTTCGCTTCCACAGCTCCCAGGAGCGGATGTAGTCGCGCCGCGCTTCGATCTTGCGCCCCTCCTCCGCATCGAGGTAGGTCACCGGCCCCAGCGCCATCGCCTGCGCCTGCAGCCTGGCGCCGACCTCGAGGTAGATGGCGCGGCCGACCACGTGCTGCAGCGACGGGCCCACGACCGCCACGCCGTGACCGCGCATCAGCACCGCGGCGTGATTGCCCAGCGCTTGCGCGAGCGAGCGGCCGAGCGCGGCGTTGTTGGCCAGCATCTCGGTCATGCCGAAGGCCGCGCGCGGCTCCCACACCGGCACCGGCTGGGCGAAAAAGCCGCCGGAATGCGTGATCGCGCGCAGCGGCTGCTTGCTCACGCCGAAGGGGATGATCGCCGGCGAGTGGTTGTGGATCACCGCGATCACGTCGGGGCGCAGCTTGTAGATCTCGCCGTGGATGTAGCGCTCGGAGTATTGCCGGCGCTTCGGCGGCACCACCGCGTTGCTGTCGAGGTCGTACTCGGCGATGTCCTCCGCGGTCACCAGCTCGGGCGCGCGCGCCAGCGAGATGAGGAAGCGGTTCGGATCGCGGTTGTGGCGTACGCTGACATGGCCCATGGCGTCGACCACGCCCTCCATGGCGAGGATGCGGTTGGCGAGCACCAGTTCCTCGATCAGCTTCGGATCGGCCGGGCCGGCGCTCTTCGGCTGCGCCATCGCGGCCTGGGCGGCGAGCAGCAGCGCAATGACGATGGCTCTCATGCGAAAAGCTCCTCCACTGCGGGACGCCGCGGCAGCATGTTCTGCCGATAGACGCAGTCGATGGCGACTTCGAGATTGCGGCGGTTCTCCTCCAGGCCGGTGGGGTTGGTGGCCGGGTTGCCGGCAGCCTGGATGCTTGCCTTCATCAACTCGAAAAATTCTGCAGCTTGAGAAGGCGAAACCGAATCCTTCACCACCAGCATGTGGTTGATCTGGATGGCGCCGAATTTCTTCTTCCATTCGGCCGCCGCCGCCTCGGGGTCGGGGAACAGCGGCTTCAGGCGCGCATCGGCGGGCGGCGCGCCGAGGATGGCGGCGTCGATTTCGCCGGCGAGCAGCATCTGCGTGATGTCCTTGGACGGATCCTGCTTCTCCACGTTCGGCGGGTCGCGGAATTCCGCCACGTGCGGGTCCTCGAACGTGACCCACTGGATCTTCGACAGGTCGACGCCATACTGATCGGCGAGGATGCCGCGGATCCAGGTCGCGGTGGTCACGGAGTAGGACCGCTGTCCGACCCGCTTTCCTTCCAGTTCTTTCGGTTTCAAGGGCGAACGACAAACAAGAAGCGGATGCTGAAACCTGGAGGTCACGACGGCGGGGAGCAGGCGCAGCGGCTTGCCGTGCGCTTTCGCCAGGAGGAAGGTGATGATGGCAAGCTCCGCGACGTCGAACTCGAGGTCGCGCACCACGCGCTTGAACGCGGTATTGGGGACCTTGACGTCCGCGAACTCCAAAGAAGATTTTTCTTTAAAGAATCTCGTTACGGGGTAATCGCCCAGCAGCGCTTTCAATCCAGGGGCCCGTCCACGTACTTGAGCCCCTTGTCGGCGAGGCTCTTGCGCATGTCGTAGATGTCGAGGCCGAGCTCGCCCTTCTGCAGGCGCGCGCGGCTGCCGGCCTCCTTCTTCTCGCGTTCCTCGCCCGCCCGCGCGACTTCCGCGGCCATTTTTCTGCCAACGACGACAACGCCATCGTCGTCGGCCACGATCACGTCGCCCGGTTTGATGGCGACGCCGGCGCAGACCACCGGGACGTTGACCGAGCCGATGCTCGCCTTGACCGTGCCTTTGGCCGAGATGGCGCGCGACCACAGCGGGAACTTCATCTCCGTAATCTCGTTGGCGTCGCGGCAGCCCATGTCGAGCACCACGCCCTTCACGCCGAGGGCCTTGAGCGAGGTGGCGAGCAGCTCGCCGAACGCGCCGTCGGTGTTCTCGCTCGAGCAGGCGACCACCAGGATGTCGCCCTTCTTCACCACGTCGCAGGCGACGTGGATCATCCAGTTGTCGCCCGGGTGGCAGAGCGCGGTGACCGCGCTGCCGGCGATGCGCGCGCCGCGCCACAGCGGCCGCATGTAGGGTTGCATCAGCCCCGTGCGCCCCTGCGCCTCGTGCACGGTCGACACGCCGAGGCGCTCCAGCGTGGCGATGGCGCCGGCCTCGGCGCGGTGGATGTTGCGCACTACGGTTCCGCTCATGTCATCTCGCTCCGGGTACCCTGCGCGTCTTGAGGAATTCTGCCAGCGACTCGCCGCGGAAGTGCGCCACCATTTCGGGATTGGAAACGCCCTTGGTGCGCGCCAGCTTCTCCAGGCAGAAAAAGCTCGCGCCGCAGTCCTGCATCCCCTTCCAGTCCAGGCGCCGCACCAGGTCTTTCTCCTTGTCGGAAAGACGTTGCATGGCCTTTTCCGGGTCTGCCTTGAAAAGCTCTCTGAAGGAAGAATCAATCAAGGCATGAAGAAATCGATTCAACCTCAGGCCCTGCGCCGAGCGCTCCAGGTCGAAAAGGTAGCTCATTCGAACAGCGCCACCGCCATCGCCGTGGTCATCGGCAGGTAGTAGTTCTGGTGCACCTTGCGCGCGCCGCGGTCGAGCGCGCCGCGCATGATGAGCCACATGATCACCTCGGCGCCCTCGTTGCCGCCGCGGCGCATGAAGTCCTCGATGCTCATTCGCGCCAGCTTCTCCGGGTCGCGGTCGATGAGATCGAGGAACTCGAGGTCCCACTTCTCGTCGTTGAACCCGGCGCGCTCGCCGATCATCTGGTGCGAGAGACCGCCGGTGCCGACGATGGCGACCTTGAGATCCCTGGGGTAGGAAAGAACGGCTTGCCTCAAGGACTGGCCCAGCTTGTAACAACGGATGGGCTTCGGCAGGGGCGCCTGGATGACGTTGACCACCAGCGGGATCACCTTGCCCGGCCAGTCGGGCTGCGTCGGCCACATCATGGTGAGCGGCGAGTGCAGGCCATGGTCGAGCGGCACGTCCTGGAACACGGCGATGTCGAACTCGTCCTCGATCAGCGAGCGGGCGATGTGGCGCGAGAACGCCGCGTCGCTCTTCAGCGTGGGAATCTTGCGCGTTCCCAGGCCCTCGTCGGCGATGCGGTATTCCTCGCTCACGCCGAGCGCGAAGGTCGGGTACTGGTCGAAGAAGAAGGTGGTGGCGTGGTCGTTGAAGCAGAAGAACAGCACGTCGGGCTTCTTCTCCGCCAGCCACTTCGCCACCGGCTCGTAGCCCTTGAACAGCGGCTTCCAGTCCGGATCGTCCTGCTTGCCGCGATCGTGCGCCATGGCGATGGTGGGAACGTGCGAGGTGCCGATGCCGCCGATGATCCTTGCCATGCGGAAATTCTAGCCGCTCACCTCGACTTCGCGCCCTTGACGAAGTCGACGGAGGCTTGAAAGATCTCCAGGTCTTTGGCGTAGTCGGCGAAGTCCGCGCGACTGAGCTGGACCCATTCCCGCGTGCTGCTCCGCCCCTTCGGCTGGAACGGCGCAACATGGTCCCGGGTGAACTGCAGGTCGGTCGCCATGGCCTGCGGCAGCCTGACGCCGACGGCGCCGGCGAAGATGCAGGCGAACATTTTTCCGCCGACGAAGTAGGCGATCAGGCCGGTGACCTCGCCGCCTTCCACGCCGGGAATCTTGAGCAGGATGGGGTCGAGCGCCGCCTTGAGGAGCGCGTCCGGCGAATCCTTCTTCAAGCGCTAGAACCCATAGAGGCGCGCCGGATTTCTCACCAGGATCTGGTGCTGCAGTTCCGGCGTCGGCGCCATGAGCGGGAACAGATCCACGAGATCGCCGTCGTTGGGCATGTGCTTCCCCACGTTGGGGTGCGGCCAGTCGGTGCCCCACAGGATGCGGTCGGGCGCCGCCTCGATCAGGGCGCGGGCGAAGGGCACCGCGTCGGTGAACGGCGGGCCCATGGAGGACACGCGCTCCGCTCCACAGACTTTCACCCAGAAATTGGGGATGTTTTTTTGCGACTGCAGAAGAATCCTGAACGGCTGCTGGTCGAGGCCGTCGGCGGCCTTCACGCGACCCATGTGGTCGATGACCATCGGCACCGGGATCTGCATGAACAGGTCCTTGAATTCGACGAGGTCGGCGGCGTCGAGATGCAGGATCAGATGCCAGCCGAAAAATTTCAGCCTTTCGACTGTTTTACGGAAGAAATTCATGTCCGGCCGGCCGCCGAGGTGCTTGACGAAATTGAAGCGCACCCCGCGGATGCCGCCCTGGTGCATGCGGTCGAAATCC
>Ga0075421_100005078_pt1 | contig 15888 bp, 17 predicted proteins | sample SoiMetdeltSBSDD5_FD_75292 | JGI IMG/M metagenome (GOLD analysis project Ga0075421, IMG submission 75292) | Bulk soil microbial communities from a Populus tree surrounding site in Tennessee, USA - Soil MetaG P. deltoides SBSDD5 | ecosystem: Environmental > Terrestrial > Soil > Tree plantation...
ATATGCCAACAGCATACGTCCTTATCAATTGCGACTTGGGTTCTGAAGAAGAAATAATTCGAGAAATAAGAAAATTGCCAGAAGCCGTTGAAGTATCAGGTGTATATGGAGTTTATGACATAATTGCTAGAATAAGCTCAGATTCTATGGATAAACTAAGAGAAACAATAACTTGGCATGTTAGGCGAATAGATAAAGTGCGTTCGACACTAACTATGATTGTGATTGAAGAGCAAGGAAAATTAGAGGAAGAAGAAAAAAATAACAAGTAACCTTTCAAACTTTTAAAGACCATTTTATCTATTGTTTGATGACATGAATGCCATAGAGGCTATGCAAGCAGAGATAGAATACCAAGTTCAAGACTTGCACAACCTTAACCTATCATCGCCTTGGGTCAGAGACTCCTTGTTTGTTGGCTCAGGCGATTCCCACGTTGCCGGACTTGCGGCACAATATTTTTCTGGTAGCCACGCGATTTGCTGCTACCCTATTGATATAATCAACAATCCTTTATTGGTGGAGAGACGCAATTTGTTTATCGTTTCTATTTCAGGCAATACCCTGGCCAATATTCTTGCAGCCAAAATAGCCAAGAAACATGGAGTCAATAAAACTACTGCTCTTACCGCAAGACCTTCAAGTAGACTGGCCAAATCATGCGATCAAACAATCGAGCTGAAATATAGAAATACAGGTATCATTACTGCTGGAACTATCAGCTTTGTAGCCAGTATGATCAAATGTATATCGCTTACCATACAGCTACGACTACCATCGGATCTTAGAAAGATCTACAACCGCGCTGAAACGCAGGCTGAGCAAGTAATCAGCAAAATTGATAACAAAAGCCGTACTAGTAGTAGTAGCTATTTCATACTTGGCAATGGTCAGCTGCATGCAATTGCCATGTATGGCGCACTCAAGTTTAACGAAGTATTTGGTGCAAGTGCCATGGTCTATCCCGTTGAAGAGTTTTGCCATTCTCCACTATTCAGTATTAAAGAGACCGATCAAGCAATAGTTTTAGGAGATGATGATGACAACAACAGGAAGTTAAGCAAAAGACTGAATGAAGAAGGGTTTTCTTCAGTGCATGTCAGATTCAAAAACACAGGAATTGAATTGCTGCTACAAGCCACATTTTTTATACAGCTCCTTGTGCTCAAACTGGCGCAAAAATACGGCCTGACCAGCTGTCATTTTCTAAGTAACAAGAAATTGCTGAGAGTGAGCTCGGATTTCATTTACGACTAGGCTGCTGCTTTTTTTCTACTGGCAGGTCCAATCTGTTGCCCCACTCACCCCAAGAGCCAAGATACATTCGCACATTCTTGTATCCAAGCATCTTGAGAGCGACGAAACTATTTGCGGCGCGATAGCCCCCTTGGCAGTATACTATCACTTCGGCATTCTTTGGAATGTTACTATACATCTGCTCCAGCTTACCATGACTCTTGAAAATCTCACCACCACTATCACCACTACCACTACCACAATCTAGGTTATCCTTCCAGTCAATGTTGATTGCAGTAGGAATGTGACCTGCATGCGCTGCCCTGATCGCAGAGCCATCGTACTCGTCTTTTGAGCGAGCATCAATTATGAATGACTTTTTTTTTCTCTTGATAACTGAGTTTATATGGACAAAGTCGGCAAGAACCTTGGGGTTTGGTTGTCCATTGAAATTTGAATGTACAAATGGGTTAGTCTTAGTTTCCGTACTGTACCCTTCTGCCTTCCACTTGTTGAGTCCTCCATCTAGCATTGCCCCTTTCTTATGAGAAAAATACAGTAAGAGCCAGACGCCTCTTGCGGCGGATATGCCTGAGACGTCATCATAGAACACAACAAACTTGTCTTTTGAAACTCCAATGTTTGAGAGTAAAAGTCTGCTTTGCCTGTTGAACTGTACGATGCCAGACTTTGAGGTATCGATCCAGTGAAATTGTATGAGGTCAATGTTGACTGCGCTTGGTATGTGCGATTGGATATAGCTTGAGAAAGGCCTAGTATCTATTATGAGAAGGTTTCTGTCTTCCATCATGGCGTGGAGCTGTGAAGTCGATATAACGGAGTTCAATACGCTGCAAGATTTTTTAACAGTGTTATAGTATTTATTGTTATATAAGTCGGGGAGATAATGCGCAATTGACAAGGAAATTCAAGTACAAAGCCAACGAGATAACGGGCGGTGCTGGTGGCGGCGGAGGGAATCGCCTCGAGTTCATTCGTGATGCCCACAACGCTCAAAAGATTGGCAGGACGACCCGCATGGAGGACTATCTTGAAGTCATTTATGAGTTGATAACCCAGAAGGGCTATGCTACTACAGTCGATATCTCAGACTACCTAAACGTCAGCTCACCCAGCGTAACCAAAATGCTTCAAAGGCTAAACGAGAGCGGCCATTTAAACTACGAGAGATACCGAGGTATAAGCCTCACAGAATCCGGAGTGGCTGTTGCAAAGAACATGCATGACAGGCATGGTATTCTGGCTGACTTTCTCAAGATGATAGGAGTGGACGAAGACATCGCCAACCGAGACGCCGAGGGTATTGAGCACCATCTGCATCCCGAGACTCTCAAGAAACTTGAAGAATTCATCAGGCTTGTCAAGAGCCAGGGGATCAAAGGTATTGACTAGCGTCTACTAATGAATACCTTGATCTCTTCTTCTTGCCCTGCAACTATTGCATTGAGGATCTTCTTTCCAGATTCGCTACGCTTGTCTATCTTTACTCTAGCTTTCTTGCCTACCTGGCTGCTCAAAATGAATTCGTCTTCAACATACACATCGACTGTACGACCGATAACATTATCATCGACTAGAATATTGATGGATGAGCCCATTTCACTTAACTCAAACTCGATCTCTTTGCCTAGAGTAGGAATCTTGGCTTCAACGTCTATCTTGACCCCCAACATTTCCTCCAACTCGGAAACGGTAGAGCCGCCTTTGCCTATTACCCTAGGTGCCGCTTCCTTGCTGACTCTTACCTGTACCTTATTATCTGAAATAACATTTACTTCGGCGCTTGGATCAAACCTGCGCACAATGTCCATTATTTTGGACTGCGCCAGCTTGCGAACACCGCTTTCTGTCTGTCCGCCCTTGGCCAGCTTCGACACGGGCACTACGACGTTTTCATCTCCATATGTGTAGATTTCGTATTCTATTACACCTGACTCAAAGTCGCGTACTTCAACTAAAGGCCTTGCAAGGTCAGCCTCAGTCATGCCGCTTGGCACCTTGACAGTCAGGGTCAATTCGTAGACCTTCTTTATGCTGCCATCCCGCACAAAGATTATTGTGTCCAAGATATGAGGAACCATGCCAAGCTCGACTCGGCCCATGAAGCGCTGGATTGCGTCAAGCGGGCTACTTGCGTGCACTACACCGACCATACCCACGCCAGCAAGCCTCATATCTGCAAACACTTCAAAGTCCTGTGCCCTTCTCACTTCATCAAAAATGGTGTAGTCGGGCCTCACTAAGAGCAAAATGTCCACTGCTTTTTCAAAGCTGCCTTCAAGGGGACCATACTGCGTCACTTCATCAGGCACCTGTAGGTCACGTGGTGATTCAAAGGTCTTGACTATCTTTCCTCCTCTGGTATAGAATTGAGCGAGACTGCTTGCAAGCGTACTCTTGCCAGACCCCGGCGGACCAGCTATTACTATCCCCTCCGCCTTGCCGGAAAGCCGCTCCATCAATTTGTTGCTTGCATTGTAATCTTCAAGTTCAAGTCGAATGATTGGTCTGACTATTGTCACTTCCAGTCCATCAGAAAACGGCGGCCTTGTTATTGCAATCCTGAAGTTGCCAAACTGAAGGACGGTGGCACCACTCCTGCTTATTTCTACAGAGCCTGCGCCTGTAACCCTGCTTGCTTCAGATACTTCCTTGATTATGTTTGACAGCTGATGATATGTGCTCTTTTCTTGGCCTATTTTGACAAGCTGAAAGTTACCCGGCTTTCCCCTTTTTGCCATCGGAAATGTTCTTTCCTTTAGGTGGACGCTCATTGTCGTCTCGTCAAAGTATTTTTCAAATTCTAGGTCAGTCGTCTTGGTCGGTGTCCGTATATGCATTGCCTCGATGCCCTGCGCCTCTGCGACCAGCGCCTGCACATAGTCAGCTGTGATGAGCGTGGCAGATTCATGCATCGCAACATCTTTGATTATTGCATCTATCCTGCCATGCTTTGCAAGCCTAATGTCATCAAGGTCAGGCCGCTGACCCACAAACCGGAGGCTGATGTTTTTTGCGGTACAGAGCTCTCTCATTTTCTTTATCTCTTCCAGCCCCACAAAGCCGTGCTCTTTATTGGTAGATGCCTGCGACTGGAGCTCATCTAGAACTGCCAGAGGGATAATGATGTCGCTCTCTTCCTCTATGCTACCTGCTTCAAGCATCTTTGTTATTTCGCCATCGATGATGATGCTGGTATCAAGGACGAATTTCTTATTTCTCAAATGGCTTACCTCTATTATAGCAATTTATAAAGCATTTTTAATAAGAATAACCATAGAACAATAACCATTTATGGCACATCTTGTTCAATGCTAGGTAGATGAAGAAAATAGAAGCCATCATCAGGTCTGAAAGTATGCCTGTTGTGAAAGAAAAGCTCAGACAGATGAAAATTGGCGGCATGACAATTTCTACAGTGTCAGGATGGAGCAAGCAGCGTGAACTCCACTTGCAATGGAGAGGTCAGCCAGTCGCATACGATCTGCTACCCAGAGTTAAGTTTGAGATAGTGCTTCCAGATGAGCAGCTAGACAAAGTGGTGCAGGCAGTCATCGAGTCTGCAAGGACGGGCGAGCACGGAGACGGCGTGATATTTGTGTCAACAATAGAGCAAGCATTCAACATTGCTACACTGGACAAGGACGATAAAGTAGTCGCCTGAAAAAATGTGCAAGAAACTGTCGCTTCTTGCACTGATAGTAGTGTTTCTTCTAATTGCTTTTAATTTTCCGCTAGGACTGGCTGCAAAGTATTATTCTGAGCAGACTGACTTTACAGAGACATTTGTTCCTATGATAAGGCAGAGCTGGGATAAAGACGACATAGAGAGCTGCGTATACAGGGAAGACGGTGTTGACAATGCATACTATGCGTGGACAAAGCTGTCAGTGCAAATGTGGCGGCAAGCACTGCAGGAATACACTGGCAACCAAGAAGAGTGGAACATCACTGCAATATTTGTCAAATCGGAGGCAGAGCTTGAATCATGTGACATCAAGATATACATTTATGACAAATACAGCGATTTTCCAGATTATCCTGCTCAGACAGGCGCATATACATCTCTGACATTCAAGGATGGAAGCGGCAGGGACAACAACCTTGATTTGCGAATCTATCTTTCACCACTTGTACTACATGGCGACGGCGAGACGGAAATAAACCTGCCCTCATATGCCTTTAGGAACTCCGCCGTGCATGAAATAGGTCATGTGCTTGGCCTTGGCCACATGCAATTGCAAAAGGGTTACTTGATGTCGCCTGAGTTTGACTTTTGGGAAACAAGTCAACAGCTCCCTATAACAACGCTAGAGCTTGATGCCCTAGTCAAAGTCTATGGAACAGACGGCTTTGGTTGAACTGTTATATATCTCGCTGAAAGGTAAAACTCTGTCATGCCTGACAATGAAGAGGATGGTGAGCCAGTGATGTGCAGCAAATGCAATATTGTCTTTTCAACCGAGCGCGAATATATGCAACATTATAATGAAATGCACAAGATGGCAGAACGTGACTAACTAACTACAAGTAGTACTAATTATTAGTAAGCTTATATGTATGTGGCTCTCCCTCTCCCTCTCTCTCCCTCCTATATCGTTAGGGGCCAAATTGTTAAATCGGATCTTAATGCGCGAAGGCATATTTAGCTACGCTGACTTGGAGAGTTGAATTTCGCCTAGAGTACTTCGATTTTCTATCCTGTTTACGAAAACTTTCCTCCCCTCTATTAACGCTTCATTATGCTCTTATCCGTCCGTGGTATTGTCCACAGCATAGCACAAACAATTTTCTACTGGCTCATGACATGTATGGAAGGCGCATCAGGTAACGTAATGATGAGCGGTCATTTTGCAGTCAGTCAGCCGCACAATCTCTATATAGGAACGGCAATACAAAATCAGAACAAGATGAATCTTGGATGCTATCTACAGGCCGGCAAGATAGCAGCAGCGGTGAGGGAGACCGCACGCAAAAAATACCACGTAGGATTGACGCTTTTTGAGATCTGTGAATCCGTTGAGGGGCAGATCCGCAGTCTAAATGCTGAGCCAGCATTCCCGGTTAACACAAGCCTCAATGAGACAGCCGCGCACTATACCGCAGAGCCAAATGATGCTACCTTGGTAAAGGAAGGCGACGTGCTTAAGATAGATATTGGCGTCCACATCGATGGTTATATAGCTGACACAGCTGTCACAGTCTGCTATGACCCAAAATATGAAGCGCTTGTCAATACGGCCGAAATGGCGCTTAGCGAGGCGGTAAGAATTGCAAGGGCCAACACTAAGGCAAGCGACATAGGAAGAGTCATAGAATCTACGATAACAAAGTTTGGCTTTAAGCCAATACAGAATCTAAGCGGCCACTCACTTCAGCAATACACGATTCATGCCGGCAAGTCCATACCCAACATCTGGACTGGAGGGTCTTCATTTTCTCTTTTGACAAATGAAGCGTATGCCATTGAGCCATTTATCACGACAAGAGATGGTCAAGGGGTTGTTTACGAAGGCAAGACGAAGAACATCTTTGGGGTAACCTCGCGCAAGCCGGTGAAGAACAAGGAAGCAGACGATCTTTTAGAACTCATCTGGAATCGCTACAAAACACTCCCATTTGCACTGCGATGGCTTACTAACAAGTATGATGAAAAGGATCTACGTAGACTTGCAGATGTGTTGGTCAGGAAAAAGAACGTGCATGCATACCCTATACTTGTTGAAGGTCACAGCAAAATAGTGGTTCAAGCAGAGCATACTTTAATTCCTACAGAATCAAGTGTGAACATTATCACGCTCTAGCTCTCTTGTCTTCTTCTGGATACTCACCATAGATTGCAGTCACCACTGTTTTGGAAGACATACACTTCTTGCATTGCAAGCCAGAGCCATAGACATAATCTCCTTCTTCATAGTGGCGCTTGGTTTTTTCGCTGCACGATTGACAGGTGTCTTCGGAGTATATTTCTGGCGTGATTTCTTTCTTCTTGCCAAACAGCATTACAATTATTGTCCGACTCCTATTGTGTTTCCAATGCCTATTACCATGACTGCCTGGCCCTCAGATGTCCTGTCTTCAATAACTGAATAAACGGTGTTTGTCACCTTTTCAAATGCATCCGCTATTTCCTTGCGCATGATCGTGATTGCATCCTGCACGGACTGCTTGACGATGACTGCATATATAGGGATGCTAAACCGGGTTGCCACTTCTTCTACTTGATACTTTTCCACACCTATGCCGCCGATAGCAGCGCCAATCCCTTCTGCTACGTCGCCAGTCTTTTCGCCTTCAAGCTTGAGCGCTGCATCTATCATAATGACTGTATCTATCTTGATCCCCATGTCGCCTACAAGACGGGATATAGCTTCCCCTGGTCTTCCAACGGTTCCCGCGGGCCCTTCAGCTTTAAGAAGATATAGCTTTCTGCCCTTGTACTCATCCTCGCTGTATATTGTTTCCTTTGCTGCAATCTTCTTTTCCTTTCCAAACATCATTTTACCAACAATCATAGGTCCTATGCCATCGCCTATTGGCTGGCCGCGTTTGAACGCGCTTATGGCCTTCTGTAGTGCTTCAGCTTCTTCAAGCAGGAGAGGCATGACCATTTGGAGCTGGACAAGAATGAACATACTCGTGGTGCGCTTGCCCATTAGATAATAGTGCCTTACAACTTTGTAGATCAGGTTCAGAGCAGTTGCAGCCTCCAGGATGTTTTCTATCTTTGAAATCTCTTTGTCGCCTGCACCTAAACACAATTTCTTGATCTCTGCGCGGACCCTATCGTCTCGAGTTCGCATGACGTGATCCAGCTTGCGCACCAGCCCATTTGGGTCAAGGTCAACAGGCAGGATTGTAAAATATTCTAGGAACCTGTCAACTCCGACTGCTGGATCGCTTAATGTAGTAGAAGACATCTTTATCGCAGTCTTGATGTAGTCGATCGCTTCCTTCCTCGCATGTTCCCTCATCGTTTTTAACTTGGCAAGCGACTTTGATATTTCTCCTAAAATCACGCGAGATTGGAGCTTTTGGGCATAGATCATGAAAAATGGGATTATGGCAAGTGACACAATGGAAACCCACATCCATGGGCTACTAGGATTTAACTCTTCTCCTCCAAACAAGCCGTTAAGCTGAGACAGAAATGAAGAGAAACCTAGCATTTGATTGCCTTATTCCAAAGCGGAAAAGTGTACAAGCTCAATTAAAGGTTGCGTTATATCGATGTTACAATAATAACCTGCAATAATAACACAGGATTTAAGTGCCGATCAGCAAGAAAATTTGCATTAAAGCGAGCGAGCAGACTCTAATATTGAGGTGCACTACCATATGAGTCCTCTTGTGATACAATAATAATTACTGCCTTTATCGTTTAATGTTCTTCTTTTTTAGTACCTTTCTTGTAGACAAAGCTTAACAAAATCAATTTCCCTTATGGCACGAGCACTGGCATATGACCCTCTCCACGTCAAATGAGCAATCGTGATCGGGCCCGCATACCTTGCCTACAGGCCAATCGCCGGGACAGTCGCCGTGGCGATTACGCTTACAAAAGAATGTCAGCATCCTACTAGAATGGGTTTACAGAAGATTTAATGTTTTAGATCTCATAGCTGGATGTTAAACAGCTGAGGCGCATAGATTGAGCCCTCGCGCACTCGCTTGACCCTTGCAACCGACAAATAATGGGGCCAAACTGTCACCATTACAGACCCTTCGGGGACGCCCTCTGGAACTTCGATAACTTCAATATCATTTTCATTCACGCCATATTCGCTCAGCTTTTCTTTTGTGAGTTGAATTTGGCCTGCTGGCATACCACTACTATAGACGTAGACCTTGCCACTGTACTCGATTCTATCTGCCATCTCCAAGGACAGGTTACAATTGTCTATCACAAAAACGTATCTCAGTCCGAGCCTGCATCGCCAAATATTAACTTCATTTCGTCAAATGTAAGTTTTTTACCAGTGGTCATCTTTTTGACCGCCACTTCTTTCAAGGCGTTACGGCGCTCCTGATACTCCTTGTCGCGCTTTGTGCGCTCTTGTATTGCTTCCTGCCTTGCTGCTCGCCTGTCCCCCGTCTCCTTCTGCCTCTTATGACGATATTCTGCAGCTTGCATGCGCGACTTTTTGAAAGCAATAGCGTTCAGTTGAGTGTCAATCATTTCCAGCTTGGCAGCAGCTTCTCTCACTGTGTGAATTACCTGTCTACGCTCCTCATAAAGGCCTTCCCGGAGGTTTATCAGGTTGTCGAGGCTTTCCTTTAGCTTGCCAATTTTGGTACCGTACTCCTCTTTTAGCTTAAAAATCCTTTTGACCTGATCCTTTAGCTGGTCATACTGTGCCGAAATGGTTCGATACTGATCTTCTTTCTTATGAATCACTTTCAGCGTGTGCAGCTTGGTCGCAATTTCCTTGGTCCGGGCAACAAGTTTGCGCTCTTCGTCCTTGGAAAGTTTCTTAGTCTGGATGTCTCTTTCTATCTGCTCAAGTGCTTTCTGAAGGTTGTGCATGTCGCTCCGCTCCTTTCTCAACTTAGCTGCCATAGGGCCAACTTTGTCATCTAGGTTCTTCATCTGGTTCCTGGCCTCCATAAGGCTCTCTCGTAGCTGTACAAACTGTGGATATTCGGTGTCTTTTTCCTCGTTGACCTGCTTTAACTTGGTGCGAAAATCGTCAAGCTGGGTTCTCTCTTCATCTATCTGTTTCTTTATGCTATCAAGCTTGCCGTTTATCTCTTCTATCCTCTTGTCACCTGTCTTTTGCTCTTCTTGAACAGCTCTCTTAAATTCCAGCAAAGTTTTGCGGTTAGGATCTAAATCGTCGTCGCCAGAATTGCTATTTGTGGCTGTTGCTGTCAATATAGCACTGCCGCCACTGTCACTGTCTAGTACCACGTCGCTTACGGAGTGTTATAACAACAAAAATATATTTTTTGTCATTTTGAGGCTCCGTATAAACGTAATTAGCATTCATTTTAGCATTACTAACCCCTATACAACTAGAGATTGTACTACATCTTTATAAGAGTAGAATACGTAGTGTATGATAGCGATGGATGATTTTGAAAAGAATTTTCCAGGCTTTGACTGGAAAAATACTCCTGCCTATAAGCATCCAGGCGGAAAGGACTGCCCATGTCCCAAGCATGAATACATTAGAGAACAGATTAATGTAGCTAAGACAATGAGCGAAAATAACAAAGAAACCTCGCCAGAATTCCGCCAGAAGGCTCAGGTGACGCTTAAGTTCTGTCCTGACCACTATAAAGTTTATTTCAAAGAAGTGATACCATCTATGCCTCTCAAGTACCGCCTCATGACAAAGGTGGCGGTCAAGCTGGGGGCAATATCAATACAAAAGCTAACCTACATGCAGTCTGACCAGTGCTTTTACTGCAAGTTTGGCTCAGGCGGCTTTGACAAGAAAGCAGAGCTTCCGCCAATCTAAAGACCGATCAAGCTCCTGGAGTCTAGCAGCATGTTCCTGAGTGTTGTCTTGCTGCTTGATGAAAAACCAGTTGACAGAACGTTCCGGATGACTATTGAGAGATATGAGAACTTGCTGTCTGCCTCTGACCTGTAGCCGTCATGAAACGACTTGGCGATTTCACCGTACCTGTCCAAGTCCATTACACTTGCAAGGAACGACCCTATGTCCATGCTTTTTGAATAGTGTGAATTAGTTTTTTTCATAAAGCCTAAGTCAGTTCTTATGACAGACTCCCCCCTAGCAAGGTAGTTTTGTGCCTTGTTGTCTACGAAGGTATAGCCAGCCTGATGGAGTTTGCCTGTAATGCACCCTGCCTCGTATGCAAGTACAACATCGCCACCAGAAGCAAGTGCCCGGTAGATGTCTCCACCCTCAATATATTCCTCTATTAGGTCTGCATCAGACATAGAAAGCAGCATTGGCGTAGATATCCCGATCTTCCTTAAGTTCTTTCTCATCTCGCAACCTTCATTTCTAATAATTTCGCTAAATGTAAGTGGAGTAGACGGGTGGAAAAGCAGCAGCGAAATAAGCGAGTAAGCGTAGATTATGAGAAACTCGTGAAACTGTTTTGTGGGCTTGTTTCTCTTCACCACGACCTTCTGGCCATTTCGCTCCTCGAGTGACACCTCCCGCTGCCAGTTTACAAAATACAAGCAAAGCTCTATTGGCTCAAAGGCATTGATTTACTTTTCAATACATAAAAGTAAGTGGGACTGTAATAGCACTGATAATGCTAGTTCACGAGGGTCATGCTCAGACAATGCGCTTCTTTACTCGTGCCAACTCCGATAGCTATGACCTAATCTTGCGGCTGGCGACGTTTGGACAGGACATTGCCTGGAAACATGAAATAATAAGGGCAGTCACCGACCGTAGCCAGATTCTGGAGCTTGCCTGCGGAACCGGCATCCTATCGTCAATGCTAGCAGAGAGAGGCAAAAGCGTGACAGGAATTGACCTCACTTTTGAATACCTCCTCACCTTGAAGCGTAAGCTGAAGGCGCCCATTGCACAGGGCACAGCCGAAGTCCTGCCCTACAGGGGTGAATCCTTTGATGCAATGGTATCCTCCTATCTCGCCAAATACGTCGACGTCCAAAAGGTAGTTGACGAATGCTGGAGAGTGCTCAGGCCAGGTGGTATTGTAGTATTTCATGATTTTACTTATCCTAGAGGGCTCATACTCAACCTATGGAATGTATATTTTGAATTGCTCAGACTAGCAGGAAGGTTTGTTATTCCATGGAAGGTTGTTTTTGGGCAGCTGGATGATGTCATAAAAAAATCAGACTGGGTTAATCAGACAATATCTGCACTTAAGATTGATAAATTTCAGAACGTCAATTGCAGATGCTACACCGCCGGCACCTCTGCTATGGTCTCTGCTCAAAAGCCATGAGTGCGGAGAAGCCGACGCGCATGAATGAATGGTTCGTGCCCAAGTTTGGCCCTACGAGGTTTCGCGTCTTTGTTGGCTTGCTGTTTCTGCCCTACACTGGAATGTGTGTTTCATTTGCCATTATTGGCTCAATGCTTGCTAGCGAGATAGCATGGGATAGGGTCGGTGCGATTGCGTTGATTTATACACTTGCACTAGGAATTTCCGCTCACGTGGCGGACAGCCTTGGGTCAAAAAAAACCAAACCGTGGGGTATCTACTTTACTAAAGCGCAGATGTTTACGATCATGATAGCAACACTTACGGCTGCCTATGCAATCGGACTCCATTACATTGTATTTTTTGTTCCACTCCTAGCAGTCATTGCAGTACTCGAAGGGTTCTTTTTGTTTGCGTACAACTATGAGATATGGGGCGGCCTATTTCACAATGACTTTTGGTTCTCGGTGTCGTGGGGATCTTTGCCACTGTTAGCGGGATATATCATACAGACAGATTCGATCAGCCTCCTCGCATTAACGGTGGCAGGCTTGACAGGATTTGCCAGCTATGCAGAGATCAGGATGTCTAGACCCTACAAACTGTTAAAGCAGAGAAATGGCAACTCTGCTCGGGCCGGGAGGCTTGAGAATGGCCTCAAGGCCATCAGTATTGGCACAATAACATTTGCCCTCTCTATGCTTGCGTATAGGATAATCTTTTCATAACACTTATTTCCTAACAACCATACTGTGGCAGGTGCAGTTCTGAAAAAAGGTGACTTTGGAAGCTTCATGCTGCAAAACATTTTTGAACTTGAAAGAAGATCTGGGATCAAGCTTGGACTGGCTCAAAAGACTCTGCTGGCAGAAACAGGTACCATAGAGCAAGTTCTGAGTGTACTGACAGGCTCTATAGTAAGGGTCACTATAGTAGAACAAAGAGAAAATGAAAAGACAATTTCTAGAAGGTCTGTATTACTGAATGATGCGGGCAGGGTGCTCATAAGTGCACACAGTAAGATTTTTGTCTGCAATCTACCTGGAAAGATAGCACGCCAGATAAGACAGAAACAATTAGGCATTGGAACGATAATCGCTAATTCGCATCTTGAAACATTTAGGAAGATAATTGAGGTAGGATATGACCCAGTGAAAGGGTTGATTTTCAGAAGATATCAGATCATTTACAGGAAAAAGGTTGCTTTCGAGATCAGGGAAGAGTTGGTAGGGATATAAAATAGGAGAAAGTAGGATTTAGGTGGAATTTGAACTCATGATGTTATCACTATTCATCAAACGGTGAGCTTATTGCTGAGGCATTATATATCAATTCTCATCGACAAGTGATCTGTCGTCACTAATTCTTTATTTCAATATTTGATTTATATCCTTGAAATGGATATCCCTACTTGATAGCAAAACAATAACATGAAAACAGGAGAAGGCAAAGGCAATAACTTTCGAAAAGGAGGAAGGTATCTTTACGCTGATTATACTCCATTAGAGCAAAACATAGATTTCTTATCTCAACTCAAGGATTTTTCTAGTCTTTCGGATATAATCTTCCAAGCGCACAATGACTTTGAACATCTCAGGTCGGTACTCGCTAACGCAGAGTCTTTGGAATCTGAAATAGTCTCCAAGATAGATCAATTAATTGGCGCTCTCGGAGATATCTTTGGCAATTTTGGTCTCAGATATAATGAGCCATTAAGAGAACGATATTCCATTCCAAGCGAAGCTGATCCATTTGTCATAGCAAGTAGTACGCTGAGAAGTAACTTTGTTCATTCTAGGGAAGTGTTTCTCAAACAGTCTGATAGTTATCGGAGATACATTTATTCAAGAATTGAAGGGTCTTTGAGTAGTGCATTAGAACCTTTGAATGAATTGATTTCAAAGGGTTATGAAAAATTACCTTACCTTATGACATCCAATCTTCAAAAGGGATTGAAGATATCTATTGATGACACCTTTGGGGACAGTAAACACTACAATATTTTGCTGATAAACACATTACCCTCAAATAATTCCAGTTTATCTGAGAACACCTCATCTATCTCCTATTCTCTCTCAATCAGAAGCACAGAAATTGAATTTTGGAACCAAAGAAGAAAGGTATCCGATTTTGGTTTGAAGGATATAATGATACCTGTGGGCTTGAAGACCCCAATAATCAAAAAGCTGAAAAAATCCCTTGATTTTTTGCCAGGACTTGACAAAGAGTTGAAGAGTCAGAGAGCACCAAAGTTTGTAAATGTTGAAGATTACTATGTTTACTCGGCAAACACTGATGACAAAGAGAATCTTTTGGTAGTGCTTGTAGATAACCCCTCCAAACCAGATGATAATCTGATACAGATCAAATATAGAATATCAGAACTAAACCACGATTATAGTACTGCTACTACTATAAATGCTGTCAGCACTTCTGCAAAGCCTAGAACACATTATCTCGAGTATAATAAACTGCCAAGAATAGATTATACTTCAAGCGAGCAAGGAAAAGTACAAGACATATTGGGAATCAAAGACATAGCTGAAGCTACTGATATTCCAGAGATACTACTTCTTGGCAGAGCTGTTCTTGATAAGATTGAGCTCATACTACATCACGAACCATCCCAATTAGCATTATACAGCAAGTTATCTTCAATCAGAGTTGATGATAAAGATGCTCTGGTAGCAGACGCAAATAAAAGTTCTATAAGCCTAGGCAACAGCAATATCATAGCATACGATCCAAGCTTGGTAACTATATTTTTAGAAATTACTGCCAAGTACTATTCGCCAATTATAAGGAAATTAAAGGAAAAAAGCCCTATGAAAAACGAATTAATATTACGATTCGAAAATGCAAATGGCTCAAGGGAAGAACATTCACTTGGGATCGAGGAACTAAACTTTCTTTTGAAAAAAACCGACGGCGGAAAGAAAATAGCAAGAGCCTTAGAAATATACAATGGTAATAATAATAATAATAAGATTACCAGTAATGATGATGAGACAACAACAACAACAACTTAATGTATGGAACAGGCAACATTAACAAAAATGGCAGTTTTCGTAAATTTGAAGCCATTTAATTCTCATGCAAAGCAAACAAAGATTGGTAGAGTCTATATAAGTAATTGGGTATTTTTATTGAAAACTCTGGCTGCAGCTCTTCTCTATATTTGAAAGGTAAAGAGTAGGGTACAGGATTGGAGAGAACCCGAAACCTAAGCACTGCTTATATTATTTATCGATTTGTCTTGTTATTCGCTATTGATGCGAGTAACACAATCCCTGGTCAAGTACAACTAGAACTATTACTAGATTGAAAAGTATCCTGCAATTTTTCCTAATGTATCGCTAGTCACTGCTTATTCTTGTACGGAGTGATATACCTCTATTATTCTTCCTATTCTGCCATTGGATCTATTCTCTCATATTATTTCGATGTATCTCTAAAAGTAGATAGCATCCTTGCTACTTTTGTGATTTGTCGTCTCATATAACCCCGTGTCAAGAGAATCTGAGAGTTTCAAGTGCTCAGAATTATACCACAGGAAGCAACCCAACAAAAAAAGCTACCGAAGATTGCTGCACGCTATGTGGAAGTAGAACACTTTAAAGACTCTGATCATCATAAATGGTACTTCTGCTATAACTGTGAATATTTTGTCAAACCCCACTATTGCGCTATTGTAACAGATGAAGGTATGGATATACTGGGGCGCTCATCAGGGGTTATAGCTCC